>Ga0164243_10004313_pt1 | contig 22377 bp, 21 predicted proteins | sample OricompcompostOP_FD_108781 | JGI IMG/M metagenome (GOLD analysis project Ga0164243, IMG submission 108781) | Organic Plus compost microbial communities from Emeryville, California, USA - Original compost - Organic plus compost (OP) | ecosystem: Engineered > Solid waste > Mixed feedstock >...
ACCAGGCCGAGACGAAGGGCATCCCGACGGCGTTCGGCTCCGAGATCTTCGCAGACTACGTGCCGGAGGAGGACGCGACGGTGGTCGATCTGCTCCGTCGCTCGGGAGCCGTCATCGTGGCGAAGACCTCCATGTGCGACTTCGCCGCCGGGTGGTTCTCGTCCTCGTCGCGCACGGGCCACACCCGCAACGCCTACGACCCTCTGCGCGACTCCGGCGGTTCGAGCGCCGGGAGCGGCGCCGGCCTCTCCGCGAACCTGGCCCTGCTGGCGGTCGGCGAAGACACGGGAGGATCCATCCGCATCCCGGCGTCCTTCAACAACGTCTACGGCCTGCGGGTGACAACGGGGCTGGTCAGCAGGAAGGGCTTCTCTCCCCTCGTCCACTTCCAAGACACGCCCGGTCCCATGGCGCGGACCGCGAAGGACCTCGCCGTCCTCCTCGATGCGATGGCAGGGTACGACCCTGCCGACCCGTTCACGGCGGTCGCGTGGCACGACCCACAGACGGGCCGCTATGCCCAGAGCGTCGCGGTCGAGCGTCCGCTGAGCGACTTCCGCGCGGGTGTGCTCGAGACGGCGTTCGGCGAGCACGGTGCCCGGTCGGAAGAGGTGAACACCCTGATACGGGATGCCATCGCTCGCCTCGAACGCGCCGGAACGACCGTCGTACCCGGCCTCCAGATCGATGGCCTCGGCACCTGGATCGCCGAGACGTCCGCATACGTGAGACAGTCGAGAGCCGACATCACCGGATTTCTCTCCGGACGCCAGGCTCCCGCCCGATCGTTCGACGACATCCACTCCTCCGGCCGGTTCAACCCGCTGAACGACCTCATCGACGCCGTCGCCGACGGCCCGGACGACCCGCGGGCCGATCCGGAGCGTAACCGCCTGCTCGCGAACCAGGCGGAGTTCTCGCGCCTGGTCTCGGATCTGCTCGCCCGTCATCGGGTCGACCTCCTCGTGTATCCGACCGTTCAGGTGCTCCCACCGACGCACGACGAGCTCCAGAGCGGGCTCTACACCGCGCTCACCTTCCCGACCAACACGGTGATCGCCTCGCAGGCCGGCCTGCCGGCACTGTCGATGCCGGTAGGGTTCACCTCGACGGGTCTGCCTGTCGGCCTGGAGGTCGTCGGCGCTCCGCACACCGAAACGACACTCCTGCAATTCGCTGCCGCCTGGGAGAAGGTGTTCGCAGCACGAAAGGCACCCGCTCTTGAGTGAACGCACCTTCGATCTGAACGCGGACCTCGGAGAGAGCTTCGGCGCGTACCGATACGGCGCCGACGACGAGGTGATGCCGGTCATCACGTCGGCGAACGTCGCCTGCGGTTTCCATGCGGGCGACCCTGCGACGATGCGCGCCGCGGTTCGCTCAGCCCTCGGTCTCGGCGTCCGCATCGGCGCCCACATCGGCCTCCCCGACAAACTCGGATTCGGCCGCCGCGAGATGGCGATCTCGGCAGACGATGCCCGCGACTACACGCTCTACCAGCTCGGCGCCCTCGACGCGTTCGTTCGCGCAGAGCGCGGCCGGATGACGCACGTCAAACCGCACGGCGCCCTCTACATGATGGCGTCACACGATCGGGCGCTCGCGGACGGCATCGCCTCAGCCGTCTCGCGCTTCGACCCCGCTCTCGAGGTCTACGCCTTGCCTGGTTCAGAGCTCGAGCTCGCAGCTGCGGAGCACGGTCTCGAGACCGTGCCGGAGTTCTTCGCCGATCGCCCGTACCGCGGCACGGAGGTGCAGATGTTCGGGTGGACCTACGAGCAGATCGGCGGCGCCGATCGGGCTGCCGATCGCGTTCGCCGCATGCTCGACGACCACGCGTTCAACAGGGTCAAAACGATCTGCGTCCACAGCGACACCAGGGGCGCCGCCGACATGCTTCGCGCCGTGCGAGCGGTGATCGCGCCCGCCTCCTGACCCAGGCGCGTCGCCGTTCAGCGGGCGAGGGGCGGCACGCGGTCCTGCCAGCGGATCCGCCGCTCGAGTTGCGCTCCGATCGAGAGGAGCGTTGACTCGCCACCCGGCCGGCCGATGAGCTGGACGCCCATGGGCAGGCCGTCAGCCGTCATCGAGACCGGGAGCACGATCGCCGGAAGGCCGGCGACGTTGACGAAGGACGTGAGTGGCGAGTACCGCACCTGCTGCGCGAAGTTCTCATCAGGGTCGACGGAGTCGTACGAGCCGACGGGTCTCGGCGTCTGCCCGAGCGCCGGCGTCAGCACCGCGTCATACCGGGAGAACTGGGCGATGACCTGCCGCTCGAAGGCCAGGAGTCCCTGAAGGACCTGCGCGAGCGTTCGAGCGCTCATCGCTCGTCCGTCGCGCACGAGCTGCGCCGTGACCGGCTCGAGGTCGTCGACCCGGTCGTCCGGGATCGCGATCGTCCCGGCCGAGGCTCTCCAGATGGCCCGGAACAGCTCCGGGTAACGCCCGTCGTGCTCGAGCGTGTGCTCGTCGATGCCGTGTCCGATCGCGGCGAGGTGCGCGACGGCATCGGATACCGCGGCGGATGCCTCAGGTGCGATCTCCACCCGGTACTCCTCCGTCCACGGGTGCCCGTGGAGGATCGCGATGTTGAACCGGCCCTCGCCTCTCACCGCTGCACCGAGCAGGTCGCCGTCGTTCTCGTCAGGGGCTCTGAGGGTGAAGTGGTGGTCGATGCGACCGTTGCGGCGCCCGATCATCGCGTCCAGCAGCATCGCGGCATCCGCGACGGTTCGCGCGATGGAGCCCTTGACTCCGAGCCCGCCGAGCGACTCGATCCCTGACCCGGCCGGAACCAGGCCGCGCGACGGTTTGATGCCGACGAGGCCGCACGCGGCTGCCGGGATCCTGATGGACCCGCCACCGTCGCTCGCCGGGGCGAACGGCAGCATCCGCGCGGCGACCGCGACAGCAGCGCCGCCGCTCGACCCGCCGGCACCCAGTTCCGGGTTCCACGGGTTCCTCGCCGGGGGTGCGACGAGCGACTCGGTGTAGCCGTAGAGCCCGAACTCCGGGGTGTTGGTCTTGCCGACGCTGATCGCGCCTGCCCGGTCGAGCACCCGGACGATCTCGTCGTCCGTCTCGGGGACCGTTCCGGCGAACGGCCGCGAGCCCCACGACATCGGCACACCGGCTCGTGCCGTGAGGTCCTTGTCCGCGAGCGGCAGACCCCAGAGGGGACTCGTGCGCTGCACGTTCTCCTCCACCTGCCGCGCGCGCTCGAGGGCTCGCTCAGGCGTCACCGTGACGAACGCTCCGAGGGCGGCATCCAGCCTCTCGATCCGTCCCAGGTAGTGGGCGGTCAGCTCAGAGGGCGACACCTCGCTCCGTTGCAGCGCGAGCCACAGATCGAGGGAGGTCTCATCATGAAGGTCCGACACGGTTCGAGCCTACGCCGCCCCGTCCTCGCCGCGCGACGCGGCGGTTCCCGCCTGCCGAGTCCTCGGACCGGGGCTTTCCGGCCGAGCCCGTCACGTCGTCCGCGTCGGAGCTGGGGTTGACAAGAGAGGATCCACATGGTTGGTTAGTTGCTGAAGTAACTAACCAATGTAGTGACGGAGGCGCCGTGATCGAAGAGGGAAAGCCCATCTTCGTTCAGATCGCAGAGCAGATCGAGAACGACATCATCGGCGGGCGCCTCGCCGAAGAGCATCAGGTCCCCTCAACCAACGAGTTCGCCGCCTTCTACCGCATCAACCCCGCGACGGCGGGCAAGGGCGTGAACCGGCTCGTGGACGAAGGGATCCTCTACAAGAGAAGGGGCATCGGGATGTTCGTGGCGACAGGAGCACGTGAGCGCCTCCTCGAGGCTCGCCGCATGCGGTTCCGCGACGAGTTCCTGACACCCCTCCTCGACGAGGCCTCGAAGCTCGGCATCTCACCGGAACAGCTCACCCAGATGATCCAGAAGGAAGGGGTCACACCGTGACCGCAACACTCACCCAGACGGACGCCGTCGTCAGCGTCGGCGGCCTCACCAAGCGCTTCGGCAGCTTCACGGCCGTCGACGACGTCAGCTTCTCCGTGCAGCCGAACACGATCAACGGCCTCCTCGGCCGCAACGGCGCCGGCAAGACCACCATCATGCAAATCCTCACCGGGCAGGACTTCCCCACCGCCGGCGATGTGCGTGTGTTCGGAGAGGCCCCAGCGGAGAACCCCCGGGTGCTCAGCAACATCAGCTTCATCAAGGAGAGCCAGCGGTACCCGGACGACTTCCAGCCGCGCCATGTCTTCGAGAGCGCGCCATGGTTCTTCGAGAACTGGGACGGCGACCTCGCCGCCCGACTGGTGGAGGACTTCCGTCTGCCTGTGAAGCGCAGGATCAAGAAGCTGTCGCGCGGTCAGCTGAGCGCCGTCGGCGTGATCGTCGGCCTCGCCGCTCGCGCACCGCTCACCTTCTTCGACGAGCCGTACCTCGGCCTCGATGCCGTCGCCAGGCAGCTCTTCTACGACCGCCTCCTCGAGGATTACGCGGAGCATCCGCGCACAGTGATCCTCTCCACGCACCTGATCGACGAGGTCGCCAACCTGCTCGAGCACGTCATCGTGCTCGACAAGGGGCGGATCATCATCGACGAGGACGCCGAGCGCCTCCGCGGTTCCGCGACGACCGTCGTCGGCACCCGCAGCGCGGTGGATGCCTTCGCCGAGGGCCGCGAGGTCATCGCCCGCGAGAGCGTCGGCGGCCTCGCATCCGTCACCGTCACCGGCCTGGACGACGCGAGTCGCCGACAGGCCGCCCAGACGGGACTGGAGCTCTCCACCGTCTCGCTGCAACAGCTCATCGTGCGTAAGACCAACGCACCCGACACCGAATTCGAGAACCCCTCATGACGACCTTCGCACCGACCCGGCCATCGACCGATTCCGCTATCGCCCAGACGACATCGAGGAGTGCACACACAATGAAACGGATCTGGAACGTCGCGCGGCTCCAGGTGGTGAACCGATGGACGATCCTCTGGATCCCGCTCATGATCCTCGGCTTCATCTGGCTCGTGAACGTCGCGCTCTGGTGGATCCTGTCATCATCGCTGGCGACGGAGGACTTCGCGGATGCCAGCAGCGGCATGCAGTGGAGCGGAGCGTCCTTCTACATCTTCGTGTACATGCTCGTGATCGCGGCTCAGGCGATGACGATGACCTTCCCGTATGCGCTCGGCCTGAGCGTCACGCGACGTGAGTACTACCTCGGCTCGCTGATCGCCTTCGTGCTGCTCGCCCTCACCTACGGGCTCCTCATGACGGGACTCTCGTTCCTGGAGCGCGCCACGAACGGGTGGGGCTTCGGCGGCACGATGTTCTCCGCCGTGTACTTCGGCCAGGGTCCGTTCCTCGAGCGACTGTTCGTGTTCGCGGTCGCCTTCCTGTTCTTCTTCATCGTCGGCACCTTCGGCGGCACCATCTACATGCGCTGGCGGACCAACGGGATGCTCACCGCCGGGGCGGCCCTCATCATCGTGGCCCTCGCCGCGGTCGCCGTGATCACCCTCAGCGAGAGCTGGCCGAGGGTCGGCGAGTGGTTCGTCGCGTCGGGACCGACCGGCGTGGTGGCGTGGATGCTCGTGCCGACGGCCCTCTTCTCCCTCGCCGGGTACGCGGCGCTCAGCCGGGCGACACCCAAGAGCTGAACCGGCAGCGGCGCATCGTGCGTCGGTGTCCGCACAGTCCCGACGAGACCGCTCGTCCACGGGCTCGTCCGGACACCGGCGCCGGCGAGGCTCAGAGGGACTTCTGCAACAGCACCGTTCCGAGCCAGCGCCCGAACTTGAACCCGACCCGGCCCATTCTCCCGACCTCGGTGAAGCCGAAGGACTCGTGCAGCGCGATCGACGCCTCCGCACCCTTGTCGCTCACGACCGCGAGGATCTCCCTCAGGCCCGCCTGACGGCATCGCTCGATGAGCTCCGCGAGAAGCACGCGCCCGAGCCCCTTTCCGGTGGAGGCCGGACCGAGGTAGATCGAGTTCTCCACGGTGTAGCGGTAGGCGCGCTTCGTTCGCCAGGGCGACACGAGGGCGTACCCGAGTATCTGCCCGGACGGGGACTCGGCAACGATGAACGGAAGGCCGAGCTTCTCGAGCATGGCGAACTTGTCTCGCCACTCCGCGAGCGTCATCTGGTCTTCGTCGAAGGTCACCACGCTGTTGGTGACGTAGTAGTTGTAGATCTCGCGGATGGCGGGCAGGTCCTCTGCCCTCGCCGGCCGCAGGGAGTACTCGAACGGCGCCTCCGGCTGCGGCGTCTTCCGCAGGTGCGCCGGCAGGACTCGTCTCGGCTGATATTCCTCTTCAAGCACCTTACGAGTGTATTCCGGGGCGCCGTGCGCGTTCCCCCGTCAGCTGACCGCAGCGCGCGCGAGCGACCAGTCGACGGGCTCGGCGCCCTGCGCGATCAGCAGCTCGTTCGCGCGGGAGAACGGCCTCGACCCGAAGAATCCTCTTGACGCAGAGAGCGGGCTGGGGTGCACGGACTCGATCCTCGGCGTCTGGCCGAGCATCGGCGCGAGGTTCTGGGCATCCCGTCCCCAGAGGATCGCCACGAGGGGAGACGGGCGTGCGGCGAGCACCCTGATGGCGTGCTCCGTGACCCGCTCCCATCCTTTGCCCCGGTGGGACGCCGGCGCGCCGGGGCTCACCGTCAGGACGCGGTTCAGCAGCATGACCCCGTGCTCGGCCCAGGGCGTGAGGTCGCCGGAGGAGTGCGGCGGAATGCCGAGATCGTCGTGAAGCTCCTGATAGATGTTCACGAGGCTTCTGGGCAGCGGGCGAACGTGGGCGTCCACCGCGAACGACAGGCCGATCGGATGCCCGGGCGTCGGGTAGGGGTCCTGCCCGACGATGAGCACCTTGACCCGGTCGAGCGGATACGAGAACGCTCTCAGGACCTTGTCGCCGGCAGGCAGATAGCGGCGCCCCGCCGCGACCTCCGCACGGAGCCAGTCGCCCATCCTCGCGATGTCGCCGGCGACCGGCTCGAGGGCTCTCGCCCAGCCCTCGTCGATGAGCCCACGTGCAGCGAGCGAGGCGAGGTCGCGGCCGTTGCCCGACCCGCTCATGCGCCGGCGGTCGAGACGTTCACGCCCGACTCGCTCGGGACGACCTGCCACACGCTCCCGGTGCCGAGGACACGCAGGTCGCCGTCGCCGACGACGAGGGCCGTGCTCTCGTCGATCGCAACGCCGCCTGGGACCATCCCCGCCTCCACCGCCGCGATGAGACGCCCGACGGTTCCCCACTGAGCCGCGTGGACGTCGACGGAGATGTCGACGAGGCCGATCCCCTGCTCGATGGTCACCTCGTCGAGGTCTTCCGCCGCGTCGCTCGGAGCGACGGGGACTCCGCCGATGCGCCATCCCCCGACGATGGCCTGCTCCGCGGCGATCTGCGCGCCCGCGGAGTAGCCCAGGTACGGGAGCCCGCCGGCCACGAGCCTCCGGATCTCGCCCTGCACCGGATGAACCGCCTGACGATACGCGGGCGTGAGACCTCCGGCGATGTACAGGGCGTCGATCATCGCGAGATCCGCCTGCTGCACGTCGTGCCCGATCGGCACGAGCACCGGACGAACCTCGCAGTCACCGCCGAGCTGGCGTGCGATCGTATCGAGAGCGGCCTCGCCGTCGCCCTCGTCGACGATGACGACTGCGATCCTGGGCACGGTGCGTTCGGAGCGGGCGGCGTATGCCGATGCCTCCGCCACGAAGGCGGGCCAGAGCTCGGCGTCGACCTCCGGCGTCGTCGCTCCCCCGACGAGAAAGATGCTCATGTGTCGAGCCTACGGCGTGACCTCCGATCGTGGAGTGCGACGGCACGGAGGAGCCGGTCTCCGCGATGATCGACGACGGTGTGCGCCAGGTAGCCGGTGGCGCCGGTTCGGCGCTGCTAGCATCCGTCCATGAGCACAGCGCAGCGCGGCGTCGACGCCGTCAGGCGGAACGTGATGGGCGTCACGGCCGGACTCATCGGCTACCTCTTCCTGGTCGAGATCACGAGCGGCATCATCCAGGGCTATTACGTGCCGCTCATCCCGGATCTCGTCGACCATCTCGGCATCCACGATGCCGACTTCAACTGGTTCGAGGCCGCTCAGCTGCTGCTCAGCGCCATCGTCGTCCCAGTGCTCGCGAAGCTGGGCGACATGTACGGCCACAAGAGGATGCTTCTCGTCTCGACCGTGATCACCGCCGCGGCGAGCTGGTGGCTGGCGTTCGCGGGCGACTTCTGGAGCTTTCTCGTCGCCTGGGCGCTTCAGGGTTTCTACGTCGTCTGGCTGCCTCTCGAGATCGCGCTGATCTTCGAGCGCGGCCGCCGCACGAGCACAGGCCCGTCGCAGACCAGGCGTGCCGCGGGCCTCCTCGTCGTGGCGCTCGAGATCGGCGCGATCATCGGCGCGCTCGCGAGCGGGCCGCTCTTCGGCGCCGTCGGCGGCGCTGTCGAGCTCACCATGATGGTGCCGGCGATCGCGGTCTCCCTGGTCTTCTTCGCGATCCTCTTCGGCGTGCCGGAGTCGACACCGTTGCCGGGGCGGGCTCTCGACATCGGAGGGTTCGCGATCCTGACCCTCGGCCTGCTGCTCATCACGTCGAGCCTCACCTTCCTGCGGCTCAACGGCCCCGCCGCCTGGTGGGTGTGGGCGATCATGGCTGCGGGCATCCTGAGCTTCGTCCCCTTCGCCCGTCACGAGCTCCGCCATCCCGACCCGGCCGTCGACCTCCGCGTGCTCAAGCAGCCGACGATGTGGCCGGTGCAGCTGACGGCCGCGCTCATCGGCATCAGCCTGCTCGGCGCGCAGGCGCCGTTGTCGACCTATGCGGGCACGCCGACCGAGAACGGATACGGTCTGGGCTTGGGGGCGGGGCAGATCTCCGTGCTCATCGGGTTCTATCTGATCGCGATGATCGTCGGGGCGCTGCTGTTCCCGCTGGTGTCGAAATGGGCGTCCCCGCGTGCCGCCCTCATCGGCGCGTCCCTCTTCGTCGGCGTCGGCTACCTGCTCTTCCTGCCGTTCCATCTGGAGCTCTGGCAGTCGTACCTCAACATGGCGATCGCCGGCATCGGCTCGGGGGCGCTCGTCGGCGCCCTCCCGTCCGCTGCGGCGGCCGCCGCTCCGCTCGGTCAGACCGGCATCGCGGCCGGCCTCACCAACACCACCAAGACGGTCGGCGGATCCTTCGCCTCGGCGGTGTTCGGGGTCGTGCTCTTCGCCGGCGCGTCCACGGCGGTCACGGCGGGGGCATCGAGCCTCACCGGGTACATGACGGTCTGGGCGATCTGCGGAATCGGTGCGCTCACGGCGACGGTGCTTCTCTTCTTCGTGCCCCGATTGGCGTTCGCCGATGCCGAGACAGCGCGCTCGGCTCCTGCCGTGGCAGAGACCGGTGACCGGCCCGAGCGGTAGGCCTACTCGCTGAGCGCCATGCGCAGCTCGCCGCGGGCGAGCTTGTCGGGCGCGGCCTGGGCGACCGGCTTGATCGTGATGTGGTCGAGGTTCACGTGGGCCGGCAGCTCGACCGAGTGCACGATCGCCTCGGCGATGTCGTCCGCCGAGAGCGGCTCGGGAACGTCGTCGTAGACGGCGTCCGCCTTGCGCTTGTCACCGCCGAAGCGCACGAGCGAGAACTCCTCGGTGTGGACGAGCCCGGGCGCGATCTCGATGACGCGGATCGGCTCCCCGTTGAGCTCCAGCCGCAGCACCTCGAACAAGGCGCGCTCGGCGTACTTCGCCGCGTTGTATCCGCCGCCGCCCACGTAGGGGGTGTGGCCGGCGATGGAGGTGATGCCGACGATGCTCGCCGAGTCACCGGTCCGGGTCGAGCGCCGCAGGACCGGCAGCAGGGCGCTGATGACGCGCTTGGTGCCCAGCACGTTGATGTCGAACATCCGGGTCCAGTCCTCGATGTCCCCGTTCTCGACGGTGTCGAGTCCGAACGCACCGCCGGCGTTGTTGACGAGGACCTGTGCGCCCCCGGATGCCTCGACCGCCTCGCGGAGGGCGTCGACGTCTGCCTGCACCGTGAGGTCCGCGGCGAACACGTCCGCACCGGTCTCGCTCGCGAGCGCTTCGAGCCGGTCGGCGCGGCGTGCGACGCCCATGACCTCCCAGCCGCGGGAGCGGAACAACCTCACGGTCGCCGCCCCGATTCCCGAACTGGCCCCGGTCACGATCGCACGCTTCGCCGTCATGGGACCAGCTTAGAGCCCCCATCTCGCGCCGGTGCGCGGGATGCGCAACGCGTGAGCGTCGGCATCCCGCTGCACCGGTCCTGCGGCCGACGACCGGGACCTCCACGTCCGCCGCGCACGCAACCCTTCCGTCAGCCGGCTGAACGGTGCCTCTCGCCGGCACCCTCTTCTCGGACTCCGGGCGTGAGACGAGCGATTACGCAATGTGTCGCGGATGCTTGCCGCCCCGAACCCCCGCTGCCTACGCTCGTAGCAACACACCGGCATCACTCGCCGCGATGCCCTGACCCGAGACCGAGGACACCATGACCGACGCACCCGCAGACTGGCGGTTCGAGACCAAGCAGATCCACTCCGGTGCACAGCCGGACCCGGTGACCAAGGCTCGGGCCACCCCGATCTACCAGACCACGAGCTACGTCTTCGACAATGCCGAGCACGCGAAGAACCTCTTCGCGCTGGCCGAGTTCGGCAACATCTACACGCGCATCCAGAACCCCACACAGGATGTGGTGGAGCAGCGGGTCGCGGCGCTCGAGGGGGGCACCGGGGCCCTTCTCCTCGCGTCCGGCCAGGCCGCGTCGACGTTCGCGATCCTCAACATCGCGCAGGCAGGCGACCACATCGTCTCGTCGTCGTCGATCTACGGCGGCACCTACAACCTCTTCAAGTACACGCTCGCGAAGCTCGGCATCGAGACCACGTTCGTCGAGAACCAGGACGACCTGGACGAGTGGCGCCGGGCGGTGCGCCCCAACACCAAGGCGTTCTTCGCCGAGACGATCGGCAACCCGAAGATCAACATCCTCGACATCGAGGGCGTCTCGGGAGTGGCCCACGAGGCGGGCTTCCCCCTCATCGCCGACAACACGATCGCGACGCCGTACCTGATCCGTCCGTTCGAGCACGGGGCGGACATCGTCGTGCACTCGGCGACCAAGTTCCTCGGTGGTCACGGCACAGTGATCGGCGGGGTGATCGTCGATGGCGGCAGGTTCGAGTGGTCGAAGAACGTCGAGAAGTTCCCTGGGCTCACGGAGCCTGACCCGTCGTATCACGGCGCCAGCTACACCACGGTGCTCGGGGACGGGATCGCTTACATCATCAAGGCGCGTGTCCAGCTGCTCCGCGATCTCGGCGCTGCGATCGCCCCGGCGAGCGCCTGGCAGCTGATCCAGGGCATCGAGACGCTGTCGCTGCGGGTCGAGCGCCACGTGCAGAACGCGCAGGAGATCGCCGAGTGGCTCGACGCGCATCCCGACATCGCGAGCGTGAACTACTCCGGCCTTCCCTCGAGCCCGTGGTATGCAGCCGCCAACAAGTACGCGCCGAAGGGCGTCGGGGCGGTGCTGTCGTTCGAGCTCAAGGGAGGAGTGGACGCCGGACGCGAGCTGGTGAACAACCTCTCGTTGTTCTCTCACCTCGCGAACATCGGAGACGTGCGGTCCCTCGTCATCCACCCCGCGTCGACGACGCACTCGCAGCTGACCCCGGAGCAGCAGCTGACGACCGGCGTCACGCCGGGGCTCGTGCGTCTCTCCGTCGGCCTCGAGAACATCGAGGACCTCAAGGCGGACCTCGAGCGCGGCCTCGCCGCCGCCCGCAAGGTCGTCGACGCGTCGCGCGCGTAGCTCCTCCTCCTCCTCCTCCCGCCGAGGGTGCCCGTTCGGAGCCCGAGGTGCCGCGAACTCGCGGCTCTCTCGGTGCTGAGGGGGCACCCTCGACGTCGGAAGGCAGGGTGAGGGCGGGGCGTAACACGGACGGCAGCACACCCAGACCTCCGAGAGAATGGAGGGATGGACTGGCAGACCCCGGAAGACACGGTGCCGTCGAGCTTCGTGACCGACGCTCAGGCGCGGCTGCTCCTCGGCAAGCCGCCGGCCACCGGCGCATGGCGCGATGGCGACCCCGCCGGCAACCGTCTCTTCGCCGACCTGGGTCCGTTCGAGGTCGAGGGCGGTGTCACCCTCCCGCATGTCCGCCTCGCCTACGAGACCCACGGCACCCTCTCCCCCGCACGCGACAACGCCGTCCTCGTCGCCCATGCCCTGACCGGCGACAGTCACGTCGCCGGCGCTCCGGGCAACGGGCATCCGACCGCCGGATGGTGGGGCGAGATCGTCGGGCCCGGGCTCGCGATCGACACCGACCGCTGGTTCGTGGTCACACCGAACATGCTGGGCGGATGCCAGGGGTCGACCGGCCCGGCGAGCTTCGCCCCGGACGGATACGAGTGGTCGGTGCGCTTCCCGTACATCACGATCCGTGATCAGGTGGCCGCCCAGGCGGCGCTCGCCGACCACCTCGGCATCGATCGCTGGGCGGCCGTCGTGGGCGGGTCGATGGGCGGGATGCACGCTCTCGAGTGGGGCGTGACCCACCCGGAGCGCGTCGAGCGGCTGGCCGTCCTCGCCGCCCCGCCGGTGACGACCGCCGACCAGATCGCCCTCAACTCGGTGCAGCTGGAGGCCATCCGGATGGACCCCCTCTGGGCCGGCGGCCACTACTACGATGCACAGGACGGCGACGGGCCGCACCGCGGTCTCGCGCTGGCCAGGCGGATGGCCCTTCTCAACTACCGCAGCCCCGACGAGCTGAACGCCCGGTTCCGCCGATCCTGGCAGTCTCAGATCTCGCCGCTCGGCGCGGGCGGGCGCTTCGCGGTCGAGTCGTACCTGGACTTCCACGGCAACAAGTTCACCCGCCGCTTCGACGCGAACAGCTACATCACGCTCGTCGAGGCGATGAACTCTCACGACATCGGGCGGGATCGCGGCGGTGTGTCCGCGGCGTTGGCACGAGTGACGGCCACGACACTGGTCCTCGGCATCGACTCCGACCGTCTGTTCCCGCTCGAGGGGCAGCGGACGATCGCGGCGGGCATCAGCACCAACATCGACGGCGACGACCCCGCGATCATCACCTCGGACTTCGGTCACGACGGCTTCCTCATCGAGCACGAGGCCGTCTCGACCCACCTTCGCCGGCTGCTCGACGCCTGACCCGCGGCGCTGACGCATCCGTGCCGCACACTGACGCGGCCGCTCGGCGCGGCTAGACTCGCGTGCATGGCGGACCATGAGGCGGCGCGCCCGGCCAGCTCCGATCGGCTGGGACTGCTCATCGCCGTTGTCTGCGGCGGCCGGGCGAGGCGCGCGTGATCCCGACCCGCCTCAGCACCGAGGAGCAGGCCAGGTTCGCATGGCAGCTCGCACATCTGCTCTACCGAACCACACGTCTCTTCGGCCTGATCGCCGCCGTGGTCGCGTTCGTGTGCCTCATCATCCCCGGGGCCGTGGAACTCCGGGCGATCGTTCCGATCACGTTCCTCCTCGCCGCGACGGTCATCGCGCACGTCACCCTCACCTACCGACCGCAGCCGCTCTGGATGGCGGCCGCATACTCGCTTGCGCTCTGCACCATCTACGCGATCGCCGTGCTCCCCGGTGCGGGCGTGAACGTCGCCACGGCGACGGCGATCGCCACGATCGCGGGTGGGCTCATCGGCTCGATGGCGACCGTCATGGTCTCGAGCTGGGGCCAGGCCATCGTCCTCGTCGCGGGGTTCGTCACGACCGTCTGCTTCGTCGGCGCGCTCTTTCTCTCGGCCGAGCGCGGGATGATCGGGACGGTCGTCTTCATCGCCCTGTGCTGGGCGATATCCGCCACCTTCGGGGTGTGGCTCTGCAGGAGCCTTCCCCGCGTCATGCGACGCGTCGGTGCGATCGGGCGTGCGTACAACATCGAGCGTCGAGCGAGCGAGACCGAGGCGATGCGGCACCGGGACGCACGTCTCCTCCACGACACCGCTCTCGCCACCCTCACCCTCCTCGCCCACTCCGGGGTGGGAGTCTCGCACGACGCACTCCGCGAGCAGGCGCACTCCGACGGCATGCTGCTGAAGCGGCTGCGTCTCGGTCAGAACCCCGCACCGCGTGCGTCCGGCGCGTACACCCTCACGAACACGGCCGAGTTGGCGCTCGGCGGGACCCTCGACTCGTTGCGGTCGCGCTTCAGCGGCATGGGCCTCGAGATCGACTGGCACGGGTCGGGCCAGCTCGGCCTCCCCGGTCAGAAGCTCGAGGCGTTCATCCTCGCGCTCACGGAGTGCCTCGAGAACGTCAGGCGGCATTCCGGTGTCACGGCGGCGCACGTCACCCTGAGCGACGACGGCACGGTCGTCCGCGGGGTGGTGACGGATGCCGGGGTCGGCTTCGATCCGGAGAACATCCCCGGCGGGCACCTCGGCTTCGCCGAGTCCGTCGTCGCCCGAGTCCAAGACGTCGGGGGCAGCGTGCGAACGTTCAGCGCACCGGATGCCGGCACGACCGTTGTGCTGGAGGTGCCGAAATGAGTCTCACCCGCCGCATCGATCGCGACGCCCGCGCGGCGTCGGCGCGGTTCTCCCTCGGGACGGCACAGCTCGGCACCGGGCTGGTCGTGGCGGGAGGTCTCATCGTCGCGACGTGCTTTCTGCAGTTCGCCGTCCGTGCCGACGAGTACCCCAACACGGGAGTGAGCCTCGCGGCCTGGGTCCTTCTCCTGTTCGTGATCGTCGTCACCGCCCTCGTCGTCCGGCACAACGGCTTCATCATGGGCGACGTCGCCTTCAGCGCACTCGTCGCGGGTCTCGCCGCCGTGGTTGCGCTCGACCTGATCGGGGTCTGGGGGCATACCGGGCCTCGCCTCTACCCCACTGCGGCCGTCGCCGTCAGCGGTGTGCTCCTGGCCGTGGTGACGCTGCGGCGAGTGCACGAGATCATGGCGAGCACGATCGTTCTCGGTGCGGTGCTCTCCACGGCTCTCGTCGCGGGGATGGAGGGGCTCACGGCATCGACGGCCGTCGAGATCCTGATGCTCACGACGGCCATCGGGCCACCGATCGTCGCGTGCGTCATCGTCGCGTCGTATCGGCGGATGGTGATGATGGCAATGGACCGGGTGCTCATCCAGAGCACCGTCTCCGCTCCCGCGTTCGGCACGAGCATGCTGGAGTCGGAGGAGCTGCAGGCCCTCGACCTCGAGGTCGAGGAGTTCTTCGACGACGTGGCATCCGGGCGTGAGCCGCTCCCGCTGAGCGACGAGCGGGCGACGCGCGCAGCCGAACTCGCGACCGCCCTGAGGATGACCCTCGTCGCCGGGCGCAACCGCACCTGGCTGCACCACGCGATCACCGAGTCCGACTTCCTTGCGGCCTCGGTGACTCTGCGCGACCCCGACGCCACGGCCGCGCTCTTGGATCAGGATCAGCGCGACGCCCTGCTCTCCGCCCTCTGGCTCATCATGGCGGGCGACTCGAGAGGCGGGCGTGCCGCGATCGTGACGTTCGGCCGGACGTCGCCGGATGCGTCCGACCCGCGTCACGACCTGCGCTTCACGGTGACGATCGATGTGGACGGGCTGCGCCGGGTGGATGTCGACCCGGCGACCTGGGACAACCTCGGCCGGCTGGGAAGCTATGTCGATACGGCCACCGCTCGGGCACTTCGTGTAGAAATTGAATGCAGGGTAATGAATCCAGGCGAACTATAGTTGGGGCGGACAGTGAGGTCGGGGAGTTCCGCACTGCGTGGTCTGGAGTGCCTGCGGAGCATGGAGCTGATGGTGAATAGAGGAAACGGATGACAGGCGGAGACGACCCCATCGACCTCGCGATCGTCGACGACCACAAGATGCTGCTCGGTGCGCTCACCGAATGGATCAGGGGTGCCGCCACGGACATCCGGATGGTGGCGGCGGTCCCGACCTGGACCGAGCTGCTGGCGCATCCTCAGTTCCCCGTCGACGTGGTGCTGCTCGATCTGGACCTCAAGGACAACATCCCGATCTCCCTGAAGCTCTCGACCCTGAGGACCGCTGGCACGGCGACCGTGCTGATGAGCACCTACTCTGACCCCGCCGTCGTCCGCGAGGCCCTCGCATCCGGCGCCCTCGGGTATCTCGTGAAGACCGAAGAGGCGTCGATGATCGTCGAGGCCATCCGTGCCGCGCACCGTGGCGAGTCGTTCATCTCCCACGAGCTCGATCTCGCTCTGAACGCCACCGAGAGCGGCACCCCGAAGCTGAGCGCCCAGGAACGCCGCGTCATGGCCCTCTATGCCGCAGGTGAGCCGGTCAAGACGGTCGCCTTCGAGCTGAGCATCTCTGAAGAGACGGCGAAGAGCTATCTCAAGCGGATCCGCGAGAAGTACCGGGCGGCCGGATACGACGTCGGCACGAAGGTCGCCCTGCGAAAGCGGGCGATCCTCGACGGCATCATCGTCGACTGACCGCCGTCAGCCGCGTTCCTCGAGCGCCTTCTCGAGCCGCTCGACCTTTCCGGTGATCTCGCCGGTCCGCCCCGGTCGGATGTCCGCCTTCAGGACGAGCGAGACCCGCGGCCCGTAGGCGCCGACCGCCTCCGTCGCCCGTTTGATCACGTCGAAGACCGCGTCCCACTCGCCCTCGATCTCCGTGAACATCGAGCTCGTGCGGTTGGGCAGCCCCGACTCCCTGACGATCGCGACAGCGGCGGCCACTGCATCGTGCACCGATCCGGTCTCGTCGTTCCCGCCGCTCGGTGCGACGCTGAATGCCACTAGCATGCTCACTCCCCTGTTCTGACGTCCATCCGGCGAGGTGGTCCGCCGTGGTCTCCTTCGAGTATGCGCCGCGACAGCATGGCGGGCGACGTCCGCGTGCTGCGGTGCACACCGACGAGCGAGATGACGAACAGCGCCACCCACGCGAGATTGCGCACGGTCAGCACGCTCACCATCGCGGGCGCGGGCACGAGCAGCCAGCCGTACAGGTAGGGGTAGATCGTCTGCGTGAGCGCGGCGATGATCAGGGCGACGATGGCGACGAGCCCGTAACGTCGCACCCCTCCGACGACGAGGCCGAAGACGACCGGTGCGATGAGCCAAGTCGCGAACTGCGGTGAGCCGACCTTGTTGAACAAGATGAGGGCGGAGACGAGGGCGAGGGACAGCGGGGGGAAGAGCCGGGCGAACGGCGCGCCGCCGCGCAGCTTCGTCCACGCGAAGACGACGGTCCCGCCGATGGCGACGATGAGCAGCGGTGTCATCGCGGCGATGGTCGTGTCTGCTCCGGGCCCGGTCACCTGGAAGGTCAGGATCTCACGGTCGTAGTACACGTAGGCGCCTCCGACCCCTGCGGCGGCGAGCCACATGTACACGGTCGAGACGGGTGACTCGATCTGCAATCCGCGTCCCGCCTGTTCGGTGATGAAGCTGAGGACGTTCAGGCCGCTGCCGAAGACGAGCGCGACGAGGAAGATGGCGACGCTCGTGGCAGCGCCGATGGCGACGACGAGCCAGCGGTGTCGCGAGGCGACGACGATGGCGCCGAGGAGTGCCGCTGGCCAGACCTTCATCCAGGTCACGATCGCGAGCAGCACCGTGCCGGTCCGCGGATGCCGGAGCACGAGCAGCAGGGCGGCGACCGCGAGCGGCACGGTGATCGCGTCGATCCGCGCGAACGCGATCGGTCCGAGGGCGGCCACGAATGCGAGCCACCACCATGCCGCGACCACCCGTCGCCGCGACGTCGCCCGGCCGACGAGCAACTGGAAAGCGGCGGCATCCAGTGCCGTGACGAGCACGAGCCAGCAGGTGACATAGAGGTCAGGGCCGAAGGATGCCGCGAGCAGCATCGGAAGCAGTGCGAGCACCGGGTACACCCACGGGCGGTCGATCCCGACCACGGGGCCACCGGAGAGCGCCTGCTCCGCCCACGGCTGGTAGACCAGGCTCAGGTCTCCTTGTGGCAGCCCCTGCGCCGTCTCGACGAGCCACGAGACAGCCACGTGCACGACGATGAAGGCTCCCCACAGCCACCATCTCTTGCCCACCGTGCCAACCTACACCGGCCGTCGTCGTGGCGACGGCCCGCGGGAACGGAGCCGCGGAGCCCGCGTCACAATTCGTCGCCGATTGCCACGCGCGACGCGCCTTCTGGGAAACTGGGAACATCCCACGACCCCTGGAGTTGGCAACCATGTCACAGACCTCTCGCCGCCTCGCCGCGGCCGCCGTCGCGTCCGCCGTAGCGCTCGCCCTCGCCGCCTGCTCGGGCTCGCCCGGCTCATCCGGCTCATCCGGGGCGGATGACGCAGCGAGCGGCTACGTCACGGAGGGCAAGCTCACCATCGGCACGGCGGAGCCCGCCTACTATCCGTGGGTGATCGACGACGATCCGGAGTCCGGCGAGGGCTTCGAGGCCGCCGTGGCCTACGCGGTCGCCGAGGAACTCGGCTTCGCGAAGGAGGACGTGGTCTGGGTCCGCACCACGTTCGAGCAGGCCATCGCACCGGGACCGAAGGACTTCGACTTCAACCTGCAGCAGTTCTCGATCACCGAGGACCGCAAGAAGGCCGTCGACTTCTCGTCACCGTACTACGAGACGACCCAGGTGGTCATCACCACCGGTGACTCGGCCGCGGCGGATGCCTCCAGCCTGGCCGATCTGAAGGGTCTCGTCATCGGCGCGCAGACCGGGACGACGAGCTTCATCGCCGCCGAGGACACGATCGCGCCGACCGGCGGCGTGCAGGCCTTCAACTCGAACGACGACGCCAAGGCCGCGCTCGAGGCCGGCCAGGTCGACGCGATCGTCGTCGACCTTCCCACCGCGTTCTACATGACCGGTGCCGAGCTGGATGACGGGCTCATCGTCGGTCAGCTGCCGGCGGACGACGCGGCGGAGGGCGATCAGCTCGGACTCGTGCTCGCGAAGGACAGCCCGCTGACCGACGACGTCACGGCGGCGGTCGACGCGCTGCGCGAGGACGGCACGCTCGACGAACTGGCCGAGAAGTGGCTCGGCGGCGACGAGAACGCGCCCGTCCTCCAGTGAGGCCGTGCTCAGCGACGATCCGGCGACACCGTACGATCGAGAGGTGACCGCCACCCAGACCGACGCCCGGTCCCCGGCGCCGCCCAGCGAGGTGGAGCTCGGGCGCCGGGCGTTCCGGCGCGCGCAGACGACGAGGTCGGTGCTGATCGGCGCCCTCTCGACCGTCGTCTTCGCGGTCGTCATCTGGCTCACGGTGATCAACACGCCCGGCTGGGCCGCCGTCCAGCAGACGTTCTTCGACCCCGGCGTGCTCGTGAAGGCGTGGCCGCGGGTCATCGCGGGGCTGTGGGTCAACATCCAGGTGCTCGTCTTCGCCGCCGTCGGCGTGCTGATCCTGGGCATCGCGATCGCCGCCATCCGCACCCTTCGCGGGTCCGTCTTCTTCCCCCTTCGGGCGATCGCCGCGGCCTACACCGATCTGTTCCGCGGCCTGCCGCTCATCATCGTGCTCTACCTCGTGGGGCTCGGGGTGCCCGGCCTCGAGCTGTTCCCCCGGATGCCGGCGCAGTTCTGGGGCACCATCGCGCTCATCCTCACCTACTCCGCGTATGTCTCGGAGGTGCTGCGCGCGGGAATCGAAGCGGTGCACCCGTCGCAGCGGCTGGCCGCACGATCACTCGGCCTCGGCTACGGCAAGACTCTCCGCCTCGTCATCATGCCGCAGGCGATCCGCAAGGTCGCGCCGGCGCTCATGAACGACTTCGTCGCCATGCAGAAGGACGTCGGGCTCATCTCGGTGCTCGGCGCGGTCGACGCCGTCAGGGCGGCGCAGATCGAGACGGCGACCGCGTACAACTTCACGCCGTACGTGCTGGCCGGCCTGCTCTTCGTCCTTCTCTCCTTCCCGATGATCCGCCTCACCGACTGGTTCACCGCCAGGCAGCGCCGGCGTGAGCAGATGGGAAGCATCGTATGATGCGCCTGGTCGCCGGGGTCACCCCGGATCCCGGCGCCGTCTTGCAGCTGCACGGTGTGCGTAAGGCGTTCGGCTCCGCGGAGGTCCTCCGCGGGATCGACCTGGTCGTCGAGCCGCATGAGGTCGTCGCGCTCATCGGCGCATCGGGGTCGGGCAAGTCGACGCTGCTGCGCACGGTGAACCTTCTCGAGCAGATCGACGACGGCCAGATCTTCCTCCGCGGCACCGACATCAGTGACCCGCGGACCAAAGCCGACGACGTGCGGGCACGGATCGGTGTCGTGTTCCAGCACTACAACCTGTTCCCGCACCTGAACGTGATCGACAACGTGACCCTCGCCGCTCGCAAGGTCCACGGCACGCCACGGGCTGACGCGGAGCGACGCGGGCTGGAACTGCTCGGCAGGATCGGGCTCGCCGACAAGGCACGCGCCTATCCGGACCAGCTGTCAGGCGGGCAGCAGCAGCGGACGGCCATCGTGCGCGCGATCGCCACGTCCCCCGAGCTCCTGCTGCTCGACGAGATCACGAGCGCCCTCGACCCCGAGCTGGTCGGAGAGGTGCTCGACCTCGTCCGCACGCTGAAGAGCGACGGCGCGACGATCGTGATGGCCACGCACGAGATGGCGTTCGCCCGGGATGTCGCCGATCGCGTGGTCTTCCTCGATCGTGGGGTGATCGTCGAGCAGGGCACTCCTGCCGAGGTCTTCGGGTCACCACGAGAGCCCCGTACACGTGAGTTCCTTTCACGCTTCACCCCCTGACCCTTCGTGAGTTGCGGACTTCGGCCCGTTCCGCGCGCCTTCAGACGGGCCGAAGTCCGCAACTCACGAAGGGGGCGAGGCGTCCTCAGCGACGGCGCAGTGCAGAGCGGATCGCATCCGGCAACGCCTCTGCGACGTCGAGGGCCGCAATCGGTGCTCCGCGCGAGGCGAGGCGCGCGGCCTCCTGATGCAGAAGCGCCGCGGATGCCGCGAGCTCGGCGAGGGCGCCCGGATCCTCCTCGAGCCGGTGCGCGTTCGTCGTGACCATCGCTCCCAGTATGCCGGCGAGCACATCACCCGTCCCCGCGGTCGCGAGCCACCCAGGGCCGTCCGGGACCACGAACGAGCGACGCCCCTCCGGCGAGGCGACGTGCGTGGTCGCGCCCTTCAGCAGGACGGTCGCCTCGAGCCGATCCGCCGCCCTCCGGACCCAGAGCTGCGGAGACGACGCGACCTCGCCAGGCGTCACGTCGATCCCGGCCACACCGAGCATCCGCGCCAGCTCCCTGCTGTGCGGCGTGACGACGACCGGGCCTGCGGCCTCCGGAAGTCCGCTCGCTACGGCGCCGAGGGCGCCCGCGTCGGCGACCACCGGCAGACCGGAGCCGAGCGCCTCCGCGAACAGCCGCTCGAAGGCGCCCGTCTCTTCGGCGTCCGTGCCCGAGCCGATCAGCCAGGCCTGCACCCGGCCGGGCGTCGTGACCACCTCGGGTCGTCGAGCGAGGACCAGCTGCGCGGCCTCCCCCAGGTAGCGGACCATGCCGAGACCCGTCCTGACCGCTGCTTCAACCCCGAGAACCGCCGCCCCCGGGTACCGGCTCGCTCCCGTGACCACACCGAGCACTCCACGCGTGTACTTGTCGTCGCCGGCGCCGGGGATCGCGATCCACTCGGCCACCTCGTCAAGAGTCGGCACGGTCCAGTCGCTCATGTCTTCACGATAGGTTGAAACGCGGGCCCCCGCACGCCGGCGGGCGCCCGGATCGGAGTTCCCATGCCGTCTCTGTTCGAGCCGATCGAGCTGTCCACCGGAACGGACCGCACGCTAGTCGCCCGCAACCGGCTGTGGATATCGCCGATGTGTCAGTACTCGGTGTTCGACTGCGACGGCGTGCCGACCGACTGGCACCTCGTCAATCTCGGACAGTTCGCCGCGGGCGGCGCCGGCGTCGTGTTCACCGAGGCGACCGCGGTGAGCGCCGATGGCCGGATCTCGCCTCGCGACACGGGCATCTGGAACGACGAACAGGCCCACGCCTGGCGTCGCATCGCGGCGTTCATCGCTGAACAGGGCGCTCTTCCGGGCATCCAGCTCGCGCACGCGGGACGTAAGGCCTCGACGTATGCCCCCTGGGGCATGTCGGGACGTGGCACGGTGCCGGCAGACGACGGCGGCTGGCGTACGGTTGCCCCGTCGCCCATCGCCTTCGGCGACTACGACGCGCCCCTCGCACTCGACGAGGCGGGGATCGACGGAGTCGTCCGCGACTTCGCCGCCGCTGCCGAGCGCGCGGTTGCGGTGGGCTTCCGCCTGATCGAGCTGCACGCCGCCCACGGCTACCTGCTTCACCAGTTCCTCTCCGCGCTCAGCAACCGGCGGGAGGACGCCTACGGCGGCTCCCTCGAGAACCGCGCACGGCTGCTGTTGCGCG
>Ga0164243_10004314_pt1 | contig 22369 bp, 18 predicted proteins | sample OricompcompostOP_FD_108781 | JGI IMG/M metagenome (GOLD analysis project Ga0164243, IMG submission 108781) | Organic Plus compost microbial communities from Emeryville, California, USA - Original compost - Organic plus compost (OP) | ecosystem: Engineered > Solid waste > Mixed feedstock >...
CTTGGCCCAGACGATTTCCTCATGCCCGACGCGCGAGCCGATGCCGCAGTCGGTGCTGGCATGGACGTTCTCCATCCCGACCAGCTTTGCGTAATTGATCAGCCGCTCGGCCACTAGCTCGGGATGCTCGACCAGATCGGTATAATGGCCCACCACGCCCGGCGCGATGATCTTGCCGTCCGGCAGCTTGAGATCCTCGAACACGCGGTATTCATGTGCGTGACGCGGGTTGCTCGCCTCGAAGGTGTAGCACTGCGCATTGATGCCCAGCATCTTGTCGGCAATGTGTTCGAAACCGATGTCCTGCACATGCGGGCGGTGGCCGGAACCCCAGCACATGTGGAAGCGCACCAGCTCTTCCGGGAGCCCCTCCAGCGCGTGGTTGATCACCTCCACGGCGAAATCGAGATAGTTGCGCAGATCTTCCACGCTCCAATCGGGGTAGAAGCTCCAGGTGGTCGCGAATTCCGGCTCGTCGACCTGCACGATCAACCCGGCATCAGTGATCGCCTTGTATTCTTCACGCATGCACTCGGCGACCGCGAACATGTATTCGCGCTCATCCTTGTAATGGAGGTTTCGCTTGCCTGCGCCCAGGCTGAGCGGCCCCAGCGAGGCGATGAAGCCATCGACACCGCTCTTGCCTTCAAGCCCCTTCTTCAGCGCATCGATGTCCTTCTGGATCGCATCGTGGCCGATATAGGCGACCGGACCGTCGCAGATCTGCTCCCGCGTGCCAAAATTGATCATCTGCTGGCCCTTGGTGGCAAAGCCCGGACGGATCGGCCCGCCCGACCCCGCAAACCAAAGTCCGCTTTCGAAGAAGCCGGGGAACTGCGGAATCTCGCGCTGCGCAGTGAAGCCGCGCTTGGGTTCTTCGCCCTCCGGCCGCTCACGCGTGGAGAAACCTGTCGACCGTGCGGCCATGTAGGATCCGTAATTGCCGCCCTCGGCGGCTTTCACATATTCACCATCATTGATGACATCGACGCCGCACTCGATCTGCTTGTTGATGACCCATTCGACGGCGCCGGGGAGCTGCTGCTCCACTTCCTCGCGATGTTCGCTCGCCTTCGCCAGCACAGCATCGAATTCAGCCGGACGCGGCAGGTTGCCCCCATGGCTGCTCAGAATGTGGTCGGTCGAGTGCCTCATGTCTTCTTAATCCTCTCTCATTGTTCAATCGGAGTCTCATGCCTGATCCGGCTGCGCTCGTATAAACCGAAGTTACCGGTCACAGTCCAGCCTTGTATGGGCTTGGCCGAATAATTGGCGCAATTGCACCCGCAGCTCTATCAAGGTGCCAGACAGGGGAACAAACCATGCGCTGCTTCATGCTTCTGACAAGTGCCGCGATGCTGGCATCGCTTTCCTCCTCCGCTGCCGCTGGTCAGGATGGTCCGATTGCCGGCTTGTCCGCCCAGCAGGTCACCATGCCCGATGAAATGGGCGACGTGGCGGATCTCGGCCCACTGGTATTCCGCGGCGGCCTGAGCATTACTACGCCTGATCCGAAATTCGTGGGATGGTCTGGGATCTGGGTTTCACCGGATGGCGCAGAAATGGTCGGCGTCGAGCGTGGCACCTGGGTCAAGGCGCGGCTCGAATATGATCCGGAAGGCAATCTATCGGGCTTCGTGCCTGAAAGAGTGGGCATGTTGCACGACGCCAACGGGAACGCCTTGTCCGGGGATGAGGCGGACGCGGAAGGCCTCGATTTCGACGGCACCGACTTCTTCGTTGGTTTCGAAACCCACGATCGAGTGCTCCGTTACCGAGATATCGACGGACCAGGTGTCGCATTACCGATTCCGCAAGCTGTTCTCGCACCGATCTTTCGCGGCGCCGGCTTTTCTTCCGTCGCCGCCTTGCCAAACGGTTCGGTAATGATGATGCCCGAATACAGCTATGCCAGCGTGGAGCAGAAGGAAAGGGGCGAGCGGCCAAGCTTCGCTCCGACACGCGGGTGGATCGAAGGAGTCGAAGGTGCCGGCCCGATAGCACTGCGCGCCGGCCACCCCGCCTTGCCTGTTTCCATTACGCAGCTTCCCAGCGGAGGGCTTGTCACGAGTGAAGTCCATTTCTCCGAAGAGACCCAAACGCTCGATGAGGGACGGATCGGCTTCGTACCTCAGGGAGAGGCCGCTATAGGCCGCACAATGTCCCCTCGCCCGATCGCAACTTTCGCTTCTCCAATGCCCGCCTGGCGGATCGAGGGAGGCTCCGCGCGGACGGGAGCACGCGGGGAGACATTGCTCTACTTCATGTCCACCTCGGCACCGCCGGTGCTCTACATGTTCGAGCTGAAAGGCGGAGGCGCAAATCCATGAGCGCGCGCACCACCCTCACCTCCCGGCAGGACCTCGAAACCTATATCAGACACTTCAATGCCAAGGAGTATGACCGCCAGATTGCCTATTATGCGCCTGATGTGCGCTATAAGGTCGGCACTCTGACGATCGATGGGCCGGAGCAGATCAAGGCGTTCTATCAGGACTTTCACCGATATAGCGACGAGTATGTGAACCTGCGCGAATTTGCCATGACCGGCGACGTAATCGCTGCCGCCATGGAAACCCGCTTCGAGCCGTTCCGCGACTACCGCAAGAATGGTCTCGAATTCCGGGCAGGCGAGCGCCGGGACATCGTGACGCTCGCCTTCTACCGACTGAAGCAGGGGCAGATCCACCGCATCAGAATGGCCCGCTATGGCGGCCCTGCAGAGGATTTTGGCTGAAGCGCTACTTCGCCACTTCCGGTTCCGCTGCGGGGCGATAGTAAATGTCTGAAGTGGTCTTGCGGCGGAGGAACTTCCATTCGCCATCCCTGCGCACCAACGTGTCCTCATAACGGCCCGCGCTGCCGACAACCGCCTGGCCATCTGCTCCCTTCATGAAGAAGGTCCAGCGAGACCATGCCGTCGCCGTGTCGCCGTCCGTATCGACGATCATGTTGGTCATCACGTGGAAGCCGGGATTTTCCGGGACCTCGCCGGAGGAGCCGAACGCCTCCTGCATCATCGCCAGGATCGCCGCTCTTCCCTCGGCCACGCCGAAGCCGCCCTCCCAAGCGCCTTCCTCCACGAACAGGTTCGCGTAATCCTCCAGCTGGCGCGCATCGAGATAGCGTCCGTAATTGAGCAGCAGGGTGCGGATCTGCTCCCGGTCCGACAGCTCGGCGGCGCTGATCGCGCCATCACCCGATTGAGCCTGCACCGGCACCGGCACCGACAGCGCCAGCCCCGCGGCCAGCAGAATTCCACCAAAAGCCTGCTTCATCATCTCTCACTCTCCCCGTCTGGTCCCTGTTTCGATAGGTGCATCATGCCGCCCGGTCGACCCAGCTTCTCGCGGATCGGCATAGGGAATGTCGTTCATCGCCAGACGGCGCAGGAACTTCCATTCGCCCTTTTCCCGGATCAGATCATCCTCGTAGTAGCCCCCGATCGCGGCCTTGGGCAGCCCGTCCTCGCCTTTCACGTAGAAGGTCCAGCGCGACCAAGCCGTGGCCGTGTCGCCATCGATCTCGGAAAGGATGTTGGAGACAAGGTGGAAACTGCGATTTTCCGGCGGATTAGGGGAATCGGCGAAGGCCTCGCGCATCATGGCCAGAATTGCCTCTCTGCCTTCCGCAGTCCCGAAGCTACCGGTCCATACCCCCTGTTCGGCAAAGAGCGCTGCGTAGTCTTCCAGGCGGCGCTCATCCAGACAGCGGAGTATTTGATCAACAAGGTGCGGATCTCCTCCCGATCCGACAGTTCTGCAAGACTGATCATGCACCCTCCCTTGCCCTTTTCAAACGCCAAAGCTGTGCCTTCCTGGCCACCGCCCGGTGCAGCATTTCGCTCCCTATAGCCACAATCTCGAACATTCGGGAAATCCTGCCTTGCGCCGCATGGTCGCAGCCAGTTGACAAGCCGCCCCGGTGCCAGCTATCGGCCCGCGCCTACCCTGTCTCGTGGAACATGACGATCCACGCGGCCCGTGCCCAGATGGCGGAATTGGTAGACGCACCGTCTTCAGGTGGCGGCGCTCGAAAGGGCGTGGAGGTTCGAGTCCTCTTCTGGGCACCATTACTGGTTTTGGCAGGCGCGGTTATTGGACCGGCCCCAGCTTTCGATGCGATCACACGCCGGAACGAGCGGAGTATGGTGCCCGTTGGTCTGGCGTGCCACTTTCCGACGCCGCCTCCTATCCTGTCTGGGCAAACCCGCTGATTTTTGCCGCAGCGGCGGGGGTGATCTGGATCTTCGGCACTCGGCTCACGAGGCATCTCGACGGCATAGCGGTCAGGCAGAAGCTCGATCATGCCTTTGTCGGCATGCTACTGCTGGGCGGGATCACGTCGCTTCCCGAACTAGCGAACACGATCACGTCCGCGTCAAGCGGGATCCCGGCCTTGGGGGTCAACAACCTGCTCGGATCTGCTGCGATCAACGTGCTCCTTCTTGCCATTGCCGATGCAGTGATCGGCCGCCAAGCGGTTACCTCCATCGTTGCGCACCCTTCGACCATGATGATGGCTGCGCTCTGTATGATCGTCCTGATGGTCATCGCCTTTGCGATTACAACCGGTGACCTGGAGATCGGCGGGTTGGGCATAGGCATCGGCAGCGCAACCATCGCGGTGCTCGCAGTTTTCTGCTTCTGGCTTGCCACCGGATACGACAAGCGTTCGCATTGGACCGTCGAAGAAGGGGCTTGCGATACCGGAACCGAGCGGCACTCATCGGCCGGCCTCAAGACGAGCATGCTCTGGAGGCGCGTCATCATGGACGGACTGTGTATTTTCGCAGCCGGCTATGCGCTGTCGCAAACGGGCGATGCCATTGCTCAGCAGGCGGGGCTGACCAACCAAGCGGTGGGCTTTGGGCTTATCGGAACGGCGACCTCACTACCGGAACTCGTCACGATAATGACGGCATTGCGGCTCTGCCGCCCCGAAATGGCGTTCGGGCAGATATTGGGTACGAATTTCGTCAACCTCTCGCTCATCCTGGTGAGCGACATCGTTTTGGATGAGGGCCTGGTGCTCGATACGCTGGGCGCGTTTGAAATCCTGTCCGCGCTGCTTGGAGCCACATTGATCGGCATATTCATGGTCGGCTTGCTCGAGCATCGGGATCGAACGATTTTTCGCATGGGTTACGATTCCGCGGCCGTGATTGCCGTGTTCGCAGCGGGTTGCTCGATACTGGCCCTGGTCTGAAGCGTCCCGTTCGCGTCGGCGCGGCGCTTGCCGGCCCGCATGCCGGGTTGACCGGAAGACACATCAAACTTCGGTGCCGGGCGTGCTGGTTTCTTGGACCGGAATCTGGCATCGACCCTGTGAACCGCCGCGGCGACCGCTGCCGCAATTCCGTGGCCAGGTATGAGGAGGAGTCGGCACAACGGTGATGAATCCAGCCTTTCTCTGGGTGCTCCTCTCGCTTCCTTTCATCGGGAGCCTGGCGGTCGCGGTCATTCCGGCTCATGCCCGCAATCTGGGAGGGTGGATTGCGGGAGCGGTGTCGCTCGCCGGCGTAGCGCTGACGATCAGCGCATTTTCGTCGGTCGATAGCGGTTCCGTCTTGTCGGCAGAGGTTGCGTGGCTTCCATCGTTTGGGCTCAACCTTCAGATACGCCTCGACGGCCTGTCCTGGATCTTTGCCTTTCTCGTCCTTGCGATCGGCTTATTGGTGGTCATCTACGCGCACTACTACATGTCGGAACGCGACCCGGTGCCGCGGTTCTTCTCCTTCCTCCTTGCCTTCATGGGATCCATGCTGGGCCTGGTGCTCTCCGGCAATCTGATCCAGCTTGCGTTCTTCTGGGAGCTGACCAGCCTGTTTTCCTTCCTCCTGATCGGTTACTGGCACCAGAACGAAAGCGCGCGCAGCTCCGCGCGAATGGCGCTGATAGTCACCGCCGCGGGCGGGGTTTCCCTCCTGATCGGCGTGCTACTCCTCGGAAAGGTGGCGGGCAGCTACGAGCTTGATGCGATCATAGCGTCTGCCGATCAAATTCGCGCCAGCGAGTATTACACGCCTGCTCTGATCTTCGTGTTATTGGGAGCTTTCACCAAGAGCGCGCAATTCCCGTTTCACTTCTGGCTTCCCCACGCGATGGCGGCACCAACGCCCGTGTCGGCCTATCTGCACTCCGCGACCATGGTGAAGGCCGGTATCTTCGTGCTTATCCGCCTGTTCCCAGTCCTCGCGGGCACCGAGCAGTGGTACCTGATAGTCGGAACCGTCGGCCTCCTGACATTCTGTATCGGAGCCTGGAGCGCGGTGTTCCAGCAGGACCTGAAAGGGCTTCTGGCCTATTCGACGATCAGTCACCTGGGGCTGATAACCCTGCTGCTGGGTCTCGGCACCTCTTTGGCAGCAGTCGCGGCGATCTTCCACACGATCAATCATGCGACGTTCAAGGCCTCTCTGTTCATGGCCACCGGCATCATCGATCATGAGACAGGGACGCGGGACGTAAGGAGGCTGAGCGGCCTCTATCGCTTCATGCCCCACACGGCGACTCTCGCGCTGATTGCCGCGGCTGCCATGGCCGGCGTGCCGCTGCTGAACGGCTTCCTTTCAAAGGAAATGTTCCTTGCCGAAGCTGTGGGACATAGCCGGGGATCGCTCCTAGACCTGGTGCTGCCCTCATTGGCCACGGGAGCGCTGGCACTAAGCGTTCTCTACTCCATCCGGTTCATTCACCAGACATTCTTTGGACCGGCACCGGATGATCTCGAGAAACAACCCCACGAAGCCCCTTTCTGGATGAGGGTTCCCATCGGAGTGCTGGTTCTCGCTTGCCTCGTTGTCGGCATACTTCCCGCCCTCACCATCGGCCCCTTCCTCGATGCTGCGGTACGATCGGTTCTTCTGGCAGACACCCCTTCCTACAGTCTTTCGATCTGGCATGGCTTTACCGTTCCGTTGCTCCTGAGCATGGTGGCGCTGGTGGCAGGGGCGATCAGCTATCTTCTCCTCAGGGATCGATTGAACCTCATTTCCGAGCCGCCCCTGGTCCGCTATTTCAAGGGTCGACGGGGCTTCGAACTGGTCCTCGCCGCTCTGATCGACGCGGCGCGCGTATTGGAGGATGTCGTCGGCACCACGCGCCTGCAGCCGCAGTTCCGGGCATTGGTGGCAATAGCGGGAATCGCCGCCCTGCTGCCGTTCCTGCGCTATGGGTATCATTTGGGTCCCGCAACGATGACACCGCTTCACACCGGCTTCGCCGCGCTATGGGTAGTTGGCGCGATCTGCGCCATCGGCTCCGCTTGGCAGGCCAAATATCACCGTCTTGCAGCCCTGATTCTGATGTCTGGCGCGGGACTGGTGAGTTGCATCACCTTCGTCTGGCTTTCAGCCCCGGATCTTGCTGTGACGCAACTGCTGGTCGAGATCGTGACGACAGTCTTGCTCCTGCTCGGGCTGAGGTGGCTGCCCAAGCGGCTGCCGGAGCTTTGGGCCGGCGGAGCGATGCCTTCCCAGGTCCTGCTGAGGCGCGGAACCGATCTTATTCTGGCCGGCCTAGCCGGCGCCGGAATGACACTCCTGTCCTTGGCGGTGATGACACAGCCGTTCGGCTACACGATCTCGCGCTATTTCCTGGAGAACGCTTATCCGGGCGGCGGCGGCAAGAACGTCGTGAATGTGATTCTGGTGGACTTCCGTGCTTTCGATACGTTGGGAGAAATCACCGTCCTCGGGATTGTGGGGCTTACGGTCTTTTCGCTCCTGCGCCGGTTCCGGCCGGCGCAGGAGAGCGTGCAAAGCCCGATCCAGCAGCGCCAGCAGAGCGCCTTCGATGAGCGGCGGGAAGGTCGCGAGTTGGGCGATACATTGACCGATTACCTGCAAGTGCCGCGCGTGGTGATGGAATGGTTGTTCCCGGTGATCACCGTGTTCGCGCTTTATCTACTGATCAGGGGACACGATCTTCCCGGCGGCGGATTCGCGGCAGGGATCACCATGTCGATCGCCTTGATCCTCCAATATATTGCCTCGGGAACCCGAAGTGTGGAGAGCCGCCTACGCGTTCGTCCACTAACATGGATGGGTGCCGGATGGCTGGTCGCGTTCGCCACGGGGCTGGGAGCCTGGTTCTTCGGCTATCCCTTCCTTACTAGCTGGTTTCGATACATTGACGTGCCGATCGTCGGCGAAGTCGCCGCCGCCAGCGCATTGCTGTTCGATTTGGGCGTGTTCCTTCTGGTCATCGGTGCGACAGCGCTGATCCTGATTGCGATCGCGCACCAATCGATCCGCACACCGATAACGCCGCAGAAGTGGGAGACGACCGACTTTGCAGGGAAAGGTGTCTGATGGAGATCGTCCTCGCCCTTGGCATAGGAATATTTACTGCATCCGGCGTCTGGCTCATTCTGCGTCCGCGCACCTTCCAAGTCATCCTCGGGCTCTCGCTGCTTTCCTACGCAGTGAACCTCTTCATCTACGCGATGGGACGGCTCCGGATCGATGCGCCACCGGTAGTGGGCTCCGAGGCGGGGGCCGATCTCACGCAGCACGCCGATCCTCTACCGCAAGCCTTGGTACTCACCGCCATCGTCATCTCCTTTGCCATGACCGCGCTGCTTCTGGTGGTGCTGATGGCTGCCCGGGGACTGACCGGCACCGATCACGTGGACGGTGACGAGGGCGAATGACTGCCGGCTGGATACATCACCTGATCATCGCGCCGGTTCTGCTTCCATTGGGGGCAAGCGCCGTGATGTTGCTTCTCGACGAGCGACGGCGCCGGGCGAAAAACGTGATCAGCCTTGCGACAATGGGCTCGCTTCTCGCCCTTGCGATTGCACTGCTGGTGCAAACCGTCACCCTTGGCTTTTCGGGCGGATCGGCAACGCGCGTATACCTGGTCGGCAACTGGCCGGCGCCTTTCGGCATCGTCCTGGTCGCCGATTGGCTTTCAAGCATGATGCTTGTTCTTACAGCCCTTGTCGGCATCGCTGGCTTTATCTTCTCGCTCGCGCGCTGGGAGCGAGCCGGTCCGCGTTTCCAGGCCTTGTTCCTGCTGCAGATCATGGGTCTGAACGGCGCTTTCCTGACCGGCGACCTCTTCAACCTCTTTGTCTTTTTCGAGATCCTGCTTGCCGCGTCCTATGGCTTGCTGCTGCATGGGTCGGGAGCCCGCCGTGTCAAAGCAGGGCTGCATTACGTCGCGATCAACGTCGGAACTTCGTTGCTCTTCCTAATCGGCGTTGCGCTTATCTACGGCGTCGCCGGCACGCTCAATATGGCCGATCTTGCAACAGTCATTCCTGCGACGACGGGTCTTGACCTTGCGCTGTTGCAAAGCGGCTTTGCGGTTCTCGGCGTGGCCTTTCTTGTAAAGGCGGGCATGTGGCCACTCGGCTTCTGGCTGCCCGGAACTTATGCGACCGCCGTGCCGCCCGCTGCGGCGGTCTTCGCCCTGCTCAGCAAGGTTGGCGTTTACGCCTTGCTTCGTGTCTACCTGCTCCTGTTCGGCGCGGATGTCGGCTGGACAGAGACTTTCGGCGAGGAGTGGTTGCTATTCGGCGGGATCGCGACGGTATCGTTCGGGACTGTGGGTGTGCTCGCCGCTCGCACGCTGTCTCGCGTCGCGGGGTATTGCGTCGTGATTTCGTCGGGCACCTTGTTGGCTACGATCGGTGCGGGCGAAGGTAACGCACTTGCCGGAGCGCTCTTCTATCTCGTCAGCTCTACTCTGGGGCTGAGCGCCTTCTACATGCTCCTGGGGCTGGTGGAGCACCGCGACGCGGATGCAACTATGGGTTTAGTGGCAGAACCGGTGTTCGACGACGAGTACACGGGTGCCATGGTCGTGGACGAGGATGAAGAGGTCGGCATCGTGATACCGGCGACGATTGCTATCCTGGGCGGAGGCTTCGCCTTTTGCGCCCTTCTCCTCGCCGGGTTACCACCACTTTCCGGCTTCGTGGCCAAATTCGCGATCATCCATAGTCTGATCAATCCGGGCGGGAGCATCGACGCTTCGAGCTGGGTCTTCGTGGGTCTGCTGATTGCATCCGGGCTCGCAATACTCATTGCGACCACGCGCGCGGGCATAGATCTCCTGTGGGAGCCATCGGACCAGCCACAGCCTCCGTTGCGCGTTGCGGAAGCGGGACCCGTAGGCCTGCTTCTGCTCGTATGCCTGGGCCTGATGGTGTTCGCAGGACCGGTGATGCGCTACATGGAGTGGACCGAGCAGTCGCTGCGGGACAGGCAAGGCTATATCAATGCCGTTTTGAGCGCAGAGCGCGCAACTACCGTGGCCGCGCCATGATCCGGCGGTTGCTTCCCTACCCGGCACTCGCAGTCAGCCTTCTCGTGATGTGGCTGCTCCTGACGCAATCCTTTTCGCCCGGGCAGGTCCTCTTGGGCGCTCTGGTTGCTACCGCCGGCAACTGGGCCATGGCCGCGCTGCACCCCAAGATTACTTACATTCGGAAGTGGAGTGAGGTGGTAAAGCTTGCCGGCGTGGTGGCATTCGACATCCTCCGCTCCAATTTGGCAGTCGCGACGATTGTCCTGACGCGCCGTTCCGATCGGACATCCTCCTTTCTGAACATCCCGTTGGATCTTCGGAACGAGCACGGGCTCACCATTCTTGCTCTCATCATTACCGCCACGCCGGGCACGGCGTGGGTTCAATTCGACCGCGCCAGCACAATCCTGACCATCCATGTCTTCGATCTGGTGGACGAAGAAGAATGGATACGGCTGCTCAAGTCACGCTACGAAGCTTCATTGATGGCAATCTTCGAATCATGAGCTTGCTTGTTCTGACATGGGCGCTGAACGCGGCGCAGGCGATATTGGGCCTGAGCATGGTCTGCGCAACATGGCGCGTGCTGATCGGCCCGCGCGCGCAGGACCGGGTCCTCAGCCTGGACAGTCTTTACGTGAGCGCGATGTTGATGCTCGTCGTCTACGGCATCCAGACGGGCCGGACGCTGTATTTCGAAGCCGCGCTGATCATTGCCCTTCTTGGCTTCACCAGCACTCTTGCCCTGGCAAAGTTCCTTATGCGCGGTGAGGTGATCGAATGATTGCGGCGCCCGACCTTCCGCCGTGGGCGGCAATCGCGGTGGCTGGCCTGGTGCTTGCCGGCGCAGCGATGACGTTGGTCGGATCGATCGGATTGCTGCGCTTCAAGACATTCTACGATCGCCTCCACCCTCCGACGCTGGGCTCTAGCTCGGGCACGCTGCTGATCGTTACGGCATCACTCCTGTGCTTCTCGGTCTTGCGCACGCGGATTTCGGTGCATGAGCTGCTGATCGCGCTGTTTGTTACCCTCACCACGCCCGTCACATTCATGATGCTGGCAAGAGCCGCCCTGTACCGCGATCGGGTCGAAGGGAATGACGGTGTTCCTACCATCGACGAGGAGTAGGAACCACGCCATTTTGTTAGTGGACTCTTCAGTAAACGACATTACATACCGTACGATATGGAAAAGGTCGCCCTCAGAGGACGCCCACGCGAGTTCGACGTGGAGGAAGCGCTGGCAGCGGCGCTTCGGGTCTTTTGGACCAAAGGCTACGAAGGAGCTTCGTTGACCGACCTGACGGAGGCGATGGGCATCACCCGCCCCAGCCTCTACGCAGCCTTCGGCAACAAGGAAGATCTCTTCAAGCTGGCGCTGGACCTCTATGAACGAGAGAAGCTCGCCTATGTCGGGACTGCGCTCGAAGCGCCAACGGCGCGCGGCGTGGCCGAGCGGATGCTGTCTGGCACGATCGACAATATCACCAGCGAGTGTCGTGGCTGCCTGGGCGTGATTACCTCCGTAAGCTGCCACAACCCTGATTCGCCCATTGGCCAGGATGTGCGCGATCGCACGCAATCGGTACGTCGCGCCATCGTGCAAAGGATGCAGCGGGCAATCGAGGAAGGCGATTTCAACGTGCCCGTGGAGGCGGAAGCCATGACGCGTTACCTGATGGCCGTCATGCAGGGCATTTCCGTGCAAGCCGGCGCGGGGGCGAGTCGCGAGGAATTACAGGAAGTGGCGGAGGCAACGCTGACCATCTGGCCCGGCCGCTAAGCCGCGGAATTGCTGCGTTGCGAAAAAAATATCGAGCGGTACACAATTATCGCTTGACCTGAACGCCAGATTACATACTTATCGGTACAGAACAGCGCGAGGCTGGTGAGGCGTGGGGCCGTAAGAGGCTCTCGTCTCACCGCCACGTAAGTGTTCCTGTGCCGAGCCCGGCATGTTCGGGCCTCTGCCTGACAGATTGCACCGCTCTTTTCGAAAGCTCTCGCTTCCGAAGGCGATGGTGTTCGCGCTGTGAAATCGATCGTGAGCCTGAGCTTGTCGAAGAGGACCACCTGATGACCGAACTGACACCGATCCACATGGAGGATCTTGAGCCATTTCAGGATCACGATACGCCGCCCCGCAATTGGCGGCGGATCAGCCTGCTGGTCCTGCTGTTCGCAGGCATCGCACTGGCCTGGTACCTGCTTCGCCCCGAAAGCGCACCTGCCGCGGCCCCACCCCCGCCGACGGTGACGGTTGCCACAGCTCTGCAGCGCGAGGTCACCGAATGGGACGAGTATATCGGCCGCTTCGAAGCGAGCCGCAGCGTCGAGTTGCGTCCCCGCGTCGCCGGGCAAGTGACCGCCGTGCATTTCCGCGACGGACAATTCGTCCGCCGGGGTCAGCCGCTCTTCACGATCGATCCGCGTCCCTACAAGGCCGCCTTGGCTGAGGCACAGGCGGGCGTGGCCACCGCCAAGAGCGACCTCGCCCTCGCGCAGAGCGACCTTCAGCGTGCGTTGCGCCTCGTGGAAGACGATGCCGTTGCCCAAAGCGAGGTCGAAGCGCTGCGCGCCCGCGTGACCGCGGCCGAGGCGGCGCTGGCCGCTGCGCAAGCCCGGGTACGTTCGCGCAGCCTCGACGTCGAGTTCACAACGGTGCGCGCGCCGATCAGCGGGCGCATATCCGATCGCCGCGTCGATCCCGGTAATCTCGTCGCCGCAGGAGACGGACCGGCGGCCACCCTGCTGACCACGATCAATGCCACCGATCCGCTCTATTTCACGTTCGACGGCTCGGAAGGGCTATTCCTCAAGGCGAAGCGCGAGGGGCGTGATCGCGGCGCGCCGGTGGACATCCGGCTGCAGGACGAGAGCGACTACCAATGGCACGGCACACTCGACTTCACCGATAACGGACTCGATTCCGATTCCGGCACGATCCGCGCGCGGGCGGTGGTCCGCAATCCGGAGAATTTCCTCACCCCGGGAATGTTCGGCAACATGCGGCTGGCGAGCGGCAGCAAGGAGATGGCTCTGCTTGTGCCCGACACCGCGGTGCAGACCGATCAGGCACGCAAGCTCCTGCTGGTAATAGGACAGGATGGGACGGTCTCCGCCAAGGAGGTCGAACTTGGCCCCGTCGTCGACGGACTTCGCGTGATCCGCAGCGGCCTCTCAGCCCAGGATCGCGTTGTGATCAAAGGCACGCAAATGGCCATTCCGGGCAGCAAGGTGACCGCACAGCGCGGCCGGATCCAGCCGCCGGCACGCGAACAATCCCAACGGGCAGATGCGCCGCCCGGAAAGGCGACCTTCGCCGGCTGAGGGAGAGCCTCCAGCCCTCGCCTCAATTCCCATTAGGAGCTCGAAATGCGCCTGTCCCGCTTCTTCATCGACCGGCCGATCTTCGCCGGCGTGATCGCCATCATCATCACATTGATCGGCGCGATCTCGTACTTCTTCCTGCCGGTATCCCAATATCCTGAGGTCGTCCCGCCGACGGTCACGGTCACAGCGGTGTACCCCGGTGCATCTGCAGAAACCGTTGCCGACACGGTGGCAAATCCGATCGAGCAGGAAATCAACGGCGTGGACGGCATGCTCTACCTCTCCAGCCAATCCACCGGCGACGGGCGGGTGACGATCACCGTCACTTTCGAGCAGGGTACAGATCTCGACGAGGCGCAGGTGCTGGTTCAGAACCGCGTCGCCATCGCCACTCCGCGCCTGCCCGAGGAAGTGCAGCGCCTCGGCATCGTCACGCGTAAAACCACGCCGGACTTCCTCCTGGTGGTGAACCTGATCTCACCGGATGGATCGCTCAACCGCGAGTATATTTCCAACTACGCGCAGACCCGGATCAAGGACCGGCTCGCCCGGATCGAGGGCGTGGGCGACGTGCAGCTGTTCGGCAGCCGCGAACTCGCCATGCGCGTGTGGATCGATCCGGGTCGCGCCGCTTCGGTGAATCTCACGGCGGGTGACATTGTTTCGGCATTGAGGGCTCAGAACGTGCAGGTCGCCGCAGGTACGCTGGGCCAGCCACCCAGCCCGGACAGCGCCTTCCAGCTCAACGTGGAGACGCAGGGCCGCTTCACCGCCCCCGAACAGTTCGAGAATGTCGTGATCCGGACGGACGCAGATGGACGCCAGGTGCGTGTAGGCGATGTCGCGCGTGTGGAGATAGGCGCGCAGGATTACGGCACGTCGGCTTATCTCAACGAACAGGATTCGGTGATCATCCCAGTGCTGCAGGAGCCGGGCTCCAACGCGCTCGCCTCGGCTGAGGCGGTCCAGACCGCGATGGAGGAGCTTTCAGCGGATTTCCCCGCCGGCCTCGAATATCGCATCGTCTACAATCCGACCGAGTTCATTCAGCAGTCGGTCGACGCAGTGGTTGAGACCCTGCTCGAAGCCGTGATCCTGGTCGTGCTGGTGATCATCGTGTTCCTGCAGAAATGGCGCGCCTCGCTGATCCCGGTGCTGGCGATCCCGGTTTCGCTGATCGGCACCTTCGCCGTACTCGCGGCCCTCGGATACTCACTCAACAATCTATCGCTGTTCGGACTGGTGCTGGCGATCGGTATCGTGGTCGACGACGCGATCGTCGTGGTCGAGAATGTCGAGCGCAATCTGGAGAACGGGATGACTCCGCTCCAGGCCGCGCGTGTCTCGATGGACGAAGTCGGCGCTGCTCTTATCGCCATCGTGCTCGTGCTCTGCGCCGTCTTCGTGCCGACCCTGTTCATCGGCGGCCTTTCGGGAGCCTTCTATCAGCAGTTCGCGGTAACGATCTCCGCCGCCACGGTGATCTCGCTCATCGTATCTCTCACCCTGTCCCCCGCCCTGTCGGCAATTCTGCTGCGCCCGCACGAAGCAGCTGGCAGCGCTGGGCGCTGGCGGCAACTGGCCCGCCGCGCGGGTGATGCCTTCAATCGCGGCTTTGAACGCTTCGGTGAAGCCTATGGACGCTGGACGGCACGCCTGGTCGCCATGCCGAAGCGGATTATGGCCGCTTATGCGGGGCTCATCGCTCTAACCGCCGCAGCGCTGTGGATCACGCCCACAGGCTTCATCCCGCAGCAGGACCAGGGCTATTTCCTCACCGTCATCCAGCTGCCGCCGGGGTCGGCCACATCGCGCACCGACGCGGTGATGAAGGAAGTCGCGCAGCGCATGCTGCCGATCGACGGCATTGAAGGCACCGTCATGCTCTCCGGCTTCGACGGCACCTCCGAGACGCAATCGGCTAGCGCCGCCGCCGCCTACTGGGTGCTCGACGATTTCGAGGAACGGGCGGCCAAGGGCCAGACCATCGACGCGCTGATCGCCGAGGCGCAGAAGGCCACTGCCGACATAAACGAGGCGCGGCTGATGATCGTAAAGCCTCCTGTCATCCGGGGCATCGGGTCAGCAGGCGGCTTTCGCATGATGGTGGAGGACAAGAACGGCCAAGGCTACCGTGCCCTGGAAGAAGCCGCCAACGCCGTAATCGCGCAGGCCAACCAGCAGGAGGGGCTAGCCGGCGTCTACACCTTCTTCGACACCGGAACCCCGCGCGTGCGCGCCGATATTGACCGGGAGAAGGCCCAGATTCTGGGCGTGCAGCCGGCAAGCATCTTCGACACGCTCCAGGTGTATCTGGGTTCCGCCTTCATCAACGATTTCAACTTGCTCGGGCGCACCTACCGCGTGACGGCGCAGGCTGACGCGCCGTTCCGGGATAACCCCGCGGACATCGCGAATCTGCAGACCCGCTCCACGAACGGGTCAATGGTACCGCTGGGGTCGGTGGCCACGCTGAGTGATACCACGGGGCCATATCGCGTCACCCGCTACAACCTTTCCCCCGCGGTCGCCATCGATGGAGACACCGCACCGGGATATTCTTCGGGCCAATCGCTGGAGACGATGGAAAGGGTCGCGGGCGAAGCTCTCTCGCGCGGCTATGCCTCCGAATGGACTGGCATAGCCTATCAGCAGAAATATGCCGGCAACACCGCCGTGCTCGTCTTCGCGCTCGCCGTGCTGCTCGTATTCCTGGTGCTGGCAGCACAGTATGAAAGCCTGGTCATGCCGCTGGCGATCATCCTGATCGTGCCGATGTGCCTGCTCGCCGCGATGATCGGAGTGAACCTGCGAGGTATGGACAATAATGTCCTGACGCAAATCGGCCTCGTTGTCCTGATCGCGTTGGCGGCGAAGAATGCGATCCTGATCGTGGAGTTCGCACGTCAGGGAGAGCTCGATGGGCTTTCCCCGAGCGAAGCGGCCATACAGGCCGCGCGAACCCGGCTGCGGCCGATCCTGATGACCAGCTTCGCCTTCATCCTCGGCTCGGTGCCGCTGGTGATCGCGACCGGGGCCGGGGCGGAACTGCGTCAGGCGCTCGGCACCGCCGTATGCTTCGGCATGCTGGGGGTCACCGGCTTCGGCCTGATCTTCACGCCGACCTTCTATGTCGTCTCCCGTGCGCTGGGTGACCGCATCGCAAGCCTGCGTCGCAGGCGCGACAGCGGCGATTATGCCCTGCAGCCTGCCGAATAGGTGCCATGATGAAATACCGCCACCTTGCCTTCTCGACCCTTTCCGCGCTCGCTCTGTCGGCGTGCGCGGCGGGGCCGGACTACGCCCTCTCCCCCCCTCGTCCCGCGTCGTCCGGCCCCTTCCTTTCCGCGACTGACTCCGCCTTTGTTCAGGCACCGGTGCCTGCCGATTGGTGGCATCTCTACGACGATCCCGTGCTGGATTCGCTCGTGGAGGATGCGCTGGCCGCGAACACCGATGTGCGGCAAGCCATCGCCCGGATCGAACGCGCACGGGCTGGCCTGCGCAATGCGCGCGGCGCCAGCTTGCCGCAAACGCAAATCGGTGCTGCTGCGAATTACGGCCGCCTGCCAGAAAGCGAGGTGCCCTCCGGCGCTGACCGCGAAGGCTGGTCCTACGATGCGGGGATCGACGTGGCCTACGAGGTGGACCTCTTCGGACGAGTGAGCCGCGGGGTCGAAGCCGCGCAGGCAGACCTCGCCGCCAGCGAGGCCGATGCCGATGCCGTGCGGGTGGTGGTCGTGGCCGAGACGACGCGCGCCTATGCCGATGCGGCTTCCGGCGCCGAAAGGCTGCGCGTCGCCCGCGAGATCGTCGATCTGCTCGGCCGCTCGCTTGAACTCACCCGCAAGCGACATAATGCAGGGCTGGAGAGCGGGCTCGCCGTTGCGCGGATCGCAACCTTGCGTAATCAGCGCGCGGCAGATATCCCTGCCTTGGAGGCGGAGCGGCAGGCAGCCCTCTTCCGCCTCGCCACGCTGACGGGCCGCGCGCCGGCGGAACTGCCTCCCATCGCGGGCGAACGTAGCCTCGTGCTCGAAATCGAGCAGCCGCTGCCCATCGGCGACGGAGCGCAGTTGCTCGCTCGCCGACCAGATGTGCGCGCGGCGGAGCGGCGGCTTGCGGCGAACACGGCGCGGATTGGGGTCGCCACGGCGGACCTCTATCCCCGCATCACGCTTGGCGGCGGCATCGGTTCGACCGGCCCCGATCTGGGCGACATCTTCACCGGCGGCCCGCTGCGCTGGCTGATAGGCTCTTTGTTAAGCTGGTCTTTTCCCAACCAGGAGGCAGTTCGCGCCCGCATCGACGCGGCCGAAGCGGACACACAGGAATCGCTTGCTGCTTTCGACGGCACCGTGCTGCAGGCGCTGGAAGAGACCGAGACGGCGCTGTCCAACTATGTCCACGCGATCGAGCGTCGCCGGGCGCTGCAATCAGCTAGCGAGGAAGCCGAAAAAGCGGCCCGCATTGTGCGCGCGCAACAGCGCGAGGGCGCTATCAACTCGCTCGACCGGCTAGACGCGGAACGCACGCTGGCGGAAGCGAAAGCCCAACTCGCTACCCAGGATGCCGAGGTGTCTCGCGCTCAGATCGATGTCTTTCGGGTTCTGGGCGGCAGCTGGGCGGAGAACCGCTGACGGCAGCGGCCAGGGACGACTCTCCGGCAGACATGTCTTCTCCCGAACGGGTATCGATCGCCCGTATCGGGCAAGGCACCGCCCTTCCCTGAATTCCGTCAGCTTTCCGATTCCGCACCCAGAACCAATCGTGCCGGTGAGCGTTCGATATGGGACGGAAGTTCGGAGTGTCCCAATGAAAATTGCCCAGATTGCTCCCTTAGCTGAGAGCATTCCCCCCAAGCTGTACGGCGGCACGGAGCGTGTCGTCTCATGGCTCACCGAAGAGCTGGTCAGACAAGGTCATGAAGTGACCTTGTTTGCCAGCGGCGATTCACAAACCAGCGCCCAATTGGTTCCTATCACGCCGCGCGCGCTGCGGCTCGACCCCACGGTGGACGAAACGATTGGTTATCATATCATGATGCTGGAACAGGTCCGCCGCCAGACGCATGAATTCGACATTCTCCATTTTCACATCGACCTGCTTCATGCGCCTTTTGTCCGTATCCTCGGCGCACCAGCCGTGACAACGCTCCACGGGCGGCTGGACCTGCCCGACCTCGTGCCGTTCTATCAGGCATTTCCAGACCTCTCGCTGGTCTCGATCTCGAACAGTCAACGCCTTCCCATGCCTCCGGTGAATTGGGCCGCGACGATCCATCACGGACTGCCCCGTGATCTTCTTCCGCTGACGCTCGAGCCGAGGGGTGACTATCTGGCATTCCTGGGCCGCATCTCCCCGGAGAAGCGCCCCGACCGGGCGATCGAAATAGCTGCCAGGGCAGGCATGAAGCTCAAGATCGCGGCGAAGATCGACGATGTCGACCGCGCTTATTGGGAGCAAGCCATCGCGCCCCTGATTACCCGCCATGGCGGCATGGTGGAGTTCGTCGGGGAGATCGGCGATCGAGACAAGGCGGAGTTCCTGGGGAATGCCCGCGGGCTTCTCTTCCCCATCGATTGGCCAGAGCCATTTGGCCTGGTCATGATAGAGGCAATGGCATGTGGTACCCCGGTGATCGCATTTTCCTGCGGCTCCGTTCCGGAGGTGATCGATCACGGCAGGTCGGGCTTCATCGTCGACGATATGACCGCCGCGGTCGAAGCCGTGAACAGGCTGGGTGAGCTACCGCGCTCCGGGGTGCGAGCCTGTTTCGAAGAACGGTTCACCGTGGAGCGAATGGCGCGCGATTATGTGGCGGTATATCGCGCCCTGATTGACGCCAATCTCGTATCGCGGGAGAATATCGTGCCGTTGCGCGAACCCGAAACCAAGGTCGAAGTCCGGACCGCATGATATCGGAGGCGCGTATTGTGAAATCTGCCGCCCAGGAATCCGTCGACAACGTCCCGCCTCATCCGGCGGCTGCAGGCGAGCACGATATATTCGAAATCGCGGCAACGGCTTCGCTCCATGAGCGCCGCCCGCGTACGTTGAAGCACAATGACACCTTCGCGGTGTTCGACAATAGCGGTGACGTGATCGCAAGCCCGGGGAACTCCGAGGGCGTCTACCATCACGATACGCGGCACCTGTCCCATTTCTATCTCACCATGTGCGGCGGCACACGCCCGATCCTGCTCAGTTCCAGCCTGCGCGACGACAACAGTGCTCTGAATTGCGACCTCACAAACCCGGACCTCACGATCGAAGCCAGTGGGGAGGAACTCCCGAATGACCGGATCCACATTCGGCGAACCCGGTTCATATGCGACGATCGCATCTATGAACGCCTCACCGTTTCGAATTATGACGATCTGAAGCGGGAGATCACGCTCGAAATCAGCTTCGCCAGCGACTTTGCGGACCTCTTCGAAGTGCGAGGGGCCACGAGAATCAGGCGCGGATCGCCGCTGCCGCCCGAAGTGAACATCGACAATGTCGTGCTTGGCTATGAAGGGCTCGACGGCCGCACCCGAAGTACGACACTGAGCTTTGCGCCCAGGCCCGAGCAGCTTGCTGAGCACCTGGCAATCTTCCGGTTCTCCCTGGGGCGCCGGAAATCGGCCACGGTGACCATCGAGATAGCTTGCGAGACATTCGATTCAGACGCGCCGGAGCGGATTGGGCCGCAGTTCACTGAGCCGATCCGCCACCGACTGGTGCGATCCTACCGTCAGGCGAGGAGCGACTTGCGCAGCTCTTCCATGCGCGCCGCCTCGATCGCCTCCTCCAACGACATCTTCAACCAGTCAGTACGCCGCTGCATTTCCGACACATACATGCTGCTGACACAGACCGAGTTCGGCCCCTATCCCTACGCGGGAATACCCTGGTATTCGACGGTCTTCGGTCGAGACGCACTGATCACCGCCCTGCAAATCCTGTGGCTTGATCCGGAAATCGCGCGCGGCGTGCTGAGTTATCTGGCCCACAACCAGGCGACGGAGTTCGATGCCAAGGCCGATGCCGAGCCGGGCAAGATACTGCACGAGATGCGTCACGGCGAAATGGCCAATCTCGGCGAGGTGCCTTTCGGCCGTTACTATGGAAGCATCGATTCCACGCCGCTCTTCGTCATGCTCGGCGCTGCATATCTCGAGCGAACCGACGATCTTGAGACGATCATGCGGCTGTGGCCCCATTTTAAGCTCGCCCTGGACTGGATCGACAAGCATGGGGATCGCGACGGCGATGGCTATGTCGAATATGGCCGACAGACCGACGAAGGGCTGATCAATCAGGGGTGGAAAGACAGCCACGATTCGGTGTTCCATGCCGATGGACGCCTGGCGACGGGTCCGATCGCGATGGCCGAGGTTCAAGCCTATGTTTATGGCGCATGGGACGCTGCCGCCAGGATGCTGGACAGGATGGGGCGGAGCAGCGAAGCGGAGGCGTATCGCGTCCGCTCGGTCAAGCTAGCCGACAGATTCGACCGCGACTTCTTCGACAACGAGCTCGGGACCTATGTGCTGGCGCTCGACGGCGACAAGCGGCCTTGCCGCGTACGCTCGTCCAATGCCGGCCACGTTCTCTTTACCGGTCTCGCTCGGCCGGAAAGAGCTGCAGAAGTAGTTCGAAACCTGATGGCGCGTGAATCCTTCTCCGGCTGGGGCATTCGCACGATCACGGCGGGTGAGGCGCGATACAATCCGATGAGCTATCACAATGGCTCCATCTGGCCGCACGACAACGCGCTGATCGCGGCGGGGATGGCGCGCTATGGCTTTCGCGAAGAGACGGCGCGGATCTTCGATGCGCTGTTTGCCGCATCGACCTATGTGGATCTGCGCCGTCTTCCCGAACTCTTCTGTGGGTTCTCCCGCCGTCCGGCCGACGGGCCTACCTTCTACCCTGTCTCCTGCATCCCGCAGGCATGGTCTGCCGCTTCACCGCTCTCGCTTCTGCAATCCTGCCTCGGCCTGAGGATCGAAGCCGCGAGCAAGGGGCTGGAGTTCGACCGACCGATCCTCCCGCCATTCCTCGACGAATTGCGGCTCGGCCGGCTCGTGGTCGCGGAAGGATGCGTCGATCTTTGCCTGCATCGGTCGGGTTCCAAGGTTCTCGTCGAGGTTGTGAAACGTGAGGGCGAGGTAACCATCAAGACCTGCGTATAGGGGTTGGGCTTGACTTGGCTGACAGCTGTCAAATCACGCCTCAGGCTTTAAAAGCGTCAATTTCAGAAGAGTAGCAGTGGAAATGCAGTAGAGGTCGCCTACAACATGAAAAAATTTCATGTCGGCCATGCGAAATACTATTACGTCTGAGCGGCTTTCCTGCACCCGCCCAGCCTTGAGGCTTCAGCCGTTCCCTCACGGTCAGATCACCTTATGGATCAAGCGCCGCGGCCTTATGGATCAAGCGGCAAATAGCTGATCGACTATCCTCCCAGCAGTGCCCGAAAGAAGGCTTTCGCCGTGCGAAACACGGGGATGCGCGGGTCCACCACGGCTTTTGAAGACGGCATGACAGCACCGGCGACAGGCGCGGCAGGGCATTCGCGATGGCAGGACATCGGGCGTGCCGCGGCCTGGGAATGCGCAGCTTTTGAGGATGTGAAGAATGACCGCGTTGAAAGGCCCTTTCCCGAGATGAGCAAGGCGCCCGCACGTCCGGCGAGCTGGACCCGCCCCTATGCCGAGCCGCCGCTGACCGATCTCGATCCGGGGGCGAAGAGCTGGATCGCGCGCGGCGCGAACTTCGTGA
>Ga0164243_10004317_pt1 | contig 22356 bp, 12 predicted proteins | sample OricompcompostOP_FD_108781 | JGI IMG/M metagenome (GOLD analysis project Ga0164243, IMG submission 108781) | Organic Plus compost microbial communities from Emeryville, California, USA - Original compost - Organic plus compost (OP) | ecosystem: Engineered > Solid waste > Mixed feedstock >...
CATCCTCGGCGATGCTGTCCCGCAACGACATGAGCCCCGATTACGCACATGAGGTGACCAGCATGACGACCGCGACCCGAGCAACCACCCACGAGAACGTCATCGACTGGCTGGAGGAGCGTCAGGGACGCTTCATCAGCATGGCCGATCAGATCTGGGAGCATCCCCAGATCGCCCTCACCGAGACCTTCGCCTGCCAGCTGCAGGCCGATGACCTCGCCGCCGATGGTTTCACCATCACGATGGGCGTCGCCGATCTCCCCACGGCCTTCGTCGCGGAGTACACGCACGGCGAGGGTGGCCCGATCATCGGTTTCCTCGGCGAGTACGACGCCCTCCCCAGCCTCTCGCAGGAGCGCCTCCCGACGCACACCCCGATCGTCGTCGACGGACCGGGGCACGGCTGCGGACACAACCTGCTCGGCACCGGCGCCCTCGCCGCCGCGAGCGTCGTGAAAGCGTGGCTCGTCGCCACGAACACCCCCGCGACGGTCCGCTACTACGGCTGCCCGGCCGAAGAGACCGTCGAGGGCAAGGTCTACATGGCACGTGCCGGCGTCTTCGATGACCTCGATCTCGCCATCACCTGGCATCCCGGATCGACGAACAGCGCGACGGCGGGGAGCTCCCTCGCGGCGAATTACGTCAAGTTTCGCTTCCACGGACGTACCGCTCACGCTGCCGCGAATCCGGAGACGGGCCGCTCGGCGCTCGATGCGGTCGAGCTGATGAACATCGGTGTCAACTACCTGCGCGAGCACATGATCGATCAGGCGCGCATCCACTATGTGATCACCAATGGCGGCGGCGCGCCGAACGTCGTGCCGGATGATGCCGAGGTCTGGCACTACATCCGCTCGCCGAAGCGCCCGCAGGTCGACGAACTGGTCGAGCGCGTCCGCAAGATCGCGAAGGGCGCGACCCTGATGACGGAGACGACGTACGTCGAGGACCTCGTCTCTGCGGTCTACAACTACCTGCCGAACATGACGCTGACGAATCACATGCAGGCGATCCTCGAGGAGCTTGGCACGCTCGCGTTCACCGAGGAGGAGATCGCCTACGCCAGGCAGATCGCTGAGGCGTTCCCGCTCGAGCTGCGCGAGGGCTCGCTCACCAAGCGACACCTCCCGGCGAGTCTCGCGACGCAGGGGCTGACCGGCGAGGTCTTCCCGATCAAGGATGCCGGCGATCTCGGTGCGGGCTCGACCGATGTTGCCGATGTCTCATGGGTGACGCCGACCGCGCAGATCAACACCGCCTGCTTCCCGCTCGGGGTGCCGGGACATTCGTGGGCAATCACCGCAACATCCGGCGTGTCGATCGGTCATAAGGGTATGCTACATGCAGCGAAAGTGATGGCCATGACCGCAGTTGATGCGATTCTTGACCCCACATTGATGGCAGCGGCGAAGCAAGAATTCGCTGACGCAGCGGCGGCGACACCGTATATCTGCGCAATTCCAACGGAGGTTGCGCCGCGTACGGTCTGAGATGAGGGCCTTTCATGATCCCTGTGATTCCTGCACCCACGCGTATCGAGACGATTGACGGCGCCCCTTTCGTGCTGGACGCCGGGACCCGCGTCATCGCGTCGGAGGCCTTGCGGCCGATCGCGCGCTGGTTCACCACCGAGCTCGCGCATTTCACGGATGTTGCGCCCGGCGAAGGGCTCGCGGCGGGCGGCGTCATCCAGCTCGAACTCGTGACCGAGGATGCCGAGCTGGCCGCGCTCCCCGCGACGGGTGGCGTGCGGGCCGACGGGGGCGATGCCGATGGCGAGCGCTATCGCCTCGCGATCCAGTCGGCCGGGATTCGCGTGCAGGCGTTCACCGCGGAGGGGATCTTCCGCGGGGTGACGTCGCTGCTGCAGCTCGCGGCGACGACCTCCGTGCACGAGGGGACGATCACGCTGCCATCGCTCACGATCGTTGACACGCCGCGCTTCGCCTGGCGCGGGTTGTCGCTGGATGTCGTGCGCTGCTTCTTCCCGCCGGAAGTCGTCAAGCGCGTGATCGATGTGCTCGCGCTCTACAAGGCGAGCGTGCTGCACCTTCACCTCACCGATGCCGAAGGGTGGCGCCTCGAGATCGACCGCTGGCCACGCCTCACTGAGGTTGGCGGGCAGACGGCAGCGTTCGGACGCCCGGGTGGCTTCTACACGAAGGACGAGTATCGCGATCTCGTCGCCTACGCAGCGGCGCGCTTCATCACGATCGTGCCGGAAGTCGACATGCCGGGGCACACGGCGGCGATCTATCAGGCGTACCCGGAGCTCGCGGGGGATGGCGTGCATGCAGAGACGACGAATCAGGATCGCGCCTCGCACTTCCAGGTGATGCATCCGGATCATCCGCGCATCTTCGACTTCGTGACGGACGTGCTCACCGAGATCGCGGAGCTGACGCCGGGTGCGTATCTCCACATCGGTGGCGACGAGGCGCTCGGCATGGACGAGGAGCTCTATGCGCGCTTCGTGCAGCGCGTGCAGCCGATCGTGAACGAGCTTGGCAAGAACGTCGTCGGCTGGCAGGAGACGGCGCGGGCGGGTCTCGCGCCGAGCGATCTGGCGCAGCTGTGGATCAGCCCGCAGATCGGCGACCCGGGTGAGTTCGATCTGAGCCAGCTGCCAGAGGACATCGATATCGATGCGATCGGTCTCGATCCCGAGCTGATGACCGCGTTCGCCGAGATGTTCACGGTGGCCGGACGCGACCTCGGGCTGGCCCTCCAGCAGGGTGCGGACATCATCGTCTCGCAATCGACACGCGCCTACCTCGACACGAAGTACGCGGAGCCATCGTCCGATCCCGCGCAGGAGGCCGACTGGAAACGCCTCGGGATGCCGTTCTACCCGCGCTCGACGGTTGCGGAGTTCTTCACGTGGGACCCGGCGACGATCCAGCCGGAGCTCTCGGAGGAGCGTGTTGCCGGGGTGGAGGCGGGCATCTGGTGCGAGACGATCACGAACGCGAGCGATCTGTTCTTCCTGCTGCTGCCGCGCCTTCCGGGTCTGCTGGAGAAGGGGTGGTCACCGCGCATCGCCGAGGATGCGGCGTGGGCGGGGTACGGACCGCGGCTCGCGGTGCAGGCGCGCCTGTGGGAGCAGCTCGACTGGCCGTACTACCGCTCGTCGGTCGTCTGGCCTGACTGAGACTTCGGGAGTTGATACACCATTGTGACAGCGATCGGTGGTGCTGATGCGGGGATGTGACAGGGATTCGGTACGCTGAAGGGGATCTGGAACACGGTGCCGGATCCGGGTGGCCTCCTCCCCCCTGGCCCATTCCCGGCACCACCGGTTGCTCCGATCATCCGGGTGACGGGTGCCCAGTGTCTGGCTGGGCACCTCCCCCGAACGGGGATCTCCACATTCTCCACGGTATCCCTGTTGTCCGAGCGATCTTCCCTGAAGCCATCATCCTGAGCGAAGCGAAGAGCGTGTCCTGAGCAACGTCGAAGGCCCCCCCGCGCAACGCGCATCGGATCGGGTTGCGCCCGATGGGTCAAGCCAACTGACCCGCTACGGGGGTTCCGGTAGAGTCGTCGGTCGGTGACGACGTGGCTCGCGTGACGAGCGGGGTTACGGCAGGCTCAGGTACGGCTCGTCGTCGTCATCATCCTCGGTCGGCAGATCGCGGAAACCGATGTCGCGCAACGCCCGCATCGTCTCGTCCAGATCGAGATCCCGCGCCGCGTAGGCGGCGGTCAGCAGATCGTCGCCGAGGAACTCGTCGAACTTCTCCTTCTCCTTGACCGCCACCTGCTCCGCCAGCTCGATCGGGTCCGGCAGCGGCGATCCCGCCAGCTCCCGCAGCACCCGTCGGATGTGCGTCGCGGTGGCATCGCGGCACTCGATCGTCAGGCCGTGCATCCCCACGTTGATCCCCGCCCGCGCGAGCAGCACCATCAGCGTGTTCATCACGCGATCCCCCCGCCACGGGAAGACGAGCGTGTCGCCACCCCAGCCATAGACCGGCTCGTGCGCGAGATCGAGTTCGCGATACGCGGCGCGCGCCTCCATCAGCAACTGTTGCGCGTGACGATCGAGATAGATGGGAACATCCGTATCTTCGTAGATCTCGCGCATCCGGATCCTCACCCGGTCCGCGATCGCCGCCTTCGCCCCGGAGAACGTCGGCGGCACACCCCCGCTCGAGGGGGTCAGCTGGATCACGCGGCCGACCGTGTCGATCTCCACGATCCGCCAGCGTCGCCCCGCGAAGACGATCATCTCGCCGACCATCAGCGGATACTCCACCGGCAGCGTGCCGATCGTGTGCCCCTCGTGCACGAGGCGGTATTCGTCCGCCGTCTGGAACGCCGTGTAGAAGCTGTAGTGGTTGACGATCCGCTCGCCGACGAGGCCATGCATCAGCAGGCCGTCGTCCGTCTGGAAGATCAGCTCGTGGAAGCCGATGTCGCGGAGTAGCTGCACGAACATCGGGCGCGTCACCTTCGCGAAGGGGCCATCCTGGCAGAGCGCGCTGTAGAGCTGCGCCGCCGTCACACCGCCGTGCTGCGCGATCATCGAGAGGATCTGCTGCACGAGCGTCGACAGGTGCAGGCCATCGACATTCGGTGCCTCGTACCATTTCTCGAGGAGCAGCTCGATGATCGCGATCGTCTGGATCGTCTCGGCGCGCAGGCGGTCGACCGGATGCGTCGTCGGGGTGAGCGCCTCCTCCGAGATGTAGACGCGCAGCACCGCCGCTGAGCCGCGACGTCCGGAACGTCCGAGCCGCTGCCGCAGGCCGGAGACGCTGTTCGGCGCACCGATCTGCGCGATCGAATCCGCCGAGCCGATGTCGATGCCGAGCTCGAGCGTCGAGGTGCAGATCGCGGTCGCCGGCACCTCGGTCGATTTCAGCATGCGTTCGGCATCCTCGCGCAGCTCCTTCGAGAGACTGCCGTGATGCGGGTAGAACTCGTTCGGCACGCGCTGCTTCTCGCTCATGCGCTTGAGGCGATCGGCGTAGATCTCGACCGTGTCGCGTCGATTCGCGAAGACGAGGTTGTCGCGGCCGCGCAGCGTGTTGAACAGATGCTCCGTGATGGTGACCGTATCCTCGGGATCACCGGGGTCGCGCGGGGAGGTGGCTTCCTCGGCGAGACCGGACGGCAGCAGCGTCCCCTCGCGCAGCGCCTTCGTCGCGTTGACGCCCTGCGGACCGCGCTCGAGCGGACTCTTCACCGGCTTGCGGAAGTAGCCGCGCACCTGCAGGCGGATCTCGGTGGCGTCGTCATCGCCGCTCTGGATCACCTCGACGTCACCGCCATGCCCGGGACGCAGGAACTCGGCGGCATCGCGCGGATCGGCGAGCGTCGCGGAGAGGGCGATGCGCGGCACGTGACGGCGGATGGCGAGCTCGACGCGATGCAGCAGCGATTGCAGCTGGGCGCCGCGCTCGACGCCGATGAAGGCGTGCAGCTCGTCGATCACGACGTAGCGGAGGCCGGCGAAGAGCGTCGGAATGCGCGATCCCTGATTGACGAACAGCGCCTCGAGCGCCTCCGGCGTGATGAGGAGGATGCCATCGGGATGCTTCAGCAGGCGATCGCGCTCGCTGCCGGCGATATCGCCATGACGCCGCGCGACGGGGATCTCGAGCTCGTCGGTCATGTCGCGCAGGCGCTCGGCCTGGTCGTTGATGAGCGCCTTGAGCGGGCTGATCGCGAGGGCCTGGATGCCGGGTTCCCGCTCGGCGTCCTCGTCATCGAGATCGTGGGCGAGCGTGGAGATGATCGGGAGCCAGGCGGCCTCGGTCTTGCCGCCGGCGGTCGCGGCGCTGATGATGACGTCGCTCTGGGCGTCCATGATGGGGTCGATGGCGAGGGCCTGGATGGTGCGGAGCTGCTGCCACTCCTGCTCCCAGATCCATTGCTGGACCTTCGGATGCAGGCGCGCGTAGGCGGCGGCGAAGTCGGGCGCCTTGCCGCGATAGGTGGATTGGCGCGTCGTGTCGCTCATCGATCCTGCTCCTTCCCCTGCGGCCACTGTGGCGGTAATCGCGATGGCTGGCGGGAGTTCATCTCCCGCCCTACCCAGTGGCATCGCGTAGGGCCAGCGTTCATCTCTGGCCGCGAAGGTCGATTACTGCATCAGGCTTCCGCTGCCAACCCCCTCACCCGTCATGTTGAGCGAAGCGAAGGATGACGGAGGAGTGGTCGTGTGCGTGACGCTCTTTCGTCGGCGCGTCTTCCCGGCATGACATGCAGCCGTGCCCTACTTATGCCCGGTCGCATCGGGCGTACAGCGGTCGTGCGTAGGATCGGACTGCACGTCCGACCTTCGGCGTGCTGCCGGGTACCGCGCCTTTGCCCCCCGTCATGTTGAGCGAAGCGAAGGATGACGGGGAAGGGGGCGTGCGCCTGACGTTCTCGTCAGGGGCGCGCCTTCCTGCGCGTCAGAGCTTGAAGCTCGCGAGCTCGTCGTCATCGTCCGCATTCGCCGGGGCGGATGCGCGCGCCGGCACCTTCGCCGCCTCCTGCGGCTCGATCGGCTCCAGGTCCGGATTCGCCTCTTCTGCCAGATCGATCCCCTCGATCAGATCGCTCCATGTCCGATCCGGGTTCTGCTCCAGCACTGCCAGCAGATCGAGGAATCCCTTGATCGTGTTGCGCGGCGTCCGGAAGTACGCATCACCGATCCGGTTCTGCGCGTACGTCATGTACGCCGTGATGCCGCTGTCCGGGATCAGGTAGCGCGACGGATCTCCCGCCGCCTGCACGTGCCGCAGCTTTGTCAGCAGCACGTAGAAGTCTTCCGGTGTCAGACTCGCCAGCCGGATCACCGGGCCGCTGTAGTCCACCAGCCCATCTCGCGCGAAGCGGTTCTCCGCGAGGCGCGATTGCAGTGCCGCGTACGAGTAGAGACCACGGCGCGTGTCGAGCAGGAAGTCCGGCGTCCCCGCGAACACGAAGCCCAGCCCCTGCGCCGATCCCTGCGTCGCATCATTCACGATGCGGAGGATCTGCTCGTAGTTCGCGTTGCGCGCCTGCGTGTTTGCGAGCTTGTAGAGATTCACCATCTCGTCGAGCACCACGAAGAGACCGCCGAATCCCGCCAGCCGTACGAAGCGCGCCAGCAGCTTCAGCTGATCGTAGAAGTTCGCATCGTCGATGATCGTGCGCACGCCGAGCGCAGCGCGGGCATCCGTCTTCGTCGTGAACTCGCCGCGCAGCCAGCGGACGGCGTCGTTCTGGAGCTGCTCGTTCCCCTCGTCGTGACCGCGCCAGTACTGCGCGATCACCTCCGCGAAATCGTAGCCGCCGGTGAGTTCGGAGAGCTCGTTCAGGCGGACGCGGATCAGCGCATCCGGCTTCGCACCGGTCTCGCGCGCCTCGGTCAGCACCTGCGTCACGAAGCGCTCGACCACGCTCGCCATCGCGCCGCCGTCCGGCTTCGCGCGCGTCGCCATGTTGCGCATCAGCTCGGCGTAGAGACTCCGCGCCTGACCGCCCGTCGCGTGCAGGCGACGATCCGGCGAGAGATCGGCGTGCACGGTGACGAGCTTGCGCTGCAGCGCGATAGAGCGGACGACGTGCAGGAAGAAGGTCTTGCCTGAACCGTACTCGCCGATCACGAAGCGCACGCCGGAGCCGCCATCCGCGATGCGGTCGACGTCGTTCAGCAGGGCCTTCACCTCGTTGACGCGCCCGACCTGGATGTGCTGCTGCCCGATACGCGGGACGACACCGGTCCGGAGCGATTGCAGCAGGGCATCGCGTTCACGCGGGCGGATGGTGGTCGTCGAATCAGTCATGAAAGCAGGTCCTCCAGCACAACGGGATCAAGGATGAGCGGATCCCCCTCCTCGATCAGGGGGTCATCGGTGCGATCGAGGGCGAATTCGTTCAGGGTGTCGATCGCACCGGCCGCAAGCAGATGATACGTCCCCGCGAGCGTCGCGAATGCGGCAGGCGTCCATTCCGTCTGCCCGTCCGCCGCGAGCGCGCGCAGCAGATCGCTGTGCGCGGCATCCAGCCCGGCAATGATCGCACGATCGGGCGATGCGTTCGCGGTGGGCGTCGGGGTTGTGGGGACGTCGTCCTCCGCGAAGATGTCGCCGAGCAGCTGCGAGACGTGCGCCGTCTCCTCCGTGCGCTGCAGGATCGTCGCCTGATCGAGCTGCACGCCACCGGATCGTGACGTCGTGATGTGCTGGGCGCTTGGTGCCGTCACGCGACGTTCGCGCTGACCGAGCATCGCGACGTGCAGGCGATCGGGGACCGTCGCCGGATCGAGGCCGAGCGCGCGGAAGAGCTTCGTGACGGCGGTGATCATCTTCGGATCGATCGTCCCGTCCGCGATCGCGATGCCGATCGCCAGCTCCGCGGCGAGCTCCTTCTCGGTGACGGTCAATTCGTCGAGGCGTCGCCTGGTGATGCTGATGCTCCCCTCGCTGCGCGCCAGCATCACGGCGTGCGCGGCGAGACGTTCCCGCTCGGCGGTGGTCGCCAGCTCCGTCAGCTCGGGCAGGCGCTCCAACTCCTGCTGGACGATTGCGACCGGATTGCCCGGCACGGGGGCGTCCTTCACGACGAGGCGCATCGCCAGTGCGACGATCGTGACGAGCGCCGCGTAGCGCGGACTCGGCTCGACCCACAGGGTCCGTTCGGTGCGGATCGCGTAGAGGGCGACCGGCTTGTTGGCGGCGATCGGCGAGCCGCCCCAGCGAACATCCGGCTCGATGCCGACGCCGCACGCTTCGAGCAGGTCTGCGAAGGCGATTGCGTCCGCCTTCGCGAGGCGATCACTCTCGTGCACCAGCGCAACATCCGGCCGCGAGAACCAGAGGTCGATCAGCTCGCTCGCGGTGATGGGTGGATATGCCTCGTGCGCGAAGCGATCGCGCAGCCACCCCAGGAGGAAGACGGTCTCCTCGCGCCCGACCATCGCGTTGCCCCGCGGCAGATGCGCGAGATTCGCGACGGTCCCCGCGAGCAGCGTGTTGCGGACGAACCAGCGCGCGTACGTCTCCAGCTCCTCCATGGCCTCGACGAGCAGGGGCACGAGCTTCCGCTGCAGCGATGGCCGATAGGTGACATCCGGCACGCGCGTCTCGAGCGAGATCGTCCACGGGATCGTCGGGTTCGAGGGGCGCAGGTAGGTGCGGAGCATCCGCTCGCCCGGTCGCAGCCGGACGCCCTTCGGATAGGCGACCTCGTAGCGGCGGAGGAATGCGAGCGAGAGTTCGCGCGTGATCCGCAGCATCGATTCGCGGATGCGGATGCTCGGGTAGTACCACACCCACGCCATCGCCCACGGACCAGGGATCGCCTCCTTCTTCGCTGCCAGGATGCCGAGCCCGATCCAGAGCGCCATCGGCGGATCGTAGCGATCGCCGAAGAGTGGCGGTGGCATGCCGACATCGATCGTCGTGATGTCCCTGGCATACACCGCATCGAGCGTGCGAATCGTCTCGTCCAGCGTCTCGGCGTACTCGACGAAGACGATGGCGGTCCCTTCGCCCTCATCATCCGTGTCATCGCTGCCCGCGAGGGTTTCATAGAGCGCCAGCGACTCCGTCTTCAGGCGCACCAACTCGGCGCGGATGGCCGGGACTTCGGGCTCGAGGCGCGGATCACCGGAGATATCGAGCCACAGGCGGCGCTCGAGCCCCTGCAGGAACAGCGTCATGCAGAGGATGGCCTCGAAGCGCACGGGGCGATCCTCCGCGAGCCACCTGAGGTAGTCGGCGCGGAAGACCGAGGGAGATGTCCGGTAGCTCAGCGTCTGGTATGGATTGAAGATCCCATCTCCACCAGTGAGCGGGACTTCGGGATCGATCACCGAGACCTCGTTCGCCACGGTGAACGGGCCACTCGCACGGTCGACATCCCACGGGGTGCCGACGTAGATCATGCCACCGGAGATCGTGAATCCGTGGATGGTCACGGATTCGCCGGGCGCAATCCAGCGTACCGGTCCGTAAGGATCGGGCGTGCGGGTGATACGCGATCGTGAAGAGGAACGATAGGCCAAGAGGCAGGACCTTTCCGGGCGAAGATCAGGCGAGGAGCAGATCGAGGGCGTAGCGATTGAGTGCCAGAGGATCGTCCCCCTCGAGGAGCGGCTCCTCGGCGATCTCGTAGGCGGCTTCGTTCAGCGTATCGAGTGCCCCGTTCGGGAGCAAGCCGAAGCGATCGGTCAGCGCGGCGAAGTCGTCTGCCGACCACGTCTCCTGCGCGGACGCCGCGATCGCGCGCAGCAGCGCCGAGTGTGCGGGATCGAGATTCGCGATCGTCTCGCCGGTCGCGGCCTCGTCCGCAGCGATCACGTCCGGTGTCTCCGGGGTGATGGACGCGACATCCTCCGGCGCGGTCTCCTCGAAGATGCCGGCGAGCAGCGAGGCAACCTCGTTGGTGTCGGCAATCTTCTGACGGATCGCCTCCGGATCGAGCGCGAAGGTCGGCTCTGCCGGCGTCGCGACGTTCGGCTCCGGTTCGGGTGTCGGCGGGCGCGATCCGGGGCGCGGCGGCAGCGTGAAGCCCGGGTCCTTCGTGCCGGCCTTCCGCACCGTCACCGGGCCGGACGAGGGCTTCGGGATCGGCATCGACCGTGCGAGGCGCGCGTGGATGCGGCTCGTGACGCGCTCCGGATCGAGACCGAGCAGCTTGTGCAGCTTCGTCAGTGTCGTGACCTCGGACGGCGTTACCGTGCCATCGGCGGTGGCGATCGCGATCAGGATCTCGCCGATCGTCTCACGCTCGTGCTCGCTGCGTGCGCGGATGCGTTTCGTGAGGCCGTTCTGCGTGATCGTCGTCGTGGCGAGCTGCGCGAGGTAGGCGTGCAGGCGCTCCTGCTCGGCCGCCGTCAGCTGCACGACGTGATCGAAGACATCACGCAGCTGCGCGATCTCCTCCGGCGCGGTGTGTCCATCCGCCGCGCCGATCAGCGCGGCCAGATGCGCGATGAGCGTCGCCATCGCGAAGGCATCACTCGATTCGCGCATCGGGGCGGCGTGATGCCGGAAGAGCGCGACTGGCATCCCCGCCGCGATCGGCGCGCCGTCGAAGCGGACATCCGGCTCGATGCCATAGCCGAGCGCGTCGAGTGCGGTCGCGAGGGCGCGGGCATCGGTCGGTGAGAGCTTCGGCGGCGCGGAGGGCGTCACGAACGGGATCAGGTCGTCGCCCCGCACGACGGTGAGATCCTGTCCCGCGAGGCGTTCCTTCGCCCACGTCGTGAATGCGTGGGCGGCGCCGTCATCCGCGGCGACGAGCTCCGCCGGCAGCAGCGCGAGCGCGGCGAGACTGCCGCGCCCATCCGGATGCTTGGCGAGCCAGCGGCTGTAGGGATCGAGCTCGTTCGCGACCTGCGTGTAGACCTCGGTCAGGCGCCGCGTCGGGGCCGCGAGGCTGAAGATGTTCGGGAAGGTCGCCTTCGGGAGTGCGGCGAGCGGCAGGTCGCCATTCATGCCGTAGTACTGGAGCATGATCGTGCGCTTGCCAGCGGTGACCACGAGGCCGGGACCGAATCGCTGACGATAGCGCAGCGCGAACAATCGCGCGAACTCGTCAGGGCAGCGCGTCTGCGGCGTGCGGATGGTCAGCTCGGGGAGGTGCATCGCCCAGAAGAGCGCCCACGACGACGGGATCGGCGACTTCGTTGTGGCAAACCGATCGAGTGCGAGGTGCAGGGTGAACGGGATCGCCCACTTCGCGCCGCTGTAGGCGGGTGGTTGCCGCTCGCGCGGGTCGAAGCGGTCGCGCTCACGCAGATCGAGCACGCCCAGCAGCAGCGAGGCGCGCGCCCGGAACCAGTCGTTGCGTGAACCATGCAGCGCGAGGAGCCGCGTCAGCTCGGTGCGGATGGCGTGCAGCTCGACCGCGACATCGCCTTTCGCGTCGCCGAGATCGACGAGCACGCGCCACTCCAGCCCCGACACGAATGTTATGACGAAGCCGATCGGCACCTCTGGATCGCGCCGTCCGTCGGCGAGCCACGTCAGGTAGGTGTGACGTCGTGCCGGGGAGAAGTCCGGATAGCCGAACTCATCCTCATCAGGTGTTGGCGTGTAGGCGGTCTGCCGGATAGGGAGTGCCGGATCGATCAGCGCGGGGATGTTCTGGCCAGCCGGACTCATGAGGTGCGTGCCGACATACAGCATCCCGCTCGGGATGGTGATGCCCTGGATCGTGATCGTCTCGCCGGAGGTCAGCCAGCGGGCATCATTGGGCCGCATGGGCGCGGTCGCTGCGGCGGGTTGTTTCCACCATGGCTGGGTCGCCTGCGGGCGCTTCTCCGCATCCGGGGTGAGCGTGTCGTGGATGGCACGCTCGATCAGGCGCTCGAACTCCTTGAGCTCCGGCACCTCATCGCGTCGCTTCTTCCACCAGTCGAGAACTCCCACCGCCCCTGTGCTCCCATCCGCGCATCACGAACATCCTTCCATGATACGCCCATGGGGAAATCACGACGCCGCGAGGAAGCTCTCCACCTCCGTGCAGGGGTCCGTCTCCGGCGAGCGATCGCGCACGTGATCGGCGATACGCGCGATCAGGTCGCGGAAGAGGGCCTGCTCGTCCGCATCGATCCCGCCGAGCACCTTCCGCTCCGCCTCGCCGACGCGATGCGCCAGCAGGCGGAAGGTCTCGGTGCCGTGCGCCGTCGCGACGATCCGGCGCGCCCGCCGATCGCTCGGATCCTGCTGCCGCTCGACGAGCCCCGCCGCGACGAGGTCATCGATGAGGTAGGTCATCACGGTGCGATCGATGCCGAGGTGCGTGGCGATCCGCAGCTGGTTCGGGCAGTGACCATCCACGACGGTCGCGAGCACCTGGTAGCCGCGCCGCCCGTGCGGGATGTCGCCGATCACGGAGTCGACGTAGGCGTGGTAGCTGCGCAGGAGCACCCCTAGCGACCAGCCGAAGTCCTCCTCACGCGCCGGATCATCCGGGCAGGTCGTCGTGTCGTGCGGGATGCTGTCAGTGCTGGCCATGATCGTGTCCGATGTCTGCGTGCGGCGGGAGGGGACGCCCCTCCCCGATGATGCCTTCAGGATACCCGACGACGTGATGTTGATCAAATCATCTGTGTCACATATCATTTGTGAAGCAGACATTGCGATGCGCCCGTTCGGAACCGCATCGCGCACGATCGAAGGCAGACAGCACGCATGGATCATCCCTCTTCCGACCTCACCACCATCGGCATCCTCGGCGCGGGACGCGTCGGCACCACCATCGCGCGGCAGGCGATGCGCGCCGGGCTCGGCGTGCAGATCGCGGCCTCGCGACCGGCGAGCGAGCTCGGGCTGCTCGTGGACATCATGACGCCGGGCGCGATCGCGGTGGACGCGTCGCGCATTGCGGAGGGTGCCGATCTGGTGATCCTCGCGATCCCCCTCGGCAAGTACCGTCAGCTGCCGACGGACGCGCTCGCCGGCGCGATCGTGATCGACGCGATGAACTACTGGGTGCCGACCGACGGGCATCTGCCCGAGTTCGCGGATCCGGACGTCGCGAGCAGCGAGGTGATCCAGCGTCACCTGTCGGCATCGCCCGTCGTGAAGACGCTCAACCACATCGGCTACCACGATCTCGAGGTCGATCATCGCGATGCCGGCGCGCCGGATCGTCGCGCGCTGGTGGTCGCGAGCGATCACGCGCCGGCCGCGGCGCGCGTTGGCTGTCTGATCGATCGCCTTGGCTACGATCCGCTCGTGGTGGAGTCGCTGCACGCGTCGCGCGTGCTTCAGCCCGACACCGAGATCTTCAACGGACGCTTCACGCGCCCCGACCTCGAGACCATCCTTCAGCGCGACGGGATCATTCCCAGCCGCGTACTTGCCTCCTAGCGAGAGAAAGACCTTCCCATGACAGATTACGGTCACGACCTTCAGTTCGGCACCTTCATCACGCCGCAGAATCAGTACCCGGACAATGTCGTCGCACTCGCGCAGCTCACGGAGCAGGCGGGGCTCGATCTGGCGACCTTCCAGGATCATCCATACCAGTCGCGTTTCCTCGATACATGGACACTGCTCTCGTATGTCGCCGCCGCGACCGAGCGCATCCACGTCTCGGGCAACGTGCTGAACCTGCCGCTGCGTCCGCCCGCCGTGATGGCGCGGGCGGCGGCGAGTCTCGATCTGCTCAGCGGTGGTCGCTTCGAGCTGGGTCTCGGGGCGGGAGGATTCTGGGATGCGATCGAGTCGATGGGCGGACGTCGCCTCAGCGCGGGGCAGGCGGTGGACGCGCTCTCCGAGGCGATCGACATCATCCGCAGCGTCTGGGATCCGGGTGAACGCCGCGGTTTACGGTATGACGGGCAGTACTATCAGGCGAGCGGGATGGCACGCGGCCCGAAGCCTGCGCACGAGATCGGCATCTGGCTGGGTGCGTACAAGCCGCGCATGTTGCGGCTGATCGGTACCAAGGCGGATGGCTGGCTGCCATCGCTCGGCTACATGACGCTGGAGCAGCTGGCCGAGGGGAACGCGATCATCGATCAGGCGGCGATCGCGGCGGGGCGTCAGCCGGGGGCGATCCGTCGCCTGCTGAACATCGGCGGGGCGTTCGCGGAGACGGATCGCGGCTTCCTGCAGGGACCGCCGGAGCAGTGGGTGGAGCAGCTCTCGGATCTCGCGCTGACCTATGGGATGAGCACCTTCATCCTGGCGGCAGACGATCCGACCATGATCCAGTTCTACGGACAGGCAATTGCGCCGGCCGTCCGCGAGCGCGTCGCCGAGGCGCGTGGCGTGACGATCGGATCGTAGAGCGGCCTGCTACCGACACAATCCCCGTCGCGCTTCGCCTTGTCTGCCGCGTTTCTCCAGGAACATCATCCCGAGCGGAAGCGAAGAGCTGGTCCTGAGCAACGTCGAAGGAACCTCCGTGCGAAGCACGTCAGCCGCAGGCTGACCACCGCTCCCGGTCTCCCCTGCGGAGCATTCGCCGGGCGGAGGTCCCCCCTCCACGCGTCTCGCCCCGGAGAGCACCCCGCGCGAGCACGTTACGATGCGACCGTCGCCGATTCCGTCTCCGCGAGGAAGCTGCGGATCAGCGTCGGCGCATCGCTGCAGAGGTGATCCACCCCCCACGACATCAGGATGTCGAATTCCTCGCGCGAGTTGCACGGCCAGCCGACCGTCACGATGCCGAGCTCCTGCGCCGCCTTCACGATCTCCGCCGAGCCCGACATGTTCGGCACCCCGATGCGCACTGCACCGAGCTCCTGCGCCTGCTCGAGCCACTCCGGCCCATCGAACTTCCCGATGAAGCCGCGCTTCTGCGCCGGGCGGATCGACCGCACCAGTTCCAGCGCGTACGGATCGAACGACGTCACCGTGATCGCCTCCGGATACCCGCGGGTCGCGAGCTCCTCGAGCACCATCGGCACCACCGTGTCGAGGCGCTCCGGGGCATCCGTCTTGATCTCGATCTCGATGCTCTCGAACTCGCCGACCACATCCAGCACCTCGGCCAGCGTCGGCACGATGCACGGCTCCGGCCACTCCGGGAAGATCGCGCGCGCATCCAGCGCCCGGATCTCGGCGAACGTCAGATCGCTCACCGCACCCGTGCCGTTCGTCGTGCGGTCGACCGTCGCGTCGTGGATGACGACCAGCCGATCGTCCTTCGTCAGGTGCACATCGAACTCCGTCGCGCGGAGTCCGAGCGCGACGGCGTGGCGGAAGCCGGGGATCGTGTTCTCCGGCGCCTCGAAGCGCGCCCCGCGATGTCCGTGAATCAGCATTTCAGCGAATCCTCTCTCCTGCTCGTGATGATCTGGTGCGCCTCTCCCGCCGGTGATGCGGGAAGGTCGATTGCGCGGAGTCGTCCGTGCTGATGCCGTTGTAGCCGGAAATGGCGCGTGAATCATCAAGCGCGAGGTGCACAGATGTGCGCGCACATTTGCGTCGTCCGGCGATGTCTTCCGCGACATCCATGAAGATTACGGTGTGACCGTTCCGAACTTGAACGCGTTGTCAACGTGTGCACAACAATCCTTTCGCAATCTCGCGTTGACCCCGCCTCACGATGCATGTGTAATCGGTGCATCGCGATATCAGGCATGGACCTGATGCAGGCAGCTGCGCAGAGATGACGGACGTTGATGGCCAACGCCCGTTCGGGATCGTCACACCGTTCACGGGGTGCCGCCACGTGGTGCGCCCCGATCACGAAAGGACACGCCCTCATGGCGAAGATGAATCGACGTACGCTTGTCGCCGGAGCCGCCGCCGCCGGGATCGCGGCCTCGACCATGGGCACGGGCATCACCTCCGCCGCGGCCCGTCAGGATGGGAAGACCGAGCTCACCATCTACCACATCTGGGGCACCCCGCCGGGTGGCACGCCGGCCGAGACGGCCGCGCCGATGACCCAGGTGGTCGATGCCTTCAACGAGCAGAGCGACACGGTGTTCATCAACCAGGTGACGCCGGGTGGTTACAATGAGACGCTGCAGAAGACGCAGGCGGATCTCGCCGCTGGCAATCCGCCGGATCTTGTCTCGAACCCGTGGGCCTTCCTCGACTTCGCCGTGAACGGCCTCGGCGCGAACGATCTTGCGACCGTTGCCGGAGACCGTCTGCCGGAGCTGCAGGCGCTGATCTCCGACTACGCGTGGCCGCTGGTCACCAAGGACGAGAAGCTCTACGGGCTGCCGTGGGGACTCTCGACGCCGATCATCTACTACAACGCCGACATCTTCGAGGCCGCCGGGGTCGATCCGGCGGTCGCGTTCGACACGTGGGAGAACTTCGCGACCGAGGCCGTGAAGCTGCAGGACTATCTGGACGGCAATCCGGTGCTCGCGCTCTCCTACAACAAGGACTGGCCGGCGCAGACGATCATCCAGTCGAATGGCGGTCGCGTCATCGATGACGAGGGAAACATCGGCATCACCTCGCCGGAAGCGATCGCGGCAATGCAGACGATCGCCGATCTCGACCAGGCCGGCCTCTACGATCGCGGCACCAGCGCGGAGCTCTCGCCCTCGTTCCTCGCTGGCTCGACGGCGGTGATCACCTCGAGCGTGGCGAGTATCCGCAGCATGCGCACGAACGCGACGTTCACCCTGGGGACGAGCACGTGGCCGAAGTTCGGCGACAAACCGATCAGCGCGTCGACAGGGGGATCGTTCCTCGCGGTCTACACCAGGGACGAGGCGAAGTACGATGCGATCGTGGAGTTCTTCCTGTTCGCGGCGGGCGAGGTTGGGTATCCGCTCTGGAACCAGACGGGCTACATCAACATCTCGAAGCTCGATCTGGACATCCTCGAGGGGCAGGAGCCGGCGTACGCGCAGTTCGAGGCGGGGCTGATCCGTGAGACGAACTGGCCGGGATCGCGCGGACTCGAGGAGCAGACGGTCTGGGGTACGTACGTCGAGCGCATCTGGGCGAACGACATCGGGGTCGAGGACGGGCTCAACGAGGCGCTGAGCGAGATCGAGGCGCTGCTCGACTAGACTGCGCATCTGAACCGATCTCAGAAGATGTGAAGAAACAGGGGGCTTCCATGCGAAGCTCCCTGTCTTTGTGTACCCGATGCCGATTATCAAGATATGAAATGCGATGTCGTGCATGGCAAAGATCATTGACACGGACGTTCGTACAGCGCATGATCAAACGATGCGTCGAGAGGACGTATGTGGGGTCTTGAACATGGGTGGCCCGCGCGTGCGGGAAATGGGGGAGAGTGTCGAATGTTCGGAGTACGGGCGTCGCAGGGGATCCTGCGCGCAGTCATCGCGGTGTGTTGTGTCCTGGGGTTCCTCGCCCCGAGCATGCAGGCAGCCGCTCAGGATGCGACCCCGATCGCGTCGACGGCCACGGTCGTGCCGACATCGACCGCGTCGGCCAGCGCCAGGGATGATGTCCCCGTGGTCGCGCAGGACGTGACGGACCTCGTCGATTTCACGGTCCGCGTCTGGACCTGCGAGGGTGACGCGACGACCGAGGGCGACGATGCGGTCTTCTCCGCCACGCTCGGCGACGCGACGGCCCCGGCCGGGACCTGCTCGCTGACGCCGTCGGGCAGCTACACCAATGCGACCGAGGTCCTGCTGGTCGATGCCGTCGATGACACGCTCGTCGTCAGCACGGTGACGAACGATGGCGTTGCGGTGTTCCGGAATATGCCGGTCGGCGACTATCGTGTCGTCGTCTTCCGCGGAAACGGCACGCCGTTCCCGGTGACGCTCACGGCGGACACGACTCCGCTGCTGGATGTCGTGATCACCTACGATGTCAGCGATGCCCTTGCCACCGTTGGTATCGCGTACCTCACCTGCGAAAGCGCCGATCTCGCCGACACGTACGGGTTTTCCACCTATTCCATCGGCGCGGCATCCACGGCGATCTGCTCGTACGACCCGTTGCCGACGGATGGCAACCTGCGCGTGGTGCTCCGCGATGCCGATGCCAACGACTATCCGGTGGCCCTGCAAGCGGCGATCGGTGTTCCGGCTGGGACCTACACGGCGACCCTTCAGAAGGAAGATGCCACCTTCATCGATCTCGCCACGAGCGATCCGTTCACGGTCGTCCGCTCGCCGATCTTCCCCTTCCTCGTCACCATCACGCACTACGTGGCCCCGGGAACGCTCGCCGTCCCCAGCCCCGTGGCCGGCGGGACGGGGGACGTGATGGTGTCGACGGCGTACTGCAATGATCCCACGCGCGACGGCGAGGCCGACTTCATCGTGGTGGCATCGGAGAACGTGGATGCGGCGGCGATCTCCAGCTGCGTCGCAGGGGTTGTGGTGAATGGCAGCTACGTGCTGACCAATGTCGACACGAACGACACGTATGCGATCACGCTGGCGGGCTATGCGCTCGGATCGTTGATCGCGGAAGACATCCCGACCGGGACCTATGTGCTGAGTATCGCGGGTACCAGCCTGCAGTCCGATCCGTTCACGGTGCGGGAGAACACGACGACGGAGATCGTCGTCCACCTGTTCACGGGTGCGGCGGTCGGCAACTTCTCGCTGGTGGCACTCACCTGCCTTGATCCGGAGCGCGCCGGCACGAGCGAGTTCGTCGCGATCGATTCCGTGAACATCAGTCCGGCGGATGCCTCCACGACCAACGAATGTGGCGTGACGCTCGACCCCGAGAGCCCGCCGGTGACGTTGACGAATCTCGACAACGGCGTCACCTACACCATCGAGACCCAGTATGGTCCGTTGATCTACAACGTGATTCCGGGGACCTATCAGCTCACGACCGGGGATGGCGTGACCTCCGAGCCGTTCGAGATTCCGGCGGCCAGTTCCATCACGAGCGTCATCGGCTTCGTGCTCCAGATGTTCGTGGGAGAAGGTCAGTTCCCGATCGTGGAGAATGATGTGTTCCTGATCGTGCAGCCGTACTTCTGCACAACCACGGATCAGGATGCCCGCAACACCTTCATCGTCGTCCCGGAGGTGGCGGCCGTCTCTGCCGATACGGCTGTCGCGAACTGCACCTCAGGGGTGGCGACGCCCCTGAACTTCGAGCTTGTCCCGGCAGATGCCGTGCAGGCGACGGCACCGGTGACGAGCTATCCCTTCACCCTGACGAGCAGCGGGATGTATGAGGTGGGCTTCGAACAGAGTATCCCTTCCGGGGACTACGTCATCCGCGAGACGACGACGGACACCACGTCCGAGATCCTGACGTTTGGGGGATGGTCGAGCGCGTTCTACCTGATGATGGACGTGATCCCGCCGACCGCAACCCCGACGGCTACCGCCGCGGCGACGAGCACGCCGACGGCCACCAGCACGACCGCGTCCACCGCGACCGCGACCGCGACACCGGATGCGAGCGTCACGGCCACCGCGACCGTCACGCCGGAGGTCACGGAGACCGTGGCACCGACCGGGACGTCCACGCCGAGCGAAACGGCCACGACGTCGCCGGAAGCCACCGCGGTCACCACCGGCAACGTGAACGCGACGATCTATACGATCGATGGCAACACGTTCCCGGATGATGCGATCATCCTGCTCACCTCGCCGAACGGCGAGGAGTTCACGCCGGGTGGATTCGGCCTCGCCTCGACGGGGGCGATCCGCGCCTTCGTGGCCGCCGCCGCGTCCGGGTCGGTCGTCAGCTTCACGGAGATCCCGGCCGGCGACTACGTGCTGACCGTGACGAACGCGTCCCCGTACGTCGACTACATGCAGGAGGTCACCGTCACTGCCGGTGAGACGCTCGAGCTCGCGATCACCCTGCAGACCGAAGCTTCCTCGCCGACGGCCACGGTGCCGGGTGCCGCGACCCCGATCGCGACGGGCACCGTCCCGCCGACGACCGTGAGCACGGAGACGCCGGCCGCGGGCGCGCCGACCACCGCCGCGCCGGCGCAGCCGTCCGGATCGGGTGTCGCGGTGACGACGCTGCCGAAGACGGGTCAGGGCGCGAACACGCAGGGTGGTGAGCTCTCGCTCCTCCTCCTGCTTGGCGCTGCGATGCTGACCGTCCTCGGGGCGGGTCTTGGCCTCGCGCGACGACGCATGCGCTAGCCGCATCGTCAGGACGACGCGAGTGGCATACGAAAGGGCGGCGCGGACATGTCCGCGTCGCCCTTTCTGCATCGTCGCAAGCGCCGGGTTTACGGGACGATGGTCTCGTCCGCGTTCAGGAACGCCTCGGTGTAGCCCTGCATGATCGGCGTGAAGGCGGCATAGCTCGGCACGAAGGTGTTGTACCACCCCGCGACCTGACCCGCGGCCACCGCCGGATGCAGCGCGAAGGTCGGGACTTCCGCCGTCAGCTGCTCCACACCCCACCAGTACGGCTGGCGCACATCGATGAAGATCAGATCCGCCGCCCAGGATGTCGCGAACGTCTCCCACGACTGCTCGATCGAGCCGTTCTCCAGGCCACCCACAAACTGCGCACCGAGCTTCTGGAGGTACGTGATGTCGTAGGAGGCGGACTGGACCCAGAAGCCCGTGCCCTGCGCCGCGATCCACAGCGTCGTCAGGTTCGGCTTTGCGGCGATCGCGTCCTGCAGCTCCGCCTTTGCCGTGTCGAACGCGTCCTTCGCCGCGGCATTCTCCGCACCCGCGAGGTCGACACCGAGCGCGCCGGCCAGATTCGCCATGGTCTCGATCGTGCGCTCGACATCGGCGCCGTCGTCCTGCGCGACGTGCATGACCTGAGCGAACGCCCCGACCTGCTCCAGGACACTGGCATCGAACGGCCAGATCACTCCGGGATCAGCGGTGATGCCGTAGCTCGGGCCGATGAAGAGTTCCGTGCCGAGGGCGACCAGCTTCTCCACATCCAGCGAGTACTCGTCCGCGCCATCGTTGCCGGACACCGACGGGATGCGATCGAGCGGCAGGTTTCCGGCGAGGGTGGATCGCGATCCATCCGCCTCGAGCGCGCCGCCGTAGTAGGCCGCGACCTCGTAGCCGAGATCGTAGAGCGCCGCCGCGAAGCCGACGAACGCCACGACCTTCGTCGGCGTCTGCGGCAGCGTGAGCGTCACGCCGCGATCGTCGGTGAATGCCCACGACCCGTCCGCCTGGATGCCCCCGTTCGGGATCTCCGGGGAGAGTGGCGAATCCGTCGCGACGGGGGAGGCTTCCGGCGAGGCCTCCTGCGCGCGCAGGGCCGGGGCGATCAGGCCGAGCGTGGTGGCAGCCATCGTGGCCGCCGCGAAAGTGCGTCGCGTGAGGTGTCGGTCCATGTCATTTCTCCCGGAATCGGAGCGCTCCGATCCCTCATCCTGCATGCAATCCACAAAACGGGCGGGATCATCGTCCCGCCCGCCTTGTTCATTGTAGACGGAACGGATCGGGATTTACCCGTCCGATACCGCGCGCGGTCGATCGCCTATGGGACGATGGTCTCGTCCGCATTCAGGAAGGCGTCCGTGTAATCCTCGATGATCGGGGTGAACCCGACGTAGCTCGGCGTGAACGTGTTGCGCCAGCCACGAACCTGCCCCGCCGCGACGGCCGGGTGCAGCTTGTAGGTCGGGATTTCCTCGGTGAGCTGCTCGACGCTCCACCAGCGCGGCGAGCGGACATCATTGAAGATCAGGTCCGCGGCCCAGACCGTCGCGAACGTCTCCCACGACTGCTCCTCCGCCGAGCCGAAGTCGTTGCCGGCGAACTGCACCCCCAGCTTCTGCATGAAGAGGATGTCGTTTGTGGATCCCTGCGTCCAGAAGCCAGTCGCGCTGCCCGCCATCCACAGCGTCGTCAGGTTCGGCTTCGCGGCGATCGCGGCCTGGAGGTTCGCCTTGGCCGCGAAGAACGCGTCCTTCGCAGTGGTAATCTCCTCGGTGTCGAGATCCGCCCCGAACGCGGTGGCGAGGTTCGCCATCGTCTCGATCGTGCGCTCCACGTCCGCCCCGTCGGCGGCGGCGATGTGAATCACCTGCGCGAACTCG
>Ga0164243_10004318_pt1 | contig 22353 bp, 21 predicted proteins | sample OricompcompostOP_FD_108781 | JGI IMG/M metagenome (GOLD analysis project Ga0164243, IMG submission 108781) | Organic Plus compost microbial communities from Emeryville, California, USA - Original compost - Organic plus compost (OP) | ecosystem: Engineered > Solid waste > Mixed feedstock >...
GCGCAGGCTACGCGGCAGCAGTTGCGAGACTTCGCCGAAAAGGCGGGCTTCGATATCAACGAGCTTTTCGGAAGGCGTGGCCGTAAGGGTAGCTCCTCCGTCAAATACCGCAATCCGGAGGACCCTGCTCAGACCTGGACTGGCCGCGGCCGAAAACCCAACTGGCTCGTGCAAGCCCTTCAGAATGGTGGCAACCTGGACCGCTTCGCCATATGAACGAGTGTTAAACGCGAGGCGGCGGTAATCAGGCCGCGGGCAGGCAGCCCTGGGTAGCGCTTGCAGAGCTCATCGCCAAGACGATCCAATTTAGATCTGGGATTTGGCTGCCGGCGCCCAGAGCTGGCGCAAATTAAGCCAAGCGCAAGGATCTCCGGCGTCACAACTTCAACGCCGCTCGACAATGCCACGTCTATCGAGCTTTCGGGCCGACCGTGCGCCACGCGCAGAGCAAGGGAGATGGTCACTTGAGTTTTTGCTCACGTGGCCAGGTCAGAATTGGCATTCCCTCCTGCCGCTGGTCGGCGCGGGTCAGCAGCCATTGCTTGAAATTGGGGTTCGCACGCAGAATTTCGGTGAGTTCGCAATGCGACATCTGTTCGGAGAGAATCAAGCTCTCCCATAGTTCGTAATCGGACGGGTCGATCTTCGACACTGCGTACCCTCGCGCGGGACGGTTAAGCGGCAATCTAGTCGCCGCGTCTTTCCGCGTTGTGGACGGGCGTATACTGATCTGTAAGCTGGCTGGCCGCGACTACGCGCTGAGCGCGACGCGCGCGGGGACAAGATCAGCCTCGTCCGACTTGCGGCCGACCGCCCAGTAGCGGAAGCCCGCAGCGTGAGCAAGCTCCGGCGAATAGACGTTGCGCAGATCGACCAGCACATCGCCACGCATCTTCGCCTTGGCGGCGGTGAGATCGAGACCGCGGAACTCGTTCCATTCGGTGACGGTGACGAGCACGTCGGCGCCGACGGCTGCTTCCAGCGCGTTATCGCACCATACGAGGCCGGGAAGCAGCGGATCGGCCTGCTTGCGGCCCTGCGGATCGACGACGCGCACGGTGGCGCCGCGCTCCTGCAGCATCGGCACGATCACGAGGCTCGGCGCATCGCGCATGTCGTCGGTGTTGGGTTTGAAGGTCACGCCAAGGATGGCGATGCTCTTGCCGCGCACGGAGCCGCCAGCGGCTGCTTCGATGCGATGCGCCATGGAAATCTTGCGCTCGTCGTTGACGCGCTGCACCTGCTCGATGATCGAGACAGGCGACTTGTGCTCGCGCGCGGTGCGGATGAGCGCAGAGACGTCCTTGGGGAAGCATGAGCCGCCGTAGCCGGGGCCGGGATGGAGGAACTTATCGCCGATGCGGCGGTCCTTGCCGATGGCGGAGGCGACCTCCTGTACATTGGCACCAACCTGCTCGCACAGGTCCGCAACCTCGTTGATGAAGCTGATCTTGAGCGCGAGGAATGCATTGGCGGCATACTTCGCCAGCTCGGCGGACTCGCGGCCGACGAACACGACCGGAGCGCTGCGCAGAGCAAGCGGCTTATAGAGGCGGGCCATGATCTCTTCGGCGCGGTCATCGTCGGTGCCGACGAGAACGCGATCGGGATGCATGAAGTCGCCGATGGCGGAGCCTTCACGCAGGAACTCGGGATTGGAGCAGACGGCGAACTCGGCGTCCGGGCGCGCTGAGCGCAGGCGGCTCTCGATCTCGCGGCTGGTGCCGACGGGCACAGTGGACTTGGTGACGATGACCGTGAAACCGTTGAGGTGCGGGGCGATCTCGTCAACGGCGGCGTAAACGTAAGAGAGATCGGCGTAGCCATCGCCACGGCGCATCGGCGTGCCGACCGCGAGCAGGATGACGTCAGCGTCCTTGGCGGCGGCACCGAGATTGTCGGAGAACACGAGGCGGCCTGCCTGCATGTTCCGCTGCATCAGATCGTCGAGGCCGGGCTCATAAATGGGAGACTTGCCGGCATTGAGTTCGGCGAGGCGCTGCGGGTCCTTGTCGACGCAAATGACCTTCCAACCGAACTCTGAAAAACAGGCTGCGGAAACGAGGCCGACGTAACCGGCGCCAACCATGCAGATGTTCATGCGTACCAATCCATTGTTGTAACGGGCCTATCGCTTGAACAATGCTACGTGTTGCAACGGTAAGATCGCGCGCCAATTGTACTCTGAGCGCAGGAGCGCTCAGCCGAGGAGGCGGCCCGCGCGTCGCGTCAGACTTCAGGAAGAAAGGGGTAAGAGAAATCCGACAAGCAAAACGACGGCTGTAACGAACACGCCAACCGCGCCCGGATGTGACCACCAATGACGAACAAATTTATCTATACTCGTCAGTCGCATCTGCACACTCTCTATGTGGCTGGTATTAGGAGTCTTAGCTTTGCGAACGTCTGCTTTCTACCACTTACGGAACCCTATCTCACGCCGATGCTCTACGCCGGAACGTTCTATACTCAAGACGCGCGATTTTTCGCTTCACCATCGGAAATTGCGCGTGAGCTGTTGCGGAATGGCAACCCTGTTGGTTGACTAGGCCCCGACCCCAGCTTTAATCGTGATCACTGAGACCCAACCCGCGGCGCGGATCACTCTGCTCGCGTTTGACTGCTGGCGTCTCTGGGCGCAACGTAAAGTCATGTGACTTAGGTGGATCCGATATCGATGTGGGTTGAACAACGTCGGCTCGAATCCTCCACCTAGCCCAGCTCTCCGCGCAATAGAGCATCGCATTGGTGATGGTGCATCTTGTCCACGACAACGGACCGAGTCGCTTGAAATTCCAAAGGAACGACTTAACACTAGGCATGCAATATCCTTAGCACATGGAAATATCGCACCAGCCTAAGTGTTAAACAGTGAGCTGACAATCCGAAGCTGTTCCCGGAGAAAGGAAATTCCGGCAAGCGACGTTGTGATGACCGGGCGGCGGGTTGTGCTGCATCGGCCTATCGGCTAGCCTTCTGTAAACTGAACGGGGGAGACGTGGGCAAGGTAAGTGCGGCTGAGCCGGAGACGTTTGTACGTCCGATCACCCCGTTGCGCCAAAAGTTGGCACTTTTTCTGGCTAAGATTCTCAGCGTAGTCCTGGTGTTGGTTCTTCGTTGTCTTCCGCTGGGGGTCACAGTTTGGTTCGTAAGCATCCTCCTGCCTGTTGAGAATGAGGATGATTCGTTCGACATGCGTGATCGGTAGCTGTCAGGGCCCGCCTGAGACCTCTCAGTGCCCATGCGCCGGGGGGTGCTAGCAATCCGTGCTTGATCATTTTCTGACGTCCGGCCGAGCGGGAAGCGTTTGACTTATACCGCTGAGGGGACGCCGGCGCCCATCGTGACGATCAAGCTCAAAATTAGGTACTCGGGGGTCGCTAACGCGCTAGACTTGGAGATGCTTTCTCCCTTCCAGCTGGACCAAAGAACTGGATCGCTCAAGAAGGCGTCGGCACGTGAAGGACTCAGATACAGTGCACGCTGCAGCGTAGAAAACTGCAACAACAGGCTCGGGCCATATTCTTTAACCTGTTCGATTCAGCGTATTCGGGTAATTACCGGCAAGCGGTCGGCAAAGTATGTGCATGCGTAGATGCCACGGTTGTCCGCGTCCGAAAGTCTCCGTCTGAAAACAACGTGCGAACTTTGACTTCGCGACGTTTTCGATTACGATTTCGGTAGTGCCCTTAGGCTGAAATGCTGAGCGCTTGGCAAAGTTGAGAGCACTATGATGCCATCGGGGTCCCCACCGCAATTACCAGACGTCAGCATCGTAATGCCGGCTTACAACGCAGAGCGGACAATAGCTGCTGCTATAACGTCAGTGTTGGCACAGAGCTTCAGGAATTGGGAGTTGATTGTTGTCGACGATGGTTCACTCGACGCCACTGCGCTCCTCGTTCGTGAGGCGGCCAGGACGGATGGCCGAATAGTTCTGATCAACGCCTGTAAAAACTCCGGGCGGCCATCGATTCCGCGAAATGCAGCACTTAAGCGGGCAAGGGGGCAATATATCGCATTTCTTGATGCTGATGACGTATGGCACGCTGATAAACTGCAGCGCCAGCTAGCGTTTATGTCGGAAATGGGATGCCCGTTTTCCTGCACCGGCTTTGGTGTTATCGATGAGGATAATCGCCAGGTCGGCGGTCTCATTCCTCCATCCATCGCTCGCTATCAGGACCTCCTCCGTAGCAATACGATCGGCTGCCTCACCGTCATGTACGACACGAGAATAATTGGGGTGCGCCAGTTTCCCGACTGCGGCCACGAGGACTATGCGCTCTGGCTAGAGATTCTACGCGAAGGGAATACTGCAATGGGATTGCAGGAACCCCTTGCCTTATATCGGCTGGGCCGATCCAGGATTTCCAGCAAAAAACTTCACTTATTTCCATTCTTCTGGCATATCTATCGAATTAGAGAAGGCTTTTCAACCCTGATAAGCTTACTTCTATGCGTGCGCTACGCAGCATTCAACTTTCGTAAATATAAGCACGCCGCTGGGAAGATAATGAAAAGCTCATACAAACCAGTCGTGAAACAAAGGGATGATCTGGGCTGCCTCTATTGAGTGCAGTTTCACTTAGCATTAAAGTATTTTTTCCAAGTAGAATTGCCGAAGGTGTTCAGCCTCGGCATCCCAGTTCAGGCTGCGGAGAATTGCTTCCTTGCCCCGAAGCCCCATTTGAGCGGCTTCATCGGGGTGATTCAACATCCAAGAGATCGCAGCGGCAATCTCCTTTGGGCTTTCGGGATCGACGAAACGGGCGCAGTCGATACCTGCGAGGATGTCTCGCCAAAGCGGAAAGTCCGACGCAATGAGCGGAATGCCCGCCGCCATATACTCGAACAGCTTGACTGGGTAGGAATCAAGATGCGTTTGAGTCGGCAGCAGTGTGACAATGCCTGCGCGAGCTTCGCCGAGTACCTGCGCGAGATTCTCCCTGGTGACCCATCCGATATACGAGACACTCGCCCAACCGGCCAGTGATTTGGCTCTTGCCTCGAGTTCTTCCGTGTTGAAAGAACCGCCAACGACGAGTTGAGCGCTCTCTGTAACGTGCTCCATCGATGCAACGAGTTGTAGTATCCCCCGAGCTTCCGAGATGGTTCCGACGTAACACACGTGGTTTGGGCGATCTTCGTACGGCACGCTTGCGACTTCAGGAAACTCTGCCCTCAGTGGGTAGTTGTAGACCACCACGGTTTTTGGCGCGGGAAACCGCGATGCAATGTGAGGTGTCGCCGCAACGATGCCTGTAAGGAAGAACGCCGCACAACGTTCCACACCCTCGGCCGTGACCGAAAGCATGGGCCGCAACCAATGGGGCAAGTACTCTTTGATTAGGAGATCTCGCGGGACGTCCTCGTGGACGTCGTAGATAGCCTTAATCCCTACCAAGCGAAGAAAAAGCCCGATAAAAATCAGCTCGGGGTCGTGAAAATGGACAACATCAATCCGATGCTTTAGCGCGGCGCGAACCATCCGCGGTCCCGCCACCATGAAGCGTTTTATCCGGCTCGATGACTTGCCGACATCCACGATGTTGACGCCAGATACGGTTGCGCCCCCCTCTCCATCTGCGACGAACAAGTAGATCTCATGGTGAGTCAGCGCAGCGAGCGCGCGGCACTCTTTCTGGAAGATGCGGGTATCCGTCCGCCTGTGTACCGTCGTTAAGTGTGCGATGCGGGGCATGTCGCAGGATCCTCTATATCAGAAGCAGCAGCTCCGCCTTTCAACAGATCAACAACCTGGTGTCTCGTCGAACACCCGGGGCGTGACGCGGTGCGTCCTCGCCCTACCGCCGGCAGCAAAGGCCCGCAATTTGATAAGCAGGAGAGCAAAAAACAGTCCACCGGTTAAAAGCGCCGTTTGCAGCCCCATGCTGAAGAGAAAGAAAGAGAACGGGAAAAGAAATGTAACCAGCACCTCGCGATGCCGCCGGAAATATTTGTCGTCCCCAGGGGTGAAGGCCAATCGCAGCGCGAGCATCATGACGACAACACCGAGTGCCCCGAAGTTGATGTAGGCATCGCTCACGATATCCGCGTTGGCAGATACCCACGGCCCAAAGTAGTGCTGACCAATGACCCGCTGATAATTTTCGCCCGAGCTACCAAACAACCATCCGAGAAAGCCGCTACCGCCGTGAAAGAAGTGATTGTTGTTGGCGTATTCATAGTAGCGATAAAAAAGGCCCGATGTGACATTAAAGATCCGGTCATAGACTCCTAAGGCTACGTATGACCAATAGCCGCCGGACAAGTATACAAACATGGTGGCAATGAGGACGGCAAGTGTTGCGACCACCATAAATTCTGGCCTATAGCGCACGTCCCTCACTGCAAAAAAGTAGTAGGCCATGGCAATGACGACGGCAAATGCCAGTGACGCCTTGTGAGCGGCGAGCATGTAGTCGACGAGCAGGATGAAGAACGCTCCCACCAAAAAGAGCGCGCGTCGGCTAGCGACGGCGTATGCGGCGAGGGCAAACGCTCCGACCGACTTGGCGAAAAAAATGGCATAGAGTTCCCATCCCTCGACGATCTGGCGAAACCCTATTCTGACTTCGTAAATCCGGTCGATATGAGCAAAGTGTAGCCGGTCACGGTATTTTATTGCCAGATAGGCATATATCCCGATGCCGATGAATCCGCAAATCAGCGGCAGCTTGTTTGCGCCTCGAACCGTGACGGTGGGCAGAGGTAACCTTCTCAGGTGCAGCAGGGCGAAAGGCAGAAGCATAAAGAATCCGATGAAGATTGCCGCAAGCCCAAGATCTCCATAGAGCATGGCTACTGAGCCGGATGGTGCTCCCACCAGCATCAGTGGAGTATATAAGAATGCAAAAATATCATCGGCTGTCTTGCGCAGGAAGCAAAAGGTAACAGGGAAGACCACCGTATACGTCACGAATAAACTGATCCATATGCGGCCGGGCTCAAAGTCAATGCAAGAGGGGAATTTGATCTCGGCGCCTGTAGAACGCAGGTAAAAATACGTCGCCTGCAGCAACGTCATATAGACAAAGAGGCTAAGTAAGAGGCGCGTGTCCGACTGGCGTCGCGGGACGAACCATCGCAGTTTGCCGCGCTCCTCGAAAGCGCGCCTATCGCCCACTATTCTCGCTCCGTGCCACTATGAGCTTTGCCAAAAGTGCTCGACGAGTGGCCGGTCGGTTTATTGGCGACGATCATTCTGTTTCCCCGCTGCGAATCCCGCCGCTGTTCACACTGCGGACGACGCGGCTGTGCACATGGACGAACACCGCCAACGCGCCCAAACCATAACCGAAGACGTTGGTACCTGACAGGGCCATAACGGCCGCGAGGGTACTATCTGCATAGTAGCCATACCATGCGGCCGCGAGCTTGGCGGCCAGCAACGTTGCATGGATGAGAAGGTTGAGGCGCTGGCCGCCCGTCGCAATGAGGGCCACAGAGATCGACGAATAAAGGAACTGTGCCGCGATACCAAAGCTCAACCACGAAGCATAGAGGCCGGCCATTCGCCAATCCTCTCCGAAGGCAAAGGCAAATATCTGCTCTCCCCCCATGAAGATGACCACGATGGGGACTGCAATCGCTGCCAATAGTCCACCGAAGATCCTGATAATAGAGCGAGGCAGCCTGCCTTCGGCAGCGGCCTCTCGGCTTGTCGAGAAAAGCACTTGCCCTATGGCTTCGGAAATCACGGTCATCGGCATCAATAGGACTCGCTCGGCTAGGAGGTACAGGCCGGCTGATGTCGCGCCAAACAACCCGGTGAACAACAGGTTGGGAAGTTGAAGGCCGAGGGTGTTAACAAGCGCTGCCGGGGCATCGAACAATGGAAAGTTAGAATTTCTGGACGAAACGACGACGCCACGCCTGAAAGCGTCTCTCCCACACCTAATCTTGGGTGTCGCTGACCGCTGCACCAAGAGAAACGCTCCCGCCGCGTATCCCACGATTTGCCCGATCACGATGCCCAGGGCGCCGAGCCCCGCCACTCCCGCAGATATTTGCGCGCATAGGTTTGCCAAAGCCAGAAGAATCCGGGTGCGCGCGATGAGTGGATAGTCGCGTTTGCGTACAGCCCAATAGTTTAGGGCCTTGTACGATCCTCCAACTGCAATGGCCACCGGGAGTAGCCACAAGCATGCTTCCAACCCCGGCGCAGCGAGTAGTCTTGCGACATCCGCGTGAGACAGCATCACCACCAGCAACGCGAACAGTGCAGCACCGATATTGAGCGCGAGCGCGACGGTGAGTAGTTGGCGTGCGTCATTGTTAGTTTTAGCCACTGGGATGGCCATTTCGTAGCGCAGGCTGGAGATCACCAGTACGGTCGCCATGACGCCCTGGAATACCGCAAAGGTGCCAAAGTCTTCCGGCCGGTACAAACGCGTCAGCAAAGGCATCAAAAGAACGAGAGCGGCTTGCCCAAGGGCGGTCGCCCCTGCAATCATAGCAGTTGCGCGTACGCCACGGCTTCTGACGATCCGGTTCACACTATATACAAACTTCATGCCATGCATCGGTGCCGGTGCTGCGATAGTTCACGGCAATGTGCTTCCATGGATCTGGTGCCGCAAGCGAGAGGGGGCCTTGTTGTAGGCTGCATCTTGTAGACAGCATCGTCATCCGATTCGTCGGTCAACTGTCCACTGCATAGGCAAAGATCGGGGCTAGGCAGGGCCCGCGCGGTATCCGATAATAGTTATAGCTCAGCCCGAAGGAGTGGTGCGATATCCCGGGTTAGGCGCCGTTGCGATGTGGCCGCCGATAAAGTTCTGTTCCGCCAAATGCAACTTGCGTCACGGCTCGGGCTTCGCCAGCTGTTTTGGGGATCTTCGTGGTACAACGATGCTGAGATTTGCTCTGGTCGGCTGCGGTCGCATAGCTAGGCGCCACGCTGAGCTACTGGGGGGAGGCCACATTGAAGGCGCCCGTCTCGCTGCGGTCTGTGACGTTGTGCAACAGCGAGCTCAAGCCCTCGGGCAGCGTTACAGTGTTCCCCACTTCACCGACATGCATGAAATGATGCAGAGCGGGTTCATCGACGCTGTATCCGTACTGACAGAGAGTGGGCGCCACGCCGCGCACGTCATCGAATTGGCTCAATACGGCAAGCCGATTGTCGTCGAAAAGCCGATGGCGCTCACTTTGGACGACGCCGATAGGATGATCTCCGCCTGCGACCGGCAGAATGTGAGATTGTTCGTTGTGAAGCAGAACCGATTCAACGTCCCTGTGGTCCGCCTGCGCCAGGCCCTCGACGCCGGCCGTTTCGGCAAGTTGGCTCTCGGCACCGTGCGTGTGCGTTGGTGCCGTACGCAGGACTATTATGATCAAGACACCTGGCGCGGAACGTGGGCACTAGACGGCGGCGTCCTAACCAATCAAGCAAGTCACCACGTTGATCTACTTGAGTGGATGATGGGCGAGGTGGAGTCTGTCCAGGCGATGTCGACACGCGCCCTGGCCAACATCGAGGCCGAGGATACAGCAGTCGTGACGCTCAAATTTGCGAATGGCGCACTAGGAATTGTCGAGGCTACTACTGCTGCACGTCCCCGCGACCTCGAGGGGTCTATTTCTATTCTCGGAGAGAGAGGGACCGTGGTTATCGGGGGCTTCGCGGTCAATAAGATGGAAGTATGGAGCTTTGTCGATCCTGCCCCCGATGATGCCGACGCTCTGCACCGCTTTTCGGTCAATCCGCCGACAGTCTACGGATTTGGTCATCATGCCTATTATGAGCATGTCGTTGACTGCCTGAAGCGATCGGCTCCTCATCTCGTTGACGGCATTCAGGGCCGCAAGAGCCTTGAACTTATCTCAGCGATTTATGAATCGATTGAAACTCGGCGGCAGGTTGACCTGCGTTTCAAGCCCGCCTACTGCAAACTTGGAAGAGGATGATGGCCGGCCCGCTGAGTAAGCGCGTAGGAATTGCGCAGGTCGACTTCGGTGCCCGCGTCACAATTATCGAGCCCGTCAATCTTTATGGCTGCGCGATAGGCGATGACGCATTCATCGGACCTTTTGTCGAAATTCAAAGTGGCGTGAGCATCGGTTCGCGTACACGCGTGCAATCTCATTCCTTCATTTGCGAGGGGACTGTCATCGGCGAGGATTGCTTCATTGGCCATGGCGTCATGTTCATCAACGACAGCTTTGCACGCGGCGGACCAGCGCGCGGCGATCGCTCATTCTGGGGGCAAACGCGCATCGGCTCTAACGTTTCCATTGGCAGCAATGCAACCCTTTTGCCCGTGGACATTTGTTCCGGTACCGTCGTCGGCGCGGGTTCGGTCGTGACCAAAAGTATATCTGAACCGGGTGTTTACGCAGGCAATCCCGCCCGCAAGCTACGTGGCTTAAATGATCAAGTTTCTTGACCTGCAGGCGCAATACACCTCAATCAAGGGTGAAATCGATGCAGCCATTGCCGACGTAATCGCCGACGCTGCGTTTATAGGTGGCGCCCCTGTCCGAGCTTTCGAGGCCGCATTCGCGCACTATCTCGGTGTCGACCACTGTATCGGCGTAGGCAACGGAACCGATGCCCTTGAGATCGCCATCGAAGCGCTCCGCTTGCCAAGGGGTTCACATGTCGTTGTCCCAGCGAACAGCTTTATTGCCAGTGCAGAGGCCGTAACTCGAAGCTCCTGTTCCCCGATTTTTGCCGACGTCGACCCAGACAGTTATACGCTCAGCGCGGAGACGTTGAGAAAAAGTTTGACCTCCGAAACGCGGGCAGTGATTGTGGTTCATCTTTATGGTCATCCTTGTGACATGGATGGTATCGACGCAGTCGCCCGCGAGCACGGCCTTACGATCATAGAAGATTGCGCTCAAGCCCACGGTGCCGAATATCGCGGAAGAAAGGTCGGATCGTTCGGGGCCTGCGCGGCCTTTAGCTTCTATCCAGGAAAGAACCTCGGCGCATATGGCGATGCTGGTGCTATCGTCACCAGTGATCTTGAGCTGGCACAACGCGCGCGTCAGATCGCTAATCACGGTCGCCTTACCAAATACGATCACGAATTCGAAGGGCGAAACTCACGGTTGGATGGGCTGCAAGCTGCAATCTTGCGAGTAAAGCTTGCCCACCTTGAACGTTGGACAGAGCATCGCATCGCAATTGCGAACCTCTATCTCAATGGCTTGCGAGACATCCCAGGTGTGATACTCCCTGCGCGGCAGACTTGGGCGCGGCAAGTATACCATCTCTTTGTCGTGAGGACCGAGCGACGCGATGAACTCGCTGCCCATCTATTGGCGCAAGGGATCGAGACCGGTATTCACTACCCGAAGGCTCTGCCGAAGCAATTCGCCTACCGTGATCACCCGCAGGCGTCTGCAGATATGTTCGCATGCCGAGCAGACTCAACCCTTCTTAGCCTACCAATCGGGGAGCACATCTCCCCCGCCAATGCTGAGGCCGTCGTCAAAGTTATAAGAGGTTTTTTCGCCTCTGATGCGACTAGCGCCGTGGGTTGACGGTAACGTGGCGGTCTCATAATGACAAATACCGACCGTCAGCCTCCTATCATCTCAATCATCATGCCGCTGCATAATTCGTTGTTGTTCATGGACGACGGAATCCAGTCGGTATTGCGCCAGTCGTTCCGCGAGTTTGAGTTACTGCTAGTAGACGACGCATCACATGATGGCACTCTCGCCTACGCCCACCAACTCGCCGAACAGGATTCGCGCATCCGCGTCATACCGCGAAAGCAAAACGGCGGCGGAGGTGCCGCGCGAAACTCCGGTATCGCTCAGGCACGGGGACGCTTTCTCGCCTTCCTCGATGCAGACGATATCTGGCAAGACGACAAATTAAAGATTCAACTTAAGGAAATGGAACGGCTCGGGGCGGCCTTCAGCTACACCGACTATTCTATTGTTCGAATGGATGGGACGAAAATAAAATCCAGATCAGTGCCAAGCAAAGTTTCCTACCACGACCTGCTAAAGGACAACGTTGTCGGTTGTTCAACAGCGATCTACGATGTCTGGTCACTCGGCAAACGTTATTTCCCTCTCATCCGCAAGCGGCAGGACTTGGCCCTCTGGCTATCCATTCTGAAGTCGACGGATTTTGCCTACAAGTGTGGCCCAGAACTCACCCGGTATCGCGTCCGGCCTGGCTCCGTCTCAGCTAATAAACTGAAGGCGGCGATGTATACGTGGAGGGTGTATCGCCACATCGAGGCTCTCGGTCTTCTGCAGTCTTTGTATTACTTCTCACACTATGCCATAGCGTCAATTGCGAGGCGGCTGTGATTTTCGATTTTCAGTTTTTTGCCCAGTTATAGCTCGGTAAATCTCAAGGTACTTCTCGACCAAGGAGTCATAGCTAAGGTCGTCGATGTGCATTCCACTAGGTAGTCGACAGGGCGCAGCTATTTGCGCCCCGCCCAGGAAGGTGCCAATCATTTTGCAGTCTTCCTCCAGCTCCCCTGACAACCCGAAGTGTTGAGGCAATAGTTCTGGCACGCCCCATTTGTTGGTAGCAAATACAGGCAATCCAGTGGCCATCATTTCAATCAGCACGGTGGGGATAGATTCATATTCGACCGACGGAATAAAACCGACCGTCGCCCGCTGGAACGTCGAGTAGAGCTCGCTCTCAGTCAGGCCGTGCACCACACTTATGCGGTGGTCGCCGGCAACGGCGGCGCAGATTTTTGCATATGTGGAAACATCCTCGATCTCTGTCTTCAAACCAAGTACAAGCGTGAGCCTATCATCGGTGCGATCGCGGCTGAGCTTGCCGAAGAGCGCTATCGCATAGAGGGCGCCTTTCTTCGGCACCACGCGACCACAGAAGACAAAATGTCGGGCGCCGGTTGCGTCGCGGTTTTTCGCAGCTCTCGATAGATACTCGGCGTCATAACCATTATAGACGGTCTTCACGCGGTCTGGCGCCGCTCGGTAGATGGTCGTCATCTCCGCTCGCTGAAAATTCGAGCTGCATAGGACAATGTCTGCGCTTTTGAGCACGTACCGGTCGTGCCAACGATGAGCGGCAGCGTTCAGTGCAAGGATAGCACCTTTTGCTCCACGATACTTGTTCGCCTTTACTTCAGGAAATGCAGTGCCATGAGCCTTTACAATCAGCCTTTTGTTCCGAAAAACAAATTTTCTGAGCAACGCCGCTCCCATGCCGAAATGAGGATGATGGCACTGCACAATGTCGGCATCTCTAAACGCCCGATAGACCGAAGGTAGAGCGACAACATTTTGATATATCGTTTTGAAATACAGCTTGAGAAACGGCGTCCGAAAGCGATGCGCCGTGTACGGCTCAAGCCCGGTGTGTTGCCCGTCGAAGTAAATCACCCTCGCAATCTTTGCTCTTCTCGATAAGTATTTAACAAGCCTATAGGGGTTTTTTGAGGAGCCGCCCACTAACGGGGCCCCGTCGTCGGCAAGGTGCGACTTAATGATGAAGCTAATCGTCGACTTCATCAGCGTCTCTTGAATCGATACCAGCTGTGCGACTGACGGCGCCGCAGCTTGGCAACATGCTCGAAGTCCCCAGCTTCCCAGGACATTCTCGTGCGAATGGACGACCATGGCCCCATTGAATGATCAAGAGCAGTGACGTTTTCCAACACAGCAGGCCGCAGAGCACCATTGAGCGAACAGATCCCGAGAGACGAATGACCTACATCCCTATTGGACTCACGATAGCGGGCGTCGCCTATCTCGGCCGCTCGCTCTCTCTGCGGTTCGGCCGCATACGGATCGTATTCCAGAAATGGCGGATTACACACGATCAGATTGAAGAACGTGCGCGATCGGTGCCCCACGTGAAGATTGTGCTGCGCGAGTAGCGCCACATCTTGATTGAAAGCGCAGGCTAACAGCGTGGACAAACCCTCCCAACCTTTCGGACCATCTTGTAACACTCCGATGCGCTTCCCCGCGTTGGCCCGCAACAAGGCCGGCACTTGCGAGTGAATATCGCCGGAGACGCATCTAACATTAAGGCCGGCAAGCGATTGACGAACCTTAGCTAAGCGTTGCTGATCCTCATCAAAGTCGATTGAGATAAGCTCGACATTGTGCGAACGGAGCAAATTGCCGAGAGCCCGTGTGCTAACACCGTCTTGACGACCGCATTCGATCAATACCTCCAGGCCGTGCGCAACGATCTGGTCGTACAGCCACATGATCTCGCTGGGGTACATCGCCCCCGGACGCCAGTCGCGTCGGAGTGCGTCTAGGATGTCCGGAGGCAGAGTCATTGCGGTGTTCTCAGCTCGAGAGTGCGCGTGGCAATTTTTAGAATCGCAGGGTCATGCGTGACGACAACGACAGCTCTTGTCGCCGACATTTCTTCAAGGAGAACGATGAAACGGTCACGGCTTACCGGGTCAAGGGCGCTGGTCGGTTCATCCAGGAGCAAAATGTCATCGCCAAGCATGAGAGCGCGCATAAGAGCCACTCTTTGCGCTTGTCCTCCCGATAAGCTTGACGCCCCAATGGTCATCTCTAAATGTCCCTCGATGACGTCCTCGCTGATGATTGAGCCCAGGTGCTTATCCCCTAGAGTGCGCGCCACACGGCGTTGCACAGGCGTGAATGCAAGCTGACCGGCGGGGTGTTCGACGGAGAGATCGGGCAAGATGTTATATCCGAGCGATGCCGGGACGACGAACGGACGTTGGCCCACCATTCCGATCCGGAGACCTGCGTCGGCTAGTCCTCCTTCCAACGGCAAATTGTCAAGTTGGATACGCATACCCTCTGCTCCATTGACTATTGCCTTCAGCATGGTCGACTTCCCGATGCCGCTCGAGCCCCTGACAGCAACTACCGAGCCGCGTTCTAATCGCAATTCCGTGTCTTTAACTAGCACCGCCCCCGACGGACTCTTGAGCTCTTTGATATCTATTACCAAGTCAAACGGCGAGCATCCGTACGATTCAAGCATATTCGATCGCTTCGAAACACGCCGCTCGACCATCTTTCCCACCACGTCCAAAGATGGAAGGCCAAACCGTATGCTCTGGCTACACACGATCAAACGATTTAGTGACGGCATGAGGCGGTACGCTGCCACAGCGTAGACTGCGAGCAGAGGTACCAAACTGCCGATCGAGTCGGTAGTTGATCCGAGCACCAAGGCCCCGAGTGCGACCACCACGGCCACCTCAATCACGTTCTTCACGATATCAGTCGTAAACGCCTTGTTGGCGGTCATCGTGGCACTGACGTGATTGGGTATATGGTACAAATTGATCAACCGACCGACCCACTTCATCGCCTTAAGGTCAGCCTCTGCGTCAATTGCCGAGCGGACGATGTCATTACGCGCACTGTCGGCGTCTTTGCGGCGAGCGCCCGAGATGCGCAACCAGTGGCGTGTGACTAAATGAAAGGCCCCGATGATAACGATGAGAACTGCAAGGAGGGCAGCGGTGTGCTTGAAATCGACAATGAACAGCGAGACGGAGATGAACACAATGAGCGCCACCTCGTTGATCAGCGAGATCATCGGGAGATAGACATTGAGTACAGCCTGCAGTGGCTCACCAATCACATACGATAACTTTCGCCCAGAATCGGCGCCATGATCGCGGCTCGTTCCAGCCAGTATGAAATTCTCGAATATTCTCTCTGAGAAGAACTCTTGGATGCGAAACATCAACCGATTTCGGTACCAAGCGAGCCATATGAAAAGCCCGTTCTTCGCCAAGACAATTGCGAATGCAATCGCAGACAGATAGATCAGTCCGAATGACCTGCCAAACAAGATTCCCGCTGTGTCATGGATGGCTGCATCGAGGAGCGGCCTGACGATCAACAGCAGCGCCGCATCAAACAGGGCTAGGAGCACCGACAGAACGATAACGATTCGCAGCCTGATCGCGTAGCCATGGGGCAACACCTGGAACATGAGGATGAGTGGTCCGCGCACTCAGACACCCTAGTGTATAGTTCGATGCTCACCGGGATTGCCCCGCCCATGCAGACAATGCACTGCGCCGCGGTAAATAGGAAGCCTCTCAGCGTAGCGTGGCGACCGCCATTCTGTACCGACGGACACAGGCCGTGTCGCACGGGCTTGCGCGTGATCGAGGCATGGCATACGACGGAGCCAGTCGAGCGACCTACAGGCGATCAATGGCACTTAGCCCCGGCAATTCGGACGACGCGCCCATCGGGCGGATCGTCGTCGTCGACCTGTGGACGGACGCCAATAGTGGTGACTGCGCCCTTCAGGAAGGGCTGATCTCAATGGTGCGTGCGAAATGGCCGAACGCAACAGTGTACGGCATATTCCGTTTCGGCACTAACGAACTCGATGTTGCGGCACCCGAGATAGCGCATTCGACGAGTCTACTCGACGGCGTAAGCGGAGGCGTTCGTAGGACGTACTACAGCGCCGCAAATGTCAACCGCTTCCCCCATCTCATCGGCAAACTAGTATCACTGTACTCCTTCCTCGAGCTCGCATTAATACTCATCGCCGCCGGCCTCCGGTTCGAATGGATACTGCCTCCCTCGAAGCGCCATGTATTGCGGGCGCTACGAAGCGCGGACATCGTCTTGTGGAAGGGGAAGAACTTTCGCGATTACGGAGGCATCGGCGGAATAGGTCGGCAATTGACCCTTCTCTCTGCAGGTCTTGTCGCCACTCTGCTTAATGACAACGTGCACTGCGTAAACGCTTCGATTTGGGCTATGAAAAGCAGAGTTGAGCGACACCTAGTATCGAGGATACTCTCGCGTTGCCGATCTATCTCTGTGCGCGAGCCCGCCTCACTTGCCGCTGCTCGTGCCATCAACATTTCCGCACAGGTGTTCTTCGCGCCAGACCTATCGTTCTATGCGCTGAAGCACTGCTACGGTGCCTACGGCCAATTAGCTCCACACGAAAAGCCATACGATGTGGCTTTGACCATCACAAAATGGGGCACCAAAGAGTCTCAGCAGCATTATCTGGAAATACTCACGACTTGCCTCGTTCGGCTGGCAGAGCAGGGGGCTTCGCGTATCGTCATCGTTCCCCAGGTCACCCGCGCCGCCGAGGATAACGGCCCGCTCGTCGAAAAACTCGTGCGCCGGTTTGGCGGGACTAATCTGCAGATTGAGAACGTCGGCGGCTCCCCTGATATCGGTGAGCTTTTAGCCCTATATCGTCGTTCTCGATTGCTAATCGGTACTAGAATGCATTCCTGCGTATTCGCCATGGCTAGCGGGACGCCCTTTGTTGCTGTTGCTTACGATGCCGGGCCGAAATGGGAGATCTTGAAACAGTTCTGGCCCGCCAGCTTTCTTTTTGAATACGTATCATCCCCGACCGAAGTCGCGGCCGCCGCTGTGGCTCTTTATCTCGATCCTGACAAGGCTCTCTATCGTGCTTCCGATAGGTTTCGGCAATTGGGGGATGATAGCTTCACGAATGTCCTCAACCTGTAAGATGGTCCTATTCATTGTTCCGCGCTACGAAGGCGGGGGGGCCGAAAGAAACATAATCATTCTGGCTACTGCCCTGCATCGTCGGGGGCGAAACGTAATGCTAATTGGTCTGTTGGAAAACGATCCTTGGCCCGGAGAGCTCCCGAGCTTCGGTCTCGGCGCACCAAGGATAAGTGCGTCAGCGCCGGCTCTGCAGCGCGTTATCGCGCAATGGAAACCTAAGGCTGTCGTGTCGACTCTAAAGCATGTCAGCATTCTGGTCGCTATACTTCACGTTTGGAATGGCCGACGGTTCAAACACGTTGTGCGCGTGGCCAACACGTATACGCAAGAACTACTTCACTATCGTGCATTCAAGCGGTTGCTTTGGAATGCAGCGATTCGTTTCGTGCATGCGACCGCAAACCAGACCGTGTGCGTATCCGATGGAGTTCGTCGCGATCTAGCACACTACTCAAGGCGCCGCACGCTCACTATTCCTAACCCCGTCGACGTGGCGAGTATCGATGCGGCCGTCTCTGAGGGACCGCTGCTGGGGGGATGTGGCCACTCTTTCATTCTCGCCGTTGGGCGCCTCTCGCGTCAGAAAAACTATTCTTTGCTGATTCGCGCTTTTGCCGTCTTACGCCGTCAAATGACTGATGTGCAACTGGTCATACTCGGTGAAGGGCCAGAGCGAACACGGTTAGAAGAGCTTATTCGTGAACAAGACCTGGCAACCGCCGTTCACCTCAAAGGGTGGGTATCGAACCCGTACCCCTACTATCGCGCTGCAGACGCCTTTGCGCTTAGCTCTGACTTCGAGGGTATGCCGAATGTAATACTCGAGGCTCTCGCATTCGATCTGCCCGTCGTTTCGACGGACTGCCCGTCCGGTCCGCGCGAGATCCTCACCTCCCCTGACCTTGGGTATCTCGTTCCTTGCGGCAACGAGATCTCATTCGCTGCGGCGTTAATCCAAGCACTCCGGCAAAAGAAGGTAGGCACCCGACGTGCTCATGTAATGAGGAGGTTCGGAGCAGCGGAGGTCGTCTCGCAGTACGATGAGGTGATCTTCAATGACTAGCTTCTATTTCTTTTCCAATTTTGGCCAGCTCGACAGCCGCAATGGCCAGGTGCAAAAGGCACTCTCCATCTCCAGCCTGCTTCAAACCGTGCTCAATGGTCGATGTCAACTCATCGATGTGGGGCACCACTGGTGGTACCTCCTCAGGTTACTCCACCTCGCAAGCGACTGCTGTGTCTTCGGGTCCCTGGGGCGCAATGGCATTCGCGCCTTCGCTATCGCCTATGTTTGTGCCCGGGCTGTTCGGTTCCGTCGCGGCCGCATGCGGCTGTATTTCTTTGTCGTCGGTGGATGGATAGCGGAGCTGGCCACCCGCGATCCACTGATCCGCAGCTTCCTGCGCTCTTGTTCTGGAGTCCTTGTGGAGACGCAGGCCCTGGCCAACGATCTCAGCTCAGTGGGCGTGAGGGCGAGCGTTTTTCCGAACTTTAGGATCCTTGCGGAGGCAAGACCCAAGGCTGCCTCTGAGAATGTACTTCGATTGTGCTTCTGCTCGCGCATCAGAGCCGATAAAGGGCCAATTGAGGCAATAGCGCTTGCGCGCGAACTGAATGCACGCGGTTGGCCGACCATTATTGACTTTTATGGACCGTGCGACGCAAAATTTCGGCAGCTCTTCTTCGATGCGTGTCAGGAGAGTTTCGTCACCTATAGAGGTACGTACTCCGACTTAGAGAGTGCCACTCAGATTATGCGGGCGTATGACTTTCTGGTTCTTCCCACGTCATATGCGGGCGAGTGCGTTCCTGGCGCGGTCGTGGAGGCGTTCTTTGCCGGAACGCCGGTAATCGTCAGTGATTGGCGCTTTATGAAGGAAGTGGTTCATGATGGGCAAAATGGACTCGTCATCCCGTTACCCGGCTTCGCCGAGACGGCGTGCAGGCGAGTTGTCGATCTCCTTCAAAACCGCGAATATGAGCATTATTCCGCAAGGGCGGTGCAAGATGCGGGCGAACGCTTTTCATATCAGGCGGCAGAGGGCGCCCTTCGTCGTGCGGTGGGAAAGCTTGAGTAGCCGGGCGACTTGGGTCCACGAAAACTAAGTTCTCAGGGACTGTTCCTCACTGTTGGTTCGGCTGATACAGCGTCGGTCAGGTGGCTGACGGAACCAACATTGCCCGTGGGCAAGGGCGGATCGCCTCGGAAATTTCTGCTCACCTTAGCTAATGTGCCCACGAGATGGACCGAGCGACACCTGCAACGCCCTCATCCATGAGCACCGAGTTGGTGCGAATCTATCGTCTACCGACGCGGTGGTTGGCCGAAGAGATACTTCGGCTTGCTCGACGAACGCGAGAGCAATTTTCAGATAGACTTCCGGCTGCCAACCGCAACGTCAACTACGAATGCAGCCTCGTTTGGGACGTTGTGCCCGAGGTTGCGAAACGGCTCGGATCGAGATCATTGGGGCCTCTTGAGGCGTGTGACCCTAGGGTAAGTGGCTGCGATAATTTCATTCTACGGGAGTACGCGGGCATATGCCTCACTTTTTCGTCGTTAAGGCGATGGGTCAACCAATCTGCCGAGGACCTGTCTGCTGCGGCGATCCTACTGCACGACATTACCGAAGGAAATCCTGTTGCCATAGCGCTCGACCGACTGCAGCCTCCGGATAACAGCACGTCCCATCAAGATCTTATTGTCCGTCAGATGCGCCAGTGGTCAAGAGCCAGAGGCCTACGCGAGACGGCCGCCTGGCGGCCAGACTTGGAGAGCTAGACGTCGCGGAACTGCTTGTGCGCAGGCATGCGTCGCTGGTTCAAGCACTCGAACCTATTCGTAATCAGAGATCTTAGCTCCTGGCTCAGCCTAGCGATTTGGCTAGGGCGAGAATTGCCCGCCGAACCCGCGCATCGAGGCTTCTGTAAGCTAGGCAGAGTGACAGCTCATCGTTGCTCAAGTTGTCGAAACTCTCGCGCTGATTTTTGTCGAACTGGAGCCCTTCGAACAGATCATTCGGCGTGCAAGACAACGTTCGCGCAAGCTCGAATAGGTGCCCTGCCGATATCCGATTGGCGCCTCTTTCATACTTCTGAATCTGCTGAAAGCTTACACCAATCGACACCGCTAGATCAGCTTGACTGAGCCCCTGAAGAACGCGGCGAATTTTGATCTGCTGTCCAACGTGAAGGTCCACATTGATAGGTGTGCGTGACGCCCGCTGGCGTCGCTGGCGTCCCTTAGAATCGTCGACCATCAATGTCATCACTCAGCACCATTAGGGTGGACGTGTTGGTGGAATAGTAGTTGCCACAGTATCAAGACTTGGTTCTCTTGTCTCGGCCCTCGAACCGCTACCGACCTGCGGCCGCATTCTGCCCAAACAAGTCTTTCTTGTTGCGGACCAATCAGACCGCCCATTGATGCACCGCACTTCGCCATGCTGCCACTCGCCACGCTGGATCTTCATCAGTGCTGATCAACACCAATTTCGGCCCTACTCTGACGACGTCCATCGCGGTGCCGACTTTTGCAGGCTGCTGCGTGACGTCGTAGGACTTCTCTGCCTATAGTATGAGAGCATGGCCGCAGCACGGTGCCTCAGCTTGACCTTCATAACGTCGCCGAGCGATGATCCGCACGCTGCAGTGATTCCGCCTTTTGGAACCCATCCGCCCAGCATTTTGCAAATCGTTGTCCGCCGCATAGGGCGCCGGTTGCCGCAAGCCTGGCTCGGACGACGGATAGCGGCGTGGTTGCGACATCTCGTAAAGCAAACCGCTGAAGGCCCTGTCGATGTCAGCGTCTTCGACTTCCCTATGCGGTTGTGGCTGCAGGACAATGCTTGCGAGCGCCGTCTGATGGTGACGCCACATTTCTTTGATCCAATTGAGTTCAGCTTGCTGCGCCGCTTGGTCTGCAAGGACTTTCAATTTGTCGATTTGGGTGCGAACGCGGGCATTTACAGCCTGTTCGTGGGACGCCTCGCCGGTCCTGGGGCGAAGATTCTCAGCGTCGAGCCGCAGCCGGTCATGTTGGCGCGCCTACGCGCGAATATTGCCCTCAACCAGCTGAGAGTTCACATAGCCGCGACAGCGGTGTCGGAGAACGCTGGTACAGCCGAATTTGCCGTGCACAGCTCGAACCTTGGCTACACCTCGATCAACACCCGTCGCAGGGGCAGGGGGGAGCGCCGCATTGTTCTGATGCCGACGCGACCGCTTCTCGATTTGGTGACTGAGTGTGGTTTTACACGCATTGACGCGCTCAAAGCCGATATCGAAGGGGCTGAAGATCGGGCGCTTATCCCCTTTATGGAGCAAGCACCTTCCTACTTGTGGCCGAAGCTCTTCATTATCGAGGACAATCGACGGGAGTGGGCGCGTGACTGTTTCTCGTTTCTGGAAGACCGCGGGTACCGGCGCATCAACGGGAGCGGCAACATCATGTTAACTCGGGAATCATCAGGCATTTGCTCTGCTGGCGGACGGCGCCCCGGGCAGGCGGGTCGTGAAGCCACGGCTTTGTGAGGCGAGCCACTGCCGACTTCGGGCAGCCAGTTGATCCAGCGTGGGGTCCTGCGGAAATCGGGGATAACAGGCGGTCTGCGCGTATGCCAGCGCCGAATCGATGCCAAGGTTTGCCAAAGCGCCTTACTGCCGTAGCAGGTGGGGACTGGCATGGATACCGACAGTTGCTTGGCACCTCGATATCGGCAGCTGGCACTCATCACCGGTGCTACGCGGGGCATCGGAAGAGCGCTCGCCTCCGAGTTTGCTGCCCAAGGGCATCCTCTGTGCCTTGTCGCCAGACACCGCGAATCTCTGCATCTGGCGGCACGAGAGTTGACACGTCAGTTTGCCGTACCGGTCACCATTGTCGCGCTCGACGTGACAAGCGCAGATGCTGCC
>Ga0164243_10004320_pt1 | contig 22349 bp, 18 predicted proteins | sample OricompcompostOP_FD_108781 | JGI IMG/M metagenome (GOLD analysis project Ga0164243, IMG submission 108781) | Organic Plus compost microbial communities from Emeryville, California, USA - Original compost - Organic plus compost (OP) | ecosystem: Engineered > Solid waste > Mixed feedstock >...
CTCCAACGCCACCTTCACCTTGAAATCCGCGCTGTAGCGCTTCCTCGTCGTCTTCATTCCCGTACCAGTCCTTCAGGTCGGGACTAGCTTAACACCCTGTCCAGATTTCCGGCACCACCTCACGGCGACATGGCGTGAAGGGTTCGATTTTCGGCAAGTCCATGCCATCACTGCATGGAGACAAGCGATGAACTCCGATCACAATCCGAACCGAGTCGCCGAGCGCCTCAAGGCGCTCCGCGCCGCACGCGCCCTGACCCAGGAAGACCTCGCCGCTCGAGCTGGCATCGGCGTGGCGACCATCCAGCGTGCCGAGCGCGGCGCGCGCGTCTCCGCCGACACCATCGCCTCGCTCGCCGCCGCGCTCGACCTCGAAGCCTGCGAACTGACGGGAGTCGAGGGTGTTGAGGACACGCGCCCCTTTGTCCTGCTCGAGCCCGTTTCGGCGGGGCGTCAACTTCTTGCGCTGCTCGCCTCCGCCGACAGGCTCGACTTCGGCTTCGCTGAGATCGACGATCTAGACACAGCGGCATCAATTGAGACGCTTCACGCCTTCTGCTCGCCACTCGGTGCCGAACGGCTGCCCGCAAGCCCGCTCGCCCGCGTGAAGCAGGAGCTCGACGCGAGCGAGCTGCTCGAGACGCTTATGGCCAACGGCTTGGTCGTGACTGGCGGCAGCTACACGCTCAATTGCCACGAGGTCGATGACGATTGCGGCGCGGGCATGCCGATCCTGCTCGCGAGCTGGATTGACCGCGTCGCGGTTCTTCGTGTCGGCACCAACCGCACCGCCATCCCGCGCGCCTTTCCCACCGACGATCTCGATCGGTGGGAATCGCCGGGTGAGGGGTTCATCTTTCCACCCCAGCCGGCGAGCGACGCTGTCGACGACGATATGGAGGCGCTGGCATGACCGGCTTGGGGAGCGATGCCGTAGGCGCGCCGTCGCCGACGCTGGCCGACCGACTGATAGCGCTGGCGCCGCTCGCGCCCGACGACTTCTTCCGGATCACGCTGGAAGGGGCAGCCAGCGTGCTCCGCGACGCCGCCAATCCGCTCCGCCTCAATCTCTTCTCGACGGCGATCCGGATGCTGTTCGAACACGTCATGGGCACGCTCGCGCCTGATGCCGATGTCGAAGCCTGCCCTTGGTATACGCCGGTCGAAGGGCAGGACAGGCCGGTCCGCGCCCAGCGTATCCGCTACTGGCTCCAGGGCGGGCTTGAGGACGGTTGGGTGAAAGACGAGCTGAGGCTCGAGGCCGAGCCGCTCCGAGGACGGCTGCTCAAGGCGTTCAACAAATTGAGTAAGCATGTCCACGGTCGCGTTCAGACGCTGGTGCGCGACGCGCAAGAGCAGGAAACAGAAGCCGCCGCCACTGTCGGCGCCGTTGAGGAATTGCTCCACGCCTTTCACGACTGCCGGATCACGCTGATCGAGCCTTTGATCGAAGAACTAGACGAAGCGGCGATCGATGACCTTCTCTCCGAGACCATCCAGTCGATCGACGAGCTCGCCACCCACCACACGATCGAGGAGATCTACACCGCGCATACCGATGTCGCGCTGATCGGCCCCGATTTCGTGCGCTACCGCGCGAGTGGTAGCGTGTCGGTGACCCTGCAATGGGGCTCGAACTCCGACATGCGGCGCGGCGACGGCGCCGAGCTCGATGAGAGCTTCCCTTTCGAATGCTTGTTCGACGTGCCGCTGGACGACCCGCGCGATCTCGGGCGCGCCGAAGTGGTATCGGGCGTCGACACGAGCAGCTGGTATGGTGACGACTGGCGCGACGAAGGAGCGGAGGAGGTCGGCGCCGATGACGGCGAGATCGGCAAGCTGGGCGCGATTGACGTCGATTCCTGGCTTGCCGCCCAAGGCGACGATCGTGACCGGCCCGACTTTTGAGCCGAGATGCCGGCGGGCGCCCTAGAGGCACGCACGGGATGATCGGTCCCAAGGTCCACTTATATGTCCCGCAGCTCTATCTCCGCCGCGTCACCGACATACAGCAGCGGCTCTGGGCGTAGGACAAGGTAGCCGACCGGTGTTTCCCGGCACAGCTTGCGGCATCGCCACCGAGGCCCAATTCTATCGCCTTACCCCAATATACGCCGCTTGGGGCACGACCCGCCGAGGATGGAGAGGCGCCCTTGGCGCCGGACTTGGCAGAATCTGTTCCTACGGGAGATTGGCACATCCCCCTGCAAGCAGGGGACCGAGCGCCTTCGAAGGCGCAGGCGGCAACCGAGAAAACAGCCTGCTCCCCTCTGGGATGGGTAAGCATCCGTCAACGCATCGACGGTAGCGCCGAACCACGTCCGCAGACGGTCCATAAGCAAAAAGGATTACAATGCAGGAACTTGAACAGATCGAACGAGCGCTCGAGCGATTGATCGCGTGTCAGTTTGCTAAAGCTGAACTGAATGAGGCGTCCCACAAAGTCGTCTGCTTCGCGGAGAATGGCGAAGAGATTCCTATGAAGCAGGTCTACGATTCGTCACCCGAGGCGGTCTCCGAAAGCGGCATGGGGACGAGGCCCATTCGTATCGGCGTGGGTCACTATGCCCAGATGCACATTGAGGGACCCCTGCGGAACAGCAAGGTGCTCGATGCCGCAATCGCGATTTATGCCCCGGATTGGGAAATGCGAGCCCAAGCGTGGGGCACAAAGAGGGGCCAAGACCCCAATAAGATAGCCATTGAGCGGCTCATCGTCACTGATGCGACCAAGCGCTTCGTTGAAGGCATCCCGGCGTAGTCAGCATCGCGTGGTGCCCCGCCCCTAAGGCGGGGCATCCGCGATCACGGCCTTAACGCGCTCATCGTCCGCATCCGGACGGCTTTTCAAAACCGCTATAACAGCGGTCACCTGACCTTCGTCCGGAGCGAGCTCAGTCGGCGATTCCCAGAACCAGTCGGTCAGAACCGGCACAATCCAGTCGAGCGGCCGGTTTGCGACCTCCTCCCGCGTCGGTACATAGCATCCACACCGGATCACGCCTGCCCGCAGATGCTCGGTAAAAACACGCTTGATCGCTTCGGCACTTACGCCGAACCGATCGTTAGGATCGTCCGGCGTCAGCAAAGCAGGTGGTTTCATGCCGCCCTCCTGACATTTGCAGCAGGTGCGCTCGCGCACCTGTCCAACCAATCCAGCCAACGCGCCTTCAGTTCGTATTGAAGGAGGCGTTCGAGACCCTCGATCATTGCCGTGTAACTCCAGGGCCCAGGCTGTCGTGTTGCGACGAGCATATGGATGTGCGGCGGGTCCTTCGTGGGCAGGTGGCCGCAAATCTCCGCGACAGCGGTGCAAGGCAGTACATCGCGGACCAGTTGCTCGGCTTCGTCCGTCCACTGTCCTCTAGACATTCCGAGGGGAAGGTCCGCAACTACGTGCCAGGCGCTGACCGCTGCGCCTCCTTGGCAGCCTTTCGTTGCTTCGTCCGCGAGCTTCCAGCGGAGGAAAGGGCGTTTCACCCATTCCCGAGCCTCTTGGGGAACGATCGGGGTTAGCATGAACAGATCCTCGGCCCGGCAGGCGAAATCGTGAACGAGCTTGCCTTTCCGGAATTTGGTTCGGCGGATGTAAGCGGCCTCTCTAAGGGCGGTGCGGCGCTCGTCCGGCTCGCCGGCTGTCCAGAAGGATTGCCCCGCGACAGGAAGGCAGACGAACGGGGCGCGATCGATCTTCGCCATCAGCACGCCTCCCGTCCGAGGAGCATGCGCTCGGCTCTCGCGAAGCCGGCCATCTGTTCGCCGTCATCGGACCACGGCGCCGGCAATGCCCGCATCCTTTGACCGGTCAATGGGAACCCTACGCGCGCGCGGGGCGGCACATTCGGTTCAGAGGCAAACCACAGTTCGCCGTCGCGCGAGCGCCATGCCCGCAAGTCCGAGTACCACTTGATCGCACGGCGTCCCCAGATGCCTACGACACCGAAAACACCAGTTGGACCAGCGCTGCTCATACCGACGCCGACCTGGAGCGCGTCGCACCGAGTTAGACCCATGGTAAAGTGGATGCCCTTCCCTGGGGGTGAAGACACCGACAGCGGCGACAGCAACAAGTCGACGTCCGGAAGGTAGATTGGCCAAGGAGAGCGGGTACGGCGGAGCTCGAGGAGCGCCTCCTGCCGCCACCCGGCATTGATCGCAATCCGGCGCGTAGCAGCTTCGTCACGGGCGCGAGCCGCATCTCTTTCAGGAGTAGAATACATGGTCGTCAGCTCTTGTGAGTTGGCGCGGCGTCAGGCTGAGGACGCCGCGCGAAGGAACTTTCACCCATTGGGCGCAGCCGCCTTCCGACCTCTTCTGTTACCTCCTAATCCCAATCCTCAGAGCAAAGTCTGCTCGAGGCGCTCCTTTCGGCGCGCATGTTCAGGCATGACCTGGCTGAGCAAGCGGCGGAAGCCTTCACCATGGTCGGGATGGACCAGATGACAGAGCTCGTGGGTGATGACGTAATCGATGCAGGGGCGGGGTGCGCGAATCAGGTCGCGGGACAGGACCATGTTTCCTCGATCGGTGAGGCTGCCCCAGCGGTGGGTGAGATCACGAATGACGATCTTGGGCATCGAGACCTCATAGGAGGCCAGCGGAGCGAACATGGCCGCCAGCCGCTTAGGAAAAAGTTGTTTGGCCTGTTTCAGCCTCCAAGCCCGAAGCAACTCGGCCCGCTCTTCGATTCGACCCGGCCGGTGCATCGCAAGGATGAGGCGATCCCCTTCAATGCGAACGTCTTGGGCGAGCGCCAACTCAACAGCGAGCCGATATTGTCGGCCGAGGTGGAGGTGAGTTTCCCCCTCCTGGTAGGTGCGGGCAGGGGTGCGCGGCCGGTAGCGCTCGGTTCGGGCCTGCTGGGCCAGGATCCAGCCCGCGCGCTTTCGGACCCGTGCCTCAATGTCCGCGAGATCAGCGCCATCGGGAGCCCGCACTATTACGGAGCCGTCCGCGCGAACCGTGATGCCCAGGGTTCGGCGCGCCGACCGCTCTAAAGAGAAAGTGATATCCTGGTTGCCATATCGCACGGCGTTCAGGCGCTCCTCCATGATCTCGATCACCGGGCAAGCCGCCGCCGCAACACGGCGAGGACGCGATCGGCGATCGCGTCGATGGCTTCAAACCCGATCGACACGCCAATCGAAGTCGGGGCGGTCTCCACAAACCAGTCGTCGAAGCGCCGCCGCATTTCGTTCTGGACGTTGGGGTCGTCCTGCCAGCCCACCCTCACCTGTTGCCGAACGATCTCGAGCATTGCAGCTGCTATCGAGCCGGCCGCTCCACTTGCCTCCGGCGCAAGCCGCTCGAGCTCCTCGGCGACGACACCCTGTACGGCGGCCAGATCGACGTCGACGGCCGTGCTACCTATCCCGGATTCCGCCGCTGCTTCGCCCCCGGACCAGCGCGCAACCCCCTCACGACGCAGCTCCTCGATGCGCTTCAGATATTCCTGCTCATCGATCCGGCGCTGGCGCCAAGCCTCGATCGTGGCGCGTACTAGCTCGGAGAAGCGCTTGTTGAAGGTGGGGTCCTCGTCCATTCTTTCGGTCGCGGTCCGCTCGAGCTTGCTCGCGATCTCGTCCGCGACGCTAGTGGCACTGCGCCCGTCGTCGCGGCCCAGTTCGGCAGCGATGCCGGCCTCGTCCAGAATGTCGATGGGCGCGATGACCTGGCTGACCCCGCTTGCGGTGACGTGAGAATCCAAAAGCTTCTGAACGCGCGCCTCGTAACGGCTCCAGTCCAGCGCCTCGCCGTAGCGCAGCCGGACCTCGGCTCGCAGCTCTTCAAACCGTTTGAGGTCGTCCTTCCAGCGCCTGATCCGTTCTGGGCGCTCACTTTCCACAAATTGGCGGGAGGCGAGCGCCAGGCCAAGCGCCGACGCGAAAGCCGACAAGGCACGGTGGAACTGGTCGCGCAGAACATCGTCGGCCAGTGCTTGCGCATAGGCTTCGCGATCCCAGCGATTCGATACACCGTCGAAGAGCGACAGCAACGCTGCATGCAACTCTGGAAGCTTCGCCGCCTCCTCGCGGATCGCCACGAGCGCACCGGAAATTTCGGCGGAGTCATAGCCGGCCAACGCTTCGTACTCGGCGAGGCTTTTGGTGAGGTCCTCCAGCATGCCGCAATAGTCGACGACTAGGCCGAAGCGCTTCTCCGGCGCGTCCTCATCCTCGAACACACGATTCACCCGCGCAATCGCCTGGAGCAGCCCATGCTCGATGAGACGCTTGGCGATGTAGAGGACGGCGTTGCGCTGGACATCGAAGCCGGTGAGCAGCTTGGAAACGACAATGAGCAAGTCGGGTGCGTCAGGACTATCGAAGGCTTCGACGATCCCGGCATTGTAGCGATCCTCGTCGCCCCAGCGGTCCATCATCCGCTTCCAGAAGCGGAGGACGAGATCCTTCGATTCCCGATCGGTGTCCTCATGGCCTTCTCGGGCGTCAGGCGCGGAGATGATCACTTCCGCCGTGACCCGCGCCCCTGTGGGATCTGCGTCGTTCAGCTCTTCGAATATCTCCAGCATCCGGACGGCCGCCGCCTTCGATGGCGCGACCAGCTGTCCCTTGAATCCGGTGCCGGAGAAGTTCTCCAGGAAGTGGGCGCGCACGTCCCACCCGATTGCCTTCAACCGCGCCGACACCCCCTGCAGCGCCTTAGCGGACGACATGCGGCGCTTGAGTTCAGCCTGCTGCTGCGGCGTGAGGCCTTGGCTCTCACGGTCGAACCAGGCGTCGAGCGCCGAGTCCGACAAGTCCTCGTCCACGGCCCGGCCCTCATAGATCAGCGGGACCACTGCGCCGTCGGCAACTGCGTCGCGAATTGAGTATTTGTCGATCAATGGGCCGAACTTGAGGAAGGTGTTCCGCGCCGGATTCTTGAACAGGGGCGTTCCGGTGAAACCGATATAGCAGGCGTTGGGCAGCACCTTGCGCATGTCGGCATGGAGGGAGTCGTCGTCACCATATTGGCTGCGATGGCTCTCATCGACGAGGACGAAGATGTTCGGATCGTCGTCGGTGGTGGGTCGCCGGGCGACACCCGCCCGGAACTTGTTGACGAGCGTTGTGATCAGTGGCGTGCGCGCCTGGATGAGCTCCATGAGGTGGGCGCCGGTGCGGGCCTGCCTCGGTTCGCGCTGGCAAGCCTTGAAGGTATTCCGGATCTGCCGGTCGAGATCGCGTCGATCGGTAACGAGAATGACCCGGGGATTCCCGATCCGCCAATTGAGGGCGCGTGCGAGCATCACCATGGTCAGTGATTTCCCCGACCCTTGAGTGTGCCAGATGACGCCGCCCTGCCGCCGCGCGCCGCCCGCCTCGCGCTTCTCGATATGATCGAGCAGGCGGAGCACCGCGCTCATTTGCTGCCAACGGGCGATCTTCTTCACGCCCTTGTCGAAAAGGGTGAAGCGGCGCGCGATGTCGAGTAGGCGCTCGGGCGTCAGCAGCCCGACGATTGTTCGGTCCATCTCGGTGAGCCAGCGGTTCCCCGGTTCGCAAAGTCGGGCGTGGCGCTCGGAATAGCCCTCGAAGTCGGCGAGCATCGCCTGCCAGTCGGCTTCCACCGGAACCCCGTTCACAGCAGCGACGACCCGGTCCTCGGTCAACCCGTGCGGTGGCCCCGGTTCCTTCCACACTGACCAGTATTTGGCGGGCGTCCCGACCGTGCCGTATTTCGGCTCGTTCGGCGTGCCCGCCACCAGAAGCTGCTGCGTGACGAAGAGCTGTGGCGCGCCATCATCAATCTTCTGGTTGCGGATCGTCTGGCTAATCGCTTGGGCCGTCTTCTCGCCCGGACGCTTCAGCTCAAGGCTGGCGAAGGGGATGCCGTTGACGAATAGCACGATATCGGGCCGGACTTCCGCTACGCGGCCCTGCACGGCGAACTCGGCAGTCATGTGGAAGCTGTTGTTCTCCCACTCGTCGCCCCAGGCGACGAAGCGGAACGGCCGCTCGCGGCTGAGCCCCCCGAACGTCTGCGGCACGGCAACGCCGAGCAGCAGCATGTCGGTCACGATCTCGTTGGTCTTGAGCAGACCGTCAAAACGCAGGTCGCGCAAGCGTCGCAGGCCCTCGTCAATGCCGCTCGCAGTGAAGGGGTGGCGTTCCCCGTCCTGCTCGAAGCTGTTGATCCGTTCCAGCGCCTGGCGAGCGATATCTTCCAGTATCACCGCACCGCGTCGACCGGCCCGCTGCTGCTCCGCTTCCAGTCGAGATACATAGCGCCAGCCGAGATTGGCGAGCGTTGTCAGTGCCTGCAGCTGGACGCCACCGGCTTCGGAGAGAGCGAAGTCAGGTGAGTCGTTCATGACATATCGTTCGGGAGGTGGGACGGCATCTTTCCTATAATCAGGCGCCGTTTGTCATCATCCCAGGAATAGTAGATACGGAACTGCTCTGCGTTGCTGCGCGAGTTGCCGTACTTGAAGTGATCGTAAAGTACTCGGGTGACATCGCCGTCTCGCACCGAATATTCGGGCTTTCCCCGAGCTTTCTCTCGCTGCGTAAAGCAAGGCTCGTCATCGACCCCCAGCGCTGCCAACGCAGTGGTGGCCGCGTCGCGACGTTCGAGCCCGCCCTCAAGCTTGTGGGGAATCCAGTAGTCTCGAATGGTGAGCAACGTCTTGGCGATGCGCTCCATCATGTCCGGATGTCCATTCTGGCGACAATCCTTTAGCGCCTTTCGATGTATGGCGATGTGCGGTCCAAGCACCTCGTCCGCCCAATCTTCGAGGTCCTCGTAGCTTTGAAGTGGACGATCAGCAGGTTTGCTGGTTGGCCGTTCTTGCCCCACGTCGACATACTGAAAGCGATAGAGAGCAGCACGCAGGCGGTCGTTTTCGTTCTTCAGCTGCTCTACTTCATGGCGTGCTGCTTTCTCGTTTTCTGCAGCTATCTTCTCCAGCGCTTCAGCGGTTTCCAACATCTCCTTTAAGTCATCAACCTGGTCGTTCAGCGCAGCGATCTCCGATCGGAGCTGATCAGCCTCGGTGCCGACCTTACGCCGCGCCTCCGCAGCAGATGCCGCCTGCCGGAGTTGTGCCAAATGCCAGAAGCGCGACTCCCCATCGCCGTCGCGGAAGCCTAGCGGAAAGATGCGCTCCGCGAGCGAATCGATGAGTCGAGGATTCTGCCCGGAGGGTGGGGCAAGGTAGAGCGGATGTTGATACGGATCTTCTTCATCCTCAACGACCCCGGGCATGTAGATCCGCACCGCGCCGTTAAAGGTCGACATGCGCTTGTCCAGGAGCCGGGTCAGCTCCCAGCTCGCCTCTGGATTTAGAGCAGCGAGATGAGCGGCGCCGGACAGACGGACCGCAAGCTTACGAAGGTCGATCTGCGAACCACCGCGTTCGTCAGTCGAAACGGCGATGATCGGAAGGCGCCGACCGTTTCGATAGATGAGGTCGGCGAGATCGCTGGCGTCTCGCCCGGATATCCGGGCAACGCTTTCGCGGAGCGCTTCACCGTCCGCTTCGGCGGAAAGAGTCCGAAGTAGGTCATGAACCAGCCGAGGGCGGCTGGGTCGCAGTTGCAAGGCTCCGACTGGACGCCGCGCAGTCAGTTGCGCGCCGAAGCGAACGAAGCTGCTCGGCCTTCGCTCAACGAACAGCTCAGTCGACCAGGTCTCGCCAGCTTCGGGCCGGGAGCCTGGCTCGTCTACGCGCGATGCCCAGATGCTCCCCTGAGCGTCGTCGACGCGGATCGCGTGACAGGGATGATACCCCTCCACTCCGCGCGTGTCGAAGCCCTTCAATTCAAGCGCCTCGGGCGGAAGCACACCGCCGGTCTTGCTGGCTAGCCAGTCGACAGCGAATCGCGCTGCCTTCTCGAAGGCGTTGGTGTCTGTCAGCATGAAGCTGATGCGACTGACTGGGCGCAGCAGAGTTGAGCGAGGCGGCTCCATGGATTCCCGAATTGGGCGAAGCGCCTGCGCGAGGGAGTTCATTCGCCTTGCTCCTCAATGGGCGATGGTTCACCGCCGCCGAAGCTTGAAAAATCGAACTGATGCTGCCTCATTTGCAATCGTCCCCGTTATTCCGCTGCCGCCCGGGCCCCTGAGTTTCCGATAAACCATTCGTTGGGAAGCAGCCTCTGCATCAGCGCGGTTTTTTGGCGGCGCAGGGCCGCCGCTTGGGAGGCGAGGACCTCGAGCTCATGGTCCGCGTCAGCTAGTGCTTCGGAAATGCGGTCCTGCTCTGACAAAGACGGCAGTGGTAATGGCGCTTCAGAAACCACTCCCCATTCGGCGCGTGGCATTTTGGAACCGCTCTGCACATTGGCTGCAGCCTTGAACTCTGGCGTCTGGGTAAGCGCGTAGAGATAGCGCGGCCGGCACACTCGCTCATCGGGGGTGAGCACCCAAATCTCAGTCGAGCAAAGCCCTGGCGAATCTGCGAAGATTCGCTTGTCCAAATAGGGCCGTAGACGCCCGAAAAGCGTGTCTCCGGCCCCGAAGCGAAAGCGGTTGCCAGCTCCAGCCGCGAGCGGCGTTGTCCCGAGCAGACGGCCCGTTCCGCTTTCGATGTTTTCGAGTTCGATGCTGCTTCCAGTGCCCTTTTGAGCGGATCTTCTGAGTCTGGCAAAGTTCAGTAGCTCCGCCTTTTGAGTAATTCCCGACATCAGTCGCTGCATCAGCGCCCGTCTCGCCTGTTGTTTGACAGCCACGAGGGCGTCTGTCGCGGCGATAGCTTGATCGCATCCAGCAAGCACTGATGCGATCTTCCGTTGATCTGCAAGTGCCGGTGGAGCCGCCGGGATCGCAGCGAAATCCTTGTAGTAGAGACGGAGACGGTCCTCGGTCAGCCCGTAGGAATAGGCCCAAAAGAGATAGATCATTCTCTCCGACTTGAACCAGTAGCTTGCAAAGGTTGGATCAATCTCTTTGGTTGGTTGCAGGACTACATATGCAGGGCTCACAGCCGCGTCGTATGGCGCGAGACCGCTCGCACCCTGCCACATGCGCATCATGTTATAGGCGATGTCCCCCTTGCCGACGGCAAGGTGGTCATGGTCCTCGAGCTCGGATTCGAAGCGCCGCTCAATGGTATTTCGGGGAACGAGGCCATCGCGCAGCGTCACCGAGAGCAACGGAAGCCCTTCCGCGCCTCGTTCGCGCCGATTGATGAAATAGTCGCCCAACGTCGATGTCGCTCTCCTCACTTAGGCACCTCCTGGGCAGCGGCCTTCAGTTGTTCCTGGCGCCATTCGCCGTAGGTCTGGTTCGTCAGGTGATGCTTCCAGTACGACGGACCACTGATGCTTCCACCGTAAACGGCAGAGGCCGCTGCAGAAGGGCTGGAAAAGGCCACATCCTTCACGAAGCGCCACATCTTTCCGTCCGGCGTCGGTTCGACGTTCCCATCCGCGAGAAGCTGCTGCCTGGTGCTGCGTATCGCGTCGGAGGCGCTTTCCACTTCGGCCGCCCGAGCTATCGAGCCCTGCAAGACCTTGAACAGCCCACCCTCCTCGCGCGCGGAGGCATCGCATTTCCCCCCAGTATACCTCCACACCGGAGCAGCCGCCGCCGCAACACCGGCGGCGGCGGCGCCCGTGCTGTCCTCGGCGCGCAGCACATCGAAGCCGAGAGTCGGCAAAACGAGCTCGACCTCGGCGAGCACGCGCTCCATGTCCGCCACCTCTGCCTCGGGGAGCCCCTTCGGGACGGGCTCCGTGCCATTGATAAGCTTGGCACGCCCGGTGGCCTTGATCGCGGTGATCAGCCGCCCTTCGAGGAACCGACAATGCGCCTTCGTGAAATCCTCATCCTTCGAGACGACAAGACAGACCCGCTCGAAGAAATCCTTCGATGGATCCTTGTCGTGGGCAATCAGCCGATTTGCGACGTCGTCGCCCTCTCCGACGTAGACCATCGGCCTTGACGGCAGGGCGGGGTCCGGCCCGACAAGGAGATAGACGCCGGTGCGCTTGGATTCAGGGCGAGCCAGCAGGTCTCCGAGCGCCGAACGCGGTGCCACCAGAGTAAGCACGGTGGAGACACCAAGACCTGCGATCACGACGCTGGACGGTGTACCGTGGACAAGGAACAGCTTGAGGGTGCGGCCGTGCCTGTGACCAATGCTCATGCCGTTATTCCCAGCTCCGCAAGGTGCTGCTTCATCCGCGCGCGCGTTTCGGCGAGCTCGATCTCGAGCCGATCGATCTCGCGCTGCACATCCGCAATGTCGATCTCCGGCTCAGGTTCGAAGGTATCGACGTAACGCGGTATGTTGAGATTGAAGCCATTGGCCTCAAGCTCCGCAAGTGAGGCTGTATGAGCATACCGCTCCACATCCTGCCGCGCATCGACGGTGGTCAGGATTTTGGCGACGTGCGCCTCCTCAAGGCTGTTCTGCCGCTTGCCGGGCGTAAATTCGCGGCTGGCATCGACGAAAACTACGTCCCGGCAATCGGCTCGGGCGCCGCCCATCTCACGGGCACGGTCGAACACGAGCAGGCAGACCGGAATGCCGGTGGACGGAAAGAGCTGACCCGGTAGCCCAATCACCGCGTCGAGCAGGTTCTTGCGCACGATGCTTTCGCGGATGCGACCCTCGGCGCCGCCCCGGAACAGTACCCCGTGCGGGGCGACGCAAACCACTCGCCCCTCGCCACGCTTGGCGATCGCCAGCATGTGAAGGATGAAGGCATAGTCGCCCCGGCTCTTCGGCGGCACATCGGGCGTGAAGCGGCGGAACGGATCGGTCGCCGCGTCCTCGGCGCCCCATTTGTCGAGGCTGAAAGGTGGGTTCGAGACGACGCGGTCGAACTGCATCAGCCGGTCCGCCTCGACCAGAGCTGGCCCGGTCAGCGTGTTGCACCATTCGATGCGGGCATTGTCCTCGCCGTGGAGGAACATGTTCATCTTGGCGAGGGCGTGCGTCGAGCCGTTGACCTCCTGTCCGAACAGCTGGTGGTCTGGCGACGCGGCCGCCTCGCCTGCCCGAATGAGCAGCGAGCCCGAGCCGCATGCCGGATCGCATATGCGCATGCCTGGGCCTGGCTTGGCTAGCCGAGCCACGAGTTCCGACACCTTGCGCGGCGTATAGAACTCGCCCGCCTTCTTGCCGGCGTCGGACGCGAAGCGACTGATGAGGTAGATATAGGCCTCGCCAATCGCGTCTTCGCTGACGCGGTCGGGAGTCAGCTTGAGCTGGGGCTTGGCGAAGTCTTCGAGCAGAAGACGCAGCAGGCGGTTGCGTTCGCGTGTGGCGCCAAGCAGACTCTCAGAATTGAAGTCGATGGGCCGGAACAGATCCTTCAGCTTCGGATCGTTCTCGCGCTCAATCGCGTCCAGCGCCTTGTTGATCTCCTCACCCAGATTGTCGACCTGGCGCTTGGCGTGGATCGTCCAGAAGTCGGTGCCCTCGGGGAGGATGAACCTGGCGCGCTTCATCTGGCGCTCGACGCGCGGATCGGACGGGCCATACTGCTTTAGCAGCTCCTGCTTCCGAGCTTCCGACGTGTCGGAGAGGTACTTCCAGAAGAGGACCGCCAGGATCAGATCCTTGTAGCGGGTCGCATCGACGGCACCGCGAAAGGTGTCACACGCCTGCCAGATCGTGTCGTTGAGTTCGTTCTGCGAAAGCTTGGTCATCATCGTCCCGATCGAATGAGATGGCGGGGACGACATTCGCCGCCCCCGCCGTGTTGAGTTCAGCCCTTCGGCGGGTGCGGATCCCGGCCGTGGCTGTCCTTGGACTGGATTTTTCCATCGCGACCGTGGATGAGCAGCTCCGATCCCTCGCGGCGGCTCTGATCCCGCGCGCGATCGACCGCGTCCTGCTTGGTGTCATGGTGGCTCGACGCCCGCCCGGCACCCCCGCGCTTGTTGTCCCAGCCGCCGTCGGGGTTCGGCACGACGTGGCGGGTACCGCCACCCTTGCTACCGCTACTGCTATGCGCCATTTAGGTATTCCTTGCTTTGAGGTGAGGACTGGCCGACCGCCCTTCGGGACGGTCGGCCTGGTGAGACCCACGGCGAGGGTGGCCGCCCTCGTCGTGGGCATTCCCCAGCAGCCGCTGGAGAATCTGCTGGTTGAGCTGCCGGCGCAGCTCCCGCAATCTTTCAAGGATCCGCTGCTCGTCTTCCATGCACTCGGCGACCGCCGCGATCTTTCGCTGGGTTTCGAGCGGCGGCAGGGGAATTTCGATGCTGCCGAGCGTCTGTACGGAAAGGCGAGATAAGGCGGCTCCCTGAGAGCCGGCGCTCAGCGTTTCGCGCGCTCGTGGAAGGTTGAGCACGGTCGTCAAATAGCCGGCGTCCGCCCTCGAGCAGTCCGGACGAAACATCAGTACGTCGTTGGTCGCGTAAGCGCCCTCGGCCGCAGCACCGATGGCCGCAGCCACAGGAATACCACGGCCGCGCACGACAACGTCGCCCGCAGCGAGGCGTGCCTCGCGTCCCCGTGTCGGTTCGGGGCCGTCACCGGGAGCTGCCACGGCGCCGCCCTCGCGAATGTCGCCCGCGCGGATGTACTTGACGAGGCGGCTGTCGCGGCCGGCCGCGCCCGGCGTTGCGCCAACCATCAACTCACCGAGGCGCTGCAGCTGCTCCATTTGGCCGACATAGCTGGCGGCAGGAGCGCGAGCAAGGGAGAAATGTCGTTGTCATCATCCTCTAGCGCAGTTTCATGTAGACGACCTCTGGCTGGACCGCTATTTTCGTGAAGTCGGCGGAGTTTGACGATGCGGCTCCGACGAGATGAGTTTTGACGCTGCCGCTTGGGGCAGCGGCGGAGAATCCTAGGGGCGCGGTCAACCCCTCGTGAATTCGCACCTGCCCCCGAGTGCAGGTCACCTTGGAGCGTCCGTCGCCAAGCCGTCGGGCGCATGCTGACCAGGGTGACGCATGCGCCTTCTATTGGATGATGCACGACGCGTTGGGCGGGCCCGCGAGAGCGCCGCCGAACGAGTATGCGCGCCGCGACAAGATCCCCGGTCGGCTCCCTCGAAGGAGTCCGAACGTGCTCATTTCAATCAGCCATGAGGTAAAGGCAGCAAACTCGGCGCTCGCCAAGTTCCTCCGCAGCAAAGAGGAGGAAGAGGCCACACTCGGGATTGGCAAGAGGAAGCCGAAGGCGCTCGAGATCGAGAAGCGGCGCATGCCTAGCGGTCGGGGTAGATGGACGCTCGAACCCGACTTCACCGTCCCCACTCCAATGGTCGACAGGCCGCGCACAGAGTCCGGCGCTACCTCCTTCCATTTTTCATTCATTCCGATCTCGAAGAGGGCAGTTCCAGTTCTCAATGGAAAGCCGCTTGAAGGATTTCATGCGACCCCGAACGCCGGCCACAGGCATTCGCAGTACATCGAGCGGGACGGTGCGGCGGAAATGCAGACCGGCGCCCGCCATGCGGTCTACGTCGAGCGGGAGGGAGCCGTTGAACAGCGTCCATTCTCCGACGACGCACTGACCGACGAGGAAGCGGCCATCATGGGCCCCGTCCAGGCGGCTCGCGGCGGGGTGCCGTCCATCTTCTCCAACATCTCGGATGATCCATTCGAGCGCCAAGAATATTGGCGCGCGGTCGAACGCTTCGAGAACGAGCCCCGGAAGCATTTCCTATTCTTCGAGCCGGACGTTAATCCCCGCTGGTGGAGGGCCTTGGAGACGACTGAACGCCTGCCCGCTCATGTGAAAGCTCACGCGCTCAGCGTAGCGCAGGCTTACCGCGTTTGGCTGGATGCCGGCGAGCCGGCCGAGGGAGAGAAGGAGCCTTTTGTTCCGCAACCCCTCGAGGTGACTGCTGAAGAGGCGGGAGTGATCATCAACCGCATTCAAAGCATGAAGCACTACAGCCCACAGCACGAACCCTTCAACTTCAGGTCTGGGCGGGGTGGCCGGATTCAATACCGTTTCGTTGCGGAATTGCCCTATGACATAATGGCAGAAGACCGCGCGCTGATCGTACAGAATTTCTGTCGGGTGCTTGAAAGCCTAGAGGCGCGCGCGCTTCCGACGGGCGAAAACGTGACGGTCGGCATGATGTACACCGCCGTCATCCATGCGCCGGACGCCAGCAACGACCGGCGGAACTATCACCTCCACCTGATCGCACATGACCGCCCGGCCAAATTCCTCGAGGAGTTTGGTATGTGGGACTTCGAGGTGACGGAGACTCGCGTGAGCCACCGCAAGGAATGGGAGACGCACCCTTTCCATCAGAAGAAGATCAGGAGGGTCAACAATAGGACTTTCATTCCGTTTCTGCGGAAGAGGTTTGCCGAGATCACCAACGCGGTACTCGCGGAGCGAGGGGTCGCAAGGCGGTACGATCCCCGCAAATATCCAGAGATGGGCATCGACCGCACACCGACCGAGCATCTGGGCACCAAGGCCGCTGCGCTCGAGGCGATTGGCGTGCCGACCATTGTCGGCCAGCTCAATGCGATCGCCATCTGGAACGATGCAGAACGCAGCATCAGGGTCCGGATGAAGCAAACGGAAAAAGACTATAGGGAGCGTCACGCGGAACTGGAGAAGTTGGTCGGCGAGGTCGCTCCCTCGCTGCCGCCAGAAGACTGGGTGCTCGGCAACGCGAAGCAAGCAATTGCCAAACGCGCTGCGGACGTCGCCAGCGCGGTTCAAGGTCGAGAAGCGATCATGATTTTCGACCATCTGGAAGCCAAGGCCAAATCGAGGGCCGTCCGCACCCGCGAGACCTGCCTTCGGCTTCTCGCCGAGATCGAGGCTGGCCGTGCGGACGTTACGACCCGGATCATGAAGGACGCTATCCAGGCTCGCTGGAAGGCAGCATCCGATCACATTGCCACTATCGACCGGGCGCTCGCACCCCACCGCGAAGCGCTTCGACAGGCCGGCCGCGAAATCGAACGGCTCGAGAAATCGCTTCGGAATAGCGACGCGAACATCCGCGAGGATGTGGAGGTGCTGACGCGCAGGGCGGCAGGGTTGGCGCGGAGCAAACCGCAAAAGCCGCCAGAAATCCCAACGGCGACACACGGTCCATCGCGGAGCGATGCGGGGGCGCGGATTCTGTTCGAGCGAACCGCACCTGCAACAGCGACCCCGGCGATTCCCGATCATGAGCAGACCGCGCCATCGGAGATCATTGGCGACTTGGACGAGCTTACGCCGAGCCCTGAGCCCGAGCAGCCGGCGGTGCTGGCGCCGGTGTCAATCGACGGCTTCCCGATCATCGAACCGACCATCGCTCCCGCTCCACGCGACCCCAAACCGGACGTTGCGGCAGTCACGACTCCGAAAGGCCTCGAGCCCCTCCGTCCGGCCGTCAAAACGAAGGCCCCCGCTCACCAGCCGGAGGTCATCAACGAGGATATCTCTCGGATCAAGCCAGACGTTCCAGACCAGGCTCCGTCCAGCTCGGCCGCATCTACCCAGCGTGACGGCGCCGGTCGCGCTCCGGCGCATTCTGCTGGGGAGCAGAATCAAGATCAGGGCAGCCCGACAATCACGTCGACCGAACCCAACACTGGCGAGGTCATAGACGCTATGACAGTTCAGTCTGAGCCAAAGGTCGATGGGCACCTGAAGATCGAGGATCCGAAGCCGTTGAATGACCCCGAGCAGCTGCCTCCGGTCAAGCGCGGCACCAGCGTGGAATATGCCGACTGGAACGAGCTGGTGAACCGGATCGCCAAAGAGCGCATCCCGGTTCAGGTCATCGACGGCAAGGGCGGAACAACAATCTACAAGTTGCCTGCGCTCACCCCAGAAGAGCAGAACCTGCTTCACACCAAGCGCTTCCACGGGAAGACGATCAAGCGGCTTGCAGGCATCGCCCAGCACCAGCGCCAGGAGATCGATAAGATTGTCCGCTGGATCAACAGCTGTGGCCAGAATTCGGAGCTTCTGATCCTCGAAGGCCGGGTCGCCAAACTGGGCAACGTGAAGCCGTCAACCCGTACGCTGCTGGGCCATTGGGGGCGTCATCCTGACGTTGCCCAGGCACTCCAAAACGAAAGCACCCGGCGAATAGAACTCGCTGACCAGCTTGCTGCGGAGAAAGCCCGCGAGGCTGCGAAGCCGAAGGCTTCCGCCGCCCCGCCGCGTGACGCGGATTGGGCCGCGAGGAAGGCTGAGGCCGAACGAGTCTACCCGACGCCCGAGAACGTCTACACGCTGGAGGTCAAAGAGTTCACGAAACTACTCCGCGAGCTCGCACCGGCCGAGGATCTGCAAGCCGCTGCTGATCGGATCATGACGAGTCCCGCTGCGCGTGAAGATGTTCAGCGCCACACGCACGAACTAGCCGTCGCATTCAAGCTTTATGACGAGGGCCTGGAGCCTCAGATTCTCGCCGGATGGGAACGCAACAAGTCGGGCGCCGGAAGAGGGTGACAGAGCCAGAAAATGCCCGTCGGAAACGCCCGTCTGCGGGCGGTGGAGACCCGGACGCGCACGCGACCCAGCGTGACAAACTGCGCCGGCGCGGTTTTTCACGCCCACCCTCGGAGAGCGCCGCTCCCGCCCATCTTGGAGCGGGATGCCACTCAAATCGGCTGCGGACGATTAGAGGTATTGCGCCTATTCCGGGACACGTGACAAATCCCGCAGTTTGTCCTCTTGTCCCGACCTCTGACGAGTCCAATTCTGTTACCTCTTGTGGCGACACGGAGAGGTAACAGGTCGAGGACAAAGTCGTCCTGTGAGACCGCCGCTGCCGATCACAAATGAAGCCAGCCACAGGCTTGTGCTGGGCCTGCCGAATGGCCCGACTCAAGTGAGGAAAATCTTCCGCCGATGGTGCTCGAGATACGGCCGGTGACGGCTGTCGATCGGCCTGATCCGGACGCCCTCGACAATGCCGAGACGCCGACGATTTTCGGCACTCAGCCGAGGCGAAAAGATAAGCTCGCCGTCGGGCCCGAACGTGATCAGACCACGGTCGAACGCCGCATCGAAATGGGGCGCGAGCAGGAGTCCGTTGAACGGGTCTAGTCGCTCCGGAGTCGTCGACGCCGCCCACGGTTTTATGTGCGATGCGCGCAGCAGCTCGAGCTGGTCGAGACCGGTCACGGCACAGGCGGCCTTCCAGTAGCTGACGAGGGCGCTGCGGAAGGCTCCCTGACCGACCCGGGCCAGCCCGAGCTGCTCGCGTTCGGTGAGTGGATCGTCGCCCGATCCGACCCTTCGGATCGGCCCGTTCGGGGTGTCAATTTCAAGGTTCCTCGCGAGGAGATCCAGCAGCGGGTCAAGCGCGCGGCTGGCGACTAGGTCGATACCGAACCGGCTCGGGGACGCCCGATTGACGGCCGTGTAGACCGGAAATTCGCGGAGGTTGCTGTTCACGTAAAACGAGACCGGCTGGTCGGTTTCGACGCCCGGAATTCGTGCCATCTCGTCGAGGCAGGCGTCGTAGAATGGATGGACGACCAACGGCAGCCGACGGGTGTCCCGTTTGACGTATAGATTGAGCCGCTCGCGTCGCAAGAGCTGGACTTTTGAGGTCGAGTGGATGGCCTCGAATCCGCGCTCAAGTAGTGCGACGGCAAGATCCTCCGGACCTAGTGGAGCAGCACCTCGGCGGGACGGGTATTTCGGCTCGGAGATCGACCGCGCAACGGGGCCGATGACGGGCAGGTTCATGCCTTCGGCATACCGGATCCACGTGCGCACATTGGACGGATCCCACTCCACACGAAGGCGCCCGACCAGCTCGCCCAGTTCGTCCATGAGCCGGGTTTCGAACAGGTCGTACGGACGCCCTTCGCCGACCTCTCCGCCGCGTAACGGACAGGGCCATTCGACGGGCCCGGTCGAGACCTGCCGGACTTCGTAGAGGCCGACGAACATCGTCTCCCCCGGGGCAGGGGAAACGAAGCTCGCCCAGTACGGCGCATCTCGGAGGATTGGGCGATCAGCGCGCTGCGTGGACTGGTATTGTTCGAAGGCCGCCCTGTCATCGCGCCACAGGGTGAAGGGCGTGCGGCCGTCGATGCCGTGGGTATGATGACGCAACAGCCTCACGTCCGCCGGCGCAATGCCGACGTCTTCGAGCAGGCGGTTGAATGCCGCCATCAGCTCCCTCGCGCTCCCGCTGTACGCCGCGTCGGACGCGGTCGCCGCTGGTCAGCAGGCAGCAAATTGATCCTGGTGCAATCCGCCAAATGGTCGGTCACGATCGGCACTTGGTTAGCCAGTTCGAGGAGCCGTTGCACGCGGGTTGCCTTGGCGTAGCGGCTGCCCCCCTCACCCTTGCCCTTGTGACCAAGAGCATCGTCGCGGTGTTCCTGATGCACCCCTAGGTCCTTTAACTCGGTTTCGAACGTATGGCGGGCGGCGTGCATCGCCTGGCCTCGCTTCAATGACGGCAGCAGCGGCTTTAGATAGATCCACCACAGCTTGTAAAATGTGTCGCCCTTCTTCGCATTTGCCCTTTGTGAAACGAGTTCCGGGAAGACGGCTTCGTGGCCCGCCGCGCGAATGGCCATGACATAGTCGATGAACCCGAGGCGGATCAGCTCGTCGCAGATGGACATGAAGCGAACCGACGTGCGGGTCTTCACCCGCCCGGCCTTGGTGAAGCCAATGTCGATGTACCAGATGCCATCTGCCTCTTTGATGTCATCGACCAGGAGCTTGCAGATCTCTTCGCGCCGCATGCCCGTGTACCAGACCAGCAGAAGAACGAAAAAGAGGGCATCGTGGATGACTGTGTCGCCAGGCTCCAGACGCTCCTTCACGGACTCACATCCTGTCCAGGGAGGTAGGAGGAAAAGTTCCTTGCCTTGTTCGACGGTGTAAGCCGCACAGCCGTCCCGCTCATCCTTGGGGTCAGCTGAGATAAACTCGGAGAACTTCAATGCCGGTACAACGTCGCCGATCTGTTCGCGCATGAACTCGTGGATCTGACCGAGCTTGCGATAGTGCTTATTGGTTGTCCCAACCTGAAGGCCGATCACGTCGGCTTCGTATTTGCCTTCCTCGATTCTGTCCTCGGCATCCCGGCAGATGCTCTCAAGCGTCGTATTCGGTTCACGGTGCCATTCAGCTCTGCCGAGGGTCGCCGGCAGCCTCTCGAACCATTGATCGAGTGTCTTCAGGTCGTCCTGGGTAGTGGTCCAAAACGGGCGACCGCCCATCGACCTCTCGAGCAGCACCGCCGCCCAGCGGATCTGGCGCAGCGTCTGCTCACCGACCTGCGCCACCGCCCGCTTCCCCTGGCGGCGATGCGCGTAAAACTTCGGTAGTGAGGCGATCAGGCGCTCTGCCGCCTGCGTGGCGGTTACATCGCGCCAGTTTTCGGGGATGGTGCTCGCGGACATCTCCGCCGGCGCCGGGCCCGGTACTGGCGGGAGCTGAGCAATGGGCGCAACCGGGGGCGATACAAGCTCACCGATTCCCAGTCGCTTCCGCAGATCCATCTCTGCGTCGAGATGGGCGTCGCGGAACGCCGGATAGAGCGCGAGCTCCACCATCCAGCGCAGTCGATCATTCGGCTCATAGCCGAGGCTGCGAAGCTTAGCGTCAATCAGATCATCGGTGAGCCGCGTGTAGCCCTTGTCCTCCCGCAGCTTGATGATCGTTCGGAGGTCCCCGATCCGCTGCTCGTTCCATCCCTGTTCGGCCAGCCGCCGCTCTTCCGCCTCCAGCAACGACGTGTGGCCGCCGAGGTTGGCGAGACGCTGATAGTAGTCTGCAAACGCCAGGTTGGATGCGCTATGATATTCTGCCTCACCCGGCGCGGACCGCTGGTCGTTGCAGAGCTCCGCGAGCAACTCGCTGTAGGCCGCTTTAGCGATGGCCTGCAGGTCCTCCTCGGCGGGAGCGGCATCCGCCGTCCTGATCCGCTGGTTCAACATTGTAAGCACACCCCCTGATGCGGCCGTCAACGCAGCCCCTCGGCTAACCGCCTGTAATCGTTCGTATGTCTTCAACGATATCCTGAAATCGAGGGTTCGGCCATCGAAGAGTCGATGGACCCGCCGCCACCAGAAGATGTGACCGCGCCTGTAGACATGACGGAAGGGATTCATCACTGACCTTTCCGGTCAGCACATTGGCACACTCTGATGCACAATCAGCGGATGACGCAATGACTGACCAACAGAAGTTGGTCAGCAACATCAGGCACTTCGACCCTCATTGGCTGGGTCGGCGAGTGTGCTTGGCTGGGGCGGCAGGATTCGAACCTGCGAATGCCGGTACCAAAAACCGGTGCCTTACCGCTTGGCTACGCCCCAATCCGGGAGGCGCTCTTATAGCGACCGATCCCGTCGTGGGAAGAGGGTCCGGTCAGTGCGCGAGCGAGGCCCTGAACGCTGCAAGCTGCTCCACCAGCCGTTCGGCTCCGGTGCGATCGCGCGCGAAATGAAGGGGAAACAGCTCGATCTCGGTGACGCCCGCTTCGATC
>Ga0164243_10004321_pt1 | contig 22341 bp, 22 predicted proteins | sample OricompcompostOP_FD_108781 | JGI IMG/M metagenome (GOLD analysis project Ga0164243, IMG submission 108781) | Organic Plus compost microbial communities from Emeryville, California, USA - Original compost - Organic plus compost (OP) | ecosystem: Engineered > Solid waste > Mixed feedstock >...
CTGGTCATGAGCACGACTGAGGAGCAGTCCTGCACCCTGACGGCGTCCAATGCGAGCCTGATCGCCGTGATCAGCGCCAACGACAAGGCGGTCTGGGACTCCACGGTCTGCAAGCAGTCGTTGCTGACCGAATCGGTGCAGCTGACCGCGCAGTGGTCGACGCTCGTGCTGACGAACTGGTCGGGCCGTGGCTCGGGCGGCTCCTGTTCGAGCAAGGAGGGGTGGGCGCCCGGAGGCGACTACACGGTCCAGGCCGGGACCCTGGGCGGCGAGCCGGGCAAGACGACGTTCAAGCTCAAGGCCGCGCCCAAGCCGACCAAGACACCGACGCCGACCGAGACGCCCACCAAGAAGCCGACCGCGAAGAACACGACCAAACCGAACGACTGAACCTGTCAGACGTAGCGTTCCAGGATGCTGGATTCGGCCAGTCGGGCCAGACCCTCGCGCACGCCGCGGGCGCGCAGATCGCCGACACCGTCGACCGCGGTGAGGTCCTCCATGCTGGCGGCCAACAGCTTCTGCAGCGACCCGAAGTGCTCGATGAGGCGATCGATGACCGAGGCCGGCAATCGTGGAACCCGAGCCAGGAGCCGATACCCGCGCGGTGTGAGCGGGGTGTCGAGCGTTTCGGACGTGCCGATGCGCAGCGCCTGGGCGACCGATCCCAGATCGACCAGATCGGCAGAATCCAACTCGCCCAGGTCGTTGAGGACCGATTCGATACTGCGCGCGCGTCGGCCACTGGGCATGTAGTCGCGGATCACCAGTTCACGCTCGGTGTCGACGCCGCCGATCAGCTCATCGAGCTGCAGGGACAGCAGGCGACCGTCGGTGCCGAGTTCGAGGACATACGTCTCGATCTCACCGGCGATGCGACTGACCATCTCCAGGCGTTGCGCCACGGCGGTGACATCGCGGACCGTGACCAGATCCTCGATCTCCAGGGCTGACAGGGCATCGGAGACCTCGTCGAGGCGCTGGCGGTAGCGCTCGAGGGTCTGCAACGCCTGATTCGCGCGGCTGAGGACGGCGCCGGTCTCCTCCAGTACGTGGCGCGTCGTGCCCAGGTAGAGGGCGATGATGTGCATCGACGCCGATACCGAGATGACGGGCAGGCCACTCTGGCGCGCCACCCGGTCGGCCGTGCGGTGACGCGTGCCGGTCTCGTCGGTATGGATCGACGGATCGGGCATCAGATGCACGCCCGCGCGCAGGATCTGGGAGGCGTCGCGGTCCATGATGATGGCGCCGTCCATCTTGGCCAGCTCGCGCAGGGCCGTGGCGGTGAACGGGACGTCCAGGACGAAGCCGCCGGTGGACATCTGCTCGACGGTCTTGTCCAACCCCACCACGATGAGGGCACCCGTGCGGCCGCGCAGGATGCGTTCGAGTCCTTCGCGCAGTGCCGTGCCGGGCGCGACGGAACCCAGCGCAGCACGCAGTGCGTCGGCGTCGATGCCGGTCTCGGTGCGTTCGGCCACGGTTCCCTCTCCGGTGGTTGGACGGTTTCAGTCTAGGGGCGTCAGAACGGAGCGGGACCGCCGAGTAGCCGGATGGCGCTGGCGATATCGCGCACGGATCGGACCTGCATACCGGGTACCTGGTCGATCCCTTCCGATCCGGCCGGGACGATCGCACGCTTGAACCCGATGCGAGCGGCCTCGCGCAGACGTGCGGCCAAGTGGTTGACCTTGCGCAGTTCTCCGGCCAGCCCCACTTCGCCGATGGCGACCAGGTCGCCCGGGACGATGGCGTTCTTGTCGGCCGAGAACACCGCCATCGCGACGGCCAGGTCGACCGACGGCTCGTGCAGGCGCGCGCCACCGACCGATGCGGTGTAGATGTCGGACTTGGACAGATCGACGCCACAGTGCTTGGTCAGGACGGCGAGGGTCATCGCGACCCGTGACGTCTCCAGGCCGCTGCTGCTGCGGCGCGGCGATGCCAGGGAGGAGCCGACCGTCAGCGCCTGGACCTCGGCCAGCAGGGGTCGCCGACCCTCCATCGTGACCGTGACGCAGGTGCCGGAGACGGGGGTCTCGTGGCGTGACACGAACAGTCCGGTGGGATCGGGCACCTCGACGATGCCGTCGTCGACCAGGTCGAAGCAGCCGATCTCATCCACCGGTCCGAACCGGTTCTTGACCGCGCGGAGCAGCCGCAGGCGGGAGGCGCGGTCGCCCTCGAACTGCAGCACGACGTCGACGAGGTGCTCCAGGACGCGTGGGCCGGCGACGCTGCCGTCCTTGGTGACGTGACCGACCAACAAGGTCGCGATGTGCTGCGTTTTGGCGCGACCGATGACGGCGGCGGCGACCTCGCGGACCTGGGTGACGCCACCGGGCACGCCGTCGACATCGCTGGATCCGATGGTCTGTACCGAGTCGACGATCAGCAACGTGGGCTGGACCTGGTCGACGTGCGTCAGCAGGGCGCCGAGGTCGGTCTCGGCCGCCAGGAACAGGTTGTCGTCGAGGGCGCCGGTGCGCTCGGCCCGAAGTCTGACCTGGGCCGCCGACTCCTCGCCCGAGACGTACAGGGTGCGGCGGCCGGATCGCGCCCAGCGGGCTGCGACCTCGAGCAGCAGCGTGGACTTGCCGACTCCCGGCTCGCCGGCGAGCAGCAGCACGCCACCGGGCACCACTCCGCCGCCCAGCACACGGTCCAGTTCGGCGATCCCCGACGTGCTGGCCTGTGCCGCCTCGACCGCGATCTCGGTGATGGGGCGAGCGGCCTCAGCGACGGGCGCAGCCTGGGTGCGCCCCGCCTTGGCTGAGCCGCCTTGCAGGTCGACAGTGCCCCACGCCTGGCACTCACCGCAGCGTCCGACCCATTTGCTGGTGGTCCACCCGCACTCGGCGCAGGCGTAGGCGGGCTTGGCGGTCTTCGGTGGCACCTGGTCAGCCTAGGCGTCCACACCGACGAATCACGACCGTCGTTCACCGATCGACGACGATCTTCGGGAAACTGGCACGATCTTCGGTTTGCACGCCCGCGATCGTGCCGGTTTCCCAACTTAAGTTGGGAAACCGCGGAGCCCCGTCAGAGGCGGACGGTGCCGTGGGGGGTGTCGAACGTGGCGGCCATGATGCCGGGGGCGGCGTTGGGTGCGGTCCAGTTGACCTGCAGGCCCTGCAGCGCCGTGACGGCGGACTCGCCCAGCCAGTCCTCCAGGCGCTGGGGCGAGCCGGCGATGTCGAGTTGGGTCAGCGTGGTGGTGGCCTCGGCCATCTGCGACGGGTGCTCGGAGTCGTCGATGTCCCAGCTCAGGACGTACGGCAGCTGCGGGTCGACGCGGCTGCTGCTGGTGCCGATCTGACGCCACTCCAGATTGAAGCCATCGGGGCGGCGCCGGTTGCCCGGGACCGCGTGGCGGCCGATGCGGTGCTCGACATCGGTCATGTCGTCGACCGAGACGCACCACGCCATCCAGCCGCCGCCGGCCTGCGAGCGCTCGCGGACGAACTGGCCGAATGCGGCCTTCTCGGACGCGGGATGGTCGAGGACCTCGACGATCTCCAGGTACTGGTGTCCGGTCAGCGGCAGGATCATGTTGCGAGTGCCGAAACGAGGGTGGGCGCCACCGTCGAGGAACTCGGCCCCCAGCAGCTGTCCGATCTTCTCAGTCGTCGCGGCCAGTCCGTCGGGTCCGGCGGCGAAACTCACGTGGTCGAGGCGCATACGGCATTCTCACAACACCACATCCGGCCGATGTGGCCAGGGTCACCTATGTGGTGAGGCGGGGTGTGGTGTATGGGGGCCGCCACGTTCGAACTCGATGCAGAACTGTTCGAGCGTCGCGTAGCCCGTTTCGCCCATCAGCGCTTTCAGTTCCGCGCGGTTGCTCACGTAGACCGGTTCGGTGCCCACATGGGCCTCGGTGTTGGACGAGCAGTACCAGTCCAGATCCTCGCCGCCCGGGCCCCAGCCTGCGCGCGTGTACTCGCCGATCGTGACCTCGGTGTACGACGATCCGTCGCCGGGATCGACCTCACGGAACTGGCGGCGCAACGGCAGCTGCCAGCACACGTCCGGCTTGACCGTGTGCGGCTCGACCCCCGTGCGCACCGCGTGGGCGTGCAGAGCGCAGCCGTAGCCGCCGGGGAAGTCGCGCGAGTTGTGGAAGATGCAGGCACCGCCCAGGGTGCGCGTCTTGCGGTCGCCGTCGTCGTCGGTCTCGGTCCAGCGTCGGTGACCGGCCTCGTGGTTCTGCCACTCGTCGGGCGTCAGTTCGCGCACGACGGCGGCCACCCGGGCCTCGTCGTCGCGATCGGCGAGGTGCGCTCCCAGCGTGCAGCAGCCGGCATCGGGGCTCGACTCGTAGATGCCAGGACAACCCTGACCGAAGATGCACGTCCAACGCGATGTCAGCCACGTCAGGTCGCAGCGGAACACCTCGGTAGCGTCGTCGGGGTTGGCGAACTCGACGAACGTGCGGGGAAATCCCAGATCCACTTCGGGCATACGCTCACCAGCGTAGTCGCGGTCCCCGTATCCTGGCACCATGCGCATGGGCGTGCTGGACATCGGCTCCAACACCGGGCATCTCCTTGTCGTTGATGCTTTTCGCGGTGGCCCGCCGGTCCCGGCGCACTCGTACAAGGAGTTGCTCAGGCTCGCCGAGCACCTCGACGCCGCGCAAACCATCACCGCGGCCGGCATCGAACGGCTCGTTGCGTATATCAGTGGCGCCAAACGCGTTGCCGAGGACAAGGGCTGCAGCACGCTGCTGGCGTTCGCGACCTCAGCGGTGCGCGACGCGGTCAATGTTGATGATGTGATCGCACAGGTGAACCTGGACACCGGTATCGATCTGCAGGTTCTTGCCGGACCCGATGAGGCGCGGCTGACGTTCCTGGCGGCGCGCCGCTGGTTCGGCTGGTCTGCCGGCCGCTTGGGCGTGTTCGACATCGGCGGAGGCTCGTTGGAACTGGCCGTCGGGTCCGATGAGAATCCTGAGGTCGCCACGTCGGTTCCGCTGGGCGCTGGGCGTTTGACTCGCGAATGGCTCGACGAAGGCAAGTCGGCCGATGATCTGCGGGCTCATATTCGTGCCGTGATCGCTCACGAGGCCGGCCCCATTCTACGAGGCGGCGCATTCGATCGCGCGGTCGCCAGCAGCAAGACGTTCCGGTCGTTGGCCAGGATCCTGGGTGCAGCGCCGTCCGAAGACGGCCCGTACGTGTCACGCGTTCTGGAACGTGAAGACCTCGCGCCTTTGGTCGGGAGGCTGGGCGGCCTTGCTGTCGACGAGATTGCCCAGTTGCCAGGTGTCTCGCCTGAACGCGCCCATCAGATGCGTGCCGGAGCCCTCGTGGCGGAGGCGACCATGGACCTGTTCGACCTGGAGACGCTCGAGGTCTGTCCTTGGGCGTTGCGCGAGGGTGTACTACTGGAGCACCTCGATCACTTGTGACCGCCTGAGTCATAGTCTGGAAGCCGTGTCCACCCCACCGCGCGTCAGTCTGTCGACGTCGTCGGTCTATCCCGGCTCGACAGCCAGCGGGTTCGAGCTCGCGGCTCGCCTCGGCTACGACGGCGTCGAGGTCATGGTGGGGATCGACGACGTCAGCTCGGACATTGAGGCGGTCAAGGCGTTGTCGGCGTTCCACGAGATCCCGATCGTGTCGGTCCACGCGCCCTGCCTACTGGTGACACAACGCGTGTGGGGGACCGATCCGTGGGGCAAACTGCACCGCAGCGCCGAGATGGCGCTCCAGGTCGGAGCCGAGACGATCGTGGTGCACCCGCCGTTCCGGTGGCAGCGCGACTACGCCAAGGGATTCGTCGAGGGCGTCTTCAACCTCGAACGCGAGTACCACCTGACGTTCGCGGTCGAGAACATGTACCCGTGGCGCACCGGCAAGCGCGAGTTCCAGGCCTATGTTCCCGGATGGAATCCGGCCGAGCAGAGCTACGCGCACGTCACGGTCGACCTGTCTCACACCTCCACTGCACGGCAGGACGTCCTGCAGCTGGCGCGTGACCTGGGCCCGCGGCTCGCGCACATCCACCTGGCCGACGGCTCCGGTTCGGCTCGTGACGAGCACCTGGTCCCCGGTCGTGGCGACCAGCCGTGCGCCGAGTTCCTGCGCCAGGTCATCGACGACGGATTCACCGGCGAGGTGGTCGTCGAGATCGGCACCCGCAAGGCCCCCGACGCCGCCGCGAAGGAGACCGCGCTGCTCGAAGCGCTCGCCTTCGCCCGCCTCCACACGTCCTGACCACGCTAAAGCGCTGGCCTCAGATGCCGGTCGAAGAAGCGTGCCGCGTCCTCACCCGCGGATGCCGGGACCCCGGTGTGTCCGCCCAGATTGGCGTTCAACGTCTTCTCGCTCGATTCGAACGCGTCGAACAGGTCCAGGGCGGCCTGCCGGTCGTTGCCCTCGTCGTCCCACTGCAACAGCACGTGCAGCGGGATCGTGACCCGGCGCGCCTCCTCGACGGTGGACCGGGGGATGTAACTGCCCGCGAACAGACCGGCCGCCACGATGCGTGGCTCGATCAGTGCGAGGCGGACACCGATCGCGATGACACCGCCGGAGAAGGCGACCGGTCCGCCGATGTCCGGTCGTGCGAGGAGGGCGTCCAGGGTGGCCTGCCACTCCGGAACCGATTGTTCGACGAGAGGAAGGATCAGCCGGTCGATGACGTCGTCGCCCACCGGCTCACCGGCAGCCAATGCGGTGCGCAGGTCGGCCCTCGCGCTGTCGACGCCCTCCAGCGTGGGTCGGTCTCCGCTGCCGGGGAGTTCGATGGTGGCCGTGGCATAGCCCTGCGCGGCGCAGAAGCGTGCGCGGTCGGCCAGCCGGGGATACATGCGCCGTAATCCGCCCGGATGGCCGAGCAGGATCAATGGTGTCGGCGCGGAGCCGGTGTGGGGCGTCCACAGGATGCCGGGCACGTCGCCCAACAGGAACTCGCGTTCCACGACGTCTTCGTCCAGAGAGCGTTCAGAGGTGATGTTCATGGTCGTATCTACTTCCGGGAGTGCGCTGTGCGGTGCTCCCGGGACGACCTATCGCCCGACCGTGACCCCGGAGAAGCAAAGGGGGAGCACCCTGATCGATGTGTTCACGGGTACCACCTCCTTGTCGTCGTGCACGGTCCTGGAAGGCTAGCCGATCTGACCGCGCCGCGCGATGCGGGCGGCGATGACCGAGCCGGTGATGATCTGCAGCTGGTGGTAGATCATCAGCGGCAGCACCATGAACGCGACGGTGGTGCCGGGGAACAGGACCGACGCGATGGGCAGGCCGCTGGCCAGGCTCTTGTTCGATCCGCAGAACAGCACCGGCAGCCGATCCTCAGGGCTGAAGCCCATGGCGCGTCCCGCACCGACGCACCAGGCCATCGCGACGACCAGCAGAACCGCACACGCGAGCGTCACCAGCAGCAGATCGTGGACTGATGTCGTGCTCCACAGGCCCGCGTCGGTGCCCTTGCTGAAGGCGACGAACACGACCAGCACGATCGTGGAGCGGTCGAATGTCTTGAGCGGACCATCGAATCGTTCGACGGCTGCGCTGATCCACGGCCGCAGGAGCTGCCCGAGCACGAACGGGGCGAGCAGTTGGAGCACGATCCGCAGGATCGATGACGTGTCGACCTTGGCGTCGGTGGCCATCAGCCAGGCGACGAGAGCGGGTGTCAGGAACACGCCGATGAGATTCGACATCGAGGCGCTGACCACAGCGGCCGCCACATTGCCGCCGGCGATGCGGGTGTTCACGACGCACGACTGGACGGTGGACGGCACCAGGCACAGCAGGAGCACGCCCGATGCCAGGCCGGGCGTCAGGACCTTCGGCTCCAGTACCTGTGCGGCCAGCCCGAGCAGGGGAAAGACCGCGAACGTCGTCCCCAGGATCACCAGATGCAGACGCCAGTGCTTGAGCCCCGTGAAGGTCTCCTCGGTCGAGAGGCGCGCCCCGTAGAGGAAGAACAACAGGCCGATCACGACCGGCGTCAGATCGTCCAGGACCTCCAGGGCCGATCCACGCGCGGGGAGCAGGGAGGCGATCACTGCCGCCGCGATGAGCGCGACGATGAACGGGTCGAGACGGATCCGGCGCACGTGCCGAGACTAGTCTCGGCCTTATGAGCAGCCAGAGCAGAGTCGCGATCCTGGGCGCCGGTGTGATGGGGGAGACGCTGTTGTCGGCGATCCTGCGATCTGGGGTGCCGGCCGATCAGGTCGTGGTCAGTGAGAAGCGCGAGGAGCGCGCCGCCGAGTTGCGTGAACGCCATGGCGTCACCGTGACCGACAACGCGGAGGCGGTCCGCGGGGCTGACATCGTGCTGGTCGTGGTCAAGCCGCAGGACGTGCCTGCACTGCTGGAGGAGATCGCGGAATCGGTCGCCGACGGTGCGACGATCGTCTCGCTCGCGGCCGGTATCCGGATCGAGACGTATGAAGCGGCTCTGGGCGCCGGCACCGGCGTGATCCGGGCGATGCCCAACACGCCGGCCCTGGTCGGTGAGGGCATGTTCGGGGTGTCGCCGGGCACCGCGGTGGACGAGAAGCGCCTGACCGAGGTCGTCGACCTGCTGAGTGCGGGCGGCAAGGTCGTCGTGGTGCCCGAATCCGCACAGAATGCCGTCACCGCGGTCTCCGGCTCGGGACCCGCTTACGTGTTCTACCTGGCCGAGGCGATGGTCGCGGCCGGAGTCGATCTGGGCTTGGAGCCCGAGGTCGCCCGGACGCTGGCGACACAGACGATCCTGGGCTCGGCGCGCCTGCTGGCCGAGTCCGACGACCCGGCCGATGAACTCCGTCGCCGGGTCACCTCGCCGAACGGCACGACCCACGCGGCCATCACGACCTTCGACGATCGCGGCGTCCGCGCCGGACTCGAAGCCGGAGTACGCGCCGCCGCCGCCCGCTCCGCCGAACTCTCCGGATCGTAGGGTGAAGGGTATGCCCGAGCGCGCCTGCGTGGTGTTCGACGAGGCGCTGACGTCCTACGACTTCGGCGCCAGTCACCCGATGGCACCGGTGCGCATCGACCTGACGATGCAGTTGGCGCGCGAGCTGGGAGTCCTGGACCGGCTGGACACGGTGGGTGCTGTGCCGGCCACCGACGACGAGCTCGCTCTGGTGCACACGCCGCAGTACATCGAACGGGTGCAGCATCTGAGCGCGCACCCGCAAGGCAGCGACATGACGGTCGGCCTCGGTAGCGAGGACAATCCGGTGTTCGCGCACATGCACGAAGCGAGCGCCCTGATCGCCGGCGCCAGCGTCGAGGCCGCCCGCCGGGTCTGGACCGGTCAGGCGCCGCGCGCGGTCAACATCAGCGGCGGGTTGCATCACGCGATGCCGGGCAACGCCAGCGGGTTCTGCATCTACAACGACATCGCCCTGGCGATCCGCTGGCTGCTGGACAACGGCGCTCAGAAGATCGCCTACGTCGATGTCGACGCCCACCACGGCGACGGCGTGCAGAAGATGTTCTGGGACGACCCGCGGGTGCTGACCATCTCGATCCACGAGGGCCCGCAGACCCTGTTCCCGGGCACGGGTTATGCGACTGAGACCGGCGGCGAGGGCGCAGAAGGGTCAGCGGTCAATGTTCCGCTCCCACCGGGCACCTCGGACGCCGGCTGGCTGCGGGCGTTCCACGCCGTCGTTCCGCCGCTGGTGCGTGAGTTCGCGCCGGACATCCTGGTCACGCAGCACGGCTGCGACTCCCACATGGACGATCCGCTGACGAATCTGATGCTGACCGTCGACGGTCAGCGGGCCGCCTATCTCGCGCTGCGCGATCTGGCCGAGGAGGTCACCGCGGGCAAGTGGATCGCCACGGGCGGCGGTGGCTACGCCGTGCTCGACGTCGTACCTCGTGCGTGGGCTCATCTGCTGGCCATCGTCTCGGGCACACCGCTGGAACCCGAACAGCTGACGTCAGCGGGTTGGCGCGACCGCATCGCCCAGATCCGTGGCATCCCGGCGCTCTCGACCATGACCGATGGGCGCAATCCGGCCTATCGGGACTGGAGCGAGGGCTACGACCCGGCCAGCTGGCTGGACCGCTCGATCCAGGCCACGCGCGTGGCCTCGTTCCCGCTCCTGGGCCTTGACCCCCAGCCCTGAACCGGCAAAACCACTAGAACCGCGGGCTTGACCTGTGGTATGTCCAATTCTTGAGTTTACCCCTGTCCCTCACGCCACGTGAGGCACTACTCTCTACTTCAGGCACGCGCGCTACATCTCTGGTGGGGAAGCCAGAGAGCGCGCGTGCCTCTCCCAAGAAGAGGTGGCCAGATGGCATCCGGACCGACGTTCCTGACCGTTGCCGAGGTGGCGGCGCAGATGCGTGTGTCGAAGATGACGGTGTATCGCCTGGTGCATTCGGGTGAACTCGAGGCCGTCCGCGTGGGTCGATCGTTCCGCGTCCCCGAACCCGCTGTTCAAGAGTTCCTGGAGAAGTCCTTCTACGAGGCAGGCTAACTCTGTCGCCCACGCGATCTCGATCCGCGGCCGCGTGCAGCAGTGCCGCAGATCGCCTGTAACCTAGGGGAGTTGCCGGCGTCCCGCCGGTGGCTCGAGCGTGTCGGTCCTCAAGCCGACAGAAGTGGAAGTCTTTCGTGGGTTCTGTCATCAAGAAGCGCCGCAAGCGCATGTCGAAGAAGAAGCACCGCAAGATGCTCAAGCGCACGCGCGTGCAGCGGCGCAAGCTCGGCAAGTAACGACTCCGGCCCCGTATTCGATCAGCCATGAGTAGGACCGTGCTGGTGACCGGGGTCGCGCGCAGGTTCGCGTCCAAGGCGGCGCGGCACCTGGCCGATCTCGCCGACTCCGGGTCCGATCGACCTGGTGGCATCACCCGAGTGATCGGGGTCGACACGGTCGTCCCCGACGCCGATCTGGGTGGCGTCAAGTTCGTGCGTGCCGACATCCGCACACCGGTCATCGGCAAGGTCATCGCGGTCGAGGACGTCGACACCGTCGTCCACCTGGACGTCAACCCTCCGGCGAGGGGCCGCCTGGGGGGTACGTCCGCCAAGGAACTCAACGTCATCGGCACGATGCAGCTGCTGGCCGCGTGCCAGCGGGCGAGCACCGTGACCAAGCTGGTCCTCGGCTCGTCGACCGCCGTCTACGGCACGTCGCCGCGCGACCCGGCCCTGTTCCAGGAGTCGATGGCCGCCCGCGGCGGCGTGCGCACGGGGTTTCCCAAGGACGCTGTCGAGGTCGAGTCGTACACGCGCGGCTTCGCCCGGCGTCGTCCCGACGTCATCATCACCACGCTGCGGGCCGCACAGGCGCTCGACCTCGACCTGGAGATGCCGCTGTCGATGTACCTGCGCAATCCCGTGCTACCGGTCGTCGCCGGATACGACCCGCGGTTGCAGTTCGCGCACGTCGAGGATCTACTGAACGTCCTGGAGCAGGCCGTGACGCACGATCGTCCCGGCACATTCAACATCGCCGGCGACGGTGTCCTCATGCTCAGTCAGGCCGCACGGCGTCTCGGTCGGCCCATCATTCCGCTGCCGTCCCTGGGCTATGCCAGCGCACTGACCCGCATCGCCCGTGCCGGGGGATCGGACATCCCGCCCGATCTGCACCGCCTGCTCAAGTACGGCCGCGCGGTCGACACCTCCGCGCTGCGCGAGATCTTCGGGTACGAACCGAAGTACTCGACCGCCGAGGTCTTCGAACAGTTCCGGCAACAGGTCAGACCGGGCATCCTGGCCGGGATCGGAGAGCGTTGATGGTCGACGAACGCAAACAGATCGGCTCGGGCGGCCAGGCGGGTCGCGGCAACCGGAAGGTGTCGCCGTCCAGCGCCGCCCGCAGTCTCGCGGGCCCCACGGCTGCGGCCAAGAGGCCTCAGGCCGCCGCGAAGAAGCAGGCGGCTCCTGCCAAGAAGACGGCTGCCAAGAAGTCGGGCGTCCAGAAGTCGGGCGCCAAGGCGTCCCCGGCGAAGAAGACCGCCCCGAAGGCATCGTCGAAGGTCGATGAACCGAAGGATCAGGCGCCGCCACAGGCCGAGCAGCCCAAGCGACCACACCTGCGGGCCGTCACCGACGACGACGCGGCAGCAGCTGCCGCCGCGGCCGCCCAGGAGGCCGAACGTCGCACCCGGTCGGCGACGGCACCGATCCCTGCGGGTATTCCGCTCGACGACATCGTCGCGGCGCTGTTGGGTGCATTCCAGCGGGTCATGGGATCGGACTGGGAGACGCGACTGGCGACCCTGCTCCACACGATCCGCAGGCGGCTGTCCGGCGAGTACGAGGTCGATGAGTTCGGCCTGGACCCCGCCATCGTCACGGTCCTGGAGAACGCGTTCGAGCCGATCGCCGAGAAGTGGTTCCGGCTCGAGGTCCGCGGCATCGAGAACATTCCCACCGACGGTGGTGCCTTGCTGGTGGCCAATCACTCGGGCACGGTGCCGATCGACGGTCTGATGACCGGGTACGCGGTCCACAAGTACACCCACCGCCATCTGCGACCGTTGGGTGCCGATCTGGTCTTCTCGATGCCGTTCGTCGGCCAGATCGCCCGCAAGATGGGGGCCACCCTCGCCTGTACCGAGGACGCCGAGCGGCTGCTGACCACCGGCGAGCTGGCCGCCGTGTGGCCCGAGGGATTCAAGGGCATCGGCAAGCCGTTCACCGAGCGCTACAAGCTGCAGCGGTTCGGCCGCGGAGGGTTCGTGTCGTCGGCCATGCGGGCACAGGTGCCGATCGTGCCGGTCTCGATCGTCGGCGCCGAGGAGATCTATCCCTTGGTGGGCAATGTGCCGTCGTTGGCGCGATTGCTCGGTCTGCCGTACCTACCGATCACGCCGTTCTTCCCCCTCCTCGGGCCATTGGGCATGATCCCGCTGCCCAGCAAGTGGATCATCGAGTTCGGTGAGCCGGTCCGCACCGACGCCTACGAGCCCGAGGCGGCCGACGACCCGATGCTGCTGTTCAACGTCACCGATCAGGTGCGCGAGACGATCCAGCAGACGCTCTACCGTCTCCTCGTCGACCGCGGCAACGCCTTCTTCTGAGGCGACGGGTCACGGACCGAGGACACCGAGCGGCACGACGTGGACGCCGTCGTCGCGGGTATAGGCCAGGGACGTGCCGGTGATGATGACGAGGGCCTTGGGCGTGCGCTGCACTCGACCGGCCAGCCGGTGTAGAGCTGCCGCCGCTTTGTCGATCTCGGCTTGGCCGAGTTTGACCTCTATGCCCATCCAGTCGCCGTCACGAGTCTCGACGACGTAGTCGACCTCGAGTCGTCCCTCGGCCTCCCGGTAGTGGTAGGTGAATGCTCGCGCAGCGTCTGCGTACACACGGAGGTCGTGGGCGACCAGGCTCTCGAAAAGAAAGCCGGTCGTCTCCAGATCGTCGAGCATGCGCGCAGCCGACATGTTGAGGAGCGCTGCTGCGAGAGACGGGTCGGCGAGGTGTCGTTTCGGTGTGGTGGTCAGCCGTTTTGATGAGCGCACCGACGGGTCCCATGCGGGAACCTCGTCGACGATCATCATGCGCCGCAGTGCATTGAGATAGATCTCGGCGGTGTTGCGTGAGGGAACGGTGGCGTCGACTCCGGTGCTGTCATGGGCTCGCCTCATGATGGTCGTCATATTGGCGGTCTGCGACGTCATCTGGGCGTAGGCATGAAGGAACCGACGCACCAGGCGAGGGTCTCGGGGACCGCCGGAGACGTCCGCGATGTCGCTTTCGACGATCACGTCGAGGTAGCCGTCGAGAAAGTCACGCGCAGCTTCTTCGTCCGCATCGATCAGGGCTGGCCACCCACCGATGGCGATGTGCGAAAGGTATTCCTGCGCCGTGACCGGACTGTTGGCCGGTGTCGGATTCTCGCCCGCGAGCAGCCCAGCGACGGAGATGCTCGGCGTGGTGGCCTGCTTCTCCGTCAGGGTCATGGTGCGCATGCGGATGGTGCCGAAGCGGCCCGCACCGGAATGGCGTTCGACGTCGTCGGCAGGGGTGGCGGATCCGGCGAGTATGAACTGCCCAGGAAGGCCCCGATCGTCCACGGCGCGTCGCACAGCGTCCCAGAGCGGCTCGACGCGTTGCCATTCGTCCAGCAAGCGTGGCGTGGCGCCGTCGAGCAGCAGTCTCGGGTCGATGGCCGCACGTCGCTTTGCGTCAGCATCGGAATCGAGGCGGATCTCGCTAGACGCCTTTTGGCGTGCGGTTTCGGTCTTCCCGCATGCCTTGACGCCTTCGATCAGTACTGCGCCCATCGCGCGAAGTCGCCGCTCGAGCATGTGGTCCGCGAGACGGGGCAGATAGCGTCGACCGCCAGTCATATCGGGCACGGTCACCTCCAGTCGGCGGATCACTGCCGATCAGTGACAAGAATACACACTTGAGAGTGATAAGAATACACGTAACCTGCTGACAAAAATACACACACGCTTTGCTTAAACTCCCAAGCGAAGGCCAGCGGTGGTCAGGAACGAACCGCTGAAGCCGTGAGGTACGAGCAGTGCGCTCTACTTCTTGCCGCCGCCGAGCAGGCCACTGAGCAGATTGGGGACCAGGCCGTCCTCGCCGGCCACCGCATCGAGCGTGTCGCCGACCGTGCCGATCAAACCGCCGGATCCGCCGGTACTCGACCCGGTACTGCCGGTGGACGAGCCAGACGTTCCCGACCCGGACGTCGTGGGAAGCTTCGGGACCAGCGTCGCGATCGGATCGGTCACTGAAGCGGGGCCGGACGTCACGTCGGTCGGCAGTTGCGTGTCCGGTTGGGCCGTGGCGCCGGTCAGCGAGTCAACTGTGTCGACCAACGAACTGATGTCGGCTGACGTGCAGCTTGTGCACAGATCCGACGCCTGCGTGGCCAGGCCGGAGATCAGTGTGGTGGCCGAGGTGAACGAGTCTTCAGCGTCGGTGGGCATGCTTCCGGACAGCGAGGCGAGCGTCAGGGACGCCTCGGCCACGAAGTCGTTGACCTTGTCGATGTTCTTGGTGGATCGGTCCGATTCATAGGCGTCGAACAGGTCGTCCGTACCCTCTTGGGCCTGCGACGTGAAGTCGTCGAGGGTGGAGGCCATGCGGTCGGCGTCGCCACGGGCGTCCAGCGACTGAGCCTCGGCCAGACGTTCACGGGCTTGCTGCAGGCGGTACTCGCCACGGGAGGCGTCATCGCGGTGGAATGCCACCTGAACGTTCTCGACGCCGCGCTTGACCGGGTACAGCAGGTCGCCGGGGACCGCCGATGCGCTGGACGCGACGGTGCCGACCACGCCCACCGAAGCGACCAGTGCCGCGGTGAGGCCGGCCAGCCGGCGACGGCGCCGGCTGGGTGCCGTGCGGACTGGCTGGGGACGGGCCTGCTTGAGAGGTGCGGGCTCGGCCACCAGGACGTCGGCCGCCTCGTCCATGAGACGGTCGCGCAGCGTGGTGCGGAACTCCGGCGACGGTTCGACGACGGCCGACTGGCAGATCAGTTCGGCGGTGCGCACCAGATCGCGCACCTCGGCACTCGCGGACGTGGCGCGACCACGCGTCTCCCAGGCGTCCTCGAACGCCTGCGAGGCATCGAAGTTGCCGCGCCGGATCATCGCTGTACCGCGTTTCGGGAAAGTGAACATGATTCATCTGGCACAACGACAGTTGTGACAGATTCGTTACGTGTGAGACGCAGTGATCCGCCTCGCATGACGCGATCGAGCAGATGTTTCATCGGATGTCCTCCGGCATCTGCTTGGCCAGCGCTCGGACGGCCCGCAACTGCAACTGCTTGATGGCGCCCTCGCTGCGCCCCAGGGCTGCCGCGGTCTCGGCGATCGACAGGCCCTGGATGAAGCGCATCAGGATGCACTCACGCTGCTCGGTCGGGAGCGTGTTGACGGCTTCGAACAGCAGCTCGTTGGAGATCAGCGTCATGACGTCGTGCTCGGGATTCTCGACGGTCGAGGAGTCCTCGGGCATCGAATCGCTGACGACCTCGAGGCGGGACCGGCTGGACTTGTAGTGATCGGCGATCAGATTGCGCGCGATGGTGGTGAGCCAGGCTCCGAAATCCTTGCCTTGCCAGCTGAAACGTTGGATCGCGCGGAGTCCGCGGATGAAGGTCTCGGACGTCAGGTCCTCGGCCAGCTGGTGCGATCCGGTGCGGTAGTAGACGAACCGGAAGATGCCGGTGACGTAGTGGTCGTAGAGCTGGCCGTAGGCCTCGGCGTCACCGTCGCGGGCCAGGTCGACCAGGGCTCGCAACCGCAGGGCATCGGGGTCGCCATCGCTGTGGCCGTCCGGGGTGCTGGGCGGCGCGCCCTGGGACGTCGGCGCCGACGCCACGCTGCTGAGGGCGATCGCCAGACGGCGGTCGTCGGGGAGTGCCAGGGCCAATGCGAGTGCGTCGTACAGCGCCGGCGCAGCCATGGCCGCCGGTCGCAGTGCACGCGCGAACTTCACGAACCCTCCCTCGCCGATACCTGCCTACCCCCCAGTAGCGACACCGGCTTTCGAAAGTCTAGGCGCTGAATCGCGTCCTGTCAGTAGTTCGTCCGGGCGAATCTGTCACCGGCAGTTACAGCTGTTCGTCACCGCCGCCTCTGGGACCGCACGAAACGCCAGGTGGCCCCTGCTGCGGCCCCGGCCACCGCCGCTTTACCGCCGAGTACCGCGGCTTTGCGTCCTGTTCGGTAGTCGCGGATCCGCCAGCCGTTGGCCTTGGCATGCGCACGTAGCGCGCTGTCGGGGTTGATGGCGCACGGGTGCCCGACCAGCGACAGCATCGGCAGGTCATTGCTGGAGTCTGAGTAGGCGTAGCAGTCGTCCAGGACCAGTCCTTCGCGTTCGGCGATCTCGTGTACCGCGACGGCCTTGCCCTCCCCGTGCAGCATCTCACCGACCAGCCTGCCGGTGTAGACGCCACCGACGTGCTCGGCCACCGTGCCCAGCGCACCGGTCAGGCCCAGGCGCCGCGCGATGACCTCGGCGATCTCGACGGGGGCTGCCGTGACCAGCCAGACGCGCTGGCCGCGGTCGAGGTGCCATTGCGCGATCGCGCGGGTGCCCGGCCAGATCTTGTGCGCCATGTGCTCGTCGAAGATCTCCTCGCCGACCTCCTGCAGCTCCTGGACCGTATGGCCGGCGATGAACGCCAGCGCCGAGGAGCGAGCCTTCTCGATGTGTTCGGGATCTTCGACCCCTGCGACACGGAAGTACGTCTGCTGCCAGGCCGCCTTGACGATGTCGCGGGTCGTGAAGAATTTGCGCCGATGCAGGCCACGGGCCAGATGGAAGATCGACGCGCCCTGCATCACGGTGTTGTCGACGTCGAAGAAGGCCGCCGCCGTGGGGTCGGTGCCCGGGTCGAACGCACTCTCGACCTCCGCGGCCGCCGATGACGCCTGGCCCGCGAGGACGGACCGCGACCGCAGATTGCGCGGCGGCGTGGTGCGCCCGTCAGGAGTCATGTCACGACACTAGTAGCAACACCTGGGCCGCGAGGGTGCTGTTCGTGGTTGACTCGTGATGTGAACGTGAACGTCAGCGATCTGGTGCGTGAGGCGGCCGAGCGAGACCCCGATGGCCCGGCTCTCGTCGAGCACCGCACCGAGCGCCGGCAGCTGACGTGGCGCGAGCTCGACGACGCGGTGGACCGGTTCGCGCGCGGCCTGTCGGGTCGTGGACTGGTTGCGGGGCAGCGGGTCGCCGTCGTGATGGCCAACAGGATCGATCTGCCGATCGCCTACTTCGGCATCCTGCGCGGTGGCATGATCGCCGTACCGATCAATCCTCGATCGGCACCGCGCGAGGTCAGCCGGATGCTGACGGACTCGGCGGCGCGCGTCGTGCTGGCCGACGAGGCCGGCATCAAGTACGTGCGCGTCGCGGTCGACCATGTCGGCGATGATCAGCGTCGTCCTGACGTCCTGGTCGATGGCGGCCTGACGTTGCGACCCGGCGAGACGTCTTTCGAGGAGTTCCTGACCGAGGCCACCGGGACCGCGCCCGCCGCGCCACCAGATGCCGAGACCCCGGCGGTGATCCTGTACACCTCCGGCTCCAGCGGCCGGCCCCGTGGCGCGATGCTGACACACCGTGCCCTGCTGGCCAACATCGAACAGATCGCTTCGCTGGAGAACCTGCCCGTCGGACCAGACGACGTCGTGCTCGGCCTGCTGCCCCTGTTCCATGTGTACGGTCTCAACGCGATCCTCGGGCAGGCGGTCCGCCAAGGTGCTCCGATCGTGATGGTCGATGGCTTCGATCCGGCCGGACTGCTCGAACTGATCGAATCCGAAGGCGTCACCAACGTCCCTCTGGCCCCTCCGGTGGTCGCCGCGTGGGCGGGTCGTGACGACTTGCGCGGCCGATTGGCCGGTGTGCGAACCATCCTGTCGGGCGCGGCGAACCTCGATCCTGACCTGGCCGAGGCGTTCCAGGAGTCGTCCGGTCACTGGATCGAGCAGGGGTATGGCCTGACCGAGGCCAGCCCCGTGATCGCTGTGACCCTGGCTTCTGACCGTGATCCCGCGACCACCCCACCGAAGCTTGGTTCGGTCGGCGGAGTCGTTCCGGGCGTCGAGGTCCGGATCGCCGAAGCGGACGGCACCCCGGCCACCGAGGGCGACCCGGCCCAGATCTGGGTCAGGGGCGCGAATCTGTTCTCCGGGTACTGGCCCGACGGCGAGGACGGCCCGGACGAGGACGGCTGGTATCCGACCGGCGACATCGGACTGCTCGACGCGGACGGCGATCTGACGATCGTCGACCGGCTCAAGGAGCTCGTGATCGTCTCAGGGTTCAACGTCTACCCGACCGAGGTCGAGGACGTGATCGCCGAGGTCAACGGTGTCGTCCAGGTCGCCGTCGTCGGCCAGCCCGATGCCGAGACCGGCGAAGCGGTCATCGCGTTCGTCGAGATCGCGAGCGACAGCGACGAGGACGTCGTACGTGAGGCGATCGATGCTCAGTGCCGCACTCGGCTGGCGCGGTTCAAGCAGCCGACACGGGTCGTCGTGGTCAACGGCCTGCCGCGATCGGCCACCGGCAAGATCGAGAAGGGTCGTCTGCGGGCACTGGCCAGGTCCGAGGACCTGGGGCTGTAGTGACTGCGCGCGTCACGGTCTACTCGCGCGAGGGGTGCCACCTGTGTGAGGTCGCGGAACAGCTCGTGGCTCAAGTCTGCGCCGATCTGGGCGAACAGTGGGAGCGCATCGACATCGATACCGACCCCGAGCTCGTCCAGCGCTTCACCAACGAGGTCCCGGTGACCTTCGTCGACGGCAAGCAGCACGACTTCTGGCGCGTCGACCCCGACCGCCTGCGCGCCGCGCTCGCCTGATGTAGAGCCCGTCGCGGGTTCTCATTTTGTTCTTACGTTCACAAACTCGTAAACTGCGTGTGTCCGCGGCGCACTCCTCGTGCAGGAAATCCCCGGCGTTGCGGGCTGGAGCACAGTGACAATCCTTGGTAACCCCCCGTTCGGCGAGCCTGTCGACCGTGGAATTCCCGACGCGACGGTGGCCCGCCTGCCGGTGTACCTGCGTGCCCTGACGGCGCTGCGGGACCGTGGCGTGATCACCTGCTCGTCCAATGAGCTGGCCGAGTCGGTCGGCGTCAATCCGGCCAAACTCCGCAAGGATCTGTCCTACCTCGGCTCCTACGGCACCCGCGGGGTCGGCTACGAGGTCGAGTTCCTATGGCACCAGATCGCCCGCGAGATCGGCCAGACCCAGGACTGGAACGTCGCCATCGTCGGCGTCGGTCACCTGGGTACCGCGCTCTCGTCCTACCAGGGCTTCAGCACCCGCGGCATCCGCGTCGCCGCACTGGTCGATGCCGATCCTGAGCGCGTCGGCCAGATCGTGTCGGGCATCGAGGTCACGGCCCTGAAGGATTTGCCGACGACCATCACGAAGCACGGCATCGCGATCGGCATCATCGCGACGCCGGGCGACGCCGCGCAGCAGGTCGCCGACGCGCTGGTCGCCGCGGGCATCACCAGCATCCTCAACTTCGCCCCGGCCCTGGTGCAGGTGCCCGACGGTGTCGACGTCCGCCAGGTCGATCTGTCCATCGAGCTGCAGATCCTGGCCTACCACGAACAGCGCAAGACGCAGGTCGATGCCGCTGGAGCGGAAGGGGTCATCGGATGAGCGTCTTGGTTGTGGGCATGTCCCACCGCACGGCACCCATTGAGCTGCTCGAGCGCGCCGCGCTGGACACCGACGCCACCGTCAAGCTGGCGCACCAGGTGCTCGATGCCCCGGCCGTCAACGAGTCGGTCGTCGTGTCGACGTGCAACCGGGTCGAGGTCTACGTCGAGACGGACCGATTCCACGGATCGGTCGAGGAAGTGTCCCGGCTGCTCGGTGAGCAGGCCGGACTGGACCGCGACGAGCTGGTCCGCCACGTCTACGTCCACTACGACGACGCCGCCGTCGCCCACCTGTTCGGCGTGGCGGCCGGTCTGGACTCGATGATCCTGGGCGAGAGCCAGATCCTCGGCCAGGTCCGTGAGGCGTTGTCCGGCGCCCAGGCCGAGGCCACCGTCGGGTCGGGCCTCAACGCTCTGTTCCAGCAGGCGTTGCGCATCGGCAAGCGCGGTCACGCCGAGACCGGCATCGACCGGCTCGCCCCGTCGCTGGTCACCGCCGGTCTGCACATGGCCGGCCCCATCATCGACGCCCCCGAGACCACGTTCCTGGTCGCGGGTGCGGGCACCATGGCCGCGCTCACGGTCAAGACGTTGATGGACCAAGGCGTCGCTCCCGAGCGGGTCGTGGTCGCGAACCGCACCTACCAGTCGGCCCTGTCTCTGGTCGCCACCCACGGCGTCCGAGCCGTCCGTTGGGACGAACTGGACACGGTGCTGGCCGCCTCGGACGTCCTGATCAGCTGCACGGGCGCTCGCGGGGTCGTGTTCGACCGCGAACGCCTCAGCGCTGCGGGCCGCCCGCTGACCGTCATCGACCTGGCTCTGCCGCGCGACGTCGACCACGCGGCGGGCGAGCTGCCCGACATCACGCTGGTGGACCTGGCTGCGCTCGCCGAGCTGGGAGCCGACACTGCCCTGGCGGGCGATGTCGCGCAGGTCCGTCAGATCGTCGACGGCGAGGTCCGCTCGTTCCTGGCCGCCAAGGCCGCCTCGCGGGTCACACCCACCGTGGTCGCGCTGCGCACGATGGCCACCGAGATCGTCTCCAGCGAGGCCGAACGCCTCGACCGTCGCCTCGGCGATCTGCCCGACGATCAGCGCGCCGCGATCCACCAGGCCCTCGGCCGCGTCGCCGACAAGCTCATCCACGCGCCCACCGTGCGGGTCCAGCAGCTGATCGACGGCCCGGACGGCTTGACCTACGCCGACGCCCTGGCCGATCTGTTCGCGCTCGACCAGGCTGCGGTCGACGCCGTCACCAACATCGGGGGTGACGACTCGTGAGTACCTTGCGGATCGGTACCCGTGCGTCCGTGTTGGCGACGACCCAAACCGGTCACATCGCCGATCAGTTGCGCGCGCTCGGCGCCGATGTCGAGATCGTGCACGTCTCCACTGAAGGTGACCGCTCCAGCGCCCCGTTGGCGTCGCTGGGTGGTCAGGGTGTGTTTGTCGCAGCCTTGCGTGAGGCGTTGGCCGCCGGTGAGGTCGACATCGCTGTGCACTCGCTGAAGGATCTGCCCACCTACGCCGACGAGCGACTGACTCTGGCCGCGATCCCGGTCCGCGAGGACCCCCGCGATGTTCTGGTCGCACGCGACGGCCTGACCCTCGGCGAACTTCCGCACGGTGCCCGCGTGGGCACCGGATCGCCGCGGCGCGAGGCCCAGCTCAACGCGCTCGGCCTGGGCGTCGAGGTCGTGCCGATCCGCGGCAACGTCGACACCCGCATCGGCAAGGTCACGTCCGGCGAGCTGGACGCGATCCTGCTCGCCCGCGCCGGCTTGTCCCGCCTCGGCCGCGCCGACGAGGCCACTGAAATCATCGATCCCTTGCAGATGCTTCCCGCCCCCGGGCAGGGAGCTCTGGCATGCGAGTGCCGCGTCGACGACGACGCGACCGCTCGCCTGCTCGCCCAGCTCGACGACCGCGACACCCGCGCGGCCGTCACGGCCGAGCGCAGCCTCCTCGCCACGCTGGAGGCAGGCTGCAGCGCACCCGTCGGAGCACTCGCCGAGATCGCCTGGGGCGATGACGGCGACGAACTCTGGCTGCGCGCCGTGGTGTCCGATCCCTCGGGCACTCCGTCCATCCGACTGTCCGCGACCGGCCTCCCCGATGAGGCCGCCGCGGTCGGTGAGCGTCTTGCTGCCGAGATGCTCGCCGAAGGGGCCGACACGCTGATGTCGGTGGCCTCGTGACACGGCAGCACCAACCGAAGGAACACCCAGTGACCGCACAGA
>Ga0164243_10004323_pt1 | contig 22334 bp, 22 predicted proteins | sample OricompcompostOP_FD_108781 | JGI IMG/M metagenome (GOLD analysis project Ga0164243, IMG submission 108781) | Organic Plus compost microbial communities from Emeryville, California, USA - Original compost - Organic plus compost (OP) | ecosystem: Engineered > Solid waste > Mixed feedstock >...
CGGATATGGTCCTGGTCGCCCAGCAACTTGACGAGGTCCAGCGGGGAGCTGTTGTAAAAGCTCTGGCCCGCCTTGCGCCGCAGGAAGGGATCGGGGTTCAGGCCCGCTTTGGTTTTTGCCTCAAACTCCTTTAGTACAGCCGGCTTAGTCGCTTCCAGCACGCAGTCCAACCGGCGTAGCACCGTGAAGGGCAGGATGACACGGCCGTATTCCGACTGCTTGTAATCGCCTCGAAGCAGGTCAGCGACGGACCAGATAAAGGAAGAAAGTGCCTGATGATTCATTCGGTTACCGTCCGCCAGTGCCAATGGCGGTTATCAAATAATCATTGGAGCAGATGCTCGGGTGGCAGAATTCTACGTGGCTTGGGTTGAAATGGGGAGAAATCCCAAAGATATGCGTTGAGCGAAAATTGAACAGATTGCTTTCTCTGAGGTAGCGCCCTGCAAAACTAACCGCAGAACATGGCGGATCTGCTCAGGTTTTATCGCGGAGCAAGATTGTCAGAGGTTTCCAAGGGGCGGTTTCCAGCCATGGTTTCCATGGAAACCGCAGATTTCGGAACCAACACTTTTTGGGTAGGCCCTCCATATCAAAGGTACTAGGTCTCTCCGAAGGTGCTCACCATTTCCCGAAGGTGCTCATCCTGGGAGGTTGAGCACCTTCGCGTTTTGATGAGCACCTTCGGTGGCGCTGGTAGCTCCCACACCCAGCCCTTGGACATGCCGACTTTGTACGAATCAATCCCCAAGGCAGCTCTGGCCCGACGGATTGTGGCGATGGAGTAACCCGCGGCTTTCGCGTCGTCTTGGATTTCGCTTACCAATCTAGGGCCGGTTTCTAGCTCTGTAATAAGGAAGTTTTTCGCATCATCCAGCGTGGAGCGTTCCTGCTCCAATTCGGACGTTTCCACATCGTCGAGGATCTTGCGGGCTGTCCCTATGACTTCATCGCCCCAGCGGCAAACCGTGGTCTCGATGCCGTCGGCAACGATTAGCGGCTCGATCATGTAACCGAAGCCGCCCGTGTCGGCGGAGATGTTGGATTTTGCCCGCGCCAGCACACGTTCGTTGCTGCCCTCCTTCTTCGCTGTCACCAGGACCATGCGGGCCAACGCAGCGAAGGCCTGGGAGCCGATGACCCGTTCTGTGGGCGATGAGCCCTTGCTGCCCTTGGCGTAGTGGCTTATGCCCAGCACGGCGCAGCCCTTGGCCGCGGCGAGGTCCACGATCGGTTGCAGGCTTCGCCGGACGTCATTGGCTTTGTGCATATCGCCCGATACGGTCGAAATCACCGGGTCGATAATCAACAAATCGACGCCACCAATGTCATCGATCGCGCGAAGCAGTAGTCCTATATTTGACGCCGGATCAAAAGGCACTGATTCGCCTTCCGAATTCTGTGCGCCTTGAATGAAATGTACTTTGCGCAAATCCGCTCCTGCGGCAATAAAGCGTGGCGTCAGGGTGTCCCTGGGATCGTCTTCACTCGACCAGACAATGACATTCCCTGCATCTGCGCAGTGGGTTTGGTCGGGCCATCTGCCTGCGGTGGTAATAGTGGCTGCAATGTTGACCGCCAGCGTTGTTTTCCCTGTGCCGCCGTCGCCCGCAAGAATGGTCAGCTTGCCTCTGGGTAACCATCCGGGCCATAACCAGCGGATGGGTTCGGGTTTCAGGTCTGCAGCGCAGACCAGATTTACGGTAGATAAGGCACTGGCCGTGGTGTTTGTCGAGTCTGCTTTATCCAGCGCGCTCCACACGGCATCCGTATCGGTTTCAACGGGTATTAATCGCGTCATTCAGTAGCCCTCCGCGCCGTATCCACACGCTGCCATGCGAGGCGCTCGCGCTCAGCATCTTCGTTGTTCAGAGTTTTTCCTTGCGCGCGTTGATGGGCGCACTGAGCGAGAATCAATAATTCGGTTTCCAGAGCATCCGCCAACTTGCGTGGTGATATGCCTGGTGCAATTTGATGTGGCGTTCTGCTGCTCGTAAACAGCTCTTGAACACCAATACCAATCGCTGCACAAATGTCGGTGACAGTGCAGCCACTAAAGCAATGCAGTAGTACGCAGTTGCCAGCCTCTTTGATCGATAGCGAGGGCGATTGGTCATCGTGCGAGGGGCAGCGGGCCATCCATTTGCCTTGCCCGGTTTGTCTTACCTTATCGAGCCGGGAAATCAGGCGACGAATGTCCATAGGTCACACCCCCAGATTGTTGTCACGCTGGGCGATGCAATCCGCCAAAAACCCTTCTATTTCCGATTCAATCCAGCCCACCGCTTTGTCGCCTAATGGAACTGGCGCTGGAAAGGTGCCCAGTTTGATGCGGTGGTAGATCGTCGAGCGGGAAAGCCCGGTGCGAGCTTCCACTTCTTTGCGGCGCAGAATGATTAATGCCGATTGGACTTTTGCAGCCATAGATAACCCCCTTCAAGTCTTAAAAGAAGCGTTCCGGTTAAGGGTGGAATGCTCGGGAAGAAGGTTGCCGCAATGACAGGCTACAATAAATTTCTACTGTGAAATGACCTGTGGTATTGCTTGCGGTGCGGCGTTTCGCCGTGCCTTTCTTTCCCGAACAGAGCTGTTCCGATGATGGCTGGAACACTCCGAGAGGTTGCAGCTGAGTCAACCCGCAGTGAATTCCTACAGGGGCAATTGGCTCTAAACAGCTAAATTGGGTACAGAGGGGACTCGCTCGGAGTCCCCTCTGCTATGGTGAGTTGATGCTTTTCTTCGCTTCGTCAGAAAACCGTGATTTCCATGGATACCGGGCTGGATCCCCTGGATACCGTCTCACCGTTTAAGTCGTAGCGGAAGGGCGATTCTGATAAGCCGCCAAGGTCGACCTCGATCTGAAAGGGAGAGTGTTTCCTTGGTAACTGCGTTGGTAACCACGATTTTGGTAACCAGCCGTATGGTGGGCTTGAAAAGCGGACCTCGGCGAGAAACAGCGGGGTTTGGTGTTAACCATGCTGTTAACCGCACTTGTTAACTATAGATTTCCGACTTCGTTCGGAGCCACTACTGATGTGGTCGGATAAAAACCGATTTAGATCCGATCTCATTCAGGACAGGTGCCCCCCGCATCTGCCCCAAGATGCCCCTGATTTAGGGGGGAATACGGCGGTACGTGCTGGAATGCAGTATAAACAAAAAACACGTGTTTTCGAGGGGTTAGCGAGCTATTTGGGAAGTGTTCGGAAGGGTGTTTGGCGCGCCCTAGAGGATTCGAACCTCTGACCTCTGCCTCCGGAGGGCAGCGCTCTATCCAGCTGAGCTAAGGGCGCAGGGAGTCTCCCGCAGATGACCGCCATGGTCGGGGAGGGGACCTGCGATTCGGTCCGGGTGCGCATCATACCGGGACTCACCTCCCGCGTCCACGGCCGCGAGCGCTTCGATTGGTTTTGGCGGGCATATCTGGCTATAATCCGCGCCAGTTTTTGTGGCTGCCGCCGCCTGTCGCCCGCTCGGTGGGGATGAGGATTCTGAGGTGAGTAAATTGATGTCGAATAAGATGATGTCCGCATTGGCTGTGTTTGGTCTGGGTGTTGCCCTGAGTTTTTCCAGCCATGCGTTGACCGATAAGCAGAAGAAAGATATCGAAGAGCGGATCGCGCCGGCCGGTGCCGTCTGCCTCGAGGGCGATTCCAGCTGCGGCGGCGCGGCCGCGGCCAGTGGCGGGGCGCCGAAGTCGGCGGCGGATGTGTACGCTTCCACCTGCCACATGTGCCACGATGCCGGCGTCGGCGGCGCTCCCAAGGTGGGCGACAAGGCCGCCTGGAAACCGCGTATCGCCGAAGGTTTGGATACCCTGCACACCCACGCCATCGCGGGCTACAACGCCATGCCGCCCAAGGGCACCTGCGCCAGCTGCTCGGATGACGAGATCAAGGCCACCGTGGATTACATGGTTTCCAAGAGCAAATAAGCCCGGATCGAATGCCGGCAAACGAAAAAGGCGCCTTCAAGGCGCCTTTTTTGTGAACAGGTTTCGTTGATTTCTGATCAATTGTTGATCAGGCTTTTCGCCGGATTTCAGGTTCGGCTTTTGCCTGCATGTTCTCCGGGTATCGGCGCGCCGCGCAGATGCACCGGCGGACGTTTTTTGCGGTAGCGGATATTGAGCAGTTCCACCACCAGCGAAAACGCCATCGCGAAATAGATGTAGCCCTTGGGAATGTGCAGTCCGAATCCTTCGCCCATCAGCGCCAACCCCACCACGATCAGAAAACTCAGGGCCAGCATTTTGATGGTCGGATGCGCGTCGACGAAATCGGCAATGGGTTTGGCGGCGAACATCATCACGCCCACCGCCAGCACGATCGCGAGAATCATCACCGGTACGTGATTGGCCATGCCCACCGCCGTGATCACCGAATCCAGCGAAAATACGATGTCGATGACGGCGATCTGCGCCAGCGTGGCGGCAAAGGCGGCGCGGCCGGCGCCGGCCTGATGGGCGTCTTCCTCGCCCTCCAGGCTGTTGTGGATCTCGTGTGTGCTTTTCCAGATCAGGAACAGGCCGCCGCCGAGCAGGATCAGGTCGCGCCCTGAAATCGGTTTGTCCATTACCGTGAACAGCGCTTCGGTCAGGCCCATCACCCACGCCAGCGACAGCAACAACAGGATGCGCGTGATCATCGCCAGGCTGAGGCCCAGCAGCCGTGCGGTGTTTTGCTGGGCCTTGGGCAGGCGGCCGACCAGAATCGAAATGAAGATGATGTTGTCGATGCCGAGCACGATTTCCAGGGCGGTGAGGGTGGCCAGGGCGATCCAGGCCTGCGGGTCGTACAACCATTCCATCGTGTGGCTCGTTTTCGGTTGTTGTGGGCGGTACGCAGTATAGAGGGCGGACGCGTCGGCGAACCTTAAAAGCGTTAAGGTTTGCGTGCTCAGTCGAGCAGGTTGCGCAGGCCCGCCAGGGTTTCGCGCGCGCGATTTTTCACCGCGACCGGATCGGCGCCGTCGCGGCCTTCCCACTCCACATCTTCGGGCGGCAGTTCATCGAGGAAGCGGCTGGGCTGGCACGGCGTGTATTCGCCGTACTGTTTGCGCTTGGCGCAGAATGTCAGGGTCAGGTTGCGGCGCGCGCGGGTGATGCCCACGTAGCACAGGCGCCGTTCTTCCTCGACGGCTTCGCCTTCGATGCTGTTGCGGTGCGGCAACAGTTCCTCTTCCATGCCGATGATGTAGACGTTGGGAAATTCCAGGCCCTTGGCCGCGTGCAGGGTCATCAGTTGCACCTTGTCGGCGCTGTCGTCGTTTTCTTCCTGGCGCTCCATCAGATCGCGCAGCACGAGTTTGGCGATGGCCGCTTCGATGCCGCCGTCGTTGTCGTCGGCGCCGTCGCGTTCCATGGTTTTCTGCAGACCTTCGATCAACGTGGTGATGTTGGCGAAGCGCCGCTCCGCCACGGCGGTGCTGGAGCTGTTCTGTTCGAGCCAGCCCATGTAGTCGATATCGCGCACCATGCTGTGAACCGCTTCGATGGCCGCGTCGCCCTGGGCGCGCCGGCGCACCTGTTCGAGCCACTGGGTGAATTCGCGCAGCCGGCTCACCGCCGTGTCCGGCAAGTGGCTCTCCACACCGATCTCGGCGCAGGCGGCGTGCAGGCTGATGCCGCGTTCGGTGGCGTAGGTGCCGAGCCCTTCCAGGGTGGAGGCGCCGATCTTGCGGCGCGGCACGTTGATGATGCGCAAGAAGGCGTTGTCGTCATCGGGGTTGATCAGCAGGCGCAGGTAGGCCATCACATCCTTGATTTCATTGCGCGCGAAAAACGATGTGCCGCCGCTGATGCGATACGGCACCTGATAACTTTGCAGTTTCAGTTCCAGCAGTTTCGCCTGGTGATTGCCGCGGTAGAGAATCGCGTAATCGCTGAAGGCGGTGCGCTTGCGCAGGTGGTGGTCGAGGATTTCCGCCACCACGCGCTCGCATTCGGATTCCTCGTTGGCGCAGCGAATGATGCGGATCGGATCGCCCAGCCCGAATTCGCTCCACAGCGCTTTTTCGAACACGTGCGGATTGTTGGCGATGACCTGGTTGGCGGCGCGCAGGATGCGGCCGGTGGAGCGGTAATTCTGTTCCAGCTTGACGATTTTCAGGTGCGGATAATCCTGCTGCAACAGCGCCAGATTTTCCGGACGCGCGCCGCGCCAGGCATAGATCGACTGATCGTCGTCGCCGACCACGGTCAAGCCGCCGCGCGTGCCGACCAGCAGTTTCACCAGCTGATATTGCGCGCTGTTGGTGTCCTGGTATTCGTCGACCAGCAGGTAGCGCAATTGGTTGCGCCAGCGCTCCAGTGTATCCGGATGGTTCAGGAACAATTCCACCGGCCGCAGGATCAGGTCGTCGAAATCGAGCGCGTTGTAGGCTTTCAAGGCGCGCTGATAGCGCACGTACGCCTGCGCGCACAGCATGTCCGCCGGCCCCTGCGCCTGGGCTACGGCCTGCTCCGGGTTGATCAGATCGTTTTTCCAGGCGGAAATGCGCGATTGAATGACGCCGGCCTGATCGGAATCGCCGCCGTGCTCGGCGATCAGAATGTCCTTGATCAGACCCTGGGCGTCCTCGGCGTCGAAAATGGAAAAGCCGGATTTGAAACCGAGCTTCTGGTGTTCGCGCCGCAGGATGTTCAGCCCCAGGTTGTGGAAGGTCGAAACCGTCAGACCCTTCGAGGCCGGCCCGCGCAGCAGCGCGGACACGCGCTCGCGCATTTCCCGCGCGGCCTTGTTGGTGAACGTCACCGCCGCCACGTGGCGGGCCTGCAGGCCGCACTCTTCGATCAGGTAGGCGATCTTGCGGGTGATGACGCTGGTTTTGCCGCTGCCCGCCCCGGCCAGGACCAGCAGGGGGCCGTCGATGTATTTCACGGCTTCGCGTTGACGGGGGTTCAGAGCGTTCACGGCGGGTTTGTACCTTGAGACCAGCGCGCGATTGTAACAGCCGCGAGGGCTCGGCCCAACGTGGGGAAATGAGCCAACATTACGTAGATTATTTTTTCGTAAGCGTCTAGAAATGCAATCACATATTGTTTATAAGGCGATGAATTAAATTAAAAAACTACAAAATTCATGACCAGTTGGGTGGATTTGCGGCGCTGGAATGACCCGGACGCGGCGCAAACAAAGGCAACAACGATGTCTGACCCCGCCATACGCCTGCTTTTCGTGGGCGAAGAGCAGGCGGAGTACATGCTTATCGCCCAATTGGCGGCGGATATCCGTCATCGTCGTCATTTGGTGAGTTGGTGTGACCGCCTCGATCAGGCGCTGGCTACGATGGTGTCCGGCGAGTACGACCTCATCCTGCTGGATTGCCACAGCCACCCGGAGCGCTCCCAGGCGCTGTTGCAGGCGGCCGCCGCCGCGGCCTGCCCGGCGCCGGTGGTGGCGCTGATCGGCGCGCCCCGGCGCCGCACCGAACGCTGCGAGGCGCCGGCCGGCGCCGCGGATTATCTGGTCAAGGGCAAAACCGACGTGCAGTTGCTGGAGCGCTGCCTGCGTTACGCTCTGGAGCGGCGGCAGGTGGAGCAGCAGCTGGAGCGCCAGGCCCAGTACGATCCGCTCACCGGCCTGCCCAATCGCCTGTTGTTCCGCGATCGCCTGGAACACGCGCTGGATCGCGCCAGCCGCCTGTCCGGCAAGGTGGCGCTGCTGCATCTGGACCTCGACGGCTTTCGCCGCGTCAACGAATCCTTCGGCACCCAGGCCGGCGACCGGCTGGTGCAGGCCATGGCGGTGCGTCTGGCCGGCTGCGTGCGCAAGACCGACAGCCTGGCGCGCATCGGCGGCGATGAATTCACCATCGTGCTGGAGGACGTGCGCGGCGTGTCCGATGTGATCACGGTGGCAAAGAAGGTGATCGAGGCGCTGTCGGAATCCTATCTGGTGGGCGACGCGCCGCTGGTGCTGGCCACCAGCATCGGCATCGCGGTATTTCCCGAATCCGGCGCCAACGCCGACGCGCTGATGCGCAACGCCGAACTGGCGCGGCAGAAGGCGAAGAAGCTGCGCGGCAGTCATTATCACTTTTATACCGAGCAGATGAATCTGGAGGCGATGAACCACATTCATCTGGAGGCGGACCTGCGCCGCGCCCTGCGCCGCGACGAATTCGAGCTGTACTATCAGCCGCGCGTGGAACTGGAGAGCGGCGACATCGCCGGCGTCGAGGGCCTGATCCGCTGGCGTCATCCGCAGCGCGGCTTGCTCACGCCCAGCGAGTTCATTCCGCTGGCCGAGGATGTCGGCCTGATCGTGCCGCTGGGCTACTGGGTGATCCAGCAGGCCTGCCGAGACATGCAGGAGTTGCAGCGGCGCGGATTGCCGCCGCTGGATGTGGCGATCAACCTGTCCTTCAAGCAATTGCAGGATGAAAAATTCGTCAGCACCGCCACCCGGCTGCTGCGCGACAGCGGCATCGATCCGCATCGCGTGGAGTTCGAGTTGACCGAAACCGCGATCATGGTGAACGCCGAGCAGACCTACGCCGGCATGATGGCGTTGTCGCAGCTGGGAGCGAGTTTTTCGCTGGACGATTTCGGCACCGGTTATTCCTCCTTCGCCCACATCCAGCGCCTGCCCATCGCCGCGCTGAAAATCGATCGTTGTTTCGTCCGCAATCTGCCCGCCAACGAAGACGATGCGATCATCGTCAAGGCGATGATCAGCCTGGCGCACAGCCTGCAGTTGCGGGTCGTCGCCGAGGGCGCCGAAACCATCGAGCAGGTGCAATTCCTGTGGCAGAACCACTGCGACCAGGTGCAGGGTTACTATTTCAGCCCCGCGGTCTCCCTCGACCACCTGCAGATGTTGCTCGAAGAGCGCGCGTTCGCGTCCATCTGAAAACAGTCCGCAGCCTTCAGGCGCGGAGTTCCCTTTGCCGATAACTTCACTGTGTCTGTCCAGACTTTGCCGGCACCGCTGCCATCCAACCGATCAGCTCTGAACCAGACCGGGCGCGGGGCGCCCAAATAAGTTTCCGGCCGGCACCGGTGTACGGTTCTTTCCTCGAGGTGGAGATGGGTCGGTGGTTTCACTGTCCTTCTGGCCGGCAATGGTGCGCCACCTCTTCCCGACAGCTTCGCCGCATCCATTCCTGTTTCGCCGCCGCTTTGTCGGCAACAGCCGCCACGCTTCTGAAGGGGGAGCGGGTGCCGGGCGCTCACACGGTTTTCCGATCCAGCGCCCGGTAATGCAGCGCCTCCTGGATGTGGGGGCGGGTCACGGCGTCGCTGTCCTCCAGGTCGGCAATGGTGCGCGCCACCTTCAACAGACGATAAAAAGCGCGCGCCGACAGCCCGAGTTTCAATACCGCGTCCTCCACCATGCGGCGCTGGTCCGCCCCAATTTGGGCCAGCGTGTCGATCTCCGTGCCCGATAAGTGTGCATTGGCCTTGCCCTGGCGTTGCAACTGCCGTTCGCGCGAGCGCGCCACCCGCTGGCGCAGGCCGGCGGTGTCCACCTCGTCGCCGCGCGTATTGCTGAGCGCGCCGGGCGGCAGACGGTTGACCGGCACCTGGAGATCGATGCGATCCAGCAACGGGCCGGACAGGCGCTCGCGATAGCGGCGGACCTGCTCGGGGCTGCAGCGGCAGGCGTGTTCAGCGTCGCCGTGGTGGCCGCAGGGGCAGGGATTCATCGCCGCCACCAGTTGAAACCGCGCCGGATACGTGACCTGGCCACGGGCGCGGGCAATGACGATTTCCCCGGATTCGAGCGGCTCGCGCAGCACATCCAGCACCCGGCGCTGAAACTCCGGCATTTCATCCAGAAACAGTACGCCGTGATGCGCCAGGGAAATTTCGCCCGGGCGCGGCTGGCTGCCGCCGCCGACCAGCGCCACCGCCGAGGCGGTGTGGTGCGGCGCGCGGAACGGGCGCTCGCCCCAGGGCAGCGCGTGCTGGCCGGCCACCGAACGCACCGCCGCCACTTCCAATTGTTCGTGTTCGGTCAGCGGCGGCAACAGACCCGGCAGGCGGCTGGCGAGCATGGTTTTGCCGGTGCCGGGCGGGCCGAACAGCAGCAGGTTGTGATTGCCGGCCGCCGCCACCGCCAGCGCGCGTTTGGCCTGGGCATGGCCGCGGATATCCGCCAGATCGAGCCCGGGGGCAAGTGCGGGCGCCGCGGTCGGCGCGCTCGGCTGCAAAACGAGGCGGCCGTGCAGGTGTGCGCACAGCTCTAACAGATTGGCTGTGCCGAACACGCTCGCCTGTTTCACCAGCGCGGCTTCCGGGGCGTTGGCGCTGGGCACGAACAGGGCGCGGCCGGCCGCCTGGCTCGCCAGCGCCGCCGGCAGCGTGCCGGGAATGCCGCGCAGTTCACCGGAAAGGCCGAGCTCGCCGATGAATTCGCGTCCCTCCAGCGCCTGCGCCGGAATCTGGCCGCTGGCGGCGAGAATGCCGAGCGCGATCGGCAGATCGAAACGACCGCCTTCCTTCGGCAGATCCGCCGGCGCGAGATTGATGGTGATGCGGCGATTGGGGAATTCGAAATGGGCGTTGAGCAGGGCGCTGCGCACCCGATCCTTGCTTTCCTTGACGGCGGTTTCCGGCAATCCGACGATGTTCAGCGCCGGCAGCCCGTTGGACAGATGTACTTCGACGCAAACCGCCGGCGCCTGGATGCCGGACCTGGCGCGTGAATGAACCGTGGCGAGATTCATGATCTTCCTTCCCTGGAAGCGATGCGCGATTTACGGCTGCGCGGGGTTCTCACAGTGCCGCGCCAGTTCGGCCAGCTGCTGTTCCAACTGGTCGAGCTTGGCGCGGGTGCGCGCGAGCACCGCTGTCTGGGCCTCGAATTCCTCGCGCGTGACCAGATCCATTTTAGACAGGGATGCCTGAATCAGCGCGCGCAGGTTGTGGCGGATGTCGCCGGTCAGCTCCCGCTGCCCGAACAGGTCGCCGATCTGGCGGGCGAGTTGATCGAAGGTATCGCGATTGAACATGGTGTTGACGCCGTGGCCTTTGGGGGTGGCGTAGTGTAACCGATCGTCGGGCGCGCACGGCTGTACGGGGTTGGCTCGCGAATTGCTCGGGCAGAGGGCAATTGGGTCCGAGTGGAAGCGGGCACGGGGATTCACGCGATGCGATCCCCGGCCAACAACGACATCACAGCAAGAGGAAAACATCATGAAAACAGCGATAGCCGCGGCCCTGGCGCTGCTCGGCGCGGGCGCGTGTTGCGCGGCGGATCTGACCATCGCGGCGGGGCAGGTCTACACGGTGGCGCCGCCGCAGAGTGATTTGCGATTGGAGCACCTGAGCATTGGCGACGGCGCGCAGATCCGTTTCGCCGAGGGCGTCAACCGCTGGCGGGTGGACGCGCGCCACGTCAGCATCGGCAACAACGTGGTGATCGATGGCCGCGGCGCCGCCGGCGCGCCCGGCAGCGCGGGCGTCGGCGCCACGGGCCGGGCCAAGGATTGCGCGACGGGTGGCGACGGCGGCGCAGGCGGCGCCGGCGGCCGGGGCGGCGACGGTGTTGCACTGGTGTTCTGGTGGGGCATCGATGCGCTCGGCAGCATGAAGTTGCAAACCGACGGCGGCGCCGGCGCGGCGGGCGGCAACGGCGGCAACGGACAGGATGGCGGCCGCGCCAATGTGTGCCCCGGCGGCAACGGCGGCGCCGGCGGCCAGGGCGGTGTCGGCGGCGCCGGTGGCCGCGGCGGCGATATCTCGTTCCATTACTTCGATGCCGGCTCCGGTCGCGCCGACCCGCGCGACAAACTGGTGGTGAGCAACGCCGGCGGCCGCGCCGCCGCGGGCGGGGCGGGCGGCGCCGGCGGCGCGGCGGCGGAAGGACGTTTCCAGCGCACGCCCAACGGCGATCGCTGGTTTCGCGCCGGCGAACCGGGCGCGCCCGGCACCGTCGGCGGCAACGGTGTGAACGGCGCGAGCGGTCTCATCGAAATTCAAGCGGTGGCGGTGAATAGCAATCCGGCCTGGGCGGCAGAGGCCGGCAGCAACGCGCCGGCGGACCGCGGCACGGTGGTTTCATTGCAACAACAGGTGCAGGCGCTGCAAGCGCAAAACCGTGCGCCGGCAACTGCGCCCGCCGGTTTTGCGCAACAGTTGCAGGACTTGCAGGAACGGATCAGCACGCTGGAAGCGCGCGTACAGATGCTCGAAAAAAATCACTGACGCGCATCACCCGCGGCGCCTTGTCCGGCGCCGCCAATTTCTCCTCTTCGATACAAAGCACTTTCTCCGCACTTTTTTCGCGCGCACAAACTATCCGGCACCTTTTATTTTTTCGATGTATTTAACGCGCGATGTATTTTGCCGCGATTTTTCCAAGCGCTTTGACGGGTGAGATAAAACCGGAAATAACAAAATCGAAGTTGCGGAAAAACGCGCGCTGGTTTTCGCGCCATTAAAGTGCGCGCCGCGAAAAATGCCCTTTATTGGCGCCGGCATTGTTTATCGGCATCTCAAAAAAATTGCAAAAACTCACCTAAATAATTGTTTGTATCCGATTTTTTTTACATGGCATGGGCTGTGCAAATTTCACGATGGCTACGCAATGACGCGCCCTCCTGTTGTGGTGTCGCGCCGTAAACAGACAACGACAAATAGTGATCGTGGAGACTAGAAGATGAAAGCAATGATGAAGCCCATGCCCGCCGCTCTCGCAGCATTGGTGATTTCCACCGCCGCCTTTGCCCCGATGGCGCAGGCCGACGAGGGATTGAGCGCGGCCGCCGGCGTCGCGACCGCGTATTACTGGCGCGGTTTGCAGGTGAGCAGCGGCCCGCAGGTCTGGGGCGAGTTGACCTACACCCTGGCCAGCGGATTCTACGGTGACCTGTGGACCTCCAGCGAAGGTTTCGGCACCGGCCCGGAATACGATCTGACCGCGGGCTGGAGCGGCAAGGTGGGCGATCTCGGCATCAACGTCGGCGCGGTCACCTACGTTTATTCGCGGGACAATTCGCAGGGCGGAAAATTCGATGACAACGATCCGGGCGATTTCTCCGACGCCTTCGTCAAGCTGTCGTACGGCAGCGCCTTCGGCGGTTTGTATTACAACATCGCCCGCGCTCAGGGACAGGCGTGGGTGTTCGCCGGTTATACCATCGGCAAGTTCACCGGCAGCGTCGGTTATCAGCAATTCAAGGATCACACGCAAATTGGCACGTTGGACGACAAATGGGATTACACCTATGTCGATCTGACTTTCGCCGCCACGGAACATCTGAGCATCACCGTGAGCAGCGTGATCAACCACAGCGGCGACGGCCGGATGTCGGGTTTGTTCGCCACGAATTCGGTGCCTGCGAACCTCGATACCAACCGTCCGAAGGTCATCGCTTCCTACAGCCTGCCCATCAGCTTTTGATTGACGGAAGTTGCCGGGCCGACGCTGGCGAGCATGTCGCCGGCGTCTTCAAACAGACGTGTGCTGTGCCTATCAACAGGAGGAATAATTCATGAAACTCGTAACGGCGATCGTGAAACCTTTCAAGCTCGATGACGTGCGCGAGGCTCTGTCCGATATCGGCGTGCAGGGCATCACCGTGACTGAAGTCAAAGGCTTCGGGCGGCAGAAAGGCCACACCGAATTGTACCGCGGGGCGGAATACGTGGTGGATTTTCTGCCCAAGGTGAAAATCGAGGCGGCGGTTGCCGACGCCAATGTCGACCTGGTGATCGAGGCCATCACCCGATCCGCCAACACCGGCAAGATCGGCGACGGCAAGATTTTCGTTTCCGATCTGGAACAGGTCATCCGCATCCGCACCGGCGAGACCGGCGAAGACGCGATTTAACGCATTCCTTGAACCAGGAGAACAAATCATGAAATTAAGGCCAATGGCTGGACTGGGGGCGCTGACGGCCCTGCTTGCTCCATGCCTTGCTTTTGCTGACGATGCGGCCGCGCCGGTGTTGAACAGCGGCGATACCGCGTGGATGTTGACCTCGATGGCGCTGGTGCTGTTCATGACCATTCCGGGTCTGGCGCTGTTTTATTCGGGGCTCGTGCGTTCGAAGAACGTGTTGTCGGTGATGATGCAGTGTTTCGCCATCACCGCGTTGGTGTCCGTGCTGTGGGCGTTGTACGGCTACAGCATGGCGTTCGATACCGCCGGCATGGAAAAGGGCGTCACCAATTTCCATTCCATCGTCGGCGGTTTGTCCAAGGCGTTCATGAGCGGCATCACACCCGATTCGCTGTCGGGCACGATTCCGGAATTCGTGTTCATGGCGTTCCAGATGACGTTCGCCATCATCACCCCGGCGCTGATCGTGGGCGCGTTCGCGGAGCGGATGAAATTTTCCGCGATGCTGGTGTTCATGGCGCTGTGGTTCACCATCGTGTACGCGCCGATGGCGCATATGGTGTGGTCCGGTCCGGGTTCGCTGCTCGGTGATCTGGGCGTGCTCGATTTCGCCGGCGGCACCGTGGTGCACATCAACGCCGGTGTGGCCGGCCTGATCTGCGCGCTGGTGCTCGGCAAACGCAAGGGTTATCCGAACACGCCGATGCCGCCGCACAATCTGGGCTACACGCTGGTCGGCGCTTCGATGCTGTGGGTCGGCTGGTTCGGCTTCAACGCCGGCTCCGCCGCGGCCGCCAACGGCACCGCCGGCGCCGCGATGGCCGCGACCCAGATCGCCACCGCCGCCGCCGCGCTGGGCTGGATGTTCGCCGAATGGCTGAGCCACGGCAAACCGAGCGTGCTGGGCATCGCCTCCGGCGCGGTTGCCGGCCTGGTCGCGGTGACGCCGGCCGCCGGCACGGCGGGCCCGATGGGTTCGCTGATCCTCGGCCTGATCGCGGGTGTGGGCTGCTTCCTGGCCGCCACCAAACTGAAAGGCGCGCTCGGCTATGACGACTCGCTGGATGCGTTCGGCGTGCACGCCATCGGCGGCATCATCGGCGCGATCCTGACCGGCCTGTTCGCCGCGCCATCCATGGGCGGTTTCGGCACGGTCGAGGATATCGGCGCGCAACTGTGGATCCAAACCGAAGGCGTGCTGTTCACGCTGGTCTACACGACGGTTCTCACCTTCATCATCCTCAAGATCGTCGACGCCGTGATCGGCCTGCGGGTGAACGAAGAGGATGAAACCATCGGCCTCGATCTGTCGCAACACAACGAGCGCGGTTACATTCTGTAAGCGCCAGCTGAGTGCGCCGCAAGGAGGCGGCCATCCGATACGTTCCACAAGCGATCGACAAGTCCGTGTTTCGGCAAAACCATCAGGCGCCCCAGGCGCCTTTTTTTTGTGCGCCCAACTGGTGCGCGCGCGCCAGCCTTGCCAGCGCGCGGCGGAGTGGGCACACTGTTCGCGTTGCGCCGAAGGATCGGTTTGGGATTGAACGTATTTCCGGAGAAGGCAGATGAAACTGGTTACCGCCATTATCAAACCATTCAAACTCGACGACGTGCGCGCGGCGCTGTCCGAAATCGGTGTACAGGGCGTGACCGTCACCGAAGTCAAGGGGTTTGGTCGGCAGAAGGGTCACACGGAGCTGTACCGTGGCGCTGAATATGTCGTGGATTTTTTGCCGAAGGTGAAGCTGGAAATCGCCGTGGGCGACGATATGGTGGAGCCGGTGATCGAGGCGGTGACCAAGGCAGCTAACACCGGCAAGATCGGCGACGGCAAGATTTTCGTCGCCGCGCTGGAGCAGGTGATCCGCATCCGCACCGGCGAAACCGGCGAAGACGCGATCTGATGTCGGCGTCGCTTTTTGTGTCGAGCCGTTCTCATTTTCGTATCGAATAGTTTTCAACCGAACAGATCGGGCGGTAGCCTGCCCCGAGCATTGCCCAAGGCCGAGTGCAGGATGGCGAGATAACGGCGCGGGCGCTGGCTCGCCACCGCCGTGTCGAGCAGGGACCGGCTCGACGCCGGCAATCTCGCGAACAGCTCCGGGAGTTGCCGCCGATAGTGTCGATCCAGATCCGCCAGTTGCACCTGCCCCGCATACATCACGTCGAAGACCAGCCGACAGCGCCAGATGAAGACGTGAGCGTCCGCTTCGGTTTGCAAAAGACTTTCTTCGCAATGCGCCAGCCAGGGCAGATGCCGCTGGAACAGTTGCGCCTGGATGCCGCTGCCGACACCGATCTGTTCGCCCGCCTGACTGAAAACCGGCGTGCTGTTCAGGCCGCAGCTGGGTGATCGGCTTTTCCACAGGTAACCGCACAATGGATGGCCGCCGCGCAATTGGCGCAGGCTGCCGAGTGCATAGCGGCGCAGATCGTCGCTGACATCCAGCGCCGGGTCATCGCGGCCGACGGCGCGCGGCGCGGGTGAGTCATCGCCATCGAAGCGCACGAGTTGCACCGGTGGGCGCGGCACGCCGAGCCCGGCACCGACTTCGGGGCAGACCGGAATCAGTTGCAGGGCCTGCCGTAGCGCGGTGTCGATGGCGGGATGGCGGCGGTCGCGGCCGTCGTACCGAACCGGCTCTCCGGCGAGGCAGGCGCTGACCGCCACCGGCGCGTGATGATCGGCGCTGGCGTCGTGGTAGAACCCGGTTCGACCGGGTGACAAAGAGTGGAAGTTCTTCATAAAAGTCAACTGTTGCAAGCGTCGTGAATTTAGAATAAAAAAATCTACCCGTTTTCTTCGACCTTCGCTGGCGGGAAAACGGGTTTGATCTATATATAACGTGTTTTTTTCTACGACATCGCAGCGTGGACAATACAATCTGAGCCTAGAATTACAGGGGTTTATGGCGATGGGCAAGGCATTTGACGATCAGGAAGACGATGTGGAAGAGTTCGAAGCGGAGGCCGATGACAACGAGGTCGAAGCGGACGAGCAGGAAGGGGATACAGAAGTAACCGTCGAGGCCGGTTCCGGCGGCGGCAACAGCAGCCGTGAGCGTGAGGAGGTTCCGGAGGAGCGCACCGTGGCCTCGCGTCAGAAACAGCGTGAACAAATGGAAAAAGAGATCGAGGAGTTCTTGGCGCGCGGCGGCAAGATTCATCAGATCGAGCCGAACGTGACCGCCGATCCGCCGCGCAAGCCGGACAGCGATTACGGCAGTCGGCCCATCTAAGGCGATTGCGCCACTTGTAGCGCAATACGCTCCACGGCATCTGGCAGTTCCCGCAGATGCCGTATTTCTTCCGTCGGCCTGGGTTCCACTGCATCAGGCCAGCGCAATCTCCCAGGGTTCATCCATACCGTGCGAATGCCCAGCCGCTGGGCGGCGCGCATGTCGTATTCGATGTGATCGCCGATATGGATACATTGCGAAGGCTTGCAATCGGCGAGCGCGAGCGCGGCCAGGAACGGTTCCGGGTGCGGTTTTGCGCGCTCCAGGCGCTCGGCATTGATCGCCACCGAGAAGTAACAATCCAGCCCCAGGCGCGACACATCGACATTGCCGTTGGTGATGGAGCCCAGCCGATAGCGTTGGCTCAGTTCGGTCAGCACCTCTTCCGCGGCGTCGAACAGACTGACCGCATGGCGCGCCTCCAGAAAAACGGCGAATGCCTCGTCGGCCAGCGCGCGCGCCTCCTGCTCGGCAAAGTCCGCCGCGATCAGCGCTTCGCGCAGGGCGATGACGCGCAGCGCGCTGACACGATGGGCAATATCCGGTTGACGTTGCGCCAATTCCAGGCGCATGTCGCGCAGCGCGTCGCTGGAAAACTTCTGCGTCAACAGCGGTGCCCGGCGTTGCAGCCAGTCGTAGGTGGCCTGCTCGGCGCGGGACAATACCGGCGCGAAATCCCACAGGGTATCGTCGAGATCAAAGGTGAGAAACTGGATGGACCCGGACATGGCGGTGATCCTGGCGGTTGCGCGCCGCGCGGCGCCGGCGGCGCCACGATACACCCGTTAGGCGCGCGGGTGTCCAGGCGGCGTCAAAAGGTCTGCTTGAGATGTTTCGGCAGCAGACGATTCAGTACCTCGGCGATGTAGCCGAGAAACAGCGTGCCCATGCTGGAGCGGAAATAACCGGAATCGCTGCTGGCGATGGCCAGCACGCCCAGCGGATAACCGTGGCTGAGCGGCACCACCGCGGCGGAGCCGACCTGACGGTTGTGGTCGGGAAACAAAAACCGCACCTCTTCCGGGCGCAGCACGCCGCAGATGGCCTTGCTGCTTTTCAGCAGGCTGTCGATCTGCGCGCGGGCCTCTCCCAGGGAGACGATGCGCGCGCGCGTGCCGCGGTGGGCCGTGGGGTTGCCGATCAGCACCAGGCTGGCGAAATCGATCTGGAATTCGTGTTGCAGGCTCTGCACGAAGGCGTCGACCATCTGGTCCAGTGTCTGCGCCTCGATCAGTTTCAGCACCAGCTGTTTGGTCTGCTCGAACAGCTGATCGTTGATACGCGCGTTGTCGAGCAGGTTGTTGAGGCGGTGACGCATGTCCATGTTGCGCTCGCGCAGCACCGAAACCTGGCGCTCGAGCAGCGATACCGCGCCGCCGGTGGGATGGGCCACTTCCAGCTCCATCAACAGATCCGGGCGTTTCAGAAAGAAATCGGGATGCAGTTTCAGGTAGGCGGCAATTTCTTCCGCCCGGGGATCGGTGTTTCTGTTGTTATCGCTATCCACGCAATTACCTGCCAGCCGTTTGCCCGCGCCGCGCGACCTTCATGGTTCACGGCGGGGTCATCTGTCTTGTTCGCGTTTTGTCCGCTCTCATCACCGTCCGACGAGCGCTTCAGAGTTGAATCTGTCCCTCGTACACCGTGACCGCGGGACCGGTCATCATAACGGGATGGTCCTGGCCCTGCCACTCGATGCTGAGCGTGCCGCCGCGCAGATTGACCTCGACCTGCGCGTCGAGCAGGCCGCGCAGTTGTCCGTGAACCACCGCCGCGCAGGCGCCGGTGCCGCAGGCCAGGGTTTCGCCGGCGCCGCGCTCCCACACCCGCAGATTGATCGCGCCGCGGTTGAGCACCTGCATGAAACCGACGTTGACCCGCTGTGGAAAACGCGGATGCGTTTCCAGTTGCGGCCCGAGGCTCGTCACCGGCGCGGCAGCGACATCGTCGACCAGCAGCACCGCGTGCGGATTGCCCATGGATACCGCGCCGATTTCCAGCGTCCGCCCATCCACGTTGACGCCGTAGGTCAGCGCCCGCGCCGGCGCTTCGAAGGGAATGCGCTGCGGGTCGAGCACCGGCGGGCCCATGTCGACCTGCACCTGGCGGTTGCGGGTGATCTGCAATTCGATCACGCCGGCGGCGGTTTCCACCCGGATGCGATCCTTGCCGGTGAGACGCTTGTCGCGCACGAAGCGGGCGAAGCAGCGCGCGCCATTGCCGCACTGTTCGACTTCGCCGCCGTCGGCGTTGTAGATGCGATAGCGGAAATCCACGTCGGGGCGGCTGGGCGGCTCGACCACCAGCACCTGGTCGCAACCGATGCCGAAATGGCGATCGGCCAGCTTACGGATGTGCCGCTCCTTCAGAACCAGGCGCTGCGTGATCAGGTCGAGAACGACAAAGTCGTTGCCGCAGCCGTGCATCTTGGTAAAACGTAACAACATCCGTCGCACTTCCCGTTGAGCGCTCGCCGCGGGCGCTGGATCGTGGCGGGGACGCCGCGCCCCGGCCGGGCGCACGGGCCCGGCGTGTGATGCCGAATGACATCAAGGCAACAGCGATTCGCCCCGCAATTGGTCGGCGATGGTCTCGCGCGCGCGCACCAGATAAAAACGGTCGCCATCGACCATGACTTCCGCGGCGCGCGAGCGGCTATTGTAATTGGAACTCATGCTAAATCCATATGCGCCGGCCGATAACACCGCCAGCAGATCGCCGGCGGCCACGTCCAGGCGGCGGGATTTGCCGAGGAAGTCGCCGGTTTCGCACACCGGGCCGACCACGTCGTAGTCGCGCTCGCCGGCGCCGGCGCGGGGCCGGACCGGTTGAATGTCCATCCAGGCCTCGTACAGCGCCGGTCGGATCAGGTCGTTCATTGCGGCGTCGACGATGCAGAAGCTCTTGTCCGGGTTGAGCTTGAGGTATTCCACGCGGGTCAGCAGCAAGCCGGCGTTGGCGGCGATGGAGCGGCCCGGTTCGAACACCAGCTTGAGGCGCCGGTCGCCGATCGCCGCCAGCACCTGGCGCATGTAGTCGGCGGGTTCCGGCGGTTGCTCGTCGCGATAGCGCACGCCGAGGCCGCCGCCGAGATCGAGGTGTTCGATTTCGATGCCGTCCGCGGCCAGATCGTCGATCAGCTCAAGCACCAGCGCCAGCGCGTCGAGGAACGGCCGGGTCTCGATCAGCTGGGAGCCGATATGGCAATCGACGCCCTTGATCGCCAGCTGCGGCAGATCGCGGGCGCGGCGATACACGGCGCGCGCCTCGGCGATGGCGATGCCGAACTTGTTTTCCTTCAGGCCGGTGGAAATGTAGGGGTGCGTGTTGGCGTCCACATCGGGATTGACCCGCAGTGAAACCGGCGCGATCACCTGCATCGCGGCCGCCACCTCGTGCAGGCGCTCCAGCTCGTCGGCGCTCTCCACGTTGAAGCAGCCGATGCCGACTTCCAGCGCGCGCCGCATCTCCGCCGCGGTCTTGCCGACGCCGGAGAACACGATCCGGGCCGGATCGGCGCCCGCCGCCAGCGCCCGCTCCAGCTCGCCGCCGGAGACGATATCGAAACCGGCGCCCAGGCGCGCCAGCACATTCAGCACCGCCAGATTGGAGTTGGCCTTGACCGCGTAGCAGACCAGGTGCGGGTGCCCGGCCAGCGCGTCGGCGTAGGACTTGAAGCGCTGCTCCAGGTAGGCGCGCGAATAGATATAGGTCGGCGTGCCGTAGGCCGCCGCGATGCGGGAGACGGCGACATCCTCGGCGAACAACTCGCCGTCGCGGTAGTGAAAACTGCTCATGGGAAAACCTGTTTCAGTGCGTCGGCTGCACCGGCGGTTGACCGGCCGGTTGCGGTTGGGATTGCGGCTCCGGAGCCGGCGGTTGCGGTTGATCGCTGGGAATGAACAGCGGGCCTTTCTGGCCGCAGGCAACCAGCAGCGCGCAGCCCGTCAATATCAGGGCGCTAAACAGGACGGGACGCATGGCGATGCTCCGGACGGATGAAATGAAGCGGCGATTATAGCGGGAGGCCGTGCCCGGCCATAGGGTTGTTATACTCCGTCGCCGACGTGAAGGGGATGAAACGGCCGTGCACAGAATAAAAGCGATGATCGGGCCCGCGGCCCTGGGCCTGCTCGGCGCCGGCGCGGCCCTGGCGGAAACCGCCCTGGACGAACCGCTGGCGTTGAGCAACCGCCAGCCGCTGGTGCTGTCATTCAACCTGCCGCCGGCGCGCGGCGGCGCGGTGCTGGAAGCTGCTCAGACGCGCTGGCGCATCGGCTATGACGTTGCCAACAACTTCACGATGCGCCAGCGCGGCGACGAATCGGTGGTGCTCGACGGCGAAACCCAGCGTCTGGAGCTGGGCGGCGCGGTCGGGCTCGGCGACCATTGGGAGGTCGGTGCCTCGCTGCCGCTGATCCGCCACGACGGTGGCGGCCTCGATGGTTTCATCGAACACTGGCACAGCTTCTGGGGGTTGCCCGACGGCGATCGCGCGTCGTATCCGCGCGACCGCCTGCTGTATCGCTACCGGCGGGGCGGACAGGCGCTGGTCAATCTGCACGGCAGCGCCTCCGGCATCGGCGATCTCCAGCTCAACGCGGCCTGCAGCCTGTTTCGGAATGCGGACAGCGCCGTGGCGCTGGCGACGACGCTATCGGTGCCCACCGGTGACGCCGACAAACTGACCGGCGCCGGCGCCGCGCATGTCAGCCTCGCGCTGGCCGCCACCCGCAACAACCTGTTCGATCTCGGGCTCACCGCCACGGCCAACGCCGGCGCGCTCTGGCTCGATCGCAACTCGCCGCTGGCAAGCCGCCAGCGCGATGTCGTCTGGTTCGGCTCCGCCGGCATCGGCTGGGCGCCCGCGGCGAACTGGCGCCTGAAGGCGCAGCTGGACGCGCACAGCGCGTTTTATCGCAGCGAGCTGCGCGAACTGGGGTCCGATTCCATGCAATTGCTGCTCGGCGGCAGCGTGCGCCTGAGCCGCCACTGGCTGCTCGACGCGGCCGTGGCCGAGGACATCGTGGTGGATACGGCGCCCGATGTGGTGTTCCAGCTGGCGCTGCGCGCCGTGTACTGAAATCCGCAAGGCGATGAGCCATCGCTGCGCTGAACAAAGTTGTTGGGATCATCGCGCTCGATACGGGCTTGCGGCTTATCGACCCGAAGAGCTCCCATTGACGCCGCCGCCGTTGTATTCGAATCCCGCAGAGCGATCGTTGCAGCTGCGCTGATCAAAGCGGCGGTACGGTCGCGCCTGGCGGAATCGGGCTCAAGGCAGGTTCTCGCTGGCGCTGC
>Ga0164243_10004324_pt1 | contig 22330 bp, 16 predicted proteins | sample OricompcompostOP_FD_108781 | JGI IMG/M metagenome (GOLD analysis project Ga0164243, IMG submission 108781) | Organic Plus compost microbial communities from Emeryville, California, USA - Original compost - Organic plus compost (OP) | ecosystem: Engineered > Solid waste > Mixed feedstock >...
CGAGCGGACGGGGCGCAAGGCCCGGCTGATCGAGATCGATCCGCGCTATGCCGACACGATCGTGCGGCGCTGGCAGGACCTGACCGGCCAAGAGGCGGTGGATGCGGTGAGCGGGCAGACCTTCGCGCAGGCCGAGGCGGCGAACGACGTGCCGTCCTCAAATCCCAAAGACGTGTAGGCGACCGTGACCATCATCGCGATTCCGATTGCGGTGCCAACAACGGCACCGGGCAGGCGTTCGCCGCTATGCTCCTGATCTGGAACTCGAACGTCTCTGCTACTCGCCGGACGCGTGCGCTCGCCGCGGTACCGTTCATTCGACGGCAACGTGGCGGTCGAGAAAAGTGCTGATAACTAATTCCGAATTGTTCCTGTATTCACCGCTTCTACTCCTGCATTTCGCATACAGCTTAGAGCGCGTGCCTATCGCAGAGCATTTTACTAGGAACCGGGCGGCGTAGTTTCATCAGCTTATCTAATGCCAAGCGTGAACCATATAAGGCTCCTGCGGATGGCCCGTAAAGCGCACCACGGCCACGCGTGTGTCATCAGCTTCGGTATCTGTGTTAGCGCGCGCTGTGATGGTGACGGCACGACCCAAGAGGTCGGCCAGAGCGGCATTAGCGCCGTTTGCGTGCGAGGGGGCGTTCACGCCGCGTGCCCGCAGTATGTTCGCGGCTTTTCGGTCGTTTAGTTCCGGAAGTGCGTGCTGGACCTCCGGTGGCGCGGTCGTTGGATCGACGAACGGCCGGCGCGAATAGACGGTCAGCGCCGGCCGCGCGCTCTCGGCGATGGCGCGCGTCACGCCTAAAACCTGTTCGAACTCATCGATGCTTTCGAACGGACCGTCGCGCGGGTCCGCAGACCGCCCTGCCGCGCGGTAGTCGTCCCGCTCAGCACCGTGCGCACGCTTCAGATCATCGGCATCACGCCAGTCAGCGATCGCTTCGGCGATCACCTCGGCCCTGCGCTCTTCGACGCCGAGCGACATGAACAGGCGCTTCAACGTGTCCTCCGGCGCGGCGTTGAGGTCGATCTTGCCAAGTTCGTCCTGCACGGAAAGAACAACCCGTGCGCCGGCGATCGTCACGACGCGCGGCGTGCCGTCCAATAACCAAGTGTCCTCCGGATCGCGTGCAAGCAAGCCGGCGATGGCGTAGACAATGCCGGCATCCGCAAGGGCGCGCGCCTGCGCCGCAGCCAGCACATTGCGTCCGATTTGCCGCTCGCCTCGCGCCACCTGGATCAGCGATCCGGCGATGATGGCAAGAAGCATGACGGTCCACAGCGCTGCGATCAGGACGACCCCGCGCTCGCGCTGGCGGCTCATGCTGCCTCAGGGCGGGGACGCAAGGGACATCGCGCGCAGGCGCTCGCGGAACTCGTCGGTCACGCGCCCGATATCCGCGGTGCTGCGCACGACGTGCGGCGTGATCAGGACCACGAGCTCGGTGCGCGAGTCCACGTCGACGCTCGCCTTGAACAAATTGCCCAGGAGCGGGACGTCCTTGAGCAGCGGCACACCGACGTCATCGACGCTGCGCCGGTCCCGGATCAGCCCGCCCAATGCGATCGTTTCGCCGTTCTGCACGCTCACCGTGCTGTTGATCTTGCGCTGCTGGATCGTCGGGGAGTCGATACCCGAGCTTCGCGTCTGGGCGACGTCGCTCACCTGCTGGCCGATATCCATCAGCACCAGGCCGCCCTCGTTGACCCGCGGCGTGACCGTCAGGATCACGCCCGTGTCACGGTATTGGATCGTGTTCACGATCGGCGCGCCGGGCGTGAGCACGCTGCTTGCGGATTGCGTCGCGATCGGGACCTGGTCGCCGACCTGGAGCCGGGCGGTCTGGTTATTGAGCACCATGAGCTGGGGCGAGGAGAGGACTTTGACGCTCGTGACGCTCTCGAGCGCGCTCAGGACGGCGCGGATATCGGTCCCGCTCGTGGTCACGCTGGAAAAGCCGGGGAAGTTGGGCTGGACGGCGCCATTCGCAGCGTTGCTCAACGTGAGCGATGTCGACCCCAAGCGGAAGAACCACTGTACGCCATGGCGCAGATCGTTGGTGAGCGTCACCTCGGCCACCACCGCCTCGATCAGAACCTGGAGCGGCGCGAGGTCGAGCCGCGCAATCGCATCACGGACCACGCGGTACTCGCGCGGCGTGGCCAGGATCAGGAGCGCGTTGTTGTCCTCATCGGCGATGATCTTCGGCGCGGGCCGGTCCGCGAGGCGGATGCCCTCGCCATTGGCCGCGGGCGGCGCAGCCGGGCGTTCGGGCGCCGTCGGCGCGTCCGGTGCTGCGTGCGGTGATTGTGGGTTCGGCAGGCCAGGCATGGATGGCATGCCCGGCGCCCCCGTCGGGACGCGATCGATCGGTGGCGTGGATGGCGGGTCGGACTCGGCATCCGGCGCAGCGCGGCGCCCGGTCCTTTCATTGACCGCGGCCGCCCCCGCATTCGGCTTGCGGCCGAACAGACCGTTCAAGCTTGCCGCCAGGTTCGTGGCGCGGCCGTTTTGAACGTAATAGACATAGATCCGCTCGTCGACGGCTTCGGTCGCCTGGTCGAGTCGCTCGGCCCAGCCGGCCGCCTCGCGCAGGAAGGTGGGCGTACGCGTCATCGCGAGGACGGCATTGAGCCGCTCGATCGGCGTGAACCGGATCAGGCCGCCGCCCTTGCTCGTGCCGAAGACCGCCTCCAACTCGGCCACGAGTGCCTTGGCCTCGACATTCCGCGGATAGAACAGCGCGTAGGACATGCCCGCGAGCCAGTTGACGTCGAAGAGCGCGACCATGTCGCGGATGCCGGCGAGCTCACGCTGTGATCCCGCGGCGATGAGGAGATTGCGCGCGGGCACGGTCCAGAGCAGCGTTTCGGCCGGCATGACGGATTTGAGAATGGTCTGCATCTCGTCCGCCGCTGTGAAGCGCAGCGGGATCACCTGGATCGCATAGCCTTGCGCACTCGCGCCGAGTGCGCCGTTGCGACCGACCGGTGCGTAGCGCAGCGCGTCCCCCATCGGCACGACGGTGTAGAGGTCATCCGCCCGCACGAGGCTTAAGCCGTTGAGGCGCAACGCGGTCTCGAGGATGGGCAGCAGCGAGTCGCGGTCGACCGGCCGGCTGGTCTGAAGGGTCACCGCGCCTTGGACCTTGGGATCGATCGCGTAGGGCCGCTTCAGGATGTCACCGAGCACACTGCGCACGACCTCGCGGATGTCGGCGTTGAGAAAATTCAATGTGACGTCGCCGGCTGTATCGGACACGGCGCCCGTTCCCGCCGGCCGGGCCTGGCCAACCGTTTCGCCCGTCCCCATGAAATACTGTGTGCGCAAGCCCGGTTCGGCGGCCACAGCCGCCGACTGAGCAACCGGGTCAGCCGGAATCTCCCGCTGCGCCGACGCCAGCGACGCCGTCGACACGGAGGACGGAGCGAGGATCGTCTGAAGCTTTTGCTCGGCCAGCGACGGATCGCGCGCGGCGCAGCCCGCGAGCGCCAGCACAGCCGCCGCTACGACAAAAGACCGCAAGTATATTGGGAGCCGTAGGCGCTTGGCAGTCCGCATCGTGGCCTCAGTGGACAGTGGGGCGCATCGGGGACAGCGACGGCGCCGGCCCCATCATGCCGGGAAGCGGACCCTTCGACCCTGCCGGGCCTAGTTGTGGATCAGGAAAGCGAATCATGTCGCGGTTCGGGCCGGCCTGGAAAACCACCTGATCGGCCTCGACCAATTGGGCCGTCCAGCCTTGTAGCGCGTCCCCCTCCGCAATGCGCAAGACGGTCGGATCCGAGGCCGCCTTGAGGAGCGCGGTCCGGGTGCTGCCGACCGTGACGATGCCCACCAGTGTGTAGGCCGTCTTTAAAGACGGTGGTGGGCTCGGAGCCGGGGGCGGCGGGAGCGTCGCGGCTACCGGGGGTGGCGGGGGTGGTGCCGGCGGCGGCGGTACATAAGGCCGCCGCGTCGGCTGGAAGGCTGGCCGCTCGGCGATCTCAGCAAAGGTTTGCTTGGGGGCAAGCACGAAGGTCACGTCAGCGACGGCCGGCGGTTCCGCTGCGCGCGGCGTCGGCGACAATGCGGCGGTCGCGAGCGCCGCAGGCGGTTGCGCGGCGATCCAGACGACGCCCGAGAGCCCGGCGCAGAGCGCCGCCAAAAAGACGGTCGGTCGGTACTCGGGCGGCACGCGACCGATCATGGCGTCGCGGCCCGCATGTAACCGTAGAGATCCGCCCGCAGCGTGACCTCGGGATGGCCGTGCGCGCCCTTCGGGGCGTTCGGGCTTTCCGGTGCGCGCAGCTCGAACGTCTCCGCCAGAAGATACGGGACGGCGGCTTCGAGGTCGTAGAGCACGTCGATCAGTCGGTTGCTGGGGACCGTGGTGTCGATGCGAACCGCGATCTTCTGGTAACTTGCCTCCTGGCTCGGAGGCAGAGGCTGCACGCTGCGCAACATGCCGCCATGCGCGGCGATGACGCGCCGGATCTCGGTCTGGAGCGTCGCCCCCGCCACCGCCGGATTGGCCGCCTCAATCAGGCCCGCCTCGGTCGCGTGTTGTTGTTTGAGTGCGTCGAGCCGTGCCTGCAGCGTCGCTAGGGGCACGCTGCGCCGCTGATACTCATGCACGAGCCGCTCGGCGCTCACACGCGCCTCATCCTGATTCGCGAACGCCGCCCAGATTGGCGCCACGGCGAGCGACCAGAGGACGATCAAGACGACGGCCACGAGTCCGAGCGCCAGCGCCCGACTCTGCGGAGAAGACGGATCAAAACTCAAGGTAGTACCCCCGGACGAATATCGAGCGAAAGGTCGAAGCGGTCAACATTGGTGTTGCCGCGCGTCACGGGGGCACGAAAGCGCGGGTTCTCGAACACCTCCGACGCCTCGAACACGCTGATCAGCGCAGGGGCGTCGGCCGCGTAGCCGGCGATCCGAACCTCGCGCCTGGCAATTTGCAGGTGGAAGATCCAGACGCTGTCAGGCAGGCGCGTCGTGATGTCCTTGAGGGCGCGGAGCGGCGAGCCGGCCTGCTTGCGCCGCGCGACCGCGCCGACCTGCTTCTCCAGCTTGTCGATTTCGCGCTGGAGGGCTTCGGCACGGGCGAAGTGTTGGCGCGCGGCATCGGCTTCGGCTGCGGCACGTGCGGCTGCGGCCGCGAGTCGGTCGTACGACGCGTAAAGCGCCGCGCCGGCGAGAACGAAGGCCAGAATCGCGAGCGCTGCGTTGACGCGCCGCAGCCGTGCGCGTGCGCCGGCTCGATGCACGCGGCGCAGGAGGTCGACGGCGAGTGGCGTGCCGTCCTGGGCGAGGACGCCGACCCGCGCAACCGGCCATCCCTCGGTGGCCCCGAAGGCCAACGCTTCCGCGATGACGGCGCGTTTCGCGACCATGAGATCGACCGCGATCTCCTTGCGCACACGGTCGCGCGCTGCGATCCTGAAGTCGAAGTAGACTTGATCGGCCGAGAAGGGGGTCTGCCGGTCGATCTCGTTCTCGAGAATGCGCGCGAGTTCGGGCTCAGCGGCGGCCGGCAACACGATCCGGCGCCGCAAGGCAAGCCCATCGACGAGATAGACCGTCGCGTCGGCGCCGACGTGCGACGTGGTAGCGGACCGGAGCGCGCTGACGGCGGCCATGTCACCGCGTTTGATCTGGGCGACCACCGTATCGGCGTTGCGCGTGCGCCGGGTGACGATGATTTCATCGATACCGACGCGGATGAAAATACGCTCGCGCCGGCTCGTGAGCGCATCACGGACGGCGCGCGGCACCGCCGCAACCAGCGCCTGCGCCCACCATGCAAAAAAGGCCGTCAGATTTTGTTTGATGGCGAGCGCCAAAGGCCCGAGCTCGATTGCGTTCACGTCAGCGCCCCCGGCAGTGTTTGATCAGGAGGTCGATGACGCAGGTCGCGTCGACATCGACGCGCGGCGCGATGGTGAGTAGTGGCCAGCGCCGCTCGTGTGCGTCAGCGAAGACGACCTCGACCCGGACGAGGTCCGGCAGGTCGATCTCGTTCTCCCATGCGTCGTGCCAGCGGGGCACCCGCTCGCCACGCCTCTGCCCGAAATACCCGAACGCGACCGCACGCACCCCCGTCAGCAGGTCGACTTCGGTCATGGGGCCCGGCGATGCGTCGAGGTCAGGCGCATTGCGCTCGATGCGCCAAGCCATGACCAGACGTTGGCTTGCCTCGCCGTTCGTGAGCGCGAAGCGGATTCGGTGGAGGCCGCCGATCGCGGCGGTTCGGGGCAAAGGGCCGGACAGCTCCAAGCGGTCCCGTGTGCCTTGGAACGCGGCGATGACGGTCACATCGGCGTTATGCACGAGGGCGGGATAGGCCTGTGCGATCGTCTCGCGGAGCAGGTCATGCGCCACGAGCACGTCGGCGGTATAGGCGGCGCGTGCATCCGTGCGCGCCCAGGCAGCGGCGCCGAGCCGCAAGGCCGTAAAGGTGAGCAGCGACAGGAGGCTGACGAGGCCGATCGCGACGAGCATCTCAAGGAGGGTGAAGCCTGCTTGGCGCGCGGCTGGTTTGTGGACGGAACGGCGGCTCATAGCTTGGGCCCGAAGCGCAAAGTGCGGAGCGAAATCGTCTGCGGTCGTGCGTCATCGCCCCAGGCGACGGTTACCACGACATCGTAGATGGTGACCTGGTACGGCGTGTCGCGGAGAAGATCCGGGCCGGCGGCGACCTGGAGACGCCAACGGTAGCCGTCGCCGAAGGAGCCCGCGGTTTCCCCGAGACGCAGCGGCACCGCCGTTCCGAGTGCCGCCAGCGCGGATTCCGCGTGGGCAACGGCGATCCGCGTTCCGACGGCGCGCTCGACGCCGCTGGCATTGTCCAGGGCCATCGGGAGCAATGTGGCGAGCGCGAGCCCGGTGATCGCCAGAGCGACCAGGGCCTCGAGGAGTGTGAAGCCGGCATCGCGCGCGCCCATGCTAGATCCGCGCCTCTACGCGGCCGAACGGCCACGACACGCTGACCCGGTACACCTTGGCGCCGTGGATCAGCTCGACCGCGCCCCCCGTGGAGGTGCCGTCCGGAAAGAAGCGAATGGCGCTGGCCTCGTCGGCGCTTCTCTCGGCGAGCGCGCTGAATCGGACGTCGGCATTGGCGGGCAGCGTGCGTTCGAGCCGGTCGGCGGTGCGCACGTAGCGCTTGCCTCGGAGGTCCAAGACGAGGCCGGTCTCCTGCCGTAACGACACCGCTTGTTGGCGCAGCCAGCGCAGATCCGCAGCGAGCACACGCGTGGCCGCCCGAACCGCCGCGTCGTCGACGTCCCGGTGAACGGTTGTCGACAGCCACGTAGTGAACAGCGCCACGATCGTCAGGACGATGAGGAGCTCGAGCAGCGTGAACCCGGCGGCGCTCGCCTGCAGCGCCATCTTTGCGGGACGCCGTCTCCGGTCAAGCCGCAAGGTCATTGACGCTCATCAGGACGGTGACGATCGACGCGACCAAGCCGGCGACGACGAGGCCGAGCATGATGGTGATGACCGGAACCAGGAGTGCCATCAGCCGCTCCAGCGTCTGCTGAAAGCCGGACTCGAGCAGGTCGGCGGCGTGGCCGAGCATGGGTGCAAGCTGGCCAGTCTCCTCACCAACACGGATCATCTCGGTGACGGACGCGGCGAACACGCCCTGCGCCGCCAAGCAGTCAGCGAGCCGCCGCCCTTCGCGCACGCGTGCAGCCGCGTCCGCGACAATCGAGCGGACGATCCGGTTCGACACGACTCCGCCGGCCAGCGACAGCGCGGCGGGAAGGGCGACGCCATTTTCGATCAGCATGGCGAGGTTCCGCGTGAACCGGGCGGCTTCGAGGCCTTTCACCAGATCGCCGATAATGGGCACGCGCAGCACGACAGCATCGAGCCGGGCGCGGACGCGCTCGGTCTTGACCGCGCGCCGGGCGAACACGCCGATGAGGACGGACGCGAGCAGGAGGGGGGCATAATGGGCCTTGAGGATGGCGCCAAGGGCCAGCAGAACGCGGATCTGAAGGGGCGGCGCGACACGCGCGTCGGCGAACAGAGGCTCGAACTGCGGCAGCACGACCATCACGATGAGGAGGATCGAGGCGCCGGCCGTCGCGAGCAGGATCGTGGGATAGATGAGCGCCGAGCGCACCGAATCGCGCAAGGCCTGGGCCTTGGCGAGGAACGCGGCGAGGCGAAGGAGGGCGGGACCGAGGAAGCCGCCCTTTTCTGCCGCCCGCACCGTGTTGGCGAAAAAATGCGGGAAGACGCTTGCATGCGCGCCGAGCGCGTCGGCGAGCGACGCCCCAGCCCGGACGCGCTTGAGGGCGTCACTGAGGATGGCCCGCAGCCGCGGCGCTTTGCTCACTTGGACCAGGACCGCGAGGGCGCGGTCGACCGTCAGGCCGGCAGCGACGAGCGCACCGAGCTCGCGTGTCAGCAGCGCGATCTCGCGCGCTGACGGCCCCTCGTCAAGGAGGCGCCAGCGCGCCTGTGTCCACCGCGGGGCCGCCTTGGGCGGCGTTGCGCTGATGGCAATATGGCCCTGCGCCTGGAGGCGCGCGATCGCCTCGCGTGCGGTGTCTGCATCGATCTCGCCGGTCAGGACTTCGCCCGACCGCGCCAGGGCCTTGTACTGGAACGTCGCCATGTCAGCTCGTCGCCGTCACGCGGAGCACCTCGTCGACGGTGGTGAGGCCAGCCAGGCACTTGCGCAGGCCGTCGCGGTACATCGACGCCATCCCGTCGGCCTCGGCCTGGCGCTGCATCGCGTCGGCGCCAGCGCGCCGTATGACTAGGTCTTTGAGGGCCTCGGTCATGGCCAGCACCTCGGCGACCGTGGTCCGCCCCGCAAAGCCGTTGCCGCCGCATGCCGCGCAGCCACCTGGCTTGAACAGTGTGATGGGGGCGGGCGCATCGAGTTTGAGGCGGGCCGCGACGTCCGGCGTGACGGCGTACGGAACCCGGCACTGCGGGCACAGCCGCCGCACCAAGCGCTGCGCCGCGATGCCGTTGACCGTGGCCGTGATGAGGTAGTCTTCCACGCCCATGTCCAGGAGGCGTGTGATGGCGCTCGCGGCGTCGTTGGTGTGAAGCGTCGAGAGCACCAGATGGCCGGTGAGCGCAGCCTGGACCGCGATCCGCGCGGTCTCGACGTCGCGGATCTCGCCGACCAGGATCACGTCGGGATCGTGCCGAAGAAAGGCGCGGAGCGCGCCCGCGAAATTGAGCCCGATCTGCGGGTGGACCTGAACTTGCGTGACGCCGGCGAGCTGGTATTCGACCGGATCCTCGACGGTGAGGATCTTGAGATCCGGTGTGCAGACATGCAGCAGCGACGTATAGAGCGTCGTGGTCTTGCCGCTGCCGGTCGGGCCGGTGACGAGGAGGATGCCGTGCGGGCGCTGCAGGATCGCACGGTAGCGTTCCAGGACGGCGCCGTCATAGCCGAGGGCGGCGAAGTCGAGCGCCACCTGGCTGCGGTCGAGGATGCGCAGCACGATGCTCTCGCCGTGGACGCTGGGCACGATCGAGACCCGGAAATCGATCTCCTTGCCCTGCACGGCAACGCGAAATTTGCCGTCCTGCGGCAGGCGGCGCTCAGCGATGTCAAGGCGCGCCATGATCTTGATTCGCGAGCTGACGGCAGGCCCGAGCCCGGCTGGCGTCTCCTCGACCGGGCGCAGCGCGCCGTCGATCCGGAAGCGGACGGTGAGCACGTTCTCGGCCGCTTCGATATGGATGTCGGAAGCGCGCGCCTCGACCGCGCGCTCGATCCAGAGATTGACGAGGCGGATGACGGGCGCCTCGCTGGCGAGGTCTTTGAGACGCTCCGTGTCCTCGGCTTTGGCGTCGAAGCCGGCGGAATCGAGACCGGCGACGATCTGTTCGCTCGTCGGCGCGCTGGCGCCGTAGAGCCGGTCGAGGGCGCGGGCGAGGTCGGAGGCGAGCGCCACGCGCGGTAGGATTGGGGTCTCGGCCGCATAGCGCACCGCCTCGATCGCCTCACGATCGAGCGGGTCGGCCATGGCGAGGACGAGGCCGTCGGCGCCTTCGGCCAGCGGCACGATGCTGGCCTGGCGCAGGAACTTGGCCGACAGCCGATCGGCGAGAATCGGTCGCTCTGGGAACGCCGCGGCCGTGATCACGGGCGCGCCGGTGAAAGCAGACAGTGCGTCGGCGAGGTCGCGCTCGGCGATGAGGCCGAGGCGGGTGAGGACGGTTCCAAGGCGCTCGGACATTTCGGCTTGCAGCCGCCGGGCGCGATCGAGTGCGGCCTGAGGGAGCGCTCCGCGCGCGACAAGGAAGGCGCCGAACTCGGCTTGCGAATCGCCAGTGGGGTTGTCGACGGACATGCGGCCCTCACCCTGGCACGCCGAGATCCGATCCGGCCAGCATGGCGCCGCAGACGACGATTAGGGCCATGCAGCGCCCTGGCCCGAACGCGATGCGCTGACGCACGAGTCCTAGACGCGCCATCGTATTGGGCAGCGTCAGCGTGCGGTCGACAACGACCAATGCGGCGGCGAGCGAGAAGCCTACGAAAAGGAAAGCGCCCCCAAACGGTTCCATGGCAAGCCCAGTGCTCTGCGCCATCATGCGCGACAACGGTGCTCGTTAAAGCTTTTAATAATACATTCCACGGTTGAAGTTCGCACTACGATTCAACTCGCGAGGACGATGCTCACTGTTTTAAGTTTGCGTAGGCACAGGACCGACATCGTCACGGGTACTCGCGGGACCAGTGGTTAGCGCCGCTCTTCGAGGGCGGGCACGTGACACGGCAGCATCTCTATATGCCGGGGGTGCCGCCACCGGTTGCTGAATTGCCGGTCGCTGTGCGATAGGGCGGCGTTTGGATTTTCAGGGGGCACATCGCTCATGCTGACCATTGCACCAACGGCGGCAGATCTGGCCGCGCTCGGCCAGTTTGCTGTCGTTCTCGCGGGCCTCGGGCTCATCGGCTCGCTGGTTGGCGGACGCGCGATGCAGCCTGATCGCGGAATCGTCGCGGGATGGGGGCTAGCCTCGGTCGCGTTCACGATTGGGGGTGTCATCGGCGTGCCCTTCGGCGCCGTCGCCGGGGTGTTCTTTGCGGTCACCGCCTTTACCGCGGTGGCCCGTTTCGCGTCGCGGCCCGAGCTGGACCGGTTTGCGCTCGCAGTGGCGGCGTGCCTGCTGCCGACCCTCGTTATTGCAGCCGGAAAGCTGCCCTCCGGGACCGACGAGGCGATGCACTGGCTGCCGAACGCGGCCTATATCTTCGAGCACAATGCCTTTCCGCGCGCCGATGGCCCGGTCAGTGGCTCGTTCTTTCCAGCCTTTCCCTACAATCTGGCCTTCGTCACCTATCTCGTCAGCATGCTTTCGGGGCAGCTTGCCGAACAAGCCGTGGTGCTGTTCAACGCAGCGCTTTGCGGCGTGCTCGCGCTTCTGATCCTTCAGCAGACGCGCGCGGAGGGGGCCGGCTTGGGGCGGCCCGCATCGGGGCCGCGGATCTTCGGCGTTGCGGCCTTGGTGGTGCTGGCGGCAACGGCGCTGAATCCGACTTTTCTACCAAAAGTGGTCTTCACGAATTACGCAGATTTCGCGACCGCGCTCGGGCTGGCGCTCGGCGGCTGGCTTCTCGTCGATCTCATGAAGCGGTGCGAGGGGGGCCTGATGCCGTGGCGAGAGGCGCTCTATACGGGATTTGTCCTGGCCGCCGTGATCAACACCAAGCAGGCAAACCCGGCGTTGGTGATGATCCTCGGGGTGAGTGCAATCGGCATTGCGGCGCTGGCTGATCATCGCCGTGCGGTCCGACTGGTTGTGCTGTCTCCGGCGTGGCTCGGCCCCGCACTCGCGCTCTGGGGCCTCTGGCGCTGGCATGTCGCGGGTGCAATGGGCGGCGTTGGTGAGAACCGGTTGCGGCCTCTGGCGGCATGGGGGTGGGACGCAATCCCTGCCATCCTTGCCAGCATGGGCGAGGTAATGCTTAAGAAATCGGGCTACACGGCGCTTATCGTCATTGCGAGCACGGTGGCGCTTCGCGGTGTGCTCAAGCGCCGGCATGATCCGACGACACGCTTGGCCCAACTCTGTGCCGCTGTTTTTGTCCTGTATCTCGGCTTCCTGTTCTGTATGTACCTTGGCAATTTCGCGGGCGAGGCTGCGCGCGAGGCGCAATCGTTCTGGCGCTATCAGACCCATCTGGGCCCCCTCGCGCTGCTGGTGACGGTGGCCCTGGTGGCTGAGAAGGGTGGGCCGCTCCTGCGGCGCATGGCGCCGCGGGCGATGACTTTGGCGGCCATGTTCGCGGCGGTTGTCGTCGTCGTTGGGCCGATTGCGGCGGCGCAGCGGATGATTCGGACCGATCTTGAGATGCCGAAGCCGTTTCTGGACCAGATCGCTCGGGACGCAGCGCGCCTCGTGCCGGCAGATGCCACGGTCACGATCGCGCTGCCGTTTAACGGTCTCGATTTGTCGATGATGATGCGACTTCGTCTCTGGGCGCCGGCCCGTACAATCCGCCTCGCGCCGCCGCGACCTGATCGGCCGCTGGAGGGTGTGGCCGAGGAGGGATTCGTGCTGCTCCTATGTGGGCCGAAGCATCTTGAAGAGGCGGCCGGTACTGCGTTGCCGCCCGATACGGCGCTTCTTCTCCAGCATGAGTCGTCGCGCTGGCGAGTCGTTGCGCATTGGCCGCATCCGCCTGCACTCTTCGACGACCCGAAACGTTCGACCGCGCGATGCCCCAGGACAGCAGCTGATTCATGACTCCAGCGTATCACTTGACGCCCGAGTAACTTGAGCTGGCTAGCCGTCCAGGTCGTCGACTACGTCTTGACGCTTGAGGTTGACGTTCCACGGCAACAGGCGACGTCGTTAAACTGAGCCTGCAGAATTGGCAGTGCCCGCGAATCTGGAACGCCGCCGCAGACGTTGCTCTGATCGATCCCGCTTCGACCGCCAATCGAAATGGGCGACGAGTCGCTAGTGTCGACGGCACAGATTCGGCGTTCGAGGAGGCTCACGGAGTCCGACGGCTCTTGCACGAGGCTGACCCGGCCGGGCGGAATGTGCCACCTGCCACCCAGCCGGCGCGGCACCACCACTTCTGCGCACTAAAGAATGCCGAATGCATTTTTTGGTTGCCCCGTTCGGAGCGCCAGCGATAAGTTGGTAAAAGCTTAACCATAAAAGGCCGGGGGTTGGTCAATGGGGCGGGGGGGCTGGTGCGGCGTTCGTGTGTGGAGCGTTACGTCTTCAAGTTGCAGTAATTCCAGCGATTCACAACCGATTCGGACCTATCGAACGGTGGCCGGCGCGGGGCGTGGGGCGGCACTCTGTTTGGGCATGCTGATGCTCTCGAGTCCGGCTTTGGCTTCAATGGCGTTGCCGGGCAGTTTCGGCGTCTCGGATACGGGGGCAGCGACATATACCGTTCCAATCCACATTCCGGTGGGGACAGCCGGAATGGCGCCCTCGCTGTCCTTGGCCTATAGCAGCCAAAACGGGGCCAGCGGGTTGCTGGGGATCGGGTGGTCGCTCGCGGGCCTGCCGACGATCATGCGCTGCCCCAAGACGATCGCGCAAGACGGAGCGGTCGAGGGGGTGGAGCACGATGGCGACGACCGCTTCTGCATGGAAGGCGAACGATTGGTCGCTCTGACGGGGGCTTACGGCGCGGACGGAACGGAATATCGGACCGAGCGCGAGGGCTTCTCCAAGATCGTCTCCTATGGCGTGGCGGGCAGCGGCCCGGCCTGGTTCAAGGTGTGGACCAAGGCCGGGCAAGTCATGGAGTTCGGCAACACCCCCGACAGTCGCATCGAGGCGCAGGGCAAGGGAACGGCCCGCCTCTGGGCGATCAACAAGCTCCAGGACACGAAGGGCAACTACATCGCGTTCGCTTATGCTGAGGACAACATCAACGGTGAGTATCGACCCAGCCGTATCGATTATACCGGGAACAGTGCCGCCGGGCTCTCGCCGTTTGCCTCGGTGCGCTTCGAATACGAGAGCCGGCCCGATATCGTTCCGCTCTACGAAGCGGGCGCATTGAGCAGGACCACACAGCGCCTGAAGACCGTGCGGGCCTACGTCGGCGAAGAGGTCGTGCGCGAGTATCGCCTCGCGTACGAAGCAAGCGCGGCGACACTGTCCTCGCATCTCGCCTCTGTAACGCTCTGCGCGGGTAGCGGGACCTGCCTTCCGCCGACCACGTTTGCTTGGATCGATCGCGATAGCGTTGCATTTTCCGGTTCGTTGTACTCACAGCTCGGCACCAGCAACTGGACGGGCTGGCGGACGCTGGCGGGCGATTTCAACGGCGACGGCCGGACCGATCTGGCGGCATACTTCGCCGACAACAACGGCTGGCGTGCGTGGATTGCGTTGAGCCGGGGAGATGGCACGTTCAGCGGACCCACGCTCGCCACCTTTGGCACCAGCAACTGGTCGGGCTGGACGACGCTGGCGAGCGATGTCAACGGCGACGGCCGCACCGACCTCTTGGCGCACATCGCCGACAACAACGGCTGGCGCGTGTGGGTGGCGTTGAGCCGCGGGGATGGCACGTTCAACGCGCCCGTGCTCGCCTCGTTGGGCAGCAGCAACTGGTCGGGCTGGAAGCCCGAGACCGGCGATTTCAACGGCGACGGCCGGACCGACGTGGCGGCGTCTATCGCCGACGGCAACGGCTGGCGCGTGTGGGCGACACTGGGCCGCGGGGATGGCACCTTCAGCGGGCCCACGCTCGCCTCGTTGGGCAGCGGCAACTGGTCGGGGTGGGCGACGGAGACCGGTGATGTCAACGGCGACGGCCGGACCGACCTGGTGGCGCACATCGCCGACAACAACGGCTGGCGTGCGTGGATTGCGTTGAGCCGGGGAGATGGCACGTTCAGCGGACCCACGCTCGCCACCTTTGGCACCAGCAACTGGTCGGGCTGGCGAACCGAGACCGGTGATTTCAACGGCGACGGCCGGACCGACCTAGCGGCGTACATCGCGGACGGGAACGGCTGGCGTGCGTGGGTCGCGTTGAGCCGGGGAGATGGCACGTTCAACGCGCCCGTGCTCGCCACCTTTGGCACCAGCAACTGGTCGGGGTGGGCGACGGAGACCGGCGATGTCAACGGCGACGGCCGGACCGACCTGGTGGCGCGCATTGCCGACAACAACGGCTGGCGTGCGTGGGTGGCGTTGAGCCGCGGGGACGGCACGTTCAGTGGGCCCACGCTCGCCACCTTGGGCACTGGCAACTGGTCGGGCCGGAGATCGCTGGCCGGTGATTTCAACGGCGACGGCCGGACCGACGTGGCCCTGGACATCGCGGACGGGAGTGGCTGGCGCGTGTGGGCGTCGATCACACAGGCCAAGAGCTTTGCCATAAACAAGATCACAGACGGTGTAGGGGCAACCACGCAGATCACGTATACGGCGCTTTCGGTGCTCGGATCACCGTACACCAAGGATCGTAGCGCGGTTTATCCGACGGTCGACGTCCAGGGGCCAATGTACGTCGTCTCCGAGGTCCAGGCCTCGAACGGTGTGGGTGGGTGGTCCCGCGCGGCCCATTCTTACGTCGGTGCGAAGTCAAATCTGCATGGCCACGGTTTTTTGGGCTTCCGCGAGATATGGGTGAAAGATGTGCAAACCGGTGTGGAGCAGACAACGAGCTTCCGCCAGGATCTTCCCTATCAGGGCCTCGTCGCGCGCCGAATCAAACTGCTGAACGGCGTCGCGCTGAGCCGCACCGAGAACAGCTACGTGGCCACGAATCTCGGCGGAACGCGCCACTTCGTACACCTGACGCGCAGTATCGAGACCCGCCGTGATCTCGATCGCAGCTTAATCGCGCACGTGTCGACCGACTACACCTACGACGATTGGGGCAACGCAACCCAGGTGATCGTCGCAAGCAGCGATGGGCAGGTGAAGACCACGAGCAATACCTATGTCAACGACGCTGCGAGTTGGATTCTGGGGCGACTGATGCACTCGTCCGTAACCAGCGTGACCGATGCTGGTTCGTCGGCACCGCCGGCCCCGAGCGATATGGTCGAAATCACGATTGCCCAGAACATCAACAACTTCGTTCTTGTCGATGCCGCTCGCGCAGCCGGTTGGCAGCCAGGCTTTGGGGTCACGGTTCGCATCAACTCGGGTGTCACGGTCGGCTCAAACTCGACCGTGGTTCCCGCTTTCGATATTGGCCCGCTGCGGGGCACGGGGCCGATCACAATTACGAACAACGGCCGCATTCAGGGCCGCGGCGGCAACGCCGGCGTAGGCGGAGCAGCTCCCGTAGCGAGCATCAGCAAGCCTGGCGGCGCGGGCCAGCCTGGCGGCGCCGGCGGTCCGGCGTTACGCGCCACTGCCGCGGTCGCCATCGACAACGCTGCTGGCCAGATCTGGGGCGGCGGCGGCGGCGGCGGCGGCGGCGGCGGCGGCGCACTTAGCGCTTATCCCTTTTTTCTCATTCCCTACTCGGGTGGCATGGGCGGCGGCGGCGCGGGGACAGTTGCCGGATGGCCGAATGGTAGCGCGATTGCAGGCGGCGGCGGAAGCCCGGCTAGTACCCCATCCGGGACTTACTCCCTTTATGGCGGCGCTGGTGGCGGACCAGGCCAGCCAGGTGCGGCCGGCCAACCCGGCTCAGGAACGATGTGGAGCTGCTCGGAGTGCGAGCAGGTGCCCGCAGGCGGCCCCGGTGGCCCTGGCGGTGCGGCGGGAGCGGCGGTGATTGGCAACGCGAACATCACCTGGATCGCGGCCGGCGATCGTCGAGGAGCGATCCAATGAGCGGCGCGGGCAGGGCGCCGCAAAGCGGCGCAAGCGGAGAGTGTGCGGGCAAGGGATTCGCGGGGGGGCGGGCTATGGTGCGCGCGCGTATGCAACTAACAGTGCTCTCGCTCGTGGGGCTGCTCGCAACGAGCGCGCCGACATGGGCCGCATCGGCCACCCGGACGTCGGGCTTCGAGTACGACCCGATCTCGGGCCTGCTCACCAAGGAGAGCGTCGAGCCCGATCAACCGGAGCTGCGCCTCGACACGGCTTACACGTACGACGCCTTCGGCAACAAGACGCAAGTCGTGGTGAGTTCGCCGGCCACGGGCCAAGCCGCGATCGAGCCGCGCTCGTCCAGCACGGGGTACGATCCGCAAGGTCGCCTTGCGCTGACGGCCACCAACGCGCTCGGTCACACCGAAACGCGCACCTACGATACGCGCTTTGACGCGATCACGAGCCTCACGGGGCCCAATGGCCTCACCACTGCCTGGTCCTATGACGATTTCGGGCGCAAGACGCTCGAGATCCGCGCCGACGGCACGCGGACGACCTGGGACTACCTTTTCTGCGCGGGTGTCAACGGCGGCACCACGACCTGCCCGCCCCATGCCAAGTATCTCGTGCAGACGATACCCCTGGCTTCGGACGGCGCAACGCAGAACGGACCGTGGGTGAAGACCTATTTCGATGCGCTCGATCGTGAGGTCCAGGTCGAGACGCAAGGCTTCGACGGCCGCACGGTCGTCGTTTCGACCGAGTATGACGCCTTGGGCCGCGTCGCGCGCAAGAGCCGGCCTTATTTCGCGGGCGAGATGCCCAAATGGACCGTGTTTGCCTATGACGCGATCGGACGTGTGGTGCGCGAGACCCGCCCTGACGCCAGCCTCAGCACGATCGCCTATGCGGGATTGGTCACGACCGCGACCAACGCTTTGGACCAGTTCCGCACCACGACGCGCGACAGCCAGGACCGGGTCGTGCAAGTGGAGGAGGGCAAGGCGGGCGAGCTCACCACGATCATCACCTTCGCTTTCGATCCATTCGGCAATCTCACTCGCATCACCGACGCGGCGGGAAACGTGACCACGCTCACCTATGACGGCCGCGGGCGCAAGGTGGCGATGGCCGACCCGAATATGGGCACATGGACTTACGCTTATGACGCGCTGGGGCAGCTCGTCTCCCAGACGGATGCCAAGGGCCAGGCGACCACCACGGCCTACGATAAACTCGGACGCATGACAAGCCGCACCGAGCCCGGCCTCGTCAGCACCTGGAGTTACGACAGCGCCGTCCACGGCATCGGCAAGCTGGCCCAGGCGAGCGCCGACAACGGCTATGCGCGCATCCATACCTACGATGCGCTCGGAAGGCCGTCGAGCACGTCGATTTCGATCGGCGGTGCCGGGCCGTATGTTTTCGCGAACACCTATGACGCCGACGGCCGGCTCGCGACCGTCACCTATCCCTCGGGCTTCGCGGTCCGCCACACCTATACGGCGCTCGGCGACCTCGCCGAAGTGCGCGATGACGTCACCGGCGCACTCTACTGGCGGGCCGACACGGCCAATGCCGAGGGCCGCCTCACCCAAATCGCGCACGGCAATGGTCTTATCACCACCAAAGATTATGACCCGAACACGGGTTGGCTCACGGGCGTGCGCGCTGGCGCGAACGATGCCGTGCAAAGTCTCTCGTTCCAGTACGACGTGCTCGGCAACCTGCGATCGCGCACCGACGCCACCCAGAATCTCACCGAGAGCTTTGGTTATGACGCGCTGAATCGCCTGATTTCGGCGTCGATCCCGGACGTGGCGACCAAGACCGTGCAATACGACACGATCGGCAACGTCATCCAGAAGTCCGATGTCGGCACCTACGTCTACAACCCGGCCGGCGCGGCTCAACCCCACGCGGTTCAGAGCGTCTCGGGGGCGCTCAACGCGACCTACGCCTACGACGCCAACGGCAACATGCTCTCGGGCGCGGGGCGCACGGTGACGTGGACGAGCTTCAACATGCCAGAGGCGATCGCGCGGGGCGCGACGACGCTGACCTTTGCCTACGACACGGAGCACCGCAGAACGCGTCAGGTGGACCCGGACGGGACCACGCTCTATCTCAGCGACGCCGCGAGCGGCGTGATGGTGGAGAAGTTCACGGGCACCACGGGGGCCACGCGATGGAGCAACTATGTCTTCGTCGCCGGCGAGATCGCGGCGGTGGTCTACGAAGACGGCGCGAGCCCCACTCTGACGCGCTATTTCCACAACGATCATTTGGGCTCGATCGCCGTGATCACCGATGAGGCTGGGCGTGTGGTGGAGCGGCTTTCCTACGACGCCTGGGGCATGCGGCGCTTCGCCAACGGCCAGGACGATCCAAGCGAGAGCATCACGAGCCTCACGAACCGCGGCTTCACCGGCCACGAGCACCTCGAGGAGGTGGGGCTCGTACACATGAACGGGCGCGTCTACGACCCGGCGCTGGGCCGCTTCACGAGCGCCGATCCCCTCATTCAGGACCCGTTCAATGCGCAATCCCTGAACCGCTACAGCTACGTCCTCAACAACCCGCTCGCCCACATCGATCCCAGCGGATACCTCAGTCTCAAGAAGGTTCTTCGAAATCCAATCTTCGGCGTTGCCGCAGGGTTGGCGGCCTCCTGGGTCATGGGGCCCGGTGGATTTGGTTTGTACGCAAATGTGTTCTCAATTGAAGGAGCCATCGTGGCCGGGACCGTATCAGGCGGGCTCGGCGGCGGCGTCAAGGGCGCAATCATCGGCGGCGTCAGCGGCGCGTTCACGTCCGGGATTGGTGGGCTCGATCTTGGGCTTGGCCAGATGAATTTCCTTGGCCAGGCGGCACTGCATGGCATCGCGCAAGGCACGTTCGCAGAGATGCAGGGCGGAAAGTTCGGGGCCGCGTTTCTGGCCGGCTCGTTCTCCAAGCTCGGAAGCACAGCGACTCCGAGTGTGATACGTGGCGACGCCTTGGGCGCGGTGATCGCACGGGGGGTTGCGACCGCCGTCATCGGCGGCACTGCCGCCAGCATCGGGGGCGGCAAGTTCGAGAACGGTGCCGCCACCGCTGCCTTCGTATACCTCTTTAATGAATGTGGTGACGGCGGATGCTTTGAATCTTCGGCAGAGCGCGATATCAGGCTTAATGCGCAAGATCCAGCAAGGTATTGGGCTATGAAGTGTGCTTCCCGCGAACCGGGAGCGTGTGAATTTTATGGTGTTGTTACCAAAACCAGTGATCTGGGCATCCTCGCTGAGGAACGTATGAAGATCATGGCTCATAACATGAGGGTGCCGATGCCCGAGTGGTCGGCTGTCAGCAAGGATTTCATGAACCGATATGGGAACTATCAAAGCAGAGTATTCAGCGAGACTAATCCCGGCTACATGGGTAGGGGTACGAATGCAATTCTCCATCACCAGACGTTTAACGCGTTCGGCCTGCCCGCCGCGACGTTCGGAGGTACGCCGATACCTGGTGCGCCAAACTGGATTATGTTTGGATCAAAATGGTGTGCTGAATGCCCAAAATACGATCAATTTGGCTCCCGATAAGGGTAGTAGCGATGATCCCCGCGGTCCTTGTTGGAGCGGTCGCGTATGCAAATGAAATTTTGACACGAGAGGGAGTGACGCTTTGTGTTCCTGAGCGAAATATTTTTCATCCATCAGGTGCAGGGCTGCCTAAATTCCATGGAAGGGAGCCGCTGCTTATCTTCAAATTCCTTGCACATGAGGTCGCTGCCGTAATCCCGAGCTATGTCTCGCAGCGCGAAAAAGCGCAGCTCGATCTAATCGGCGAGCTAGACGTGCTAAGCGATGCGCAGCGAGAGCGCACGTTAGCGATCAACAACTACGAAGATCTCTGGACTGGAACTGGCGCGTTTCAAAACTGGCAAACTACATTTAATAAGGATCTTGGGTTGTTTAAGGCGTCTCCACAGGGCGAAGAGAATCCGAAAAACTGGGTCTTATTGAATGTCTTTCCCGATGCAAGTCGCCCGATGCCAAAGAGTCAGTTCGAGTTCGTCGTTGCCACATGCCACGCCACCGATGTTCCGATGCACGATGGCGTGAAACGAGTTGGGAGCTGTGGCCGACGAATCTTTTTCGACCGTATTACAATTGATTATAGCCTTCACGCTGAAAATTCACGACACATCTTCCAGATAGACGCCCTGCTGAAGGAGAAGGTCATGTCCTGGAAATCAGCCTGCCAGCAGTAGCCCAACGTGGAAGCGACGTCAGAGAAAGTTGGCTGGGATCTCAGGAACAGCTCAATCGAACTGCATGTTCGCGTTCTTGTGCGGGGAACTGGCAAACTAGCTTGCGGCTTTGAGTGCTGCCGCTGCTTGTTAAATAGGTAGGGCTGCAGCGGATAGTCTCGTAAAGGGCGCGACGGTGGGGTATAGGTGGTGGTAGTCAGCGCCAAAATTCTGTCTTTCCGTGTATAGGATGATCGGCCTGTGCTCGGTCGGCTTGTGCAGCGCGTGTCCTCGACTTGGCCCTTATCCATCGCCACTAGTGCGCATAGCGCCTGATGTGGTGTAGGGGGCTGATCGGCAAACAGCTTGCGCAAGTAGACCGTGAGGACGGGGCGCGCACAGCGCCACGACGCGACAACGTAGGTGATGCCGGCCTTGGTTTGCGTGCCTCTGGTTGGGCGAGCGCCGCTCCGGTCCACCTGGGCGCGGAGCAAGTTCACATAGCATATGTCCTTGCGCGTGCCCGCCTGCGCCGTGTCGCCGTCGAACGCGATCGCGCGTTATCCAGTCCGCTCCATGAGCCAGTCAAAAAGGCCCACGCAGAGTGCGCGTTCGGCCAGCCGGCCGCGGGTCCAGACCTGGACCGTGCCGCCGGCCGGTGCCTCGAGCGTGCCCGCAGGCGTATGGCAGACGACGAACAGGCGATCGTAAAGCCCGGCCGCTTCGAAGCGCGTGATATGCTCGGCGAGCACGGCGCGATCTGCTCGGACGATCACCTGCATGGCCGCGGTCTCGCCCGAGGCCGGCTCCTCCAGCACCAAGTCGACATCCTGCTGCGCGCTGCCGCAGCGTGACAGCCGCCGCCAGCCGCCTGCGGTGAAGATGAGGTCGACCAGGGTCTCGAAATCCGTCCAGCGCAGGTCTGCGATCATCGCCTCGGCCGCTGCGATCATCGCCGCGCGGGCAGCGCGCGCCCGGGCGAGGGCGGGCGCCTCGTGGCCGTTGATCCGCCGGACGAGCTCGTCAGCCGCCGCGACCGCACGGATCGTCCGGCCGTCGGCGCCGACCTGGGTAAGGCGAGGGCTGAGCTCATCAATCTTCAAGGGCCGGCCCTGGCGATCCGTGTTGCGCCAGGGGCCGATCGTCCGCCGCAGGCGTGCGCCGCGCATTGCGGTGCTGGGGCCGCGCCAGACCACGTCGAGGTCGGCGAAGGCCCACCAGAGATGCCCGTCCGCTATCGTGATCCAGAGGCAATCGGCCCCAAGCGTATAGAAGTCGCGGAGTTCGCGCAGGGCCGCCTTGGCCTGGGCGGTGGACTGGCCCGCCGCCATGAGCGCGCGGACCAC
>Ga0164243_10004325_pt1 | contig 22312 bp, 19 predicted proteins | sample OricompcompostOP_FD_108781 | JGI IMG/M metagenome (GOLD analysis project Ga0164243, IMG submission 108781) | Organic Plus compost microbial communities from Emeryville, California, USA - Original compost - Organic plus compost (OP) | ecosystem: Engineered > Solid waste > Mixed feedstock >...
AGGCACTTTCGCGGCGCGCGGCCTGGGCTTCGGCATCCCCTCGCTGCGGGTGGACGGCAACGATTATCTGGCGGTTCTGGCGGTGGCGAAATGGGCGGCGGAACGCGCCCGGCGCAACCTGGGCCCGACGCTGGTGGAATATGTCACCTATCGCGCCGGCGGGCATTCGACCTCGGACGACCCCTCCGCCTATCGCCCGGCCGAAGAAAGCGCCGCCTGGCCCTTGGGCGACCCGATCCTGCGGCTGAAAAACCACCTGATCGCGCTTGGCCATTGGAGCGACGCGCGCCACCAGCAGGCCGAGGCGCAGATCCTGGCCGAGATCACCGAAAGGCAGAAGCGCGCCGAGGCCATCGGCACCCTGCATCACGGCCAGCACCCCAGCCCCGCCGACATGTTCGAGGATGTCTATGCCGAGATGCCGCCGCATCTGCTGAAGCAACGTCACGAGGCGGGGTTCTGACATGGCACGCATGACGATGATCGAGGCGATCCGCGACGCGCTGGACGTGGCGATGGGCGCCGACCCTTCCGTCGTGGTCTTCGGCGAGGACGTGGGCTATTTCGGCGGCGTCTTCCGCTGCACCGCCGGCTTGCAGGCGAAATACGGCAAGACCCGCTGTTTCGACACGCCGATCAACGAATCCGGCATCGTCGGCGCCGGCATCGGCATGGCCGCATACGGGCTGAAGCCGGTGGTGGAAATCCAGTTCGCCGATTACATGTATCCCGCCTATGACCAGATCGTGTCCGAGGCGGCGCGGCTGCGCTATCGCTCGGCCGGGCAGTTCACCTGCCCGATGGTGGTCAGGATGCCCACCGGCGGCGGCATCTTCGGCGGCCAGACCCACAGCCAGTCGCCCGAGGCCCTTTTCACCCATGTCACCGGGCTGAAAACCGTGGTGCCCTCGAACCCGCGCGACGCCAAGGGCCTGCTGATGGCCGCCATCGAGGATCCCGACCCGGTGATCTTCATGGAGCCGAAGCGGCTTTACAACGGTCCCTTCGACGGCCATCACGACCGGCCAGTGACGGCCTGGAAAAGCCACGAGCTGGGCGAGGTGCCCGAGGGGCATTATACCGTCCCGCTGGGCAAGGCCGTGCTGCGCCGCCAGGGCCGGGCGGCGACGGTGCTGACCTATGGCACCATGGTCCATGTCGCGCTGGCTGCGGCCGAGGAATCCGGCGTCGATGCCGAGGTGATCGACCTGCGCACCCTGCTGCCGCTGGACATGGAAACCATCCTGGCCTCGGTCAACAAGACCGGCCGCTGCCTGGTGCTGCACGAGGCGACGCTGACCTCGGGCTATGGCGCGGAACTGGCGGCGCTGGTTCAGGCCGAATGCTTCTGGCACCTGGAGGCGCCGATCCGGCGGGTGGCGGGCTGGGACACGCCCTATCCGCATACGCATGAATGGAGCTATTTCCCCGGCCCCGCGCGGGTGGCCGAGGCATTGCGTCAACTGGTCGAGGTGGCCTGAGATGGGTATTCACGCAATCCGTATGCCCGATATCGGCGAAGGCATCGCCGAGGCCGAGATTTCCGAATGGCTGGTCCAGCCCGGCGACGTCCTGCGCGAGGACGACCCGATGGTGGCGGTCATGACCGACAAGGCGACGGTGGAAATCCCCTGCCCCGTCACCGGCACGGTGATCTGGCAGGCGGGCCAGCCCGGCGACGTGATCGCCGTCGGCGCCGAACTGGTGCGGCTGGAGGTGGACGGGCCGGGCAATGTCGCGGACGATGCGCCACCGGCGGAACCGTCGCGGCAGGCCGAAACCGCGCCGCCCGATCCCGAACCCGCCGAGGCAAAGGCCGAAGCCGCGGCCGAGCAGCCCGCCCCGAAACCGGCGGCACGCCCCGCCGCCGCCCCCCTGCGCCCCGAAGGCGAGCGGCCCATCGCTTCGCCCGCCGTGCGGGCACGGGCGCGCGAGGCGGGGGTGGATCTGCGGCTGCTGCGCGGCTCGGGCCCGGCGGGCCGGATCGGGCATGACGACCTGGACGCCTTCATCGCCTCGGGCGGCATTCCCGCCCCCTCGGGTCCGCAGGCGGATACCGGCATCAAGGAAATCCGCGTCATCGGCCTGCGCCGCAAGATCGCCGAACGCATGGAGGCCGCGAACCGCGTCCCGCAGATCACCATCGTCGAGGAAGTGGACGCAACCGCGCTGGAAGACCTGCGCGCCCGGATGAATGCGCAAGGCAAGGGGGCGCGGCTGACGCTGCTGCCCTTTATCGCCCGCGCCATCGTGCGGGCGCTGCACGACCAGCCGCTGCTGAACGCGCATTACGATGCCGAGGCCGGGCTGATCCGCCGCTTCGGCGGGGTGCATCTGGGCATCGCGGCGCAGACGCCGCAGGGGCTGATGGTGCCGGTGGTCCGCCATGCCGAGGCGCTGGACCTGCGCGGCCTCGCCGCCGAGATCGCGCGGCTGGGCGCGGCCGCCAAGGAAGGCACGGCCAAGCGCGACGAACTTGCCGGCTCGACCATCACCATCACCTCGCTGGGACCCTTGGGCGCCATCGCCTCGACCCCGATCCTGAACGTCCCCGAGGTCGCCATCGTCGGCGTCAACCGCCTGGCGGTGCGGCCCCACTGGAACGGCGCCGCCTTCGAGCCGCGCAAGATGATGAACCTGTCATGCAGCTTCGACCACCGGGTGATCGACGGCTGGGACGCCGCCGTCTTCGTGGCGCGGCTGAAGGAACTGCTGGAAACCCCGGCGCTGATCTTCGTGGAGGGCTGAGCGATGCGCGAGATCCAATGCAGGCTGCTGGTGATCGGCGCCGGCCCCGGCGGCTATGTCTGCGCCATCCGCGCCGGGCAGTTGGGCGTCGATACGGTGGTGGTCGATGCCGAGCCGCCGGGCGGAACCTGCCTGAATATGGGATGCATCCCCTCGAAGGCGCTGATCCATGCGGCCGAGGAATATCATCGCCTTGCCCAGCTTTCCTCGACGCCCTCGATGGGGATTTCGGCGGGCGCGCCGCGGCTGGACCTGGGCGCGACCATGGCCTGGAAGGACGGCATCGTCGAGCGGTTGACCGGCGGCGTCGCCACGCTGTTGCGCAAGGCCAAGGTGCGGCTGGTGGCGGGCCGGGCGGCGGTGCGCGACGGCAAGACCGCGCTGGTCGAGACGCCCGAAGGCCCGGTGCAGATCCGCACCGAGGTTCTGGTCATCGCCACCGGCTCGGAGCCGATCGAGGTGCCGTCACTGCCCTTTGGCGGCAAGATCATCTCCTCGACCGACGCGCTGGCGCTGACCGAGGTGCCGGGCCGGCTGGCTGTGGTCGGCGGCGGCTATATCGGGCTGGAACTGGGCATCGCCTATGCCAAGCTGGGCGCCGAGGTGACGGTGGTCGAGGCGGCGGCGCGCATCCTGCCGCAATACGATGCCGAACTGACCCGCCCGGTGGCGCAGCGCCTGGCGCAGTTGGGCGTGCGGGTGCTGACCGGGGCACGGGCCGGGGGGCTGTCGGACAGCGGCGCGCTGCGCGTCGCCGGCGTGGACGGGGCCGAGGACATCGCCGCCGACAAGGTGCTGGTGACGGTGGGCCGCCGCCCGCGCGCCACCGCGGCAGGCGTGGCGGGGCTGCGGCTGGAGATGGCCGGCCCCTTCATCCGCATCGACGAGCGTTGCCGCACCTCGATGGCCGGGGTATTCGCCATCGGCGACGTGACCGGCGAGCCGATGCTGGCCCATCGCGCCATGGCCCAGGGCGAGATGGTGGCCGAACTGGTCGCCGGCCAGCGCCGCGCCTGGGACAAGCGGGCCATTCCGGCGGTCTGCTTTACCGACCCCGAGATCGTTTCGGTGGGCCTGTCCCCGGACGAGGCGGCGGCGGCCGGGCGCGAGGTCGTGACCGGCCTGTTCCCCCTGGCCGCCAACGGCCGGGCGATGACGGCGGGGGACGAGGCGGGCTTCCTCCGCGTCACCGCCCGCGCCGACACCCATGAGCTGCTGGGCATCCAGGCGGTCGGCGCCGGCGTGGCCGAGATGGCCGGCGGCCTTGCCCTGGCGCTGGAAATGGGCGCGCGGCTGGAGGACATCGCCGGCACCATCCACGCCCATCCGACCCGAGGCGAGGCGCTGCACGAAGCCTGCCTGCGCGCGCTGGGTCATGCGCTGCATATCTGAAAGGGGCATTGATCGCCGCCCGGCGATGGCGCAAACCCCGCCCGCATGGGTGCAGGAGAGGATCGCGGTGGCAGGGACGGATTTGCGGGTCGGGCTGGCCCCGCCCTGGCTGGTGGCCGATCTGGGGCGGGTGCGGCGGGTGCTGTCCTTTGCCCCCTATCGCCCCGGCTTTCGCAGCGCCCGGCACATCCTGATCCGCCAGGTCCGCGATGCCGACCTGCCCCCCGATCTGGACGCCATGGGCTGGCTGGGGGCCGAGATGGCGCGGATCGGTCATGGCGGCGACGTGGGCATGATGACCTCGCGCGGGTTGGAACATCACCGGCTGGCCCAGGCCGGGCCCGTGGCCTGCGTCGCGACCGTCGGGCTGGGCAATGCCGAGCGGGTGGGCCGGCGGCGCATGGTTTCGACCAGCGGCTATGGCACCATCAACATCGCCCTGCTGATCGAGGACGGGCTGACCGACGCCGCCATGATCGAGGCGCTGAGCATCGTGGCCCAGGCCCGCACCGCCGCCATCCTGACCGCGGGGGTGGAACTGCCGACCGGGCGCGCGACCGGCACCGGCACGGATTGCATCGCCCTGGCCTGCAATCCCGGCAAGACCGCCTTTGCCGGACTGCACACCCCCTTGGGCGAGGTCATCGGCGCCGCCGTCCATGATGCGGTCCTGGACGGCGCGCGGGCCTGGATCGCCAGTCACGGCCGGCGGCCGGCGATAAGCCCCGGCCCGGTCCCGCCGCCCGCGTAATCCCTGCCCCACATATATTTAATTGTGGGGTAAAATTCCGCGAAATGCGCGCCCCATCCCATGCCCCACGGGGAAAATCCCGTGGGGCAGGCCGGAAGCACCCGCCGCCCGGCCCGCCGGCGCCCGCTCGTCAGCTTCTGCCCAGCACGAAACGGTCGAAGGACCGTTCCAGCTGCGCCTGCCCGACGCCGCGGCCGATAAAGACCACCGCACCGTCCCGCGCCGAAGCATCCTCGGGCAGAATCTCGGGCTGCTGCACGACCCGGCGCACGGTTTGCAGCAAAAGCCGCCCGGCCGGGGTGCGCACCACCCCCTTGACGCGCAGCAGATCGTCGCCCCGCGCATGCAGCAGCGCCGACAGCCAGACGGCAAAGGCGGTCCAGTCGGTGCCCTGGGGCAGGACCAGCCGCATCGGCCGGGGCGGCGGCCCCTCGGTCCGCAGCCTGGGCAGGTCCTCGGGCGCCGCCGCGGGCAGGTCGGGGGCGGGCACCGCCTCGCCCATCCGGGCGAATTCGATCGCGGCGCCGGGGCTCAGCCGGCGCAGCGTCGCCACCAGCCGCGCCAGGTCCACGGGCGCGACGGCATCGCCCTTGGTCACCGTCAGCAGATCGGCCGCCCCGACCTGTCGCCGGGCAAGCGGCTCGGCGCGCAGCTGCGCCAGCCCGTGCAGCGCATCGACCACGACCCGGACCGGATCGAAACGGATGTGATGGACCAGCACCGGGTCCGCCTGCACCGCCGCGATGATGGCCCCCGGATCGGCAAGGCCCGAGGTTTCCAGCACGACATGGGCCGGCCCCTGCCCGCGGCTGCGCCGGTCGGCCAGTTCGCGCAGCGCCGCGACCAGCCCGGCGCGGCCGGTGCAGCAGGCGCAGCCCCCCGGCAGGCTGAGGGTCGGGCCGCGCAGCAGCGCATCGTCCACCGGGATCTCGGCCGCCTCGTTGACCAGGATCGCCGCCTGCGCCAATGCGCCGGTATGGATCCGGTGGCGCAGCCAGGTCGTCTTGCCCGCGCCCAGATAGCCGCCCAGGATCGCCAGCCGCATCTCAGCCCGCCAGGGGATCGAGAGGCCGGCCCAGCATCCGCTCGACCTCCTGCCACAGCGCGGGCAGGTCATCGACGATCACCGTCGCCCCGGTCAGGGTCGCCAGCTGGATCCCCGGCACCGTGCCGCCATCCGAGGCGACCAGCCCGTGCGGCCGCAACAGCCGGTTGATCACCGCCCCCTGCATCAGCCGGGCCCGCGTCCGGTCCATCGCCGTCTCGGCCCCGGCCTCGGTCCAGACGCCGGGACGGGCGGGAAAGCCGCAGGCATTGCACATCTCAGACCACCTCGGGGCGGCGGGACCCGGCAAAGGGATAGCGGGCGCGGAAATCCTCGGCGATCCGCTCGAAGGTCATCCATTCCACCCCTTCGTGGCCGTTGATATATTCGATCAGCCGTTCCAGCATCAGCAGCACCTGCGGCCGGCCCGACACGTCGGGATGGATGGTAAAGGCAAAGACGGCGTAATCCATCTCGCGATAGACCCAGTCGAACTGGTCGCGCCAAAGCTCCTCGATGTCGCGCGGATTGACGAAACCGTGCGAATTCGGGGATTTCTTGATGAACATCATCGGCGGCAGGTCGTCCACATACCAGTTCGCCGCGATATCGACCAGGTCGATTTCCCGGCCATGCCGCAGCGGCTGCATCCATTCCGCCGCCTGCTTTGAATAGTCGATCCTGGTCCATTCGTCGCCGACACGGGCGTAAAAGGGCTGAAAGTCGCGATAGCCCTGCGAATGGTCATAGCTGAACCCGTATTTCTGCAACAGCGCGGCGGTCGAGGCGGACATTTCCCACCAGGGCGCGACATAGCCGCGCGGCGCCCGGCCCGAGACCTTTTCGATCACCTCGATCGACTTGACCAGCACGTCCTCTTCCTGCGTAGGAGTCATCGCCACCGGGTTTTCGTGGCTGTAGCCATGGGCGCCCAGTTCATGGCCCTGATCGACGATCATCCTGATCTGGTCGGGAAAAGTCTCGATCGAATGGCCCGGCGCAAAGAAGGTCGTCTGCAGGTCGTATTTCGCAAACAGCCGCAGCAGGCGCGGGATGCCCACCTCGGAGGCAAAGACGCCGCGCTGGATGTCCGAGGGGCTGTCGGCCCCGCCGTAAGAGCCCAGCCAGCCCGCGACGGAGTCGATATCCGTCCCGAAGGCGCAGATGATTTTCTTGGTCATGTCCAGATCCTTTCCTGTCACATATGCCTTCCCGCCGCGCAGCGGGCCCGGGCCGCATCCCCGCGGCCGCCTGCGGCGGGCGGTTCAGCCGCAGGCGCGGGAAAGCCCGGCCAGGATCACCGCAAGCTGCGCCGCGACACGGATGCCGTCGATCACCGTGATCCCGTGTTCGGCGGCAAGCGCCGCGGCCAGATCCGCCATCCCGGCACAGCCAAGCGCCACCGTGCCCGCGCCATCCTCGGCGACGGCGGCGGCGATCTCGGCCGAAACCCGGTCGCGCGCGCCCGATCCGGGGCGTTCCAGGTCCAGCACCCGGATGTCGCAGGCCCGCACATTGGCGCAATGCCCGCCCAGCCCGTAATCGGCCAGGTTGCGGCGCATGCCCGGAACCGCCTCGGGCGTGGTGGTGACGATGGACCACGGCCGGCCCAGCAGCGCCGCCGCGTGAAAGGCCGCCTCGCCGATGCCGACGACCGGGATCGAGACGGCGGCGCGGGCCTCGTCCAGGCCGGGGTCGTCGAAACAGGCGATGATGCAGGCCGCCGCCCCCTCGGCCTCGGCCGCCTTTGCCGCGGCGACGACATGGGGCAGCGCCGCCGCCTTGTCCTGCGGCGTCTCGATCGCGGGCGGGCTCTCGTGACAGGTGCGTCCCTCGACCCGGACCGCCGGGGGCAGCGCGGCCTGCGCGGCAGCCACGATCTTTCGCGTCATCGAGACGGTCGCGTTCGGGTTTATGGCCACGAGTTTCATCCGCGCCCCCGCTCAGACCATGCCCTTGCCGGCATCCGAGGCGCGCGTCGAGCGGCGATGCGCCGCAAGGGCAGCGGCGGCCATGAAGGCGCCGATCACGGCCAGCGAAAAGATCGTGGTCAGCGTTCCCAGCGCATACAGCATCGGGGTGGTGATGTTCGTCGTCATGCCGAATATCTCCAGCGGCAAGGTGTTCCTGGAACCGGCGGTCAGCAACGTGCGGGCGAATTCGTCATAGGACAGGGTAAAGCCGAACAGCCCCACCCCCAGCAGCGAGGGCGCGATCATCGGCAGCACGACATGGCGAAAGCTTTGCCAGGCATCCGCCCCCTGGTCCCGCGCCGCCTCTTCATATGCGGGGTTGAAGCGGTTGAACACGGCCAGCATGATCAGAAAGCCAAAGGGCAGCGTCCAGGTCAGCTGCGCGCCCAGACCCGAGCTGAGCCAATGCACGGTCCAGCCCGCCTGGGAAAAGATCAGCCCCACGCCCAGCGACACCAGGATGGACGGGATCACCAGGCTGGCGATGATCAGATAGAACAGCGCCGTGGCGCCGGCAAAGCGGCGCCGGAACGCCATCCCCGCCATGACCGAGAAAACGACCGTCAGCGCCATGACGATCAGCCCCAGCGCAAGCGAACGGCGGAACGCCCCCCAGACATCGCCCACCGCCTGGGTCTTGAACAATTCGCGAAACCAGTGCAGCGAGGCGCCGCGCATGGGAAAGGTCAGCCCGCCCTCGGGTCCCTGAAAGGACAGGATGCCGATGGTGATGGTCGGCCCATACAGAAAGACGATGAAGACCGCGAAGAAGACGGCCAGGACATAGAAGGAGACGGGGCGCCTTTCCTGCATCTCAAAGCTCCTTGCGGATATCGACAAAGCGCAGCATGACCGAGATGGTCAGCACCACCACCACCAGCAGCGCCACCGAGGTCGCCGCGGCCGAGGGATATTGCAGCAGCCCGATATCGTTCGAGATCAGCCGCCCCACATTCGCCTCTTGCGAGCCGGACATGAAGCGCACGGTGACGAAGTCGCCCATCACCAGCGCCACCACGAAGATCGAACCGATCATGATGCCCGGCTTGGTCAGCGGGATGACGATATTGGCCAGGATCTGCAGGCCGGTGGCACCGCTGTCATGCGCGGCCTCGATCAGGCTCTTGTCGATGCGCAGCATGGTGTTGAAGATCGGCACGACCATGAACAGCGTGTAAAGATGGACAAAGGCCAGGATCACCGCGAAATCGGAATAGAGCAGCCATTCCAGCGGCGCCTCGATCAGCCCCATCTCGATCAGCGTCCGGTTGGCAAGCCCGTTGCGGCCGAGAAACGGTATCCACGAGATCATGCGGATGATGTTCGAGGTCCAGAACGGGATGGTGCAAAGCAGGAACAGCGCCACCTGCCAGGTCTGCGAACGGATATGGAAGGCCAGGAAATAGGCGATGGTAAAGCCGATCGCCAGCGTCGCGGCCCATGTCACCAGCGTATAGACAAAGGTCTTGGCAAAGACCTGGTAGGTCACCGACGAGGTGAACAGGAACAGGTAATTGTCAAGCTGAAAGGCCGGATAGATCGAAAACTCGGTCGCGCCCCAGAAACTGACCACCACGATCATCACCAGCGGCAGCAGCAGAAAGAAGCCGAGCACCAGCGCAACCGGCGCGGCCAGCAGCCAGCTGCGGATATCGGAGGGGCGGAGAGGGGCGCGCATCGTCACCTCGGCTGTCGGAGGGGAAAAGGGGGGGCGCAGGCGCCGCGCCCCGGCCGGGAACGGCATCAGGCGGCGATGAATTCGTTCCATTTGCGGACCATATACTGGTTCTCGTCCATCACCGAGTTCCAGCAGGCGACATTGCCCATGCGGTCCATGAACGAACCGCCGTCGCGCACCGCCCCGGCATGTTCGATGACCTGTCCCTGGGGCGAGGTGATGTCGCCTTGGGCCGGCTTGCCCTCGAACCAATAGCCCCATTCGTCCTCGGACATGAACAGTTTCGAGGTTTCCGGCGCGGCCGAGTAATAGCCCTGGCGCATCAGGAAGCCGCCGACCCAGCCCGAGAGATACCAGTTCATGTATTCATGCGCGGCATCCAGCTGAAGCCCGCTCAGATGGCTGGCCAGGCCCAGGCCGTTGCCCCAGGAACGATAGCCTTCCTTCAGCGGCTGATAGATGCAGGGGATGCCGCGCGCGCGCACCGCGGTGATCGCGGGGGACCACATGGACTGGATCACCACCTCGCCCGAGGCCATCAGGTTCACCGATTCGTCGACGGACTTCCAGAAGGCGCGGAACTGGCCGGCCTTCTTGGCCTCGGTAAAGATCGCGATGGTCTTGTCGATCTCTTCCCGGGTCATGTTGCCCTTGTCGCCGTATTCGATTTCGCCCATGGCCTCGCAGACCATGGCCATGTCCATGATCCCGATCGAGGACACGTCCAGGATCGACGCCTTGCCCTTGAACTCGGGATTGAGCAGCTCGGCCCAGCTTTCGATGGGCCGGCCGATCAGATCGGGGCGGATGCCCAGCGTATCGGCGTTGTAGACCGTCGGGATCAGGGTCATGAAGCCGGTTTCCCCGCCGGCAAAGGCCTTGTCGCCGGCGCTTTCGACAAAGCCCACAGTATGGGGCGCCGAGCCCTGGGCAATGGTGCTTTCGGGCGTCAGCTTGCCATCCTTGAAGATGCCGACGATCTTGTCGTAATATTCCAGCTTGGAAACGTCGATGCCCTGCAGGTTGCCGGTCGGCCAGACCTTCTTGCACATCCAGTATTCGATATCGGCGATGTCGAAACTGTTGGGCTGGGTGGCGACGCGCTGCGCCGTCGCATCCGAATCCAGCGCGGTCATCTCCAGCGTGATACCCAGGTCCTCCTTGGCCTTCTGGGCGATTTCGTTGAATGCCGACACGCCGGTGCCGACCTGGCGCAGGGTGACGCCCTTGATGTCCTGGGCCCAGATCATCGGCGCCGGAAAGGCGGAAGCCGCCAGAGCGGCAGCACCGCCCCCGAGCAGAGTCCGGCGGCTGTAATGGTTCTTCCTCATCGTCTTCGCTCCCTGAAGCAGAATGTTTTCGGTCGTCGTTGCGTCTTTCCCGGCACCGATCATCCGGCCAGCGGGTGCAGGTCGCGCGCCTGCCAGCCGATGCGCACGCTGTCGCCCCGCTCCACGGGCGCGGCATAGAAATCCTCTTCGGGGACCATCGCGGTCAGCTCGACATCGCCCGGCCCGACCGCGGTCACCGCTACATGGGTGCCAAGGAATTCATGCGCGGTCACGGCCGCGTCCAGCCCGCTTTCCTCCCGCCCCACCAGCCGGGTCCGGTCCGAGCGCAGGGCATAGCGCCGGCCGTCCAGCGCCAGCACGTTGTGGCCGCCCAGGAAACGGGCGACGAATTCGCTGCGCGGTGCGTTGAACACCTCGCGCGCGGTGCCGCTTTGCTCGATCACGCCGTTGTTCATCAGCACGATCTCGTCGGCGAGGGCCAGCGCCTCGTCCTGGCCATGGGTGACATGGATGAAGGTCACGCCCAGCTCGCGCTGGATCCTTTTCAGCTCGCCCCGCACCCGCAGCCGCAAGAACGGGTCCAGCGCCGAAAGCGGCTCGTCCAGCAACAGCACCTGCGGGCGGGTGATCAGCGCCCGGGCCAAAGCCGCGCGCTGCTGCTGGCCGCCGGAAAGCTGCGCCGGCAGGCGGCCGGCCAGATGGCCCATGCCGACCAGCTCCAGCATCTCGTCGGCCTTGCGATGGCGGCTTTCGCGGTCCTCACCCTTGAGCTTCAGGCTGAAGGCGACATTGTCGCGCACCGTCATATGCGGAAACAGCGCATAGGACTGAAACATCATCGCCGTGCCGCGCTGCGCCGGCGGCAGCCCCGAAATATCGCGGCCGCGCAGCACGATCGCCCCTTCGGTCACGCTTTCATGGCCGGCGATCATCCGCAGGGTCGAGGATTTGCCGCAGCCCGACGGGCCCAGCAGGCAGGCATAGGTTCCGGCATGGAAAAGATGCGTCACATTGTCCACCGCGACAGCATCGCCATAGCGTTTGGTCACAGCGGCGAGTTCAAGATCATCGGGCGACCGCAAGAACCGTTCTCCGTCAAGGGGATTGCCCGATCAGGAAACCTTACCCGCCCAACGGTTTTCCAGCTTCTTGCCCCGCCGCCGGGGCGCCAGCAGCCAGATGAGCGCAATGCAGGCGCCAGCCGGCGGCCCGGCATAAATTTTGGGCGGCAGGGGTATGGCAGGGGTGAAAATCCGCGGATCTCGCGGCGAATCCTCCGTCATCGGACCGCAGGGCCGAATGCGGGGCAGGCAATGGCAATTCCGGCGCAGACCGCTGTTATCGCATGGCTTTCATGGTCAGGGGACATAGCGGGCCCGGCCATCCGCGCCGGCCGGGTGCCGGGCGCGGGGAAATTCGTTTTCCCAGGCCGAAAGGCCGGCAGGACCGCCCGCCCGCGCCGCCGGTTTGCGCAGATCGCCCGCACCCGCCGCGCGGTGCCCATTGCCCGATGCGGCTGGCCATGCGGCGGCGCGGGCGACCCGGCGCGACCGCCGCCGGCGCCCCATCCTTGCCGCTGGGGGATTTATTCGACATGATCGCCCCGCAGAACGGCACCGGAACGGCGCGCAGGCGCCCGGCCCGCCGGTCTGCCGGGCGATGGGACGGGACATGGTGCAGCATCTTTCCCCGGTGGCGGTGGCCGCCTGGACCGACCTGCTGCGGCATCTCAAGGATGCCGCGGTCAGCGAGCTGCGCGGCACGCCGCGGCTGAAGAAGGTCGGGCAAAGGGGCTATTGGTATGACCATTTCCGCATCGGCACCAAGACATTCGACCGCTATATCGGCGAGGACGGCCAAGAGCTGCGCGAACGGCTGGCCCGGCTGGAGGCCCTGCGCGAGACCGAAAGGCAAAACCAGCGCGAACGCGCCCGGCTGATGCGCATTCTGCGCGCCGAGGGCTGCCTGATGACCGACCGCGGCTCGGGGCAGGTGATCTCGGCCATGGCGCGGGCGGGGGTGTTCCGGCTGGGCGGCACGCTGGTCGGCACCCAGGCGTTCCGCTGTTACGAGGGCGAACTGGGCATCCGCATCGGCTTCGACCAGGCGGCGATGACCGACGATATCGACATCGCCAGTTTCGAGCGGCTGTCGCTGGTGCTGGACGACCGGGTGACGGAACCGCTGGCCCAGGTGTTCCGCGACCTGCGTTTCGATCCCCTGCCCTCGGTCGAGGGGCAGCGGGTCTGGCGCTGGCGCCAGGGCGAGCAGCAGACGCTGGTGGAATTCCTGACCCCCTGTTTCGACGGCACCGAGGGGCTGCGCGACCTGCCGGCGCTCGGCGTCTCGGCGCAGAGCCTGCATTACCTGAACTTCCTGATCGCCGAGCCGATCCGGGTGCCGCTGCTTTACCGCGCCGGCTTCCTGATCCAGGTGCCGCGGCCCGAACGCTATGCCATCCACAAGCTGATCGTCGCCGACCGCAGGCGCGAGGGGCCCGATACGCTGAAGGCGCGCAAGGACCGGGCGCAGGCCGAATTCCTGGTCGAGGTGCTGGCCGAGGAACGCCCCGACGAGCTGCGCGACGCCTATGAGACGGCGATGGCGCAGGGCCCGTCCTGGCGCACGCGGCTGGCCGCGACGCTGGCGCGGATGCCGCATCTGCGCGCGCGGCTGGAGACGCTTTAGCCGGGGCGGAAATCGGCGGGCCTGATGCCGTGGCGCGCCAGCTTGTCGTAAAAGGTCTTGCGCGGCAGGCGCAGCCGGTCCATGGCCCGGGTCGCATTGCCCTGGGCCAGGCGCAACGCCTCGCGGATCAGTTCCGCCTCATATGCCGCCACCAGTTCCGACAGGGCCGGCGCCGCGCCCCCTTGGGCCGGCGGGTCGAAAGGGGTCAGCCCCAGCGCGTGGCTTTCGGCGAACTGGCGCAATTCGCGCAGGTTTCCGGGCCAGCCGTGACCGGCCAGCCGCGCCTTGACCGCACCCGTGACCGGCGCCACCGGCAGGTTCAGCCGCGCCGCCGCCTCAACCAGGAAATGGCGAAACAGCTCGGGGATGTCCTCGCGCCGCTCGGCCAGCGGCGGCAGGGTCAGAACGGCGCCCGACAGGCGATAGTAAAGATCGCTGCGAAAACGCCCCTCGCGCATCAGACGGTCCAGATCGGCGCCGCTCGACGCGACAAGCCGCAGCTCCAGCGGCCGCGGCGCGGCGCTGCCGGGGGGCTGGAACACCCCCGCCTCGACCAACGCCAGCAGGCGGGCCTGCAGCGCGGGGGCAAGCGCGTCGATTTCGTCCAGGTAAAGCGTGCCGCGATGGGCGGCCTCCAGCCGGCCGGGAATGCGCGGGCCACGGCCCAGCGGCTCGGCCCCCAGCATCTCGGCCTCGAAACGCGCCTCGTCCAGCGCGGCGCAGGCGACATGGACAAAGGCGCGGGCGCGGCGCGGGCTCTGGCGGTGCAGAGCCCGGGCCAGCGTCTCCCTGCCCGAGCCGCCGGGGCCCAGGATCAGCACGTCGCCCCCCGTCTCGGCCAGCCGCGCCACCGTCTCGCGCAGGTGCTGCATGACCGGGCTTTGCCCGATCAGCCGGGTCTCGCGCGCGGCGCTGTCCTGTTGGCGGCGGCGCAGGGCGCGGTTTTCCAGCACCAGCGCCCGGCTGGAGGCCGCACGCGCCAGCGCCGCCGCCAGCGCGTCCCCGCCGATGGGCTTGGTCAGGAAATCGTAGACCCCCTGTTTCAGCGCCGCGACCGCCATCGGCACGTCGCCGTGCCCGGTCAGCAGGATCACCGGCAGGTCGGGGTCCAACGCGCGGATGCGCGCGAAAAGCTGGAACCCGTCCATGCCCGGCATGCGGACATCCGACAGCACCACGCCCGGCCAGTCGGGGCCGAGCCCGGCCAGCGCCTGGACGGGATCGGCAAAGGCTTCGCCGCGAAAGCCCGCCAGGTGCAGCGCCTGCAACTGCGCCTCCAGCAGATCGGGGTCGTCGTCGACCAGACGGACCAGCGGGGCATCGGGGACGGCGGAGGCGGTCATGCGGCTGTCGGCAGGTCAAGGTGGAAGGTCGCCCCCCGCCCCTGGCACGGCGGTGCGGCCGTCAGGCTGCCGCCGAAATCCCGCGCGATCTCTTGCGAGATGACCAGGCCCAGGCCCAGCCCCTCGGGCTTGCTGGTGGCAAAGGGGGTGAAAAGCTGGGCGGCGATCTGCGGCGAAAGCCCCGGCCCGTTATCCGAGATGCTCAGCCGCAGCACCGGCCCGTCGTCCCGTAATGCGATGCGGATTTCCGGGGCGGGCCGGCGCTCCAGCGCCTCTTGCGCGTTCTGGATCAGATTGACCAGGACCTGTTCCAGCCGCACGGTTTCGGCCATGACCCGCAGGCCGGGCGGTATCTCGGGCAGGCTCAGCCGGATGCCCCGCCCCCGCCGGCCGCTGGCGGTCAGAAGCAGCGCCGCCTCCAGCGCCGGACCCAGCGGCACCGGCCCCAGCGCCCCGGTGGCCTTGCGGGCAAAGCCGCGCAATTCGGTGGTGATCTGGGCGATGCGGTCGGACATGCGCAGGATCTGGGCCAGGTTGCGGTCCAGATCGGGGGCGCCCGGCGGCAGCATCTGCCTGCCGTTTTCGGCCAGAAGCCGGATGGTGGCCAGCGGCGTGTTCATCTCATGCGCGACGCCGGCGGTGATCTGGCCCAGGGTCGCCAGCCGGTTGGCCTGCACCATCTCGCCCTGCAATTGCGCCAGCCGCTGCTCGGCCGCGCGGCGTTCGCGCATCTCGGCGGTCAGGTCGCGGGTGCGTTCCTCGACCGCGCGTTCCAGATCGGCGCGATAGCGGCGCTCGGCCGCGACGCGGCGGGCCGTGCGGCTGCGGGCGCGGGCAGCCGCGACCCCGCCCGCCAGGATGAGCATGGCCAGAAAACCCATCGTCCCGGTCGCCAGCACCGCCGCCCGCACCGCCTCGGCCGCCGGGGCGCGCATCCACAGCACCCAGCCGGTGCCGGGGACCTCGCGCCGGGCCAAGACCTGCCCGGCCGGGACCGGCGGCAAGGGCGCAAAGCGCAGGCCGGGCCGGCTGGCCAGGATCACCTGCCCGTCCGCATCGCTGACCAGCACGGTTTCGCCCGCCTGCGCCCAGCTCTGCTCCATGGCGTCGAACTCGACCTTGACCACGATCACGCCCAGGGGCCGGCCCGCCCGCGTCAGGTCGTGCGACAGATAGAGCCCGGGCCGGTGGCTGACCGTGCCAAGCGCGAATTGCGTCGCCTCGCCCTGCGAAAGCGCCTGGGTGAAATAGCTGCGGAAGCTGTAATCCGAGCCGACGAAACTGTCCGGGGCGCGCCAGTTCGAGGCGGCGATGGCCACGCCGTCACGATCCAGCAGATAGATCACCGCGCTGCTGGTCTGGTCGCGCAGCCGCTCCAGCTTTTGCGACACGCGCGCGACATTGGCCGGCGACGGTTCGGCCAGCGCCTGAAGCACGGCGGCATCGTCGGACAGGACGGTGGCGACGGCGCGCTGCTTGGCCAGCACGCTTTCCAGCGCCTGCACCCGGCTTTGCGCGCCGGCCTGCAACCGCTCGGCCAGGGCGCGGGCGGCATTGTCATGCGCCAGGCGAAAGGTCAGCGCCAGGGCGGCCAGCAGGGCCAGCGCCAGCGCGGCCGCGGCCAGCAGCCGCCATGGCGTCAGGCGGCGGCCCGGCGAATCGGTTGCGAGGGTCATTGGGGTCCTTGCCGATACTGTGCGGATTTCGACACTAACAGATCCGGCCTGTGTGGGAAACCACACGGATTCGCCATGACGAACCGAACAAAAAGCTATGATAACAATGCAGTGCCGTCATGCGCCGGATTTTTGGGCGCCGCCGCCCGGCAATCTATCATGTCCGTCACACCGCCGTCACACGCAGGTTGGAGGAGGCCCCATGCATATCGACACCGCGACCGCTCCGGTCGCCCATACCCCGCGGCCATTTTACAGGCACCTGTATTTCCAGGTCCTTTGCGCCATCACCGCAGGCGCGCTGATCGGCCATTTCTGGCCCGAGACCGGCGAGGCGCTGAAGCCCCTGGGCGACGGCTTCATCAAGCTGGTCAAGATGATCATTGCCCCGGTCATCTTCCTGACCATCGTCACCGGGCTGGCCGGCATGGGCACGCTGAAAGGCGTTGGCTCGGTCGTCGGCAAGGCCTTCGGCTATTTCCTGACCTTTTCGACCCTGGCGCTGGTGGTCGGGCTGATCATCGCCAATCTCATCCGTCCCGGCGCCGGCATGAACATCGACCCGGCGTCGCTGGATGCCAGCAAGGTCGCCGATTATGCCGCCAAGGCGCATGAGACCAACCTGACCGGCTTTGTCCTGGACATCATCCCGTCCACGATGACCTCGGCCTTTGTCGAGGGCAACATCCTGCAGGTCCTGTTCATCGCCATCCTGTTCGGCATCGGCCTGATCCTGGTCGGCGACAAGGGCAAGCCGGTCGTGGCGCTGTTCGAGGCGACCAGCCATGCCGTGTTCCGCATGGTCGACATCCTGATGAAGGCCGCGCCCATCGGCGCCTTCGGCGCCTTTGCCTTTACCATCGGTAAATACGGCATCGCCTCGGTGGTGAACCTGGCGACGCTGGTCGCCACCTTCTACCTGACCTCGGCGCTGTTCGTGATCGTGGTGCTGGGCGCGGTGGCGATGGCGAACGGCTTTTCGATCCTGCGGCTGATCGCCTATCTCAAGGCGGAAATCCTGCTGGTGCTGGGCACCTCCTCGTCGGAATCGGCGCTGCCGGCGCTGATGGAAAAGATGGAACGGGCCGGCTGCAAGCGGTCGGTCGTCGGGCTGGTGGTGCCGACCGGCTACAGTTTCAACCTGGACGGCACCAATATCTACATGACGCTGGCGGCGCTGTTCATCGCCCAGGCGACCAATACCGACCTGACGCTGCAACAGCAGGTCCTGCTCTTGCTGGTCGCCATGCTGTCGTCCAAGGGCGCGGCGGGCGTGACCGGGGCGGGCTTCATCACCCTGGCCGCGACGCTGTCGGTGGTGCCGACGGTGCCGGTGGCCGGCATGGCACTGATCCTGGGCGTGGACCGCTTCATGTCGGAATGCCGCTCGATCACCAATTTCATCGGCAATGCGGTGGCAACCGTGGTGGTCAGCCGCTGGGAAGGCGCGCTGGACCGCGAGCAATTCGACCGCGTGCTGGCCGGCGAAACCGGGGCCGAGACCGCGCCGATCCACGACCTGCACGGCGCCCCCGCCGGGCTGCGCCTGAACGAGGCCAGCGCCGACTGATCCGGCCCGTATCGCAGCAAGGGGCGCCCCGCCGCGGGCGCCCTTTTTCCATTCAGGGCGGCGGCGCCGTGGTCTCGCGCTCCATCAGCCGCGGCGCCAGCAGGGTCACGGGCGGGATCTCGCGCCCGGCGATGCGGTCCAGCACGATCCGCGCCGCCCGGCGGCCGATCTCGCGCTTGGGCTGGCGGATCGTGGTCAGGGCCGGCGACAGGTGCGAGACCAGCTCGATATCGTCGAAACCGACGATCGAGACGTCGCGCGGCACCCGATGCCCGGCGCGTTGCAGCCCCGCCATGAAGGCGCAGGCCATTTCGTCGGAAAAGGCAAAGATGCCGGTCGGGCGCGCGGCCGGCGCCAGCGCCAGCCAGGCCAGCGCCGCGCGCTGCCCGGATTGCATGGTGAAATCGCCCGGAAACTCGGTGATCCGCGCCCCGCCGGCGGCCTCGCGCGCGCCCGCGCGCCGGGCCTTGTGCAGCACATTGCCGGGCGGGCCGCCGATCAGCCCGATATGGGCATGGCCCAGGGCGCGCAGATGCGCCACCGCCAGCCGCCCGCCTTCGCGATTGTCCAGCATGACGCCGGGCAGCCCTGCCCCCTCGATCCATTCGCAGGCGGTGACGACCGGCGGCAGGTCCGCCCGCCCCGCCAGGTCGCCAAAGGGCGCCAGCCCGTCCATCAGGATGATCCCATCCGCGCGCGAGGGGTCCATGAAACGGTCCGGCCGGGTGTGCCGCCCGCTATCCTCCAGCGTGTCGGCGACCAGCAGGTCATAGCCGGCGGCGGCCAGTTCGCGGCCCATCCCGTCCAGGATCTTGGCAAAGAACGGGTTGCCCAGGTTCGGCAGCAGCGCCACCACGCAGCCGGTGCGCTGTTTGCGCAGGTTCCGCGCCGCGTGGTTCATGCGATAGCCGGTCTCGGCCACGGCCTGCATCACCGTCTCGCGCGTGGCATGGGCCACCACGCCCGGATTGGACAGCACCCGGCTGACGGTCGAGGCAGAGACCCCCGCGCGCCTGGCGACATCCGACAATCTGGCCCGTCCGGGCGGGGTCCGGCTTTCCATCGCCAGAGATTATCCGCCCGCGCCGGGTGGGCGCAAGAAAATGTTTGCAATCGATTGCAGAGCGGTGCAGCCTAAGACCCGACGGAGTGAGGGGATCATGCGGACCATCAAGGGACCGGCGCTGTTTCTGGCGCAGTTCATCGGCGATGCGGCGCCTTTCGACAGTTGGGACAGCATCACCCGCTGGGCCGCCGATTGCGGTTATCTGGGCGTGCAGGTGCCGACGCATGACCCGCGGATGCTGGACCTGGCGCTGGCCGAGACGTCGCAGGACTACCGCGACGAATTCCTGGGCATCGCCCGGCAGAACGGCGTCGAAGTGACCGAGCTTTCGGCGCATCTGCAAGGCCAGCTTGTCGCCGTGCATCCGGCCTATGACGCCGGTTTCGACGCCTTTGCCCCGCCGGCTCTGCGCGGCAGCCCGCGCGCTCGCCAGGAATGGGCGGTCGATCAGGTCGCCCGCGCCATCCGGGTCAGCCGGTTGTTGGGGCTGGACCGGGCGGCGACCTTTTCGGGCGCCTTGGCCTGGCCCTATCTTTATCCTTGGCCGCAGCGCGCGCCGGGGCTGGTCGAGGCGGCTTTCGACACCCTGGCCGCGCGCTGGCGCCCGCTGCTGGACCTGGCCGAGGATCACGGCATCGACCTTTGCTATGAGATCCATCCGGGCGAGGATCTGCATGACGGCGTGTCCTTCGAGATGTTCCTGGACCGTATCGGCGGGCATCCGCGGGCGAACATGCTTTACGATCCCTCGCATTATGTCCTGCAACAGCTTGATTACCTGCAAAATATCGACATCTATCGCGACCGCATCCGCATGTTCCACGTCAAGGATGCCGAGTTCCGCCCGACCGGCCGGCAGGGCGTCTATGGCGGCTATCAGCCCTGGGCGGATCGCGCCGGCCGCTTCCGCAGCCCCGGCGACGGGCAGGTGGATTTCGGCGCGGTGTTTTCCAGGCTGACGCAATACGGTTTCGACGGCTGGGCGGTGGTCGAATGGGAATGCGCGCTGAAACATCCCCAGGACGGGGCGCGGGAAGGGGCGCGTTTCGTGCGCGACCATATCATCCGGGTGACGCCCCATGCCTTCGACGATTTCGCCGCCAGCCGCGTGGACCGCGCGGCCATCGACAGGGCGCTCGGGCTATGAGGCCGGTTCGCCTGGGCATGGTCGGCGGCGGCAGCGGCGCCTTTATCGGCGCCATCCACCGCATCGCCGCGCGCATGGACGGGCGTTTCGCGCTGGTTGCGGGGGCGCTGTCCTCGGACCCCGCCCGCGCGGCGGCCAGCGCGGCCGAGCTGGGCGGCATCCGCAGCTATGGCGATTTCGCCGAGATGGCGCGGGCCGAGGCGGCGCGCGCGGACGGGATCGAGGCGGTCAGCATCGTCACCCCCAACCACCTGCACGCCGCCCCCGCCGTGGCCTTTCTGCGTGCCGGCATCCATGTGATCTGCGACAAGCCGCTGGCCGCGACGCCACAGCAGGCGTGCGAGATTGCGCAGGCCGCGCAAGCCAGCGGCGCGCGGTTCTTCCTGACCCACAACTATTGCGCCATGCCGATGCCGCGCGAGGCCCACGCCCTGGTGGCCGAGGGCGCGCTGGGGCAAATCCGGCTGGTGCAGGCCGAATATCTGCAAGGCTGGCTGGCCGAGCCGACCCAGGGCAAGCAGGCCGAATGGCGCGGCGATCCCGCCCGCGCCGGCGCCGGGGCCATCGGCGATATCGGCACCCATGCCTGGCAATTGGCGCAATTCGTGACCGGCCAGACGCCCGCGTCCCTGTCGGCGGACCTGTCTAGCATGGTGCCGGGCCGCCCGGTCGATGACGATGCCCGGATCGCGCTGCGCTACGCCTCGGGCGCGCGGGGCGGCATCTGGGTCAGCCAGGTCGCGGTGGGGCAGGAAAACGGCCTGTCGCTGCGCGTCTTCGGCAGCAAGGCGGCGCTGGAATGGCGCTTGCAGGACAGCGAAAGGCTGATCCTGTCGCCCAAGGACGGCCCGGCCCGCATCCTGACACGGGCGCAGGACCGCAGCGCCTCGTTCCGCACGCCGCCCGGCCACCCCGAGGGATATCTGGAAGGATTTTCCAATCTATACCGGGATATAGCAGCCATTATTCGCGGCGATTCCAGCCTGGCGGACCGTGTTCCGGGGCTGGAGGCCGGGCTGTCGGGCATGGCGTTCATCGCAGCCGCGCAGGCGTCCTCGGCCCGCGGCGGCGCCTGGGTCGAGGTCGGGCCATGACCGTGCTGGCGCTGGACAACGTCTCGAAACGCTTCGGCCCGATCGAGGTTCTGCACGGCGTCGATCTGGCGCTGGAACCGGCCGAGGTCCATGCCCTGATCGGCGAGAACGGCGCCGGAAAATCCACGATCATGAAGATCCTGGGCGGCTTCCTGGACCCGACCTCGGGCCGGGTGCTGCTGGACGGCCAGCCCGTCCATTTCGCCAGCGGCCCCCAGGCCGAGGCGCAGGGCATCGTGGTCATCCATCAGGAATTCAACCTGGCCCCCGACCTCAGCGTGGCCGCGAACGTGTTCCTGGGCCGCGAAGCCGGCACCTGGCGGCTGGACCATGCCGCCATGCGGGACGCCACCGCCGCGCTGCTGAAACGCCTGGACACAAGCATCGACCCCGATGCCCGCATCCGCGACCTGTCGGTGCCCGACCGCCAGATGGTCGAGATCGCCAAGGCCCTGTCGCGCCAGGCCCGCGTGCTGATCATGGACGAACCCAGCGCCGTGCTGACCCATCGCGAGGTCGGCGCGCTTTATGCGCAGATCGACCGGCTGCGGGCCGAGGGGGTGGCGATCCTTTACTGCTCGCACCGGCTGGACGAGGTGGCGCATCTGGCCGACCGCATCACCGTCTTGCGCGACGGCCGCGTGGTGCGCCAGGCCCTGCGCGGCGAGCTGACCGAGGACGGCATGGCCACCGCCATGGTCGGCCGCGAGTTGCAGGATTTCTATCCGCCCAAGGGCCAGCCGGGCGACCAGCCGGCGCTGGAGGTCCGGGGCCTGACCGTGCCGGGCCGGGTCCGCGACGTCGGCTTCACCCTGCGCCGGGGCGAGGTGCTGGGCATCGCCGGCCTCG
>Ga0164243_10004326_pt1 | contig 22310 bp, 21 predicted proteins | sample OricompcompostOP_FD_108781 | JGI IMG/M metagenome (GOLD analysis project Ga0164243, IMG submission 108781) | Organic Plus compost microbial communities from Emeryville, California, USA - Original compost - Organic plus compost (OP) | ecosystem: Engineered > Solid waste > Mixed feedstock >...
GATGAAGATGACGATGGCCTTGGACTTGGAGATCGAGGCCGTCAGCTTGCGCAGCGCCTGGCTCATCAGCCGCGCCTGCAGGCCGGGCAGGCTGTCGCCCATCTCGCCCTCGATCTCGGCCCGCGGCGTCAGCGCCGCCACCGAGTCGACCACGATCACGTCCACCGCGCCCGAGCGCACCAGGGTGTCGGTGATCTCCAGCGCCTGTTCGCCGGTGTCGGGCTGCGAGACGAGCAGGTCGTCCAGGTTCACCCCCAGCTTGTGAGCGTAGCTGGGGTCGAGCGCGTGCTCGGCGTCCACGAAGGCGGCCACGCCGCCGGATTTCTGCACCTCGGACACCACGTGCAGGGCGAGCGTGGTCTTGCCCGAGGATTCGGGGCCGTAGATCTCGATCACCCGCCCGCGCGGCAAGCCGCCGATGCCGAGCGCCAGGTCGAGCCCCAGCGAGCCGGTGGAGACCGATTCGATCTCGACCACCTTGCCCTGGGACCCCAGCTTCATCACCGAGCCCTTGCCGAAGGCCCGGTCGATCTGGGCGAGCGCCGCCTCCAGCGCCCTCTGCTTGTCCGCGTCTTCCTTACCCACGAGTCGCAACACCGCCTGGCTCATCGACAGCCCTTCCTATCACCGATTCCCTGGCGCCGGTCCCCTGACCTGACGCCCTCCCCCGGCCGCGGGCTGTTCCCGCACCCGCCGATGAGGCGACAGTACACGCTTTGTTCCGGTTCGCAAGATGTTCTCATCGGATCCGCGCCGGCGCCTCAGTCCGCCCACCCGGGCGCTGGGCGCAGCCGCTCCAGCACGGTCTCGGTGATGCGGGCGCAGCGGGGGCCGAGGAACGGGAAGGCGTCGGCCAGGGAAGCGGCCAGCTTCTGGTCCAGCGCCTGGCGCATCAGCCGCCGCGCGCGATGCAGGCGCGTCTTCACCGTCTCCGGCTTCAGGCCGAGCTGGACCGCCGTCTCCTCGGTCGAGCACTCCTCGACTTCGCGCAGCAGGAAGACCAGCCGGAACGCCTCCGGTAGTTCGTCCACCGCCTCTTCGATCAGGCGGCGGATCTGGAGCCGGGCCGCGTCGGCCTCGGGGGTCGGTCGGTTCGGAAACATGATGATCTCGGCGCCTTGCGACTGCGCCCGCTCCACCGCGTCGAGTTCGACCAGCCGGCGGCGGCGGCGCAGGCGGCCGCGCGCCTCGTTGATGGCGATGCGCGTCAGCCAGCTCGCCAGGCTGGCCTCGGCCCGGAAGCTCGATAGGTGGGCGAAGGCGCGGACGTAGGCTTCCTGCACCACGTCCTCGGCCTCGGCGTCGTCGCCGACGATGGCGCGGGCGACACGGAAGAGCCTCTGGTTGCAGCCCTGCATGATGGCGCGGAAGGCTTCGCGGTCCCCGGCGAGCGCGCGGGCCGCAAGCGCCGCGTCGTCGGCGGCGGCCGGGTTTCGGGCGGGCGTCGTGGTCACAGGCGTCCTCCGGTCTCGTCGCCGAACGCGCCGATCAGCTGACGCCGCATCGCCGGGTCCTGCAAGCAGCCGAGGAACCGGCGGGTCACCATCCTCGCCCCCTGCTTGAGCACGCCGCGAGAGGCCATGCAGTCGTGCTCAGCCTCGATCGCCACGGCGACGCCGCGCGGCTGCAGCACCGCCTGCAGCGCGCCGGCGATCTCGGCGGTCAGCCGCTCCTGCACCTGCAGCCGCCGGCCGAACGCGTCGACCAGGCGCGCCAGCTTGGAGATGCCGACCACGCGCTTGTGAGGCACGTACGCGACGTGGACCAGGCCGCGGATCGGCGCCATGTGATGCTCGCAGCAGGAACGCAGGCGGATGTCGCGCAGGATCACCGGCTCCTCGTAGCCGCCGACCTCGTGGAAGGTGCGGTCGAGCAGCCGCGCCGGATCCTGGCCGTAGCCGCCGAACCATTCCTCGTAGGCGCGGACCACCCGCGCCGGGGTGTCCAGCAGCCCCTCGCGGCGCGGGTCGTCGCCGGCCCACAGGATCAGGGTGCGGACCGCCTCCTCCGCCTGGCTGCGGCTCGGCCGGACCGTCGCAGCGCGCGGAACTCCGCCGAGCTCCGGTTCGAGGCGTTGGTCGTCGGCGGGGTCCAGGGCGTCGAGCATGGGCGTCTTCCTATGGTGCGTCGCCCATTGGATGCCGCTCCCCGGCCCAGGTTCCCGCGCCCGCCGGGAACCTTGCGCCGTCCCTCGCATCTTATCGGGCAAGCTAGGCGGCGGACCGTCCCGTCCGGCCCGGGAGACATGTCATGGCTGAACCTTCCTCTCCGACCGGACCCGACCTTACCCAGGGCCTCCCGCTGGCGGACCTTGGCGAGGGCGGGATGATCCAGGGCCAGGTGGACGGCGAAGCCGTCCTGCTGGCGCGGCAGGGCGGCGAGCTGTTCGCCGTCGGAGCGAGCTGCACCCATTACGGCGGGCCGCTGGCCGAGGGCCTGCTGGTCGGCGACACGGTCCGGTGCCCCTGGCACCACGCCTGCTTCAGCCTGCGCACCGGCCAGCCGCTCCGCGCCCCCGCGCTGAACGACCTGAAGTGCTGGAACGTCGAGGAGCGCGACGGCCGGGTCTTCGTGCGCGAAGCGCGGCCCGTCGCCCAGCCCCCCACCCTGCCCGCGGCCGGGCTTCCGGAGTCGGTGGCGATCGTAGGGGGCGGGGCGGCCGGGAACGCCGCGGCCGAAACCCTGCGGCGCGAAGGCTACCAGGGTCCGATCACGGTCTTCAGCGCCGACCCGGCCCTGCCGTACGACAGGCCCAACCTGTCGAAGGACTATCTGGCCGGCACGGCGCCGGCGGAATGGATTCCCCTGCGCTCGAAGGGTTTCTACGCCAAGCATCGCATCGAGGTGCAGACGGACCGCCGCGTCGCCAGGCTCGACCCCGCGCAGAAGATCCTGACGCTCTCGGACGGCAGCCGGGCGAGCTATGGCGCGCTGCTGCTGGCGACCGGCGCCGAGCCGGTGCGGCTGACGGTTCCCGGCGGGGACCTGCCGCATGTCCATACGCTGCGCTCCCTGGCCGATTGCGAGGCCCTGATCGCCAGCGCCGGCTCGGCCCGCCGCTGCGTCGTCGTCGGCGCCAGCTTCATCGGCCTCGAAGTCGCCGCCTCCTTGAGGACGCGCGGACTTGAGGTGCATGTGGTCGCCCCCGAGGCGCGCCTGATGGAACGCACCCTCGGCGCCCCCCTCGGCGACATGGTCAAGGCGATCCACGAGGCGCACGGCGTCGTCTTCCACCTGGGCGCCACCGCCGCCGAGATCGCCGCCGAGCGCGTCCGCCTGTCGTCCGGCGAGGAGATCGAGGCCGACCTGGTGGTGGTGGGAATCGGCGTGCGGCCGCGGCTCGCCCTAGCGGAGGAAGCGGGCCTGGCCATCGACCGCGGGGTGAGCGTCGACGCCTTCATGCAGACCAGCGTCCCGGACGTCTACGCCGCCGGCGACATCGCCCGCTGGCCGGACCAGAGGACCGGCGAGGCGATCCGCGTGGAGCACTGGGTGGTCGCCGAACGCCAGGGCCAGACCGCGGCGCGGAACATCCTGGGCCAGCGCCACCGCTTCGTGGAGGCGCCGTTCTTCTGGAGCCACCACTACGACGCGGTGATCAACTACGTCGGCCACGCCGAGCAATGGGACCGGCTGGAGGTCGACGGCGACCCCGCCGCCCATGATTGCGCCGTCACCTATTGGCGCGGCGGCCGCCGGCTTGCGGTCGCGACGGTCGGGCGCGACCTGGACAGCCTGAAGGCGGAAGTGGCGATGGAGCAGGAAACGGTCGCCGCAAAGGGGTGATCATCGGCCCGTCATCCTCGGGCGCAGCGCAGCGGAGACCCGGGGTGCCAGCCGCACCGCCCTGACCGCGCTCGAAGTCGCGCCTGCTGGGTCCTCGGGTCTACGGGCTTTCAGCCCTTCGCCCGAGGATGACGAGGTGGAGTGGTTCCGCCCGTCCCCGACACCTTCTAGGGTGCCGCAAGCCTCGCCTGCGGACCTGCGAGAATGACCAGCCCCGATCAGCCGTCCCGGCCTGATGGCCTCGCCTATCGCATCGAGCGGCTGACCAAGGTCTACGGCCAGGGCGAAGCTGCGGTCCACGCCTTGCGGGGCGTCGATCTGGAGCTTCCCGAGGGCGAGATCGTGGTCCTGCTTGGCCCCTCGGGCAGCGGCAAGTCCACCCTCTTGAACATCATCGGCGGCCTCGACCGGGGGACCGACGGCGTGGTGTGGTTCCGCGACCGGAACCTGACGGAGATGGGCGACGCCGAGCTGACCCGCTATCGCCGGGACAACGTCGGCTTCGTCTTCCAGTTCTACAACCTGATGCCGAGCCTGACGGCGCATGAGAACGTCGAGCTGGTGACCGAGATCGCCGAAGATCCGATCCACCCCGACGAGGCCCTCGCCCTCGTCGGCCTGCACGAGCGGACCGGCCACTTCCCCGCCCAGCTCTCGGGCGGCGAGCAGCAGCGCGTCGCCATCGCCCGCGCGGTCGCCAAGCGTCCCAAGGTGCTGTTCTGCGACGAGCCTACCGGCGCCTTGGACAGCAAGACCGGACGCGCGGTGCTGAGGGTGCTGAAGGACGTCAACGAGACGCTGGGCTCCACCGTCCTGATCGTCACCCACGCCGCGGCCACCGCCGCCATGGCGTTCCTGCCCAGTCTGGCGCTGACCGGCTCGGCCGGAACCTCCAGCACGGAGTTGTCCCACCTGTTCGACCCGGACGTCTTCATCTGGTCGGTGGCCGGGCGGCTGCTGCAGCCGATCTTCCAGGGCGGACGCCTGCGGGCGCAGGTCGAGTTCCGCGCCGGCGAGCGCGACCAGGCGCTGCAGACCTACGCCGACACGGTGCTGACCGCCCTGTCGGAGGTCGAGACCGCGCTGGCGGTGGAGGAGTTCCTGGCCGGACAGGAGCGGGAGCTCGAGGAAGCCCTCGCCGCGGCCGAGCGCGCCTCCACCATCTCCCGCAACCGCTACGACGTGGGCAAGGAGTCCCGGCTGCCTCTGCTCGACAGCCAGAAACGGGCGCTCGACGCCCGTTCGAGGCTGCTCGCGGTGCGAAGGGCGCGACTGGCGAACCGCGTGGACCTGCACCTGGCGCTGGGGGGCGGGTTCGAGGACGGGGGCCAACAAAACACCGCTCATCCCCGCGGAAGCGGGGATCTGGGACTGTCCAGCGAGGTGCTCCAGTTCAAACCTAGTTCCCCGCTTCCGCGGGGATGAGCGGGGGCGAGCCTACCCGCCGCCGAACGCCGCCCGGGCCCTTGCGAGCTTGTCCGGGTTGCGGGTGATGTAGATCCCGGCGATGCGGCCGTCCTCGATCTCCAGGGCGGTGGCCTGCAGCACGCCGCCGGCCACGCTCACATAGCCCGGCAGGCCGTCGATATGGACGAACCGCGCCTCCTCCGGGTCTTCGCGGCCGAACTTCCGCGCCAGCCCTGTGAACAGCCGCGTCACGCGCTCCAGTCCTACGACCGGGTTGAGGAAGGCCCGCACCTTGCCGCCGCCGTCCGAGCGGGCCACCACCTGCTCGGCCAGCATGGAGCGCAGCGCATCGACGTCGCCGCTGCGCGTGGCGGCCCAGAAGGCTCTGGCGATGCGGTCGCCCTCCTCCGGCGCGACCGGGAAACGCGGCCTCGCCGCGTGCACGTGCCGGCGGGCCCGGGCGGCGAGCTGGCGCACGGCGGCCGGCTCGCGGTCGACCGCGGCGGCCACCTCGTTCAGCGGCACGCCGAACACGTCGTGCAGCAGGAAGGCGGCGCGCTCCAGCGGCGACAGCCGTTCCAGCGCCAGCATCAGGGTAAGGGTCAGGTCGTCCGTATCCGGACCGTCGCCCTCCTCCTGCACCAGCGGCTCCGGCAACCAGGCGCCCACATAGGTCTCCCGCCGGGCCCTGGCCGACTTCATCACGTCCAGGCTCAGGCGCGCCACCGTGCGGGCGAGGTAGGACGCCGGCGCCTCGACCGTGGCGGCGTCCACGCCCCGCCAGCGGAGCCAGGCGTCCTGCACCACGTCCTCGGCCTCGCTCATCGAGCCGAGCATGCGGTAGGCGAGGCGCAGCAGCCGGGGCCGCTGCGCCTCGAAGGTCGCGGTGGCCGGGTCAGGCCGCATTGCTGGCGGGGACATCGCCGGCGCTGACCGGATGGCCGGCGCGAAAGCCGACCTGCAGCCGGTTCCAGACGTTGATGGCGCCGATCAGCAAGGTCAGGTTGACCTGGTCGGCCTCGTTGAACTCGGCCTTGACCAGCTCGTAGTCGGCGTCGGGCGCGCCGGTCTCGGCCAGCCGGGTCAGCGCCTCGGTCCAGGCCAGCGCCGCCCGCTCACGGGCGCTGAACAGCGGACTCTCCCGCCAGGCGCTCAGCATGTGCATCCGCATGTCGGTCTCGCCGAAGGCGCGGGCATCGGTCACGTGCATGTGGATGCAGAAGGCGCAGCCGTTGATCTGGGAAGCCCGCAGCTTCACCAGCTCGATCAGGCTCCGCTCGAGGCCGCTGGCCTTGATCGCGGCCTCCAGCGCCTGCATCGCCTTGACGGCGTCGGGGGCGTGCTTGTGGGGGTTGGTCAGCCGAGGGGTCATCGTCATCCTCCATCGCGCGCTCATGCGCGGTCAGGGTCAAGACGAGATAGCGGCCCGCCGGTGTGACATGGGTGGAGATTTTTTCGACCTCCTCCCCTGCCCCGCGAAGCGGGGAAGGTGGGCGCCCCTACTTCGCAAGCAGCGGGATCTGGCTCGGCGCCTTGCCGGCCGGCAGGCTGGAGAGCCAGGCGTGGATGTCGGCGACCTCGGCGTCGGTGAGCAGCTTTTCGGTGTAGGGCGGCATCCGATTGGGATGTCGGAGCTGGCGGGCGAAGGCCGCGAGCGGCAGCGGCCCCGGCGCGATCTTCGGCCCGGCCGCCCCGCCGCCGGCGCCGGTCGTGCCGTGGCAGCTGTAGCAGACGTGCTCCATGAAGAGCTTGCGCCCGTTCTGGGCATCCGCGGCGTGGGCCGGGGCGCCGGCCAGGAGCGCCAGGGAGGCGGCGGCGGCGATCAGGCGCATGCGCATCTTCCCCTCACCGTCCCTGCGAGACCACGTCGACCAGCGCCGGCCGGCCGCTCTTCACGATGGCGATGGCCCGGGCGTAGGCGGCGCCCAGCTTGGCCGGGTCGGTCACCGTCTCCCCTTCCACGCCCAGGCTCTGGGCCAGCTTGGCGAAGTCGATCGCAGGATCGGTCAGCACGGTGCCGATCTGGCAGCGGTCCGAGCGGCGCTGCATTCGGCCCGCCATCTGCTGCACCACCATCAGCTCCTGGTGATAGGCGCGGTTGTTGTGGACCACGTAGAGCAGCGGGATGCGGTGGTGCGCCATGGTCCAGAGCGCGCCGGGCGTGAACATCAGGTCGCCGTCGCCGCCGATCGCCACCGTCAGCCGCCCATGCGGCCGGTTGGCCAGGGCCGCGCCGATGGAGGCGCCCGGCAGGTAGCCGAGCCCATAGGCCCCGGCGTCGCCGATGTACTGGTGGTGCTTGTCGGCGGCCCAGAGCTGCTGGGGCCAATAGTTCTGGAACACGGTGCCGTTGACCAGCGACCAGTCCTCGCCCCGGATCTTGTCGTAGAGCTCCATGCACATGCGCGCGACGCTGATCGGCTGGTCGTCCCAGCCGACGGCGGCGGCGATGCGCGAGCGCTCGATGGCGCGCTGGTGGGCCTCGGCGAAGGTCTTGCCCCGCCGGTCCAACGCGTCGCGGCGGCTGGCGGGCGTGAGCCGCTTCACCGCCTCCACCAGCATCGGCAGGGTCGCCTCGGCGTCGGCGGCGATGGAAAGCTCGGCGGCGGTGTAGCGGCCGATGTCGCCGTAGTTCGACTTCAGGTAGGCGTCGCTCGCCGTGACGCTGATCCGCTTGGCGGCGGCGGGCGCGTTGGCGCTGGCGCCGTAGAAGTCGCCCATCTCCAGGCCCAGGATCACATCGGCCCGGCCTACCAGCTGGCGGGCGTTGGCGCGCTGGTTCAGCGGGTGCCGCCAGGGGAAGTTCATCCGCGACTGGGCGTCGATCACCGGCGCCTGTAGGGCCTCGGCCAAAGCGACGAGGCCGGCGAGGCCCGCGGGCGTGCGGGCGCAGCGGTCGGCCATCAGCACCGGGTTCTCGGCGGCGACCAGCAGCTTCGCCACCTCCTCCACCGCCCCCTGCTCGCCCGCGGGCGGCGAGACCTTGGGCCGCGCCGGGACCGCCGGCATGCGGTCGCCGGGCAGCGCCGCCTCCTGCAGGTGCTCGTCCACCGCCAGCACCACAGGGCCGTAGGGCGGGGTCATGCAGAAGCGGTAGGCCCGCGGCAGGGCTTCGGCGTAATGGCCCAGCGACTGGGGCGTGTCGTCGAACTTGGTGAAGTCGCGCACCAGGGCGTTGCCGTCGAAGGCCGAGTGGGCCCAGCCCACCACCCCGGCGCGCTTGGTCTGGTCGGCCTGGTGGCCGGTGATGCAGATCACCGGCACGCGGTCGGCCCAGGCGTTGTAGAGCGCCATCGAGGCGTGCTGGAGCCCGACCGCCGAGTGCACCATGCAGGCCATCGGCTTGCCCGCGATCTTGGCGTAGCCGTGGCAGATGGCGACCGATATCTCCTCGTGATTGCAGGTGATCAGGTCCATCTTCGGATCGCTGACCATGCCGTAGTTCACGACCGACTCGTGCAGCGCCTTGAAGGTGTTGGCGGGGTTTGCCGCGACGAGCTCCACGCCCATGCTTCGCAGGACGTCGATCATGTAGTCGGAGGCGACGGAGCCCTGCGTCGTCGGCTCGCCCTCCTCGATCCGCCCCTCGGCGGCGGCGTTCGGAGCCGGCGGGACCGAGACCCCCGCGGCGGCCCCGGGCCGGCCAGGCGGCGGAGCCGAGCGGGCGGCAGGCGCGGCTTCGGGGTCGGCCGGCTGGGCGCTTGCGACAAGCGGCGCAGCCACGGCGGCGGCCCCGCCCAGGGTGGCGCCCTTCAGGAACCTGCGGCGGTCAGCCGCCACGACGTCGCCGCCGCGCTTGTCCTTCCCCATCGCGTCCTCCCCGACGCAGATCTTCCCGGCCGCCGGCGCTGATGCGCGCTTGTCCCGGACAATAGGGGAGGCGGCGCGACGCCGCCTCCCGTTACGCCCTTACTTGAACAGGTCGAGCACGTCCGAGGGCGCGGCCTCGACCTCGGGCTTCTCCCAGCCCTGCTCGAACCACTTCTCCCAGTTCTGCGCCCAGGGACGGCCGTAGTAGTCGACGAAGTTCGGGTCGTCCTTGGTCAGCTGCTGGGGTCGGCCGTTCACATTCTTGATGTTCGACAGGCACTCGATGAAGGTGAACCGCGCGTTCGCGTCGTCGGGCATGGCGATGCGCAGGAAGCGCTCGGTCAACCGCACCGGGACCGTCAGGGCGCCGGGGTCGTACCAGATCGCCTCGTGGTCGATGCCGATGAACTTGCCCGACGCGTCCTTGGCCGGCTTGAAGACCTCGACCGTCTCCATCTGCGGGCTGGACTCGAACATGGTGTGCTGGGTCCACGGCTGGATGTTGGCGGTCCAGGCGACGAGGGTGTCGCCGTCCCAGAAGCCGACGGTCTCGCCGTACCACTGCGGCACCTTCTGCACGTGCTGACGGCCGATCAGCACCTGACGCAGGAAGTTGTCGGCCACGCCGCCCAGGAACTGCACCTTGTTGGGAGTCATGGTCAGCTCGAAGTTCGAGGCCTGCGACGCCGCCGCCCACCAGCGGATGAAGCCTTCCGGATAGCAGAAGGCGGCGTTCCACTGCTTCGAGTTGTTGACCGTCTCGTGGTAGATCATCTGGACGTAGCGGCGCTGATACTCGGGCGTCAGCAGCGACAGGATGGTCGGGACCTGGTTGATCCCGCCCCAGATCCAGCGCTCGCCCACGCCCGGCCCGCCGTTGGGCCGGTCCATCAGATAGGGCGCGCCGGGGGTGTCGCTGGCGACCCGGTCACGGGTGTAGAAGCCGTCCCACTCGGGCGCGGTGGCCCGGGTGTAGGTGGTCGGGCCGCCTTTGGCCCGAGCGGCGGCCAGCAGCGCCTCGTAGTGCTCCTTGGCGGTCTTGTAGGGATAGGGGCTGACGATCTTCTCGCGCGGGAAGGCGTCGTTGCAGTTGTCGCCCCAGGAGGCGGAGGTCGGCGGGTTCGGTCCGATCCGGCCCTGCTCCCACATCGCCTCGACCATCTGGCGCGGCGTGTTGCAGCGGTAATAGCGCGGGTCGGACCAGTACTGCTGGTCCTTGTAGAAGTTCTTCGAGGTGAACAGGTCCACCGGCAGCGCCTGCACCCCCGCCGGCGGCCCCTTGATCTGGGCCGGCTGGCCGCGCAGGCCGCCCGGGCCGAAGCCTTCCGGCGCGCGAATGTCGGGGAAGGGATTGGGCAGGCCGAACGGCCCGCCGAAGCCCGGCCGCCGCCCCTGGACCTGCGCCTGCCCCCCCTGCGCCGGGGCCGCGGCAGCGCCGGGCGCGGGCGCGGCCTGCTGCGCCGACGCCGCCCCCGCGAGCATGAGCCCGGCGGCCGACAGGGCCACGGCCGCTACGGAGCCGGCGAGAACTCGGACGTTCATGACGTTTCGCATCCCTCGAAAGTTTTTTCGCATTGCGACGCAAGCTACTTCGCCCGCCGTCCCTGTCAAAGGAAGACGGACGCTGATCGCCGTACGCCCTGTGCTGACAGGAAGGACGGCCGTCAACGTGAAAGCGGGATCGCGTAGGCCGCCAGGCGGCCGTCGGGGCCCAGATAGATCATGCAGATCGCCGGGCCGTCGTCGAACTGGACCAGGTACTCGTCTGCGCCGACCATGCCCACGCCGTAGAAGCGGACGGACCGCACCGCGCCGGCGCGCCCCAGACTGTCCTTCAAGCCCGCCGCCATGCGCCGGGTCGCGGCGGCGATGTCGGATTGCATGCTCGCATAGTCCGGCCGGCCCGCCGCCAGGTCCGACAACAGCTTGCGGAGCGCCGCCTCCGCGCCGGGCTGCGGCCGGCTGCGGAAGCTCAACAGCCGCGCCTCCGTCACGTCGTCGACGCGGACGCCCGGCTTCAGCCTCGCCTTGAGCGCGCCGCTGCGTCCGGCGGCTTCGAGGTCCGCCACGATCCGGCCGATCGCCGCGCCCAGCGCCTCGTCCGCGCTCGACGGCACGTCCGGAGCGATCCCCGCGCCCTCCCAGTTCGCCTTGGTCACGGGGTTCTCGGCCCGGCTCGACGGCACGAACAGGCGCAGCCGCCCGCCGAGCAGCGGCCAGCTCGCGCCCGGGTTGGCGCCGCCGCCGGTGGTCTCGCCCACCACCACGGCGCGGCCCCGCAGGTGATCCGCCAACTCCTCCCCGCCCGAGAAGGTGTCCTTGCTGGTCAGGATGTAGACCGGCTTGTCGAGGTAGGGCGTAGGCGCATGGACCGTGCGCAGCTCGGTAGTCGTGTAGTCGGCCGTGCCGGGCGTCCGGTTGATCAGCCGGCCGACCAGCGTGGGCTCCCGGAAGAAGAAGCTGGCCAGATAGGTGACCGAAGACGCCCCTCCCCCGCCGTTGTCGCGAAGGTCGAGGATCAGCGCGTCCGTGTCGGCGAGTTTGGCCATCACCGCATCCGCGAAGGGGACGAACAGCCCCAGCGGCGGAAAACGGTCGAGCTTGGCGTAACCGACGTTCCCCTTCAGCCGGTCGACGCGGGAGAAGCCGCCGTCGGTTCGCGCGGGCGGCGGGCCGGCCGGCGCTTCGACGCGCGCGATCATGGCCAGGTGCCGGTCGTGGGAGATCGCCTCGAGGTCGCGGGTGACCCGCTCGGCGAAGCGGGCGGGATCGTGGAATCCGGCGTAGTCGCCGGCCGCCTCGGCCCGGACGATCCGCTCCGCGGCCCGGTCGCCCGCATCGGGGAACACGTAGTTGCGGCGCAGCAGGTCGGCGGCTTCTTCGACGGCGAGCCGCTGGTCGGCGGCGCTGAGCGAGGCGGTCTGCGCGGAGGCCGCTCCCGTGCAGAGGGCCGCCCATGCGATGGCGACGGCGAGAATCCGGACGCTCATACGCTTCGCATGCCTCAAAGGCGATTTCGTATTGCGCAGGCTACGTCGCTCGCCGCCCCTGTCAAAGAAAGACGGTGCTTCTCGCCGAGAGCACCGGATGCGCGTGTCCTGTCGAAGGACGGCCGTCAAGACGCCCGCCTCTCCCGCCGGCGAGAAGGAGATCCGCCGGGTCCCGAAAGTAGACGCTCGCGTCAATTTCAGCCTAACCTCGCCCATTTCCGCCGCGGACCGGGGGGGGGCGAGAGGGGAACCGTGAGTCGATGGTGTTGGGCGCTGACAACCTGATCGGTCATGCGGGCGCCGGAACCGCGCGTGGCCTCTCCTGGCCGAAGACGGCGCTGGCCGTCGCTGCGCTGTTCGTCTTTTCGCGACTGCTGCTGTTCGCCATCTATGCTTGGACCGTGCACGAGACCGACCCCGGCCGCTTCGTGCAACAGCTCTGCCAATGGGATTGCGGCTGGTATCTGGAATTCGCCCAGAAGGGCCTCGACGCTGCTCCGCACGCCGGCCCGCGCGGCGACGCGGCCAACTGGGCCTTCTTCCCGCTCTTCCCGCTTTTGACGGCCGGCCTGTCCCAGCTCCTGTCCATACCGCATGTGACGGCCGGCGCCGTGTTGTCGAACACGTTCGTCGCCGCCACCGCCGCCGTCGCGCATGACTGGTTCCAAGGCCGCCCGCGATCCTACCTGGTCTTCTGCGCCCTCCTGTTCCTGGGGCCTTTCTCCTTCTACTTCGCCACCCTCTACACCGAGAGCCTGGCGCTCCTGGAAGCGGCGCTCTGCTTCTATTTCCTCAAGCGCCGACGCTATGTCGCCGCCGGCGCCGCCGCCGCCTTGCTGTCGGCCACGCGCTCGATCGGGGTCTTCTTGGCTTTCGCCCTGTTGGCGGCTGCCTGGGAGGAGCATCGTAGCGAGGGCGGCCGCATCGGCGGGTTTCCCCGCCGCCTACTCGGCCGGCCGGACATCCTCCTGGGCGTGGTCCTCGCCCCACTCGGGACGTTCGCCTACATGGCCTACCTCTACTGGCAGGTGGGCGACGCGCTGGCCTTTTCGCATATCCAGCGCGGTTGGGAGCGCGAGTTCGGCAATCCAGCCACGGTCCTGATCGACGCCCTGTCGCGCTTCGACCTGCTGTTGGTGTTCGTCAACCAGAACTCTCAGTTCTGGAACGGTCTGTGGGCGGTGCTGGGCCTGGGGTTGGCGGGCTATCTCGCCTGGCGCCGCCGCCTGCCCGAGGCGGTATTCTCCTTCTTTGGACTGTTGGTCCCGCTCTCCACCGGCATCCTATCCATGCCACGCTATACGGTGGGCCTGTTCCCGCTACAGCTCGCCGCCAGCGAGCTTCTGGACCGTACGGCTGTCGGACGGTTCGTCGTGCTGCCCGCGCTGCTGATGCTGAGCGTGGCGCTCGCCCACCTTTGGTTCCGCGGCTTCGCGTTCCTGGTTTGAGGCCGATGTCGATCGCGTCCTCCAGGCTGATCTACGCCGCCTTCGCCGGCGTCGCGGCGATCGAGGCCGCAGTGTTCGCATGCATCTTCTTTCCCAAGGTGACGCCCGCGTACCGTGACTACTTCATCACCCGCACGAGCAACTGTTGGGAGCGCGCAACGTCGACAGCCTACCCCCTCGGCCAGCCGATCGCCTTCGGGGCCGACGTGGAGGGCATCGCTTCGGATCCCTTCCGCGTTTGCGGCTGGTCGGGCGTCGAGACGTGGGGCACTTGGACCGAGGGAGGCAGGGCCAGCCTCATGCTGCGGCTGCCTCCCGACGCGCCGGCTCTGCGGATGAGGACGAAGGTCCGGTCGTTCGGGGAGCAGAGCGTCGAGGTCCGGGCCAACCAACGCACAGTCGCCCGTTGGCGGCTTATCGGAGACGAGCGCGAATTCTCCGTTCTCATTCCGAGCAAGATCGCACGCTCGGGCGACTCGGTCCGCATCGACTTCCTGATCGCCAATCCCCGCGCCCCGAGAGACCTCGGCCTTTCGTCGGACCCCCGGCGCCTGGGGATCGGCGTCTCCCGCGTCGTCCTCGAACGCCAGTAGCCGGCGCGGCCGTCCAGGAAGGCGGCTGACTAGCGCCCGCCGGCGAAGGCCGAAATCCGCTTGCGCTGGCGGTGCACCGGATTCTGCTGGTCGGCCCAGATCTCGACCGCGCCTTCCTCCGAGGCCGTGCGGAAGCGCGCGACCAGTTGGGCCAGCCCGTCGGCCTCCTGGGCCAGGCTGCGGCTGGCGGCGGTCGATTGTTCGACCATGGCGGTGTTCTGCTGGGTGGTGCGGTCGATCTGGTTGACCGCCGAGTTCACCTCCGCCAGCGCGGCCGCCTGCTCCTGGGTCGAGCCGTTGATCTCGGACATCAGGTCGTTGATCTCGGCGACCCGGGCGATGATGGCGGTCAGCGCCTCGCCCGTCTCGCGCACCAGCGACACGCCTTCCTTCACCTGGCTCGTGGAGTCCGAGATCAGCACCTTGATCTCCTTGGCGGCCTCGGCGGAGCGCTGGGCCAGCGCACGAACTTCCTGCGCGACCACGGCGAAGCCCTTGCCCGCCTCGCCCGCCCGGGCCGCCTCGACGCCTGCGTTCAGGGCCAGGAGGTTGGTCTGGAAGGCGATCTCGTCGATCACCCCGATGATCTGACTGATCTCGCCGGCCGATTTCTCGATGCCGCCCATGGCGCGGACGGTGTTGGCGACGATGTCGGCGCTGCGCTGGGCGTCGTCGCGGGCGGAGCCGACCACGCCGCTGGCCCGCTTGGCGCCGTCGGCGGTGCGCTTGATCGTCTCGGTGATCTCGCCGAGGGCGGCGGCGGTCTCCTCCAGGGTCGCGGCCTGCTGTTCGGTGCGGCGCGACAGGTCGGCGGCTGCGGTGGAGATCTCCCCCGCCCCGCCGCTGATGCCCGAAGCGGCGCCGGCCACGGCCGCGAGCGTCCGCTCCAGCTCGGCCACGGCGGCGTTGAAATCGACGCGGATCTGTTCGTAGGCGGGAGGGAAGCGGTCGTGCAGCCTGACCTGCAGGTCGCCGCTGGCCAACCGGCGCAGCGCCGTCGCCAGGGTCTCGACGCAGGCGGCCTGGTCGCGCGCCAGCTCCTCCTCGTGGGCGCGCGAGGCGGCCTCGGCCTCGCGCAGCTTCACGGTCTCGCGCATGTCTTGCCACATGGCGATCAGCACGGTCCGGCCGTCGAGGTCGGCGCGCATCAGGGTCACGAGCACCGGCAGGGGCGCGCCGTCCAGGCGCTGGTGGACCCATTCGAACCGCTTGTGGCCCCGGCCGCTCATCACGTGGTCGATGTGCTCGCCCGAAAGCTCGTCGGAACGGCCGCCGCAGGGCTGGCGCTCGGGCGAGAGGGCGGCCGGCGAGACGCCGATGAGCCGCTCCCGCGTCGTCGCCATCAACCGTTCCATCGCCGGGTTGCAGTCGGCGACCACGCCATTGTCGATGACGAAATAACAGTCGGGCGAGTTCTCGAAAATGAAGGCTGCGGCAGCCTCGCGATGACTACGCCCAGGCTTCCGCTGCAGCGGCTTCTGCGATCCGAACATCCCTGCCTCCCCCGAGTCAGGCGCGCATTGGGCCGCAGTTCGCGTTAACGAAGCCTAAGCGCGGCCGTCACACGGTTGCAGGATCAAGCATATGCCTGGAGCCCGTCCCGACCGGCCGGATCGATCCGATCGGGATGAACGGGCTCGCCTCGTCTAGTCTTCCTTGTGGCCGTGCGGCTGAATCACTTCCGGCGGGTCGCTCGCGGGGAAGGTTCCCTTCAGGGCTTCGTCCAAACGCTCGTCGATGCGCTCCTTCTCCTCGCCCTTCGTTTCGGGCCGCTCCTTGGCGGGCCGGTCCTTGGGGGAAGGCCGATCCTTGGGGGGATGCATGGCGCGCTCCATAACTGCGTCCCGGCCGCTCCCGGGACCGTCCCATCCTGCGCCGCCAGGACCGCTTAGGCCAGAGGCGCGGACCCGATCCGTCGCCCTTGCGGGATCGCCTCCTACGCCGGCGGCGGCGGTCCCTCGTGGATCGGCGCGTCGGGGTCGATGCAGGCCCACGAGGGGGCGGAGGCCGTCCAGATCGTGGCCGCCGGCCGGACGACCTCGGGATCGTCGAGCGTCCCGGCCCGCACGATGGTCAGGTGCGGCCGCACCTCCGCCTCGCTGAACAGGGGCGTGCCGCACCGGGGACAGAAGCGGCGGTGCATGACGTTGCCGCTCTGCGCCTCGTGCACATAGTCCGCCGTCTCGCCCGTGACCGACATGGCCGCGGTCGGGAAGACGGCGTTCACGGTGGCGTTCCCCGAACCCCAGTACTGGCAGTCGCGGCACCAGCATGTGCGCGCGGCGATCGGCCCTTCGGAAATGGAGAACCGCACCTGCCCGCAAAGGCACCCGCCTGTGATCGTCATCGGCCTTGCTTCCTTTTTCCAGCTCTCATCCTTCCCCGCCGACGTCCCGCTGCAAATGCGGCGGCAGGTCCTTCAGGGCGGCCGACAGCAGCGCCCGGTCGGCGTCGGCGGCGACCTGGGCGGGATCGGAAGGCGGGTCGACCGGCCGGGCGATGGCGTCGCTGAAGCCGAACAGCTTCAGACTCATGGGCGGCAGCCAGGGGAAGCGCAGGGCGAAGGGCATGGCGATGATCCGGATCGGGAAAGGAAAAGCCCGCCGGCGGGGTGCGGGCGGGCTTGGCGTCGGGGCGGCGCTGATGGAGTCGGAGCTAGATCAGCGTCGTCGCCCCAGACCGCGCACGCCCGCGAGCGCTTTGCGCCCCGAGGTGTTGTGATATGCGCGGACCTGGATCATGGCCGGGACGATGGTCCCCGGCGCTGCGGGCGTCAACGACTGGCGGGCGACTTTCGCCGTTGCTTCGGCGCGCGAAGCAACGACCGTGGCTTAACCGTAACAGGGCCCCTCGCCTTCCTCTCATCGGGGAGAGGAGATCAGCTCGTGGTCTCCACCCCGCCGGCGTACTTCACCAGGGCCGCGATGCGCGCCTGGATCGGCGGGTGCGTGGCCGTCAGGGCTCCGAGGCCGCTCAAACGGTTCTCGAAGAACAGCGGCCTGACCTGGTCGGGCGCGGAGAGCTCGGCCCGGCCCTCGATCTTCTGCAGCGCGCGGATCATGGCGTCGGGATTCTTGGTCAGCTCCACCGAACCCGCGTCGGCCAGGAACTCCCGCTTGCGGGAGACGGCGAAGCGCAGCACCACCGCCAGCAGGTAGCCGGCCGCCAGCATCGCCAGGGCGATCACCACCAGGAAGCCGCCGCCCTTGCGGTTCTCCCGCCGGCGGCTGCGCAGGTCGGCGTAGCGCATCGTGCGCCAGACCATCTCGGCCACGAAGGTGATGATCCCCGCGAACACGGCGCAGACCACCATCAACCGGGTGTCGCGGTTGAGGATGTGGGTGAGCTCGTGGCCCAGCACCGCCTCCAGCTCCTCCTCGCTCAGCGTCTGCAGGAGGCCGCGGGTGACGGTCACGCACGAGCGCCTGGGATCGGTCCCCGAAGCGTAGGCGTTCAGCGCCTCGGTCTCCACGATGCGGATATCGGGCGTGGGCAGGCCGCGCGAGATCGCGAGGTTCTCGAGCAGGTTGTAGAGTTGCGGCTCCTCGGCCCGTGCGACCCGCCTGGCCCCGGTTGCGGCCGCGATGATCGCATGCTGCGCCCGCCAGGCGATCAGGAACCAGAGCCCCGCCACGAGCAGGGCCAGCGGCGCCGAGGCCGCCAGCATCCGGAACGAGAGGGCGAGGTCGCTCTCCACGCCGCCGCTCGACGGCAGGTAGCCCAGCCCCATCAGCAGGAGCTGCAGAGCGTAGGCGACCAGCACCAGCAGGACCGGGAAGCCGGCGAGCAGCAGGCCGGACTTCAGGTTGTTGTCGAGGATGTAGCTCTTCAGGCCGACGACGGCCATCGGTGGGCCTAGAAGCTCACCTGCGGCGGGCGGTCGAGCGCCGCGCGCTCGGTTTCGCCCACGTCGAAGAACTCCCGCGGCTGGAAGCCGAAGGACCCGGCGATCAGCACGGCCGGGAACGACTGGATCGCGCCATTGTAGTCGCCTACGGCGTTGTTGAAGAACCGCCGCGCCGCCGCGACCTTGTTCTCGATGTCGGCCAGCTCGTCCTGCAGGCGCAGGAAGTTGGCGTTGGCCTTCAGGTCCGGATAGGCCTCGGCCAGCGCCAGCACGCCGCCGACGGCCCGGGTCAGCGCCCCCTCGGCCGCGGCCTTGTCGTGCACGCCCTGGGCCATGGCCGCGGCGTTGCGCGCGGCGACCACCGCATCCAGCGTTCCCCGCTCGTGGCTGGCGTAGCCCTTCACGGTCTCGACCAGGTTGGGGATCAGGTCCTGACGCTGCTTGAGCTGGACGTCGATGTCCGCAAAGGCCTGGTTCGCGTGCTGACGCAGGCTGATCAGACGGTTGTAGGCGCCGGCGACGATGGCCAAGGCAAGCACGACGAGCACTACCACGACGATCACTGCGGTCATCAACCAGTCCTCCAGCGGCCCTTCTGTGCGAGCTTCGCGGCGGCGACGCTATCCCACCCTCGCGGGCCGCGCCACCCAGGCGAACCGCGCGACCAGAAGACCCGCCGACATGAAGCTGGCGGCCGTCACCGCCCAGACGATCCCGTTCAGGCCCAGCCCCGCCGGCAGGGCCAGCGCCCAGCCCAGGGGCAGCATGACCACCCCGTAGCTCGCCACCTGCACCGCCGTCGGAAGCCAGACGTCGCCGCAGGCCCGAAGCATCTGCGAGGCCACCGCCTGCAAGCCGTCGGCGACGAAGAACAGGCAGGCCAGGACCAGCGCCGGACGCACCAGCGCGATCAGCGCCGGATCGCGGGCGTAGCCGGCGGCGATGGGGCCGGCCGCCAGCCAGACGGCCAGCGAGGCCGCCGCCGTCGCGGCCGCGGTGACGCCGAGCCCGACGGCTCCGGCGCTCTCCACCCGCCGCCAGTCCTCCGCCCCGTGGGCGCGGGCGACCAGCACCGACGCCGCCATCGCGAGTCCGAGCGGCGTCATGTAGATGATGGCCGCCAGGTTGAGCACGATGGACCAGCCCGCCACCGTCAGCCCGCCGACCCAGCCGGCCACGATGTTCATGCCGGCGAAGGCCGCGGTCTCGGCGAACAGGGCCCCTCCTCCGGCGTAGCCGATCCGCCGCTGCTCCGCCTCGGCCGCCCGGTCGCGCGGCGGCCGGCCGAGCAGGCCGCGGCCATGCGGCGTCCGGAGCACGAAGCCGACGAGCAGGGCGATGAGGACGATCCGCGCGGCGAAGGTGGCCCAGGCCGCCCCCGCCGCCCCCATCGCCGTCAGGCCGAAGCCGCCCGGCACGAGCACGAGGTCGAGCGCCAGGTTGAAGGCGTTGGCCACCCACATGGCGGTGGTCGCCGCGCCGGGACGCCCCACCGCTTCGAGCCAGGACGAGGCGGCGGTGGCCGCCGTCGACAGGGTGAGCGACAGGGCGAAGATCCGGAGCGTCCGGCCCGCCCCCTCGGCCAGGTCGGCCTCCACCCCCGACAGCCGGATCAAGGCCGGGCCGAAGGCTTCCAGCAGCGCCGTGGCGACCAGCCCCAGGCCGATGGCGTAGGCCATGCCTCGCCGCAGGACCGCGCCCGTCGCCTCGGGCCGGCCGCGGCCGATGGCGCGGGCGGTCATCACCTGCACGCCCGAGAGCAGGCCGATGGCGGTGGTCAGCACCACCGCGGTCGGGGCCCAGCCCAGCGCCATGTAGCCGAGCTCGGTCGCGGAGAAGCGTCCCACGACCACGGTGTCGGTCAGCCCCATCGCCATGACGCCGAGCCGCGAGCCGACCACGGGGACCGCTAGGCGCAGGAGCTCGGACAGGTCGCGGCGCAGGCGGGTCATCGCCGCCTCATAGCGCGAGCCGGCCGACTTGGAAGCGACAAGACTGTTCGAACTACGCGCCCTCTGGACGTCGGGCGACGGTGAGCGTCACCTCGTCGGTCCGGCCGGCCCGGATCACGCGCAGGCTGAGCCGGCTGCCCGGGGTCGCTCCCGCGATGGCTCGGGTCAACATCCCGGCTCCATCCAGCATCATGCCGTTCACCGCCACCACCACGTCGCCCGGCTGCAGGGCGCTCGCCGCCGGTCCGTTCGGCGACACGGTGGTGATCACCGCGCCACGCCGGCCACGCACGTTCAGCCTTGCCGCCATGGCGGGCGAGAGCCCCTGGATTCCCACGCCCAGGTAGCCGCGGCTGACATGGCCGGTTCGGATCAGCTCCTGGGTGATCTCGTTCGCCAGGTCCGCAGGGACCGCAAGCCCGATGCCGACGAAGCCGCCGCTGGGAGAGATGATCGCGGTGTTGACGCCGACGACCCGGCCTTCCAGGTCGAACGACGGGCCCCCGGAATTGCCGGAATTGATAGGGGCGTCGATCTGCAGGAAGCTGACGTGGGCCTCCCCGATCTCGCGTCCGTGGGCGGAGATGATCCCGGCGGTGGCGGTGCCGCCCAGGCCGAACGGGTTGCCGACCGCGACCACCCAGTCCCCCACCTCCGGCATCGCCGATCGGGAAAAACTGACATACGGCAAGCCCTGGGCGTCGACCTTCAGCACGGCCAGATCGGTCGGCGGGTCGCGGCCCACCAGGCGCGCCGGAAACTGGCGGCCGTCGGTCAGGCTCACGGTGATCTCACGGGCCCCGGCGATCACATGGTCGTTGGTCACGACGTAGCCGTCGGGGGTGATGAAGAAGCCTGAACCCGCTCCCCGGCGCACGGGCGTCGCCAGCCCCTCCACCGTTCCTTGCGGCGTCTCCTGCACCCAGGGAACGGGGTCGCCGCCCGGCGTCAAAGTGTCGATCGAGACGACGGCTGGCGACACCAGCCTGACGATCGGAGCCCAGGACGATCCGGGGCCTACCCCGCGCGGAGAGGCCAAGGCGGCCGTCGTCGCAGGCGCAGGGCCCGCCGCAGGCGACATGCAGGCCGCGAGGGTCAGCGAAAGACCGCCAAGCAGCGCCAGAGGAGGGTGTCCTGGCATATTCCCCCCCAAATCTAGGCCGCGTGTAGTACGCGCTCCGCGGGAAAAGGTTCTCGGCGGGGGCGAGATCCCAGCCGGCCATCTTTCCCAGAGCAAGAACCGTCCGGCCCCAGCCAAAAAAAAGGCCGCGCCATGGTGGGCGCGGCCAGTTTCATAGGGAGGAAACGCCCAGGAAGGGCGTGCTCTGGATGCCCTCTCTCCGAGGGTGCGTCAAGCGAAATTTGAACGCCGCTTAGATTTTTCGCTGCGACATCTGATCGCCGCTAAGTTCGCGCCTGCCGAAAGGCGCGGCGGATGGCGACCAGCGTCCCGGGCCGCGGCGAGCGCACCCCGCCCTCGAACGCCAGGATGGTCTTCTCGGCCAGGCTCGCGGCCATGGCCAGGTAAGCGGGCGTCCAGCCGAGGGCCTCGCGCGTCTTCCTGCATTGCTCGGGGGAGATCGCCCCTCCGAAGGTCCCCATCGCCGCCTGTTCCGTCATGCCGCCCGCGCCTTCCGACAGGCCTGCAATGCCGCCGGTGGGACGGCGGGGGAAGTATAAGGGGCCTATAAGCTCAGCCGGCCAGGCGCGCCGGGACGGCTGCGGGCGCAGCCTCGAGCGCCGCCTCCACCTGACCCAGGAGATCGGCCGGGCGGATCGGCTTGCTGATGTGGCCGTCGGCGCCGGCGGCCTCGGATGCGCGCACGTGCTCGAGCATGGCGTTGGCGGTGAGAGTGAGGACCGGGGTCCTCGGCAGGCCCGCAGCGGCCTCCAGGCGGCGGATGGCCCGGATCGCGGTCAGGCCGTCCATCACCGGCATCTGGACGTCCATCAGCACGACGTCGAACCGCTCGTGCTGGAACGCCTCCACCGCCTCGGCGCCGTTCTCCACCGACACCAGCTCCGCGCCCGCGCTCGCCATGATCAGTTCGACGACACGGCGGTTGGTGACGTGGTCGTCGGCGACCAGCACCCGCAGCCCGGTCCTGGCCCCGGCCGCGGGCTCTGCGCCAGGCTCGGGTGCAAGCTCGGCCTCGTGCGCCGCCCCTGCGCACGGCCGCAGCGGCAGGCTGAGGATGAAGGTCGAGCCCCAGCCCTGGGTCGAGACAGCGTCGAGCGAGCCGCCCATGAGTTCCGCCAGGCTGTGGGAGATGGCGAGCCCCAGCCCCGAGCCGCCGAAGCGCCGGGTGACCGAGCCGTCCGCCTGCTGGAACCGGCTGAACAGGGCGTCCTTGCGCTCCATGGAGAAGCCGATCCCGGTGTCCTCCACCTCGAACAGGTAGGCGGCCGCCCCGCCCGGCTCGGCGTCGGCGGCGCGGACCCGCACGCGCACCCCGCCGCGTTCGGTGAACTTCACC
>Ga0164243_10004327_pt1 | contig 22306 bp, 20 predicted proteins | sample OricompcompostOP_FD_108781 | JGI IMG/M metagenome (GOLD analysis project Ga0164243, IMG submission 108781) | Organic Plus compost microbial communities from Emeryville, California, USA - Original compost - Organic plus compost (OP) | ecosystem: Engineered > Solid waste > Mixed feedstock >...
AACCTCATCGAGAAGGTCATCGTGATCGACAACGGTCGCATCATCCTCGACGAAGACACGGATGCCGTGCGCGACCGCGCCGTGACCGTGGTCGGCGACGCCGCCACGGTCGACGCCTGGGCCGCCGACCGCGAGGTGCTCCACCGCGAGACGCTCGGGCGCGTGGCATCCGTCACCGTGCTGGGCGCGCTGAACGATCAAGAACGGGCGGCGGTTACCGCATCCGGCTTGGAGCTCGCGCCGGTGTCGCTGCAACAACTGGTCATCAGTCTCACCCAGCGTGACGGGACCACCATCGCAAAGAAGGAGGAGGTGCACTGATGCGTCGCACACTCAACGTCATCCGCCTGCAGATGATCAACAAGGACACGTTCATCTGGACACCGCTGATCATCCTGATCGGAGCGACCCTGCTCTCGGTTCTCGTCTACGCCATGATTCCGGTCGACGCACCGAAGTACGGAGGTGCCGGACAAGCACCCCTGTGGTACTTCTTCGCCGTCGGAATCGGCGCCATGACCTACACATTCCCCTTCTCGCAGGCGCTGAGCATTACTCGACGGCAGTTCTTCACCGGCACCATGCTCACCGCTGTCTTGGCGAGTGCAGCGATGAGCCTCGTGTTCCTGGGTATCGGAGCGATCGAGGTCGCGACAAGAGGATACGGACTCAACGGCTACGTGTTCCACCTGGACTGGCTGTGGGAAGACGGCCCGCTCGGCGCCTTCGTCGTGTACTTCACACTTCCGCTGCTGCTCTTCGTGTTGGGATTCACCGGAGCCACGATCTACAAGAGCTGGGGTCTCAAGGTGCTCACGATCTCGTGGATATCGGTCGCGCTCCTGCTCATCGTGATCGTGTTCCTCGCGACCAGACTCAACTGGTGGGGGGACTTCTGGGTCGCCATCGCCGGTCTTCGCGCCGTCGGCATCGCACTGTGGGGCCTCGTGGTCACCGGGGTACTCATGATCGTGTCATTCCTGGCCTTCCGTCGAGCGACACCGTAGGTCAGTAGCGATCGAAGAAGTCATCGATGACGCGGGATCCGAACTCGATCGATTCGACCGGCACTCGCTCATCAACCCCGTGGAACAGCGCATTGAAGTCGAACTCTGCCGGGAGCTTCAGCGGGGCGAATCCGTAGCAGTGCATGCCCAGCCGCGAGAAATGTTTCGCGTCCGTACCTCCGCTGATCATGAACGGAGCCGTGGTCGCATCAGGATCGAAGGCGTTGAGCGACGCCTGCATCGCATCGACGACCCGACCCTGCACCTGCGCTTCCACGGCCGTGAGCTGCGTCACCCAGTCCACCTCGATATCGTCTCCCACGAGAGATGCGACCGTGCCGTAGAACTCGTCCTCATACCCCGGCAGGATCCTGCCGTCGACGTAGGCCGTGGCCGCGGACGGCACGGTGTTGAGCTTGTCGCCCGCCTGCAGCATCGTCGGATTCGCCGTGTTGCGGAGCGTCGCGCCGAGCATGCGTGCGCTGGGGCCGAACTCCTCGATGAGCGAGCTCGCATTCTCGGGCGTCGCCTCGGCGCCGGCGATGTCAGCGACGGCCGCGAGCAGCACCTGCGATGTCGGAGTCAGCCGTACAGGCCATTCGTAGTCCGCGAGGCGGGTCACCGCACGCGCGAGCCGCGCCACGGTGTTATGCGGCTGCAGGTGCGAGCCGTGACCTGCGCCGCCCTTGGCCGTGAGGCGCATCCATGCCATGCCCTTCTCGGCAGTCTGGATCAGGTACATGCGCCGATCACGGACCGTCGTGCTGAAGCCACCCGCCTCTCCGATGGCGACCGTGCACCCTTCCAGCAGCTCGCGATGATGGTCGACAAGCCACTGCGCGCCAAGGCTCCCCCCGGTCTCCTCGTCCGCGACGAAGGCGAGCACGATCGGCCGGGAGGGGACCGCGCCGGCGCGTGCACGTGCGCGCACCACCGAGAGCAGCATCGCGTCGAAGTCCTTCATGTCTACGGCGCCGCGACCCCAGATGCATCCGTCCACGATGGCCCCGGAGAGCGGATGGTGCGTCCAGTCGGATGCCTCGGCCGGAACGACATCGAGATGGCCGTGCATGAGGACGCCGTCGCCTACTTCGCCGCCCCAGCGGGCGATGACCGAGGTGCGGCCCTTCTCCGACTCGAACAGCTGTGAAGGGATGCCGACCTCGTCGAGAAGTCCCGCCACGTACTCCGCCGCTGCGCGCTCACCCGGCCCGCGTTCGTCGCCGAAGTTCGTGGAATCGATCCGGATGAGCTCCTGCAGAATGTGTACGGCCTCCCCCGCAGGGTCGTATGACATCGCCTGCGCCGAGGTCGTCATGCTGCCGATCCTTCCGCAGCGACGCTCGCTGGCGTCCAGGGCAGCCGCGCTCCCCCATATCGGTGGGCGCGCAGATCACCCGACCTGGCGTGGCCCTCGAACAGCTCAACCCGGGCCGCGCGACCGCACAGCTCACCCAGGGCTGCGCTCGCAGAGTCGCTCGTGACCTCCTGATAGGTGACGGTCTTGAGGTACTTGCCCACCCAGAGCCCGCCGGTGTACCGGGCAGCACCCCGAGTCGGGAGCGTGTGGTTGGTCCCGATCACTTTGTCCCCGTAACTGACGCACGTGCGCTCACCGAGGAACAGGGCGCCGTAGTCTCGCATCCTCTCAAGCGCCAACCGGGGTTCGCGGGTCAGTATCTGTACATGCTCTGACGCATAGGAGTCGGCGACCTGGTAGGCCTCCTCGATGCCCTCCACGAGCACGACCTCGCCGTGATCGCGCCACGCGACGCCTGCGATGTCGCCGGTCGGCATGTCGGGCAGGATCTCGTCGATGAGCCTGATGGTCTCCGTCGCGACTCGCTCCGAGGTCGTAACGAGAACCGCGGGGGAGTCGGGGCCGTGCTCGGCCTGGCTGAGCAGATCGACGGCGACCATGAACGGGTCGGCCGAGTCATCCGCGACGATCAGCACCTCAGTTGGTCCGGCGAACAGGTCGATCCCCACCTCGCCGAACAGTTGCCGCTTCGCCGTTGCCACGTAGGGGTTGCCCGGTCCCGCGAGCAGGTCGACCTTTCCGATGGACTGCGTCCCCAGCGCCATCGCAGCGATCGCCTGCGTGCCCCCGAGGAGGAAGATTTCGTCGGCACCTGCGAGGTGCAGGGCGGCGATCGTCGCTGCGGGGATCTCACCACGGATCGGCAGTGTGCAGGCGCGAACCGTCTCCACGCCCGCGACCTTCGCCGTCACCACTGTCATATGTGCAGAGGCGAGCAAGGGGTAGCGACCGCCGGGGACGTACGCGCCCGCCGCTCCCACGGGGATGCTTCGCTGGCCGAGGAAGACGCCCGGCTCGGTCTCGACCTCGATGTCGAGGAGGGAGTCGCGCTGGTGCTGCGCGAACACCCGCACGCGCTCCTGCACGGTGCGAATGTCGTCGATGACCTGGGATGGGACTTTCGAGACGATCTCCTCGATCTCGGCGGCCGACAATTGGAAGCTCTCGGGCGACCAGCGGTCGAACCTTTCCGAGTATCGGCGCACGGCCGCGTCGCCCTCGGATCGAACGTCGGAGATCACCTGGGCCACGGTCTCTTCGACTTGCCGCAGCGCCCGCTGGTCGACCTCTGCGTCGACGGGCTTCTTCAGATGAATGGGCACTTCTGTCTCCTTCTCTGGGAGGTTGAACGCCGCCGTGCGGCGCTGAGGTCAGTGAGCGCGGGCCGGGACGAGCTCCCTGGCCCGTGAGAACGCGGCGACCGCTGCGATGATGTCGTCGTCTGTGTGCGTGGCGGAGAGTTGAACGCGTATCCGTGGCGCGTGCTTCGGCACGACGGGGTAGCTGAAGGCGACCACGTAGACGCCGAGCGACAGCATCTGCTCCGCGATGGCGACGGCGGTGGGCGCGTCGTCGAACAGCACGGGGACGATCGGATGCTCGCCAGGGAGCAGATCGAATCCGGCGGATGTCATCCCCGCTCGAAAGAGTGCCGCATTGCGATGCACGGCCCGCCGCGCATCGTCCGCCAAGGCGACGAGGCCGAGGGCCGCACGTGCTCCTGCCACCATGGGCGGGGGCACGGAGTTGGAGAAGAGGTAGGGGCGCGCACGCTGCCTGAGCATGTCGACGATGACGCGATCCGCGGCGATGTATCCGCCGGAGCCGCCTCCAAGGGCCTTGCCCAGTGTTCCGCTGAGGATGTCGACCCTGTCGCAGACTCCGAAGTGCTCCGGCGTTCCACGCCCGCCGGGTCCCATGAATCCCACCGCGTGAGAATCGTCGACGAAGACGAGGGCGTCGTAGCGCTCTGCGAGATCGCAGATCTCGGGCAGGGGGGCGAGGTAGCCGTCCATCGAGAAGACCCCGTCGGTGACGATCACGCGTCTCCTGGCTCCGGCTGCCGCGGACAGTTGTGCCTCCAGGTCGGTCATGTCCCTATTGCGGTACCGATAGCGAGCTGCCTTGGACAGTCGGATGCCATCGATGAGCGAGGCGTGGTTGAGCTCATCGGAGATGATCGCATCCTCGGCGCCGAACAGGGCCTCGAAGACACCGGCGTTGGCGTCGAAGCAGGAGGGGAAGAGAATCGAGTCCTCGGTGCCGAGGAACTCGCCGAGTTCCGCTTCCAGCTCGACATGCGGCGCCTGCGTTCCGCAGATGAACCGTACGCTCGCCATCCCGAACCCCCATTCGTCGAGAGCATCGCGAGCAGCGGTGAGGATGCGTGGGTCATCGGCCAGTCCGAGGTAGTTGTTGGCGCAGAGGTTGAGCACCTCCCCCGCTGGCCCGTCGACCACACGCGATTGAGAGCTGGTGATGGTGCGCTCGCGCTTGTAGAGACCGGCGGCCTCCAGCCCCGCGATCTCGGATGCCAGCTCCTCGACGATCGTCGTCTTCATCGCCATCCCCTTTCGGTGCCTGTGGTCTTCTCGTGTGCATCAGCGACCTCGTCCAGACGCTGGAGAAGGAGATCTACCTGGTCGGCGCCGATAACGAGCGGAGGGCGGATCTTGAGGGTCGCGTTGCGCGGACCGGTCTGACTGATCAGCACTCCTGCCGTGCGCAGGCCGTCAACCAGTCGCGCGGCCGCTGCGGCATCAGCGTTGCCGTCGAGGTCGATGATGTCGATGCCCCAGAACAGTCCGGCACCTCGAACGTCGCCGAAGGCCGCATGCGCCGCTGCCACCGCGCCGAGGCCCCGCCCGAGTCGTCGTCCCAACTCACCCGCCGAATCGAGGAGGCGCCGCTGGTCGATCTCGTCGAGAACAGCGGAGCCCACGGCCGCGGCGACGCTGCTGCCCCCGAACGTGTTGAAGTAGCGGTCGTTGGATCCGAACCGCGTCGTGATCTCCTCTCTGGCGACCACTCCTGCCAACGGGTACCCGTTGCCCATGGGCTTGCCGAGGGTGGCGATGTCCGGCACCAGTCCCTGTCGCTCGAACCCCCACATCCCTGCTCCGAGCCTGCCGAATCCTGCCTGGACCTCATCGGCGACGTACAGGCCGCCGAACTCGCGGATCGTCTGGGCGGCATCGATGAAAGCCGAGACCGGATCGGGGCGGATGCCGTCGCTTGAGAGCACAGCGTCGATCAGGAGCATCGCCGGCCGATGCCCGGCAGCGATGAGGTCATGTGCAGCAGCGCGCACGTGCTGAGCGAAGACGGCGCCCGCAGCGTCGCCCAGCGAGGCGTCCGGCGCAGGGACCGTTCGCACGTGAGCGGCCACGACAGGCGAGAGAGAAGGCGAAAGCTCGGCGATGTCCCCCGTGATGCCGTGATATGCGTTGGCGGTGACGATGGCCCCCGTGCCGCCGGTGAACGTGCGGGCCATGCGGAAGGCGAGATCGTTGGCCTCGCTTCCGGTGCAGGTGAACACGATGCGATCGAGAGGTTCAGGGAACCGTTCGAGGAGCCGCTCCGCGTAATCGACGATCCCATCGGCGAGGTAGCGGGTGTGCGCGTTGAGGCGCTGCGCCTGCTGCGCCATCGCCTCGACGACCCTGGGGTTGCCGTGTCCGACAGAGGGAACGTTGTTGTACGCGTCAAGATAGCGACGGCCATCGGCGTCGTAGAGCCATACGCCTTCTCCGCGCACGAGGTGCACGGGCTCGTCGTAGAACAGACGGTAGCTAGCTCCGAGCGAACGCGCGCGACGAGCCGCGAGTCCCCGATCGACGACGGACATCACCGTGCCCCCTCCTCGAGCAGACGCGCGGTAGCCTCCGCGCACGGAATCGACATCGCCCGCTCGAGTCCGAGACGTGCCCTGCGGTGGTTGCGCAGGATGTAGTCGCGGTTGAGCGGGTGCTGCTCCGCGCGCCAGCCGGTTATGACGACGACGAGCACCAGCCGCGCAACGGTGAGATCGTAGAGCGTCGCGAGCTCCTCGGGCGCGAGGGGATGCTCCTGCTGATATCCCCTGACGAGGTCGAGCAGTGCATCGATCCCATCCGCGTCCGCGAGTTGATATGCCGCAGCCGTCGCGACCTCCTGCGACACGGGCGCCTCGATCACGTCGCCGAAGTCGATGATCCCCAGGATCGCCGAGCCGTCGCCTTCCGCGAGGATGTTGTATGGGTTGGCGTCGTTGTGCAGCACCTGGCGGCGCACACCGTCGAGCTGTTGCGGTAGGTGAGTCGCGACATGATCGAGGGCGGTGCGCACCACCGCATCCGCCGGATCGACAAGATCGCGGATCTCCGCGACGCGACTCGCGTTCCAGATCAGGTTGTGATCGGCGAAGGGATGCTGCAACCCCGCGAGTGCTCTGTCCAGACGCCCCAGCATCCCGCCGAGCTGCTCACGCAGAGTCGTCGATGCCTTCGCCTCGCGAAGCGGGATGCCAGGAAGGTACGAGTACACGCCGACTCGCGACCGCGGGGAGCCCTCGTGCGCGTTGGGGGGCGACCACAACACCTCGGCACCGCCGTCCGATGCGCGACGTGCGCGGGGGACCGGGAGCGCGGGATCGGCGGTCGCGATCCGATCGAGCACTGTGCGCTGCAGATCCGCCATACCCTCGGATTCCGCGGGGTGCCCGACCTTCAGGATCCACGGGGTGCCGTCCCTCTCGGTGATGCGGAAGTTGCTGTCCCGCTCTCCTCCGAGCTTGACGACCTCGCCGTGCAAGCCGAAGTGCTCTGCGGCGATGGCCGCAGCGTGCTCAAGGGTCACCAGCGGCACGGGGATGTCGAGGCTGGAACCGGAATGGGCGTTCATGCCGTCCATTCCAGGGCCGTTCGGGCGATCACCCTCGCCACGCGCTTCACGCTGTCGAGCGAGACCCACTCGTCCGGCGCATGCATGCCTCCGCCCGAAGGGCCGTAGTACACGGCAGGGATGCCCTGATCACCGAAGTAGCGCGCATCGGCCGTGCCGAACATGGCCGAGACGCGAGAGGGAGCACCCGAGACGTGTTCGACGTGCGAGCGCAGCATGCTGACGAGCGGCGCGTCGGGAGCGATGGCGTAGCCGTGCGCCTGGAACCCGTTCCATCGAATCTCCGGCGGGCATTCGGCAAGCCACGGACGCGCCGCGGCGAATTCGGCCACCGCTGCGATCACGGTATCGCGCGCCTGTGCCACGCTCCACTCGAGAGGGAAGGCGAGCCGGAACCCGATGACGCATTCCAGGGGGACGTTGGACTGCCAGTCGCCTCCGCGGATCGTGCCGGCGTTGAGCGTCAACGGCTGCGTGACGCCGTCATAGGCGGGATGGTTGAACTGCTGGTTGAGCCGCGGCGGAATGGACCTGAGGTGCGCGATGAGATCGACCGCCAGGTCGATGGCGTTGACCGAGGCACCGGCGAGCCCGACATACGCGGGTTTGCCGGTGAGGGTCACCTCGAACCAGATGACTCCCGGGTTCGCGATCTGTACGTCCTCGCCGCTCACCTCGGGGATCAGCGCGGCGTCGACGAGAGGACCGCGCTGACGGGCGGCGAGTGTGCCGTTGCCTGTGCTCTCCTCTTCGATCACCGACTCGAACACGATGTCTCCTCGATGAGGAAGCCCCGATGCGGCGATCGCGTGCGTGGCGAGCAGGCCTGCCACCAGCCCGCCCTTCATGTCGAGCGTGCCGCGACCGTACAGTCGGTCGCCCTCGACGCGGCCCTGCCACGGGTCTTCGGTCCACAGGCGCGCCGGCCCGAGGGGCACGACGTCGATGTGGCCGGAGATAGCAATCGAGCGCCCACCTCCGCGTCCGCGGAGGATGGCGGTCAGGTTCGGGCGCGCCTGAAGACTCGTGTCTGCTGAGGCGAAGTCCTCGTGTGCGGCGAGCCCGCCAAGGTCGACTTGCCACAGGTCGGTCTCGAGGTCTGCGGTTCTCGCCTGCACAGCGAGCAGTTCCTGCGCCGGAGCCTCGTCACCCGCAAAGGAGGGCACGGCGGTTACGGCGCGCAGCAAGTCGACGTAGTCCGGCCAGAGGAGATCGATCTGCCGATCGAGGTGCGCCCCGTGGGCTGCGCTGTCGATGTCTACCACTTTTGCTTCTCTCGAACGAGGGTGTGCGCGCTCATGAGGACAGACCGCCGTCGATCGCGATGGTCTGTCCCGTGATGTAACCCGAGGTCGTGTCGTTGAGCAGGAATCGCACGGCGGGCAGGATGTCGTCGTAGGTGGCGATCCGTTTCATGGGGATCGAGTGGAGGATCGCCTCGCGCCGGTCGGTATCGGCGAGCGTCTTACGCCCGAGTTCCGTGTCGACGAACGTCGGGGCGATCGCGTTGACACGGATGCGGTGAGGTGCCCATTCACGGGCAAGGGTGCGGGTGAGCATCAGGATCCCCGCCTTGCTCGCGGCGTAGGCGGCCCGGTCGGTCGTGCCGACGATGGCGGCGGCGGAGGATACGTTGACAATCGCACCAGTCCCGTCGCGTGAGACAGCGCGGCGAGCGAAGGCCTGGGCGCACAGGAACGACCCTTTGAGATTCGTGTCGACGATGTCATCGAGGTGTTCCGCGCTGAGCTCCAACGCCGGACCGACGTGCTGCGCACCGGCGTTGTTGACGAGCGCCGTGAGGGGGCCGATTGACGACTCCGCCCTGGCGAACGCTTCCTCGATGCCCTCGGCGGATCGCACATCGACCGCGGCGGTCGAGACCGCACTCCCCTGGGATGAGCACTCGCCGGCCACAGCGTCGAGCAGGGTGGTATCCCGCCCGAGCAGCAGAACGTTCCAGCCGCGCGTGGCGAGGTCGACCGCGATCGCGCGCCCGATGCCCCTTGTCGCGCCTGTCACGGCGACGGCGGGTGCGATGCGATCGCTCATATCATCAAGTCCCCTCCGTTGATGTCGACGCTCGCCCCTGTGATGTAGGAGGAGTGTGTCGAACTGAGGAAGCCGATGAGATCGGCGACTTCCTCCGGCGTGCCCAGTCGCGGGATCGGAAAGCTCGCAGCGTATCGCCGGACGGCATCCGTCTCGATCGTCGTCCTCACCATCGCCGTGTCGATGAGCCCAGGACATACCGCGTTGACGGTGACACCGTCCGCCGCGCACTCCTTCGCGAGATGGCGGGTGAGGCCGAGCACCCCCGCCTTGGCTGCCGTGTAGTGCACTCCGCCTATCGTGCTGACGTTCTTGCCTGCCGTGGAGGAGACGTTGACGATCCGGCCCCAGCCCGCGGCCCGCATCGCGGGCAGCGCGGCCTGTGCCATGAGGAAGCTCGCCTTGAGGTTGACGTCCATGACGAGATCCCATTCGGCTTCGCTGACCTCGTCCGCCGGGGTGCCGAAGAGCACTCCGGCCGCGTTCACGAGCACATCCGCGCCCTCGGCGGCACCGCCGCGACTGTACAGCGACGCGACAGCGCCCGCGTCTGCGACGTCGAGAGGCGCGAGGATCGCAGAGCCTCCCGACTGGATGATGCGCTCACGCACCGCCTCAAGTCGCTCCGTCGTCTCACGGTCCACCAGCACGAGCCCGGCACCCAGACGCGCCAGTGCCTCGGCGGTGGCAGCTCCGATGCCGCCGCCGGCGCCCGTGACGACCGCTCGTCGCCCCGTGAGGTCCATCTCCACGTTTCCTCCATGCTCACCGAATGGCTCTTGATCTATGTGTGGGTACGTATGCATAATAAGACCACGAACCTCCGGTACAGGCAAGTGGCAGTGTTGCCGACGAGAGGATCAGTGCATCGCACCCCTTCCGGTACGCGAGTGTGCACCCGACCGGCCAGACGAACGGACAACGACATGGACTCACTCTCGATCCGCCCCGAGGACCTCGACCACCTGCTCTATATCGAGGGTGGATTCCGTGCCGCGCTCGACGGACGAACCTTTCCCACCCTCAGCCCCGTCACGGCACAGCCGATCGTCGACATCGCCCACGCAGGAGACGCCGACATCGACGCGGCCATCACCTCGGCGCGTGCGGCCTTCGACACCTGGTCGCGATGGGATCCGCGAGAGCGCGGAAGGGTCATGCGTCGCATCGCCGAGACGATCGCCGACAACGTCGAGGTCCTTTCCCAGGTCGAATGCCTCGACCTGGGAAAGCCGATCACCGACTGCAGGGCGGGCGTGCTCGACGCCGCGCACTGGTTCGAGTACTTCGCCGACGTGGCACCGCACCTGCGAGGCGAGACAATCCCCCATCGCGACGCTGCCCTCACATACGTGCTCCATCAACCTCGTGGAGTCGTCGCCGTCATCCCGGCATGGAACTTCCCCATGCCGCTGTACGGCACAAAGGTCGCCGCAGCGCTCGCCACGGGCAACTGCGTCATCCTGAAGCCTGCGGAGCAGACCACGCTGAGCGCACTGCTGCTGGCACGCCTGTGCTCAGAAGCGGGCCTTCCGGATGGTGTGCTCAACGTGATCGCGGGCTACGGAGCTGACACCGGGCGCGCACTCGTGCGCCACGCCGGCATCGACATGATCTCGTTCACCGGCAGCACGGGTGTGGGGCGCGAGATCGCTTCCGTCGCCGGACAGAACCTCACCAAGGTCGTCCTGGAGCTCGGCGGCAAGTCGCCCAACATGGTCTTCGCCGACGCCGATCTGGAGCAGGCGGCGGCGACGTCGCTGTTCTCGTTCACGACCAACCAAGGTCAGCTCTGCAGCGCCGGGACACGCCTTCTCGTCGAGCGCTCCGTGCACGACGAATTCGTCGACCTGCTCGTGTCGCGCGCGGAGGCGCTGCGCGTCGGTGACCCCATGCACGAGGACACGCACCTCGGGACCATCGTGAGCGAACGCCAGCTCGCGCGGGTGGAGGGCTACGTGGACGCCGGTCGCGCGGCGGGAGCCACGGTCGCGACCGGCGGCGGCCGCGCCACGGTCGACGGCCTTCCCGACGGGTACTTCTATACGCCGACCATCTTCACCGACGTCGACCCGGCCTCCCGTATCGCGAACGAGGAGATCTTCGGACCGGTGCTCAGCGTCTTCGCGTTCGACGATGAGGACAGCGCGCTCACGCTCGCCAACGCCGTCGAGTACGGCCTCGCCGCGCAGATCTGGACGCGCGACGTGGAACGGGTCACGCGGGTCGCTGAGGGGGTCGAGGCGGGCCTGGTGTGGGTCAACACCGCGCATCAGGGCTCGGCCGCACTGCCGTACTCCGGATGGAAATCCAGCGGCCTGGGCACAGAGGGCGGCATCGAGCAGGCGCTCGAACATACGCGCCCCAAGTCGGTCTTCATCGCACGCTCCGCGACGCAACCCGTTCACCGAGCATGAACCTATCGAAAGGGACCCAGCAGATGCCTGTCGTGATCACCGGCGCAGGAGGCCGGATCGGCTCGGCCGTGGCGAACCGTCTGCTCGACGCCGGCCATCGTATCCATGCAATCGATGTCGTGGGCTCCCCCGCGGTCGACGCACTCGTCGCCCGCGGAGCCGCCGCCTTCATCGGCACCCTCGACAACACCGCGATGCTAGCCGAAGCGCTGACCGACGCCGACGCAGTGGTGCACACCGGCGCCGTGCTCAGCTCGCACGGCAAGAGCGACGACCTTCTGATCTCGACGAACTTCGTCGGCACGTACAACCTGCTCGTCGCCGCTCGCGACAACGCGCCCCGGCTTCGTCGATTCGTCAACTTCTCCTCCGATGCGGTCTACTGGGGAGGCAGCGTGCCGCCCGTCGACGTGCTCCCCGTGGACGAGCATTTCCCCCGCACCGGTTCATCTGTATACGCCGCGACGAAAGTCGGCGCCGAACAGCTCGCCACCTCGTTCCTGCACACGTACGGTCTGCCCACACTCACGATCAGGCCGACCATGACAGCGGCACCGTCCGAGCTGCTCGTGCCTGACAGCGTCTTCGGTCGCCGATGGTTCGTCGGAGGAGCTCTGCGCTGGTGGGATTCGCGCGCGACCCTCTCCTCCGCCGATGCGGAGGTGCGTGACATGCTTCGCGATGGTGACATCGGCCTCGATGACCTCTTCGTCGTGATCGACCCGGATGGCACGTCACCTCTGACGATGCTCAACGACGCCCGCGATGTCGCGGCGGGAGTGTGCCTGGCCCTCGACGCACCCGACGCCGTCGGTCAGGCCTTCAACCTCGGCAGCACCGAGTTCACCGAACGTGCGCTCGTCGATCACATCGCCGCGCGGCTGGGGCGCCGCGTGCACGTCCTGACCCATCCTGGCCATCGTCCGAGCTGGTACATCAGCAGCCTCAAAGCGCGGTCAGTGCTCGGCTACCGCCCCCAGCACGACGTCTTCTCCATGGTCGACGAGGCGCTGCGGGCCCAGAACGGAACGGAATTGCCATGACGAACCTCCCCTCCCTCCCCCCAACCTGGACGGGGCCCTCCCTCGACGAGCTCGACGCCGCGTGCGCACGTGCGGCGGCGTGGCTGAAGGCCCAGACGAACCCGGACGGAAGCGTCGGTGACATCTCCGACGGCTTCAAGACGCACAGGGTGCCGTGGTCGATGGCGCTCATGGGCGAGGTGGAGGCGGCCAACGCATATCTCGGCTGGGCCCGTCGTAACCTCCTGGCCTCCTCGTCGCTGACCGGCCCCGCTCGGATTCTCGACGATGGCTGGCCATACCGGGATTCCGTGCTCATCATCGGCGCCCACATGCTCGAGCAGTATGACCTCTCGCACGCTCTCATCGATGACATGCTGAGTTGGCAGGACCCCGTCTCCGGGGGCTTCTCCAACGACAGGCTCCCCGATGGTTCCATGAGCGACGAGATGGATGTTCCCTACGCGTGCGGCCCTGGTTTCGCCGCCCTGATCACCGGGCGCCTGGATGCCGCCAGACGCGTCGCGGGGTTCCTCACCGCGATGTATGACGCACAGACAGAACTGCCTGACCGCTTTCACCTGTTCTGGTCCCGATCGAGGCAGCGACCAATCCTTCCCACCGACCCCGACTGGCAGCAGCGGTTCGTCGTGGAGAACGCGGTGGATCGGTCTCAGCGGTGGACATTCGGAGGAATCGCCGCCGGTTTCCTCGGGCGCCTTTACCTCGTCGACAACGACCCTGTGCTGTTGGAGTACGCGCGCAAGTACCAGGCATACTCGATGGCGGCAACGGATGCGCAGTTCTCCTACCCCGCCGTGTGCAAGACGAGCTGGGGAGCCTCGCTGCTCTTCCAGATCACGGGCGAGCAGCGATACCTCGACTGGCTGAGCCGCATGGCGGCCTGGTATCTGGACACGCAGGTCGACGAGGGGTACTGGCATCCGCTCGTGGAGAACTGTGTGGGCGATATCATCGAGGTCACCACAGAGTTCGTGATGCACATCAAGATCCTCATGTCGGCCATCGTCTCTCGACCCGCTGCGAGCTCTTGAGCTGTGAAAAGTGGGACCAATACCGTGAGCCGATGAGGGGGCGCGCCAGTCGCGCACGCAGATGGGGGACTTTGACGAATGGCCCGTCCCAAGAACTCGCCCAGCAGTCGTGACCTGGCTCGAGCGGCAGGGGTATCTCAGTCGACGGTATCGCGTTACCTCAACGACGATCCCCGGGTCAGCAAGCCGGCCAAGCGCGCGATCGAGGCGGCGATGCGCTCGATCGGTTACACCCCCAACGCGGCAGCGCGCACGCTGATCACCGGCCGAAGCAAGCTGATCGGGCTCGTGGTGTCGAACATCACCAACACTTTCTATCCCGAGGTGATCGAAACCATCGTCGCCACGGCTGCCGACCACGACTACAACGTGATCCTCTGCAATACGCAGGAGAGCCCCGAGCTTCAACTCTCATACCTCAAGCTCCTCATCGCCCACCAGGTCGACGGTGCGATCCTCACCTCGATGATGCTCGGTACCGACCATGAGAGCGTCACCCAGCTCCTACAGCGCACACCGATCGTGCAGGTGAACCGTACGGCCGCAGATCTGCAGACAGACACGGTGCAACTGGACAACGTGCGCGCTGGGGAGCTGGCAACCCAGCATCTGATCGACCTCGGTCACCGACGTATCGGATACATCGGCGGAAACCCTGACACCTCCACGAACCGCAACCGTCTCCTGGGCTTCGAACACGCCCTGCGCACCGCTGACCTCCCGGTCGACGAGGAGCTGGTGCGCCACGGACAGTTCACGCACGCCAGCGGATACGCACTCGCGACTGCGATGCTCGCCGCTCAGGCAGAGCGACCCACGGCGCTCGTGTGCGGAGACGACGAGGTCGCGATGGGTGTGATGGATGCCGTCGCCGACTCGGGTCTTCGCATCCCCGACGACGTCGCGGTCGTGGGATTCGACGACGTCCCCGTGGCGGCGCTACGCTCCATCGGCCTGACCACGGTTCGCCAGCCGGCGGCCGAGATGGGCAGGAGAGCGGTGGAGATGCTCATCGCCCGCATGGAATCCGATGAACCACGCGAGCCCGTCGACATCCTGTTGCGTCCGAAGCTCGTCGTACGCCGCACGTCAGCGGGCGCAGAGAGCCCAGAGACCTGACAGCCGGCGGCACGGCGCTCCCGGTCACTCGACCGCGCGGGCCGTGACGTGGCAGGCGGCGACATGACCCGCGGTGGCGACCGGCAGCAACCGGGGCGCGTCAGTCCTGCACACGTCCTCCACGAGCGGACACCTGTCTTGGAAGCGGCATCCAGGAGGCGGCGTCGCGCTCGTGACCGTGTCACCGCGGAGTTCCCTGAGCGTGGCGCCCCGCTGGTCGGGGTCGTCGATCGGCACGGCGCTCATGAGAGCGCGCGTATACGGATGGGCCGGGCGCTCATACACCTCTTCGATGTCGCCGTACTCGACGGCATTGCCCCAGTACATGACCGCGACCCGTCTGCTCAGGTGCCTGACCACTCCGAGGTCGTGCGCGATGAACAGATACGCGAGTCCGAGATCGCGTTGCAGGTCGGAGAGCAGGTTGATGATCTGCGCCTGGATCGAGACGTCGAGCGCCGATGTCGGCTCGTCCAGGATCAGCAGACTCGGCTCGACCGCAAGTGCGCGGGCGATCGCGATACGCTGCTGCTGACCTCCGGAGAACTGGTGCGGATATCGGTCGACGTGGTCCTCGCGTAATCCCACGAGGCGGAGAAGCTCGACGACGCGGTCGCGATGCGTCGAGCGGTCGCCGATTCGATGGATGCGCAACGGCTCGGCGAGGATGTCACCGACGGTCATGCGTGAATCGAGTGCCGACGCGGGGTTCTGCAGCACTACCTGGATCTCACGGCGGAATCTGCGCATCCGTCTCGGTGAGAGCTCCGACAGATCGGTCCCCCGATAGAGGATGCGGCCAGACGTCGCCTCGGTCAACCGAAGCACCGCCAGCGCCGTCGTCGACTTTCCCGATCCGGATTCTCCGACGAGACCGAGGCTCTCACCCGCATCGAGGGTGAAGCTGACGCCGTTCACGGCGCTCGTCGAGCCGATCTTCCGCCGCAGCAGTGTCGAGCGGATCGGGAACTCCACGTGCAGATCCTGCACCTCGAGAAGCGGCGCGTCAGTCATGCAAGGCTCCCATGCGATCGTCGGCGGCACCGATACGGACGGGAACCACCCGATCGGTGTAGTGGCATGAGGCACTGTGACCATCGGCGACTTCCCGCAGCAGCGGCCGCGTGCGCCCGCATGCCTCCTCGTTGCGTCCGACGTAGCAACGCGGCTGGAAGGGGCACCCCACGTGCTCGGTGATCACCTGTGGAGGCTGTCCCGGGATGGAGAACAGATGATCCTTCTTCTCGGAGAGTTGCGGACGGCTGGCCAGCAGTCCGCGGGTGTACGGATGCTGGGGACGGTGAAAGATGCCGGTGACCGATCCGGTCTCCACTACGGTTCCCGCGTACATCACAACCACCCGGTCGGCGATCTCGGCCACGACGCCGAGATCGTGGGTCACAAGGATCACGGAGGAGTCGAAGTCGCGCCGCATCCGATCCAGAAGCTCGAGGATCTGCGCCTGAATGGTGACGTCGAGAGCGGTGGTCGGTTCGTCCGCGATCACCAGACGCGGCTTGTTGATCATCGCCATCGCAATCATGGCCCTCTGTAACATCCCTCCGGAGAACTCGTGGGGGAACTGCCCCATACGCGTGTCCGGATCGCTGATGTTGACGTCACGCAAGAGGTCGCGCACGCGAGTGCGGATCTGCTCCCTGCCGAGCGAGCGATCGTGAACTCGCACTGCCTCCGACAGCTGGCGTCCGATCGTGAGGACGGGGTTGAAGGACATGCCGGGGTCTTGGAAGATCATCGAGATCTGCGCTCCCCTGATGCGCCTGAGCTCACGCTCGCTCATCGTGAGGAGATCTTCGCCGTCGAACAGCGCAGAGCCGGCGATGGTACGTCCTGTGGTGCCTCGCAGCAGCCCGAGGATGCTCGACATGGTGACAGACTTGCCGGAGCCGGACTCGCCGACCACGGCGACGACCTCGCCTCTGCCGACTTCGAAACTGACCCCCTGTACGGGCACGGACGCCGCCTCACCCGTTCCGAACTGGGTGGACAGATTCTCGACGCGAAGCAGCACGTCACGCGAAGCATCGGTCATGGTTCACCTCTTTCCGCGCGGGTCGAGAGCGTCGCGGAGCCCGTCTCCGACGAAGTTGAGCGAGAGCACGGTGAGCACGATCGCGACCCCGGGGAAGAACCACATCCATGGAGCGCCTTCCAGCAAAGTAAGCGACTGCGCATCGTTGAGCATGCTTCCCCAGCTCGCCTGCGGTGGTCGCACACCGAGGCCGAGGAACGACAGGGCCGCTTCGAGCTGGATCGCACCGGCACTGAGCAGTGTCACGACGACGGTCAGCGGCGAAAGCACTGGCTTGATGAAGTGCTTCGTCACCATCCAGAACGGGGTCGCCCCCAGCGCCCTCGTCGACAGCGCCAGGTTCTGTTCCTTCAGCGACATGATCAACGCCCGTGAGACGCGACAGGCGGTTCCCCATTCGAACACCGCGATCGCGATGATGATGATGGGAAGGCTCGGACCCACGATCGTCACGACCAGGATGATCGGGATCAGCGCGGGGAAGGACAGGATCACCTCGACGATGCGCATGATGACCGCATCCACCACGCCGCCGAGGTAGCCGGCGAGCACTCCGAGGACGAGGCCGACCAAGGCGGCGGACAGTGCGGCCACGAGTCCGACAGAGAGGGACACCTGAGCGCCGAAGACGACCCGGGCGAACACGTCCCTCCCGGATTCGTCGGTTCCGAACCAGTGCTCGGCGCTGGGCGGGAGTTGATACGAGGAGAGATCGACCGCGTTCGGGTCATATGCCGTGATCAGCGGCGCGAGGACTGCGGCGAGGGTGACGACGATGAGGAACACCGCACCAGCCACGGCGAGCCTGTTGCGCAGAAACCTCTGCAGCGCAGCTCGCCGCGGCGAGCGCTGCGTGGCGGCGATCGTGGTCGTCGGCACGGTCCAGATCGTCGGCGCCTCTGTGGTTGCGGCGGAACCGCTCGTCGTCTCTGTCATGCCAACCGGATCCTCGGGTCGAGGATCGCGGCGGCCAAGTCGGCGAACAGACTGAAGGCCATGACCGCGATCGCAGTGAACAGAACTGCTCCGAGGAGCACTGGGTAGTCGCGCCCGGCGACGGCATCCAGGATCAGCGTCCCCATACCGGGCCAGGCGAAGACGTGCTCGATGAGCACGGTGCCCGCCACGAGTGCCGGAAGTTGCACGGCGACTGCCGTAGTGAGCGGCACGAGCGCGTTCCGCAGCGCATGGCGTATCACCACCCCCGTGCGGGAGACGCCTTTGGCGGTCGCGGCGGTGATGAACCGCTGGTCGAGCACCTCGAGCATCCCCTGGCGGGTGTAGCGCATGTACGGTCCGACGAGCGTCGCAGCCAGCACGCCGGCGGGGAGGATGGTGTGGGCTATCGAGTCGAGAACATCCCCGTCGACACCCAGCGTGTTCATCCCACCGGTGGGGAGGACGGCGAGCCTGAGGCCGAAGACGTACAGCACGATCAGCCCGAGGAAGAAGCCGGGAACAGAGATCGCGAACATCCCCGTGGTTCCGATGACGTAGTCCGCCCAGCGGTTCTGCCTGAGGGCCGCCACGACACCGAGGACGAGACCAAGGATCAGCGCGACGATCACGGCGCTGACGATGAGCTGGATCGAGGGCCCAATGTGGTCGGCGAACAACTCGGTCACGGGGACTTTGAACTGGTAGGAGTAGCCGAGATTGCCCTGGATGACGTTGCCGAGCCAGATCGCGTACTGCACCGGAAGCGGCTGATCGAGCCCGAGGGCGGCACGCGCGTTCTCGATATAGGCCTCGGCGGACGGCCCGGTGAGGTGCGTGGGGTCCAGTTGCATCTTCACAGGGTCACCGGGCAGCGCTCGTACGAAGACGAACGCCACCACGGTGATCCCGATGAATACGGGGATCGCGATGAGGATCCGGCGTATTGCGTAACTCAGCATGTGCTACCGATCTTGCGGTTCAGGTCACCGACCGCCGCTCACTTCTTCCAGGTCCAGTGGCCGATGTTCCAATAGACGCTGGACGGGTTCCCGTGGATTGTGACGTTGTCGAGCTGTACGCTCGCTGCCGCCAGCCCATCCGGAACGTAGAGCGAGACGCCGTCCGGGTTGCTGTTGATGGTGGTGTAGATGTCGTGGTAGATGCTCGTGCGCTCCGCCTGATCACCCGTCGCCAGACCGGCATCCCACTTCGCGTCGAGCCCGTCGACACAGTACTGGCCCATGTTCGCGCCGGCGGGGTAGCGCGCCGAGCAGCGGGTGTAGCTGGCCAGGTTGTCGGGGTCAGCGGCGAAGTTTCCTCCGCCGATCATGAACATCTGATAGGAGTCGAACGTCTCGGCCATCGTGAGAAGGCCCGGCGTGTCTGTGTTCGTGATCTCAACGTTGATGCCCGCTTCAGCCAGGTTCGACTGGATCACGTTGACCGCGTTGTCCATCGCGCTGTCGCCCGGACGATTGACCAGAGTGATCGTGGTGTCGGGATTCCAGCCTGCTTCGGCCAAGAGCGACTTGGCCTTGTCGACATCGTGCGGGTACTCAGTCAGGTCGCCGTTGTCGGCCAGTGCCCACTCTGGTCCGAGCTGGCGGAGGTTGTTCGCGGGAACAGAGCATGCTCCGAGCAGGATCGTTTTGCAGATTCCGTCGCGGTCGATGGCGTACACCATGGCCTGCTTGATCCTCGGGTCCTGAAGAAGGGGATCTGCGTTGTTGAACTGCAGGTAGGCCGGAGCGATACCGGGAACCTCGAGCACCTGGAATCCGTCGCTCTTGGCAGTGAGCGCATCCTTGTCTTTCGCCGTGACCGGTGAGGCGAACTGGAGTTCGCCTGTGGTCAGCTGGGCAAGGGCGGCATCGGATTCGAGGACGCGCATGTACACGTCCTCGAACGCTGCCGTGCCGTCCCACCATTTGTCGTTCTTGACCAGGTGGGCGTACTGGCCCGACTTCCATTCGTCGAGTTTGTAGGGCCCGGATGCGATAGGCCACGACGTGAAGAAGTCATCGTCCGCGAGAGCGTCCAGGGCCACGTCGCCGAGCGCGTGTTCCGGCAGGATGGGGAAGAACTTGTCGAGGCTCGCGAGTTGGCTGACCCACGCCGCGTTCGGGGTCGCAAGGTGGAAGATGATGGTGGAATCGTCCGGCGTCTCCATGCCGGACACGGTGTCGGCCGTGCCGGCATTGAACTCCTCTTGGCCGACGACGAGACCCACCCTGCCCGAATTGGCGCTGATCTGCGGGTTGAGGTAGCGGGCGTAGGTGAAGGCGACGTCGGCGGAGGTGATCGGTTCGCCGTCGCTCCACGTCGCGTCCTTGAGGGTGACGGTTACCGTGGACGCGTCGGGGGAGATCTCCCACGAGTCCGCGAGGCGGCCGATGATCTCGCCGCTGTCATCCATGCCGACGAGCGGCGTCTGGGTGGCATCGAAGAACTGGCCTTTGCCGATCATCGTGCCTGTGAAGGGATTGAAGTCGTTCGATTCCGTGCTCAACGTGACGTTGAGCGTCGTGCGAGGGCCCGTCGCGCCGGTACCGCCGCCGCCACTGCTGCAGGCGACGAGCGACGCCGCGACGAGACCGAGTCCCGCTGCTGCGGTCATGATCTTCCTGATGCTCACCACTGAGCCCTGCTTTCTTGATCGAGGGGAAGTCGTGGGATTCGGGCTCTCACAACTACGCTCCGAGGTGGAATGGTTACGTATTCACAATTAATGCTCAAACAACCGCCCCTGTCAACCATCGGCTTGCGAAGAGGCATCCGCGGCGGGAGCGCGCGGGGAGACTCCCCCGTCGGGGTTGTGTCAGGAAGCCTCGGTGACGTCGTAGCCCGACGCTCTCAACGCCTCGATGAACACGGGATCGGCATCGGCATCCGTCAGCACCGTGCCGAAGAGGTCGGCGCCGCCGACCGCGGCGAAGGCGACCTTGCCGAGCTTGCTCGAATCTGTGACCACCACAGCGCGGTGCGCGCGCTCTGCCATCATGCGGTTCACGGCGGCCTCACGCTCGTCCTGAGTGGTCGCCCCCGACACCGCATCCATGCCGTTGACACCGATGAACGCCATGTCGAGCCGTACGCCCCGCAGCAGCTGCTCGACGAACGGCCCGACCAGTTCGTAGCTGCGCGAATGGATGACGCCGCCCGTGACGACGACCTTGATGTCGGGCCGGGTGGCCAGCTGCGCCGCGATGTTGACGGCGTTCGTGACCACCGTGATGCCCCCGCCGGCGGCCAGGACGTCTCGGGCGGCGAGCGCCGCGGCGATCGCCGTCGTCGTCGTGCCGCCCGACAGACCCACCACCATGCCCGGCGTCACCAACGCGGCGGCCGCCTGCGCGATGCGCTCCTTCTGATGCGTACGCAGGTGGCGCTTGTAGCGGATGGGCAGCTCGTAGGCGACGGCCTGTGCCACGGCTCCCCCGTGCGTGCGGGTGAGCAGGCGCTGCTCGGCGAGGCTGTCGAGGTCTCGTCGCGTGGTTGCGGGCGAGGCCCCGAAGCGGTCGACGAGCTCGTCGACCGTGACCTCTCCGGCCTCGGCCAGCAGGTCGAGGACCGCGTTGAGACGCCGCTGCCGTACAACCTCATCTCCACGATCGTGATCTCCGTGTTCGCCACGCTGCTCGTGCTCGCGGTGTCGCTGCCCGCCGCGTACTACACCGCCCGCTTCCGGTTCCCCGGGCGCATGGTGTTCCTGTTCCTCGTGATCGTCACGCAGATGTTGCAGCCCGCCGTGCTCACCTCCGGCCTGTTCCGGCAGTTCACGACCCTCGACATGGGCGACACGTGGGCCGCCATGATCTTCATCAACGCGGCGTTCAACCTGTCGTTCGCGGTGTGGATCATGCACTCCTTCTTCGCCGGCATCCCCAAAGAGGTCGACGAGGCCGCGCAGATCGACGGCGCCGGGCGCTTCACGGTGCTGTTCAAGATCAACCTGCCGCTGGTGTGGCCCGGCATCGTCACGGCCATCGTGTTCACGTTCGTCGCCTGCTGGAACGAGTTCGCCGCGTCGCTCGTGATCCTCTCCACCGACAAGAACCAGCCGCTCTCGGTGGCCCTCACCAAGTTCGTCGGACAGTACGAGACGAGCTGGCACTACGTGTTCGGCGTCTCGATCGTGGCGATCCTGCCGGTGGTCATCCTGTTCATGCTCATCGAGAAGCGCCTCGTCGGCGGGCTCACCGCCGGCAGCGTCAAGTAGAAGACGGATCGCGCGGGGGTGAGGCGGCGGGCTGCGTCACTCCGACAGGGAGCTCGACGCGGTCATGAGTTGCTCGCGACTCCAGCGCACGCCGAGCGCGGCGGTGAGTGCGAGCTGCGCGACGCCGGTCGTCTCGGGCACACGCCGGTCGGCGTAGCGCACGGGGACGTCTGCCGTCCCCGTCGCGACGTATCCCGTCTCCGCGCGCACCGCCTCGAGGA
>Ga0164243_10004328_pt1 | contig 22301 bp, 20 predicted proteins | sample OricompcompostOP_FD_108781 | JGI IMG/M metagenome (GOLD analysis project Ga0164243, IMG submission 108781) | Organic Plus compost microbial communities from Emeryville, California, USA - Original compost - Organic plus compost (OP) | ecosystem: Engineered > Solid waste > Mixed feedstock >...
CCGGCGTAGATCATCTCCAGCGCGTCGAGCAGCGGGCTCGGGTTCTCCGGGTCGTCCTCCAGCGCCTCGGCGAGACGGCGGCGGATGAAAACGCCGATCCGGATACGCAGGTGCTCGACGTCGGGGTCGGTGCCGAGCAGCGCCACGGTCACGGCCCCGCCGAGCTGCCCCTCGCCCGCGACGACCAGCGCGACCTCGCGCAGGACCTGCGCGACCCGTTCGGCCTTCGAGGCGGTCGGGTCCGGCTGGGACACCCCGGCGGAGAGCCGGCGCCAGAACACCTCGGCGACCAGATGCGACTTGGACGAGAAGTAGGTGTAGGCCGTCGCCGGCGCGACGCCCGCGAGCTTGGCGACCGACCGCACGGTGAGCCCTTCGAACCCCTCGGCGTTCAGGACCTCGACGGCCGCGTCGGTAAGCCTGGCCACCGTCTCCGCCTGCTGCCGGGTCAACCGGCGGCGAGTGGATTCCTGCGATACCGGGCTGGACATGTGAGGCACATTACACTAGCTTTGAACTCGAGTCCAGACACCTGTCCAGATGGAGTTCCAGCTCATGCCCCTTCGCCCCGAATCCGCGTCGGACCTGTTGATCGACGGCAAACTCACCCCCGGCAGCGGCGGTGTCTTCGACGTCGTGAACCCGGCGACAGAGGAGGTCATCGGACAGGCGGCCGAGGCCACCGCCGCGGACATGGACGCCGCGATCGCCGCCGCCCGCACGGCATTCGACACCACCGACTGGTCTCGCGACCACGCATTCCGCGCGAAATGCCTACGCCAACTACGCGATGCGCTGCTCGCCCACGCCGACGAGTTCCGCGAGCTCACCATCGCCGAGGTCGGCTGCCCGTCGTTCCTGACCCACGGTCCGCAGTTCGAAGGCCCGGTCACCGATCTCGGCTACTTCGCCGACCTCGCCGAGAGCTACGAATGGACCCGCGATCTCGGCGAGGCGAATCCCATGGGCATCAAGAACCATCGCGAGATCCGCTCGGAGGCCGTGGGCGTGGTCGGCGCGATCACGCCGTGGAACTTCCCCCACCAGATCAACTTCGCCAAGATCGGCCCGGCGCTGGCGGCCGGATGCACCGTCGTCCTCAAGCCCGCGCCGGACACCCCGTGGTGTGCGGCGCTGGTCGGCAAGGTCGTCGCCGAGGAGACCGACCTCCCGGCGGGCGTGCTGAACATCGTCACCTCCACCGACCACCAGCTCGGCGCCCAGCTGGCCACCGACCCGCGCGTCGACCTCGTCTCCTTCACCGGGTCCACCGCGACCGGCAAGAAGGTGATGGCCGCGGCGTCGGAGTCGCTGAAGAAGGTGTTCCTCGAGCTCGGCGGCAAGTCCGCGTTCATCGTCCTCGACGACGCCGACGTCGCCTCCGCCTGCTCGATGGCCGCGTTCAACGTCGTCACCCATGCCGGCCAGGGCTGTGCGATCACCACGCGCCTGCTCGTCCCGCGCACCAGGCTCGACGAGGCGATCACCGCCACCCGCGACGCCCTGGCGGGCCTGCCCGCCGGCGACCCGACCGACCCCGGGACGATCTGCGGCCCGCTGATCTCCGAGCGCCAGCGACAGCGCGTCGAGTCCTACATCGAGCTGGCCAGGCAGGAGGGCGGCACCATCGAGATCGGCGGCGGCCGCCCCGCCGACAAGGAGCGCGGCTACTTCGTCGAGCCGACGCTCATCTCCGGGCTGGACAACTCCGCGCGCGTCGCGCAGGAGGAGATCTTCGGCCCGGTCCTCGTGATCATCCCGCACGACGGCGACGACGACGCGGTGCGCATCGCCAACGACTCCCCCTACGGCCTGTCGGGAATGGTGTACGGCTCCGACGAGAAGCGGATCGACAAAGTGGTCAACGGGGTTCGCACCGGCACCATGGGGATCAACGGCGGCATCTGGTACTCCGCAGACGTCCCGTTCGGCGGATACAAGCAGTCCGGCATCGGCCGCGAGATGGGCGTCGCCGGCTTCGAGGAGTACCTGGAGACCAAGGCCGTCGCCCGACCCGCCTGACCCGCCCACGACCCGCGAGATCGCACCCGGCGGGCGCGTCGCACCAGCCCGACCGGGAACCCACACAGAAAGCAGGACGATGAGTTCCAAGCGTTTCGAGAACAAGACCGTGATCGTGACCGGCGCGGCCGGCGGCATCGGCGAGGCCTACGCCCGGGCGCTGGCCGGCGAGGGCGCCAACGTCGTGGTCGCCGACGTCAACGACGAGCAGGGCAAGCAGGTCGCCGCCGACATCGGCGGCCTCTACGTCCACGCCGACGTCGCCGACGTGGACTCCGCACAGGCGCTGGCCACCGCGGCCGTCGACGCCCACGGCTCGATCGACGGCCTGGTCAACAACGCCGCCATCTACGGCGGGATGAGGCTCGACTTCCTCATCACGGTGCCGTGGGACTACTACAAGAAGTTCATGAGCGTCAATCTCGACGGCGCCCTCAACGTGACTAGGGCGGTCTACCCGCACATGACGAACGGCGGGTCCATCGTCAACCAGTCCTCCACCGCCGCATGGCTCTACAGCGGCTTCTACGGTCTGGCCAAGGTCGGGGTCAACGGACTCACCCAGCAGCTCGCGACCGAGCTCGGCGGCCAGAACATCCGGGTCAACGCCATCGCCCCCGGCCCGATCGACACCGAGGCGACCCGCACCACCACGCCCGGCGAGATGGTCCAGGACATCGTGAACCGGTTGCCGCTCAAGCGGTTCGGCAAGCCCGAGGACCTGGTCGGGATGTGCCTGTTCCTGCTCTCCGACGAGGCGAGCTGGATCACCGGGCAGATCTTCAACGTCGACGGCGGACAGGTCATCCGCTCATGACCGACGCCCCACCGACCGCACGGCCCCGCCTCGGCTTCGTCGGCCTCGGCAACATCGGCGGACCGATGGCCGGGAGCCTGGCGGTCTGGCCGGGCGGGCTCTCGGTGTTCGACCTGTCGGCCGACGCAGTCGCGAAGGTCGTGGAGAAGGGCGCCGACGCGGCCGACTCCCTCGCGGGCCTGGCCGAGAAGTCCGACATCATCGGCATCTGCGTGCTCGACGACGAACAGGTCCGGTCGGTGGTGACCGGACCCGACGGCCTGCTGTCGGCCGCCCGGCCTCAGACGATCATCACCGTCCACTCGACGATCGGGGCCGACACCGCGGTCGAGCTCGCCGAGCAGTGCGCCGCGCGTGACGTGATCCTGCTCGACGCCCCGATCTCCGGCGGCGCGATGGGCGCGGCGTCGGGTCGGCTGGCGATCATGGTCGGCGGCCCTCGCGAGGCCTACCAAAGGCTCAAGGAACCGTTCTCGCTCGTGGCCGACATGATCGTCCACGCCGGCGACGTCGGGGCGGGCACCAAGATGAAGCTCGCCCGCAATCTCCTGCACTTCATCTCGTTCACCGCCACCACCGAGGCGGCCCGGCTCGCCGAGGCAGCGGGTCTCGACATCGCCGAACTGGGCAAGGTGGTCCGCCACTCCGACGCCGTCACCGGCGGCCCCGGCGCGATCATGTTGCGGGACACCACCGCACCCGTCGACACCGACGACCCCTGGTACGGCATCCTCACCGGCGTCCGCACCCTGGGCGAGAAGGACCTGTCGCTGGCGCTCGCACTCGCCGACGAACTCGACGTCGACCTGCCACTCGGCCGTATCGCTCTGCGCGACCTGGCCGCGGGACTCGGCGTCCCCCATGCCGAAGGAGACAACACATGACCCGATCCCACATGTCCGACGAGGCACCGGAGGAGATCCGCAAGCGCGGCCTGCGGCGCATGTCCGAGGTCTACGGCTGGGAGGTCAGCGACGGCCCCGGCGACTACTTCGCGCACACCGCCGACCAGGTCTTCGGCAACGTGTGGGCCCGCGAGGGACTCACCGACCGCGACCGGCGCCTTCTCCTCCTCGGCGCCCTCGCCGCGAGCAACAACATCGACGTCGCCGAGATCCAGGCCGGCGCCGCACTGGCCAACGGCGAGCTGACCCCCGAACAGCTCGAGGAGATCGGGCTGTTCCTCTGCTATTACGTCGGCTGGCCGCAGGGCACCAAGATGCACTTCATGTTCGGCGAGGCCATCAAGAAGCACAGGAAGAACACGTGAACGCCCCCATCACCTTCCGGCCGCTCGACGGCGGCAAGGGCTCCTCGCTCCTCAGCGCCTCGCCGGTGCCGGACCTGAGCGCAGCCGGATTCACCGACACCGAGTACGCCGCCTCCGGTGTCGCCGAACGCCTCGTCGGCGACACCCCGACCCCGCCTGCGGAGTTCACCACGCGCGTCGTGGTCCGCCGGCCCGCCCAGCCGGGCAACTTCAGCGGACGCCTCGTGGTCGAGTGGCTCAACGTCAGCAGCGGCAGCGACGCGGCGCCCGAATATTCCTATCTCGCCGCCGAACTCGTGCGCAGCGGCCACGCCTACGTCGGCGTCTCGGCGCAGTACGTCGGTATCGAGGGAGGCACCGGCTCGGTCGGCGTGAGCACGGGCGCGCCGCAGGGTCTCGCCGACAAGGACCCGGAACGCTATGCCGGCCTGCATCATCCGGGCGACGCGTACTGCTACGACATCTTCGCCTCCATCGGCCGCGCGCTCCGGGACACCGACGCCGACGGGCATCCGCTGTCGGGGCTCGAGGTGTCCACGGTCCTCGCCGTCGGCGAATCCCAGTCGGCGATGGCGTTGACGACCTTCGTCAACGAGGTCCCCGCCGATGACGTCTTCGACGGGTACCTCATCCACAGCCGGGCCGCCGCCGGACTCCCGGCCGGCGAGGTGGGCACCGGCGTCGACGTGACGACGGTGTTCTCCGGTGAGCCGACCCGACTGCGCACCGATCGTGATTCCCCGATCTTCGTCCTGCAGACCGAGACCGACATCCTCACCAATTTTCGCTACTTCTCGGTGCGGCAGCCCGACGACGACCGCCTGCGGGTGTGGGAGATGGCCGGGACGTCCCACGCGGATCTGCACCAGGTGGGCGCGTTCGAGGAGTACCTGGGCTGCCCCGACCCGGTGAACCGGGGACAGCAGCGCTTCGTCCTGCGCGCCGCGCTGCGGCACCTGACGAGGTGGGCCGAGGGCGGCGCTCCCCCGCCGTCCGCCGAGCCCCTGCGGTTGCGCGGAATCCACACGCCCGAGCCCGAGTTCGAGGTCGACGACCTCGGCAACGTCCTCGGCGGGGTGCGCACGCCGAGCGTCGACGCCCCGACACAGGTGCTCAGCGGCATCGTCCCGGACCCGGTGTCGCGGATCTGCCTCCTGTTCGGCACGACCCACCCGATCCCGGAACACCTGCTCGCCGATCGCTACGGCACGCGCGAGGAGTACGAGATGTGTTACGCGAACGCCACCGACGCCGCGATCGAGGCGGGATTCGTCCTCGCCGACGACCGCGAGGAACTGCTCGCCGACGCCAATCCGGAGTTGGTGCCCGAGTAGGTCGGGGCCTCGGATGAAGGTCAGGGCCTCGGACCGAGACATATCGCCCGCGACACCAGACTGGTGTCGCGGGCGATGTGGGTTCGGGAAGGACGCACCTGGCCGGCCCGTCCGTTCGGTGCAGGTCGTCGCCGGAGGCGCCCGCACCGAATGGTCAGTTCACCGCCCGCCTGTTCTCGCCTGCCGGCCCCGCGGGCCTGACGGGCTCGCTCAGGAACCCGTCGGTGGCGTGCCGGATGCCGGGCGACATCGCATGCCCCACGTGACTGCCGTTGTACCAGTGGATACGTCCGCCCCAGTGCTGGTGCAGTCTTTGCGCGGCGGACACCCAGGTGACCCGGTCGTTCAACGCCGCGACGACCATCCGCCGGTCCGGCGCGGGCAGCGGCTCGACCGACAGCGGACTGATCACCTTGGACACCTCGCGGACCTCGTCGCTGCGCATCAGTTCGGCCAGGCGACGCCCCTTCGAGCCACCGCGGGCCATGTGGTGGGCCAACGTCGCGTGCATGTCGAGCATCGGCACCACCGCGAGGACCGAGGAGATCCGCGGGTCCATCGACGCGACCATCGCGGCGATCGGACCGCCGAGAGACGTTCCGGCGATCGTGATGTCGGCCGGATCCTGGGCGGCGATCCAGGACACGAGGGAGCGGATCTCGGCGATCGCCCGGATCGTGATGAGGGTGTTCACGAGCGGGTCGAAGCCCGGATAGGCGACCTTGCTGATACGCCGTGGCCCGTGCGCGGGCAGCACCGGGAAGACGACGTCGTAGCCCAGTTTCTTGTGCAGGTGCGCGGCCCGGAAGGCGTACAGGTCGTCGGCGCGGCCCTGGGCGGCGCCGTGCACCCAGATCAGCCAGCGTGCGCCCGGACGCCGCCTCGTCATCACCCGCACCGAGGCCAGGCCGTCGGCGTGTGGGTCGAGGTTCGCGACCGAGTCGGGCAGCCGGGTCTCGGTCGAGTAGTCGATGTGCTCGAAGGCCGTGGTCCCGAAGATCTTGCGATCGCGGGACAGGATGCGCGGCGCCCCGGGGTCGCGGTAGACCTCGGAGGGGTCGAGTCGGGCGAACTCGTCGGCGACGTCGCCGCAGCGCGCCACCCACGCCTCGACCTGCTCCATCGGCGGGATCTCGCGGATCACCGAGTTGACCGCGATGAACAATTCGTCGATCGCGGTCTCTCCCACCAGTCGGGGTCCGAATCCTGCTGCGGGGATACCGGTCTCGGGGTTGCCGCGGCGAGCTTCTGCCGAACTCCCGATGGCCCGCGGCAACACGCCCGCGAAGAGCCCCACGCGGGCGAGCTCGGTTTCCCAGTCGATCAACTGGCCTCCTGCGCCATGGACCTGATGCCCAGTGCATCGGCCGCCTCGTCCACCGCGGCGGACACGCGCCGCAGGAATCCCGCGGGGTCGGGCATCGACTCGGGCGTCGCGATGAGGCCCATGCTGAGGCGTCCCGCGTAGCTGTAGGTCGTGAGGTTGACGTCGGCGGGCGCGATGGCCAGCGCGAACGATATCCAGTCGACCACCTCGACGTCGCCTGCCCACCGCGTCGTGCGCGGGCCCGGGAGGTTCGCGGTGGTGATGTTGTTCATCACCACCGGCATCAGGTCGGCGGCGACGCTGCGGAAGAACGGCCCCAGCCGGCCCGTGTAGGTCGACAGCTTCTCGGTGAGCTCGAAGCCCACCTCGCGGCGGCACGCCACGGCCGCCGCGCAGCTCTCGCCGGTCGCGACGATGCGCTCCACCGGATCGGCCAGATCGGAGCGCAGGTAGGCCGACGAGGTGGCGATCTCGTTGCCGTACGTGCGCGACGAGGTGAGGTCCTTGCACACCCCGAAGATCGTGACCGAGGCGCCGGGCTCCTCGCCGCGGGCGATCAGCTCCTCCCGGATGGCGCCGGCGATGATGCCGTGCAGGGCGCCGTTGACGGTGGTGTTCGCGGCCAGTGCGATCTGCTGCACCGCATACAGGGGGATGTCGGCGGACGCGCACACCCGCGTGGCGAGGCTGCGGGAGTTGAAGCTGGTCCGGCGGGCGGTGAGCGGCTTGGGAATCCGGTCCGCGTTCTCGACCTTGCGCCGCTGGGCGACCGATCGGCGCACGGCCTTGACGAGGGCGGGCAGTTCCCGGGCCAGCCGTCGCGACTCCGCGCGTGCAGACCTGCTCAGCGCCCGGGTGTCGACGTCGTCGGCCGGTACTGCGACCGGCGCGGGCTCGACGGCGTGGCCGGGCTCGGCCGTGGCGGCCATGAAGGTGTTCAGCGCGGCGAGCCCGTCGGCCACCGCATGATGGACGCGCACGACGATCGCCTGGCGGCCGCCTTCGAGACCGTGGACGAGGGTGAGCGCCCACAGCGGGTGGTCGCGATCGAGTTGTTCGACGGCCAGATCGGAGAGCACGGCGTCGAGGTCGGCGCGGCGGCCGGGCGCGGACACCCGGCGCTCGTCGAGGTGGCGTGTGACGTCGAAGTCGGTGTCGGGCACCCAGTACGGGCGCGCCGAACATCCGCGCACCCACCGAATGCGCTGGGTCGCGCGGGGGAACTTCCCGAGGTACTGCGGCAGCAGGGCGGCGAGCTCGGCGAGTTCGACGGGCCTGCCGCGCCGGGAGGTGTCGAGGACCGCCACCTTCAGCGTGTGCATGGGGTTCGACGCCGACTCCATGTTCAGCATCAGCGCGTCGGGGCCGGTCATCCGTTCGGCCGCCTCGGGTAGCGCTTCCCAGGACACCGCCCGGAGCCGGGCGTCGCGGGTCATGTTCTGCGAGTTCATCGTTCAGCTGACCTTCCGCTCGGGAACCGCGGCCTGCAGCTCGCGCTTGAGGATCTTGCCGGTCGCGTTGCGCGGCAGCTCGTCGAGGAAGTGGACGTCGCGGGGCACCTTGAAGCCGGCCAGCTGCTCGCGGACGTGCTGCTGGATCTGTTCGGCGCCGATCAGGGTCTGCGGCGCCCGCACGACGTAGGCGGCGAGGCGCTGGCCGAACTTCTCGTCGTCGACCCCGATGACGGCGACCTCGTGGACGGCGTCGAGGGCCGCGATGACCTGCTCGACCTCGAGCGGGTAGACGTTCTCGCCGCCCGAGACGATCATCTCGTCGTCCCGGCCGACCACGAACAGGCGACCGTTCTCGTCGATCCGCCCGACGTCGCCGGACACCATGTGCCCGTCGGCGAACGCCTTGCTGTCGGAGCTGGTGTAGCCGTCGAAGCCGGAGTTGTTGGCGACGACGATGCGGCCGATCTCCCCGACCGGCAGGACCCGGTCATCCTCGTCGAGGATGCGGACGCTGGTGCCGACCAGCGGCCGGCCGGCGGTCTCGGGGGCCGCGCGCAGGTCCTCGGGCGTCGCGGTGCTGATCAGCCCGGCCTCGGTCGCGTTGTAGCTGTTGTAGACGATGTCGCCGAAGCGGTCCATGAACGCGATGAGTGCGTCGGTGCGCATCCGCGAGCCGCTGGCGGTGACGAAGCGCAGGCTCGGCATCGGGCGCGCGTCGAGCACGTCGTCGGGCAGGTCGATGATGCGTTCGAGCATCACCGGCACGACGGCCAGGCCGGTGGCCTCGTGCTTGCGGACGAGATCGAGCGTGGCCACCGGATCGAACCGGCGCCGCATGATCATCGTGCAGGTCATGGTCGCGGAGATGGCGACCTGGCCGAAGCCCCAGGCGTGGAAGATCGGTGCGGCGATGACCGTCGATTCCCCTGCCCGCCAGGGAATCCGGTCGAGCATCGCGGCCAGCGAGGCGACGTCGGTGCTGCCGCCGCGCCGGGCGCCCTTGGGAGTGCCGGTGGTGCCCGACGTCAGCAGCACGATGCGCCCGGCCCGCGCCGGCCGCTCGGGACGGCGGCCGAGGTTCGCGGCGATGAGCGCGTCGACGGTGTGCCCGCCGACCGGTCCGGAATCGGTCCAGGCGTGGACCCGACGCAGGCGCGGAAGGCGTTCGGCGGTAGGGGCGATGACGGCATCGAACTCATCGTCGGCGATGAGGATGTCGGCGCCTTCGCGCTCGAGGACGTCGGCGAGCTGCGGCCCGGCGAAGCCGGTGTTGAGGAGCACCGCGTCGGCGCCGAGGCGCGACGTGGCGGCCAGTGCCTCGATGAGCCCACGGTGATTGCGGCACAAGATGGCGACGGTGGCGGGACGGCCGCCGGGCAGCTCTCGAAGTCCCACGGCGAGGGCGTCGCACCGGGCGTCGAGTTCGCCCCAGGTGAGTTGTCCGGCCTCGTCGATGAGGGCCAGTCCCTTCGGGGACCTCGCCGCGGCCAGGCCGATGCCGCTGACCGGGGACGCCCCGCCGTGACGTCGCAGGTTGAGTCCCATCCGGATGTAGCGGTCGAGGCGCAGCGAGCCGAGGAATCCGCTGCGGACGAGGGTCCGCACGAGCCAGGTGTAGGTGGCGAGTCGTTCTCGAAGTGTGGTGAGCATGGGGGTTCTCCTTCCGGTCAGCCGAGAACCGGGAACCGGCGTTTGCGGGCGAGACCGTCGAGGGCGTGCTGCATCCGCTTGCGGATCATCTGGTCCACCTCGTCGTGGTCCGGGTCGGTGCCGAACTCGGCGGTGATGTCGATCGGGTCGAGCACCTCTGTGACGAGCTTCGACGGCAGCGGGATGTTGGGCGGGAAGTGCGCGTTGAAACCGAACGGGAACCCGAAGGCGAACGGGGCGCTGTCGATGCGCAGCAGCTTGTCCAGCCGCAGCAGCTTGGCGAGGGTGTCTCCGCGGTTGAGGAAGAGCTGTGTCTCCTGGCCGCCGATGGTCACGATCGGGACGATCGGCACCCCGGCCTCGAGGGCTGTCCGGACGTATCCGGTCCGGCCGTGGAAGTCGATGACTGCCGATTGGCTGGTGGGCCGCAGCACCTCCCACTCGCCGCCGGGGAACACGATGGTGGCCGCACCGGCCTTCAGCGCCGCGACGGCGTTCTTGGGATGCGCGGGGAGGAATCCGAACTTGCCGAAGACGTCCTTGCCGGCGCCGGTGAAGATGAGGTCGTGGGCCAGGGTGTAGAGCGGCCGGTCGGCGCCGAACTCGTCGGCGAAGGCGACGCTGATCACCGGGACGTCGAACGCCATGAGTCCGCCCGAGTGGTTCGACACGAGCAGGACGCCCCCGTCGGGCACCTTGTCCATGCCGCGCACCTCGGAACGGAAGTAGGTCTTCACCACGAGTTTCAGCACAGGCAGGACACGCTTGACCCAGGTCTCGTCGCGCGCGGTGAGGTCGAAGGTCGGGGCGGTCATCGTCCACCTCTCACTGCTCGGGAAAACACCAGAAACTAGAACACGTTCTAGTGTTGAATTAGAACACGTTCTATTTCGGGTCGCCACCTGGAGTAACCCATCCCACAGTCCAAGTGATCGGAGTCACATGGAGTTCATCCTCGAGGACATCTCCGAGGCCGAGGTCGCACGTCGGCGCGGCGTCTACACGCCGCTCACCGACACCGTCCGCGACCTCGTCGACGCCGTCATCCGCACCGAGGTCTCCGAGGACGCCCTCGACGACGCCCGCCGCCGGATCGCCGAGGTCGTCGCGGACCTGCGCAGCAAGCAGATGGACGGCCCATACGGGGTCCGGCACACCCGCCAGAACACCGGCATGGCCTGGGGCAACGCCGTCATCGGGGTGCGCAATGCCTTGGCTCCGCCGCTGGACGTCGTCCACGTCGACGACGGGGTGCGCTCCGACTTCACCCTCGGCGCCGCCTACGAGGGCCCGCCCGGCTGCGTGCACGGAGGCGTCTGCGCGATGCTCCTCGACCATCTGCTCGGCAACGCCGCGAGCACCGAGGGCCCCTGCTACACCGGCACCATCACCATCCGCTACCTGCGTCCCACGCGCCTCGGCGCACTCAGTGCACGCGCCTGGGTGACCGAGCGGACCGGTCGCAAGCTGTACGCGAAGGGCACCATCTCCGACGCCGAGGGCGTGACGTGCGAGGCCGAGGGCGTCTTCATCGTGCCGAGGTCGGCGGTCGACACCCCGGCCGTGCGCTGGTCGCAGGGCTGAGCCCGATGCGTGCCGCCGTCACCACCGGCCGGGCCGGTGCCGATGCCTTCGAGGTCACCGAACTGCCCGACCCCACACCCGGCCCCGGTGACCTCGTATTGCGAGTGGCCGCGAACGGGATCTGCGGGTCCGACCTGTCCACGGCGCCGTTCCTGCCGCCCGGCGTGGTGATGGGGCACGAGTTCGCCGGCGAGGTGGTGGCGATCGGTCCGCGCCCGGGCCCCGGCGGCGACACCGACTTCCGGGTGGGCGATCTGGTCGCGTCGATGCCGGTGCGCGGCTGCCATCGGTGCCGGGCCTGCTTGACCGGCGACATCGCGCGCTGCCCTTCGGCGCAGACGCTCGGCCTCGGCGTGCTCCCGGGAGCCTTGGCGGAGTTCGTCGTGGTGGGTGCCGCCGAGAGCGTCCGGGTCGAGGGCGTCGATCCCGTCGAGGGCGCGCTGGTCGAGCCGCTCGCGGTCGGCCTCCATGCGGTCACGCGCGCGGCGATCGCCCCCGACGACCGGGTCCTGGTCCTCGGCGCCGGGCCCGTGGGGACGGCAGTCCTCCATTGGCTGTCGCGCGGCGTCGCGGGCGAGGTGATCTGCTCCGACCCCTCCCCGGGCAGGCGCGCCGCGGCACTCGATGCCGGCGCGTCGGCGGTCTGCGTGCCCGAGGAGGTGCCCGGCCACGTCCGGCACGGGTTCGACGTGGTGATCGAATGCGTCGGCAAGCCCGGCATGGTCGCGAGCGCGCTCGACGCCGTCGCGACACACGGCCGGATCGTCCTGGCGGGCGTGTGCCTGTCCGAGGACCGTTTCATGCCGGTCGCGGGAGTGGTGAAAGAGGTGTCGATCCACTTCGTCTCGTACTACACGCGCGCCGAGTTCGCGACCGCCGCAGCGGAGTTGAGCAGCGGCGCGGTCGGGTCGTCGACGCTGGTGAGCGCGCTCGTCGGGCTCGACGCGGTCGGCCGGGTGTTCACCGAGCTGTCGGAGCCCAACGACCACCGGAAAGTTCTCGTGGCACCCGCCGTCGGGTGAGGAAGTCTTCGCCCAAGACCCGTCCCGGCGTAACGTCGGACGGGTGAGCAACGGCGTTCCCGATTCCCCGACCACCGGACATCCCGCACCCTTCAGCCCGGACGAGGCCGAGCGCGTCCGGGCGATCTGGACCGGACTGCGACTGCCCGGTCTCATCGACGTGCACACGCACTTCATGCCGCGGTCGGTGATGGACAAGGTGTGGGCCTACTTCGATTCCGCCGGCCCCCTGGTCGGCCGCGAGTGGCCGATCGCCTACCGCGCCGACGAGGACGTCCGCGTGGAGACGCTGCGCGCCTTCGGCGTCCGCGCCTACTCATCGCTGGTCTATCCACACAAACCCGACATGGCGGAGTGGCTCAACGGATGGGCGCAGGACTTCGCCACGAACCATCCCGACTGCCTGCACACGGCGACCTTCTACCCGGAGGAGTCGGCCGCCGTGTACGTCTCCCGCGCGATCCAGTCCGGCACACAGGTCTTCAAGTCGCACATCCAGGTCGGCGACTACTCGCCGACGGACCCGTTGCTCGACGGGGTCTGGTCGCAGATCGCCGATTCGCAGGTGCCGGTCATCATCCACTGCGGGTCGGGTCCGGCACCGGGCGCGCACACCGGCCCGGAGCCCGTCCGCGCTCTGCTGCAGCGGTTTCCGTCGCTGCCGCTGATCATCGCGCACATGGGCATGCCGGAGTACGAGGCCTTCCTCGACCTAGCCCTCGAGTATCCGAACGTCCACCTCGACACGACGATGGCCTTCACCGACTTCGCCGAGGAGGACGCCCCGTTCCCCGACGACCTGCGGGCACGACTGGCGGAGGCCGGCGACAAGGTGCTCTTCGGCAGCGACTTCCCCAACATCCCCTACGGCTACACCCACGCGCTCGAGGCGGTCACCGGACTGGGCATGGGCGACGAGTGGGTGGCAAAAGTGCTCTACCACAATGCATCCCGACTGTTCGGGGTGAGTGGGTCCTGATGCCGACGCCCGGCTGTCGTCGCGTTCCGGTCCCCCGGCCGCGCGACACCCGATCGTCCGGGGAGGTTGACGGGCTGCTTCCTCGGCACCGTCTGCCGTGGAAACCGAGTGCCGGGGTACGCCACACGATCTGACAGGAATCCCCGGACGTGCGACCCTTGGTGGTGCCCGTTCGATCACGGCATGGCGCCCTCGATGCCGGCGGCTTGGTCGAGACATCGCGAGCAGGCACACCGAGGTTCATTCGTCCGTACGAATATCCGGCAGAACCACTCGACTCCCCACTACAGTGCAACCGACCCGTGGCTTTCGTCATGACGCCCCAGACGGAAGACGAGCGAGCGAGAAAGGGCCGAGGATGACACGCGAACTGGCCCGCACCGGCATCCCGATCATCTACGACCCCGGCGCGATGAGGTCGCCGGCGCGGTCGGGAGAGTCCGCGCGTGCGCCGAAGGCGTCCGAGACCACCGCGGCGATGATCGTCTCCGACATCGTCTCTCTCGGCCTGAGTCGCGGCGATCGCCTCCCGGCGGAGAACGCCATGCTCGCTGACTATTCGGTGAGCCGAGAGACCCTGCGCGAGGCACTGCGCATCCTCGAGGTCCAGGGACTGATCACCCTCAAACGCGGTCCGGGTGGCGGGCCGTTCGTGGGAGCGCTGAACGCGTCGTACCTGGCACGCACCGCTTCGCTGTATTTCCATCTCGCCGGCGCAACCTACGACGAGGTCTTCGACACGTGGATGGTCCTCGAGCCGCCGCTGTCGGCGAAGGTGGCGCGTATCGAGGACCGTGCGATGAAGGAAGCGGCGTTCTCCCGGTTCCTCGACTACGACGCCGCCGACCACCAATCGAACGAGATCGTCGGCGATTTCACCAATTTCCACACCGTCATCGCCGAGTTGAGCGGCAACCGCGTGCTCACGCTCCTGACCCAGGCGATCGACCACATCGTCGTCGAGCATGTACTCGACGCCGCACGAGGCACCCTCGGCGAGGACGACTCGATGAGCCACGATCACACCGAGATCGCCCGGGCGATCATCGCCGGACGTCCGCGCAAGGCCGAGACGCTGATGCACGAACACATCAACGACGTGGTCGAGCGCTTCCGGGCACGTCACCCCGACCGCGCGAGCGAACTCGTGCAGTGGATGTGATCCGGCCGCGCGGGTGACCCCGCGTGGCGTCAGAGCACCTGGGACAGGAAGGTGCGCAGCCGATCCGATTTCGCGTCGTCGAAGATCTCGTCGGGCGCACCGGTTTCCACCACCACGCCGTGGTCCATGAAGAGCACGTTGTCGCTGACATTGCGCGCAAATCCCATCTCGTGGGTGACCACCACCATGGTCATCCCCTCTGTCGCGAGATCGGCCATGAGGGCGAGCACACCCTTGACCAGTTCGGGGTCGAGCGCCGAGGTCGCCTCGTCGAAGAACATGACCTCCGGCGCCATCGCGAGTGCCCGCGCGATCGCCACGCGCTGCTGTTGACCGCCCGACAGGCGGGCGGGCCGGACGTCGGCCTTGTTCGTCAGCCCGACGATCTCGAGCTGGCGCAACGCGACCTCGCGGGCCTCGTCCTTGCTCAGGCCCTTGAGCTTTCGCGGTCCGAGGGCGACGTTCTCGACGACTGTCTTGTGCGGGAACAGGTTGAAGTGCTGGAACACCATTCCGATCCGGCGCCGCAACTCGTCGGGGTTGTCCTTCAGGACCGACCGGCCGTCGAGCAGGATGTCGCCGGAATCGGGTTCGTACAGGCGGTTGAGCACGCGCAGCAGTGTCGACTTGCCCGAGCCCGACGGCCCGATGACGGTGGTCGTCGTGCCGGCGTCGACCTGGATGTCGACACCCTGCAGGACGTGGTGCTTGCCGAAGGACAGGTGCAGTCCGGTGCCGGTCAGCGACACCGCTTTTCGTGTGGTGGTGGCGGACATGTGCCTATCCCTTCTCGACGGCGGTGACGGGCAGCGGATCGTCCTGGACGTCGGCGGGTCGTCCGGTCCGCAGGCGACGGTCGATGTGGTTGACCAGATGGGTCAGCGGGATCGTCAGGATGAGGTACATGATGCCCGCGGCCACCAGCGGTGACAGGTTCCCGGTCTGCGCATTGAGGTCACGGCCCACGGCGAACAGCTCGCGCTGGCTCGCGAGGAGCCCGAGGAAGTAGACGAGTGAGCTGTCCTTGATGAGGCTGATGAACTGGTTCATGAGCGCGGGCAGGACCCGTCGCACACCCTGGGGCACGACGACCAGTCGCATCGACTGGCGGTAGCTGAAACCGATGGCGCGGGAGGCCTCGAGCTGCCCCTCGTCGACGCTCTGGATGCCCGACCGGAAGATCTCGCCGATGTAGGCCGCGGCGAGGAGCGCCAGCGCGACCGCGCCGAGCCAGTACGGGTTGTTACCGGTGATCCCCTTGACGACGGGACCGATGCCCAGACCGACGATGAGGATGACGACCACGGCGGGGAGCCCGCGGAAGATGTCGGTGTACACCCGCGCGGGCCACCGCAGCCAGCGGGACCGGGAGATGCCGCAGATCGCGAGGATCATGCCGAGGATGGTGCCCAGGACGCCGGAGACCACCGACAGGATCAGGGTGTTGACCAGGCCGACCTTGATCAGCTCGGGGAAGGACTTCTCGTAGAGCTCCCAGTTGAAGAAGGTGTCGCCGAGCTGCTGCAGGGTGCTCTTGGGCTTGGTGGCCTCGCCGGGGACGTTCTTCTCCGCGTTCGCGGCGGCGACCGCGGCGATGTCCTGCAGGTCGGGTTCCGGTGCGGCCTTGCTGCCCGGCTTCCAGCCCTCGGGCAGTTCCCGGGGCACCCAGTCCTCGTAGAGCTTGGCGTACGTGCCGTCGGCGATGACGGCGTCGAGTCCGGAGTTCAGCGCCGCGACGAGATTCGGCTTGTTCTTGCCGACCGCCCAGGCGATGAAGTTGTTGACGCTGAAGGTGTTCTCGACGATCGAGGTGCCGTCGCCATCCCGGACGGCACCCTCCGCCTGCTGCGACGGCGCGACCCAGGCGTCGACCTGCCCGCTCTTGAGGTTGGCGTACGCGGTCGCGTAGTCGGGGAACTTCACCGGGTCGAGGCCCAGCGTGTTGACGACGTAGTCGTCCTGGACGGTGCCCTGCACGACGGCGATGCGGGTGGCGGCCGAGAGGTCGCCGAACGACTTGACGGGGCCGCCGTTCGGGGCGACGAGCGCGAAGTACCCGAAGTCGTAGCCGTTGGTGAAGTCGACGGTCTTGCGGCGGTCGTCGGTGGTGGTGATCGACGACGACCCGACGTCGAAACGGTTGTTGGCGACCTGCGAGAGCAGCCCTGCGAACTCGGTGCCGTTGAACTCGATCTGCAGGCCGAGCTTCTCGGCGACCGCCTTGAGGAGCTCGTTGTCGAAGCCGGTGAACACGCCCTTGCTGTTCACGCAGATGCTGGGGCCCGCGTCGGACAGGGTGCCGACGGAGAGCTTGCCGGGCACCAGCAGTTCGAGCGCGCCGACGTCGATCGAGTCCACCGGCACCGTGGTGGGCGTGGTGTACCTGTCCTCCCCGCCCTGTTCCGCGGCGGCGAGGTTGACCGGTGCCGCCGACGCGGACTCCAGACCCGCCGGCGCACAGCTGTCTTGTGGTGCCGCCTGGGCACTCGGCGCCGGCAGTCCGAGGACTGCGAGGACACCGACGAGTGCTGCCGTCAGCGCGAGTGCGAACAGACGGACCGCGCGCGGAACGGCTCGATGAGCACGGTGGGAACTGTGGTTGGACACCACTCCGAGGCTATCCGCGGCGAGTCCCCAGGTCACAATTTTTTGCTCGCCGGTGAGCCTAACCCCCGGTGAACTGGGGTTTGTCCGGATTGCCGGGCTGGATTCGGCACGGATTTCGAGGACGGGTTCCGCAGCAGGTATCGCTGAGCGTCACCTACTGCGGAACGCGAGACACTACCCCCGCGCCGCGATCCGCGCCTGCACCTCGGGGCGTCGCAACGGCGGGACGGTCTTGGGCGGTTGCCGACGCTCGGGCAGGGCGTCGAGCAGGGTGCGGGTCGCGGCGGTGACGGCGACGACCGCGGCCTCGAAGGCCTCGGCGTTGGCCGGCGACGGCTGCCGGATGCCGCTCACCTTGCGAACGTACTGCCGGGCGGCCGCCTCGATCTCCTCTCCGGTGGCCGGCGGTTCCAGACCGCGGAGTTCGGTGATGTTGCGGCACATGGCGATTCCCTTCGCAGGCGGCGTCCTCGGGCGGTCGTCGCCGGCCGACGGGACCCGCGAGGGTCTCAGTCGCCGATCTTCACGACCGCCTTACCCAGAATCCGCCCTTCGGCCAGGTCGGTCAACGCCTCGGGCAGCTGCTCCAGTGTGTAGGTCTTGTTGACCTGGGGCGTCATGCCGTCGGCGATCATCTGCGTCAGCTCCTCGTGCAGAACCGCCGGGAGATCGGGATGGGTGCGGATGTACTCGCCCCAGGCCGCGCCGACGACTGCGATGTTGCGGAAGAGGACGCGGTTGAGCTTCACGGTCGGGATGCCGCCGGCGGCGAAGCCGACGACCACGTAACGACCGTCGGGCGCGACCTGCCGCAGCGCCTCGTCGAACACCTCGCCGCCGGACGGGTCGATCATGACGTCGACGCCCTTCGGGGCGATCTTCTTGAGTTCGGCGCCCCAGCCCTCTTCGAGCTGGACGATCTCGTCGGCGCCCGCACCGCGGAGCAACTCCTCGGCGCCCTTGCGGTGCACGATGGCGATGACCTTCGCGCCCAGGGCCTTGGCGACCATGATGGACGCGGTACCCACGCCGCCGGCGGCGCCCAGCACGCCGACGACCTCGCCCGGCTGCGTGTGCGCTCGGGTCTTCAGCGCGAAGAGCGCGGTCTGGTAGTTGATGCCCATCGCCGAGCCCTGCTCGAAGGACAGCCCCTCCGGCAGCGGCAACAGTTGTTCGGGTGCCGCGGCGACCTGCTCGGCGAAGCCACCGACGATCGAGGCGACGAGGACCTTGTCCCCCACCTTCACCGACGAGCCCTCCGGGGCCGACCGCACCACGCCCGCGACCTCGGTGCCGGGGGTGAACGGCACCGGGACGCGGAGCTGGTACTTGCCCTGGCTCATCAGGAGGTCGGGGAAGCAGATGCCGCAGGACTTGACGTCGACGACCACCTGGCCGTCGGCCGGAGTGGGATCGGGGACGTCCTTCAACTCGAGTCCGGACGGGCCTGTCTCTGCAGTGAGTACCTGAGCTTTCATAGGCCTCACCCTACGCGGCGCCCCTCACACACCCGTTAGGATCTGCCCTATGTCACAGTCCGCGGCGACCCCGCCGAATGTCGTGCCGAACGCTCCGTCCGCCGAACGTCTCCGAGTCGCCGACGAGGCGCCCGGCTTCATGCCGCTCGACGAGGCGCAGACGCTGTACGAGATCGCGGCGGAGTATCTCTCCCAACCGGATTCGACGAAGGTCGGCGTGGAGATCGGTACCTACTGCGGAAAGTCGACGGTCTTCCTCGGTTCCGCCGCCGAGGCCCTCGGCGCCGTCATCGTCACCGTCGACCATCACCGGGGCTCCGAAGAGCACCAGCCGGGCTGGGAGTACCACGACGAATCGCTCGTCGACCCCCACTCGGGCAAGCTCGACACCTCGGCCCGCTTCCGCCGCACCATGTTCGACGCCGGGCTCGAGCGCACCGTCGTCGGGCTCCTGGCCCCGTCGACCGTCGCCGCCCGGATCTGGGGCAAGCCCGCCGACTTCGTCTTCATCGACGGCGGCCACAGCATGGAGGCCGCACAGAACGACCTCGACGGTTGGGCGCCGTGGGTGCGGGTGGGCGGCGCGCTGCTGATCCACGACGTCTTCCCCGACCCGGCCGACGGCGGACGCCCGCCCTACGAGATCTACTGCCAGGCACTGGCGACCGGACAGTTCACCGAGGTCCGCGCCGAGGGATCGCTGCGGGTTCTCCGACGCGACTCCGGCAAGGTGGGGGCTCCGCTGACGGAGGCGTGACGCCCGACGGGAACAGGCCGGACCTCTGACCGGTACGCGCGCACCGGTCAGGCCTGTCCCATGAGCGCCCGGACCTTTCCGAGCACGTCCGGATACCGCTTGAGGTGTGCGCCGCCGTTGACGTCGAAGGCCGAGCCGGTGATCCACCGCGCCTTGTCCGAGGCGAGGAACACCACGGTGTCGGCGATCTCGGACGGCTCCCCGCTGCGGCCGAGCGGAGTGTTCTCGATGTACTCGTCGGTGAGCCCGGGGATCATCCCGATGCCCTCGGTGAGCGGCGTCGACACCAGGCCGGGAGAGACCGCGTTGACGCGCACGCCGCGTCCCGCCAGTTCGAGCGCCGCGACCTCGACGAGCATCAGGACTCCCGCCTTCGACGCGCAGTAGGCGCCCATCCCGCTACCGGGTTGCCGGCCGTTGAGCGAGGCGATGCAGGTGATCGAGCCGCCGTCGGCGATCCGTTGCCCGGCATGCTTGATGACCAGGAACGTCCCGGTGAGACATACGTCGACGGTGTGCCGCCACGCGCTGAGTTCGAGTTCGGTGAGCGCGCCCGGATCGGAGAGCCCGGCGCAGTTGACCATCGTGTCGAACTCGCCGACGGCGTCGAAACCCGCGGCGACCGAGTCCTCGTCGGTGACGTCGAGGCGCAGCGCGCTCACGGTGTCGCCGCGTTCGGCGGCGACCTGCTCGGCGGCGTCGCCGTTCACGTCGGCCACGACGACTTCGACGCCCTCCGCGATGAGCGCGTCGACGGTGGCCAGCCCGATGCCCGACGCCCCGCCGATGACGACCGCCCGCCTCATCGAACGCCCGCGGTCTGTGCGGTCAGATGACGCGACAGGAACGAGACCTCGTGGTCGATGCAGGGTTCGAAGAAGTCGTTGCCCTCGAAGACCCCGAAATGATCGCACGGGTAGTGCCGAACCTCGGCGCGCGCCTTGAACGCCGCCTTGGCCGCGGCGTGCGGCGGTGCGGCCGAGTCGAAGTCGGCGATCTGAACCAGGACCGGGGCGTTGATCCGGTCGACGTGCTTGTCGGCGCGGAACCCGCCGATCTCGAGTCCGACCGAGGCATCGACCTCGTTGCGCCACGACGGCCCGGCGATCGCGAGGTAGCTCTCCAGGAATCCGGGGGCGGTCAGCGCTGCGCCCTGGTCGCCGGGTTTGCCGACGACCCGCATCATCTTCGGCCGTCCGCCGAGCTTCTGCGCCACCGAGCTGGCCACCGCGGTGGCCGTCGACCGCGCCATCGCCGCCCCGCCGGCCTGGCTGTACGCGACACGGCCGGCCGCGAGGCCGTTGACCAACGGCACCACCGCGACGACCGCGGCGATGTCGGCGCGGTCGGCGGCGACGGTCAGCGCGTGCCCGCCCGACTGCGACACGCCCCAGAGGATGATCCGATTGGGATCGACGCCCGGTTGCCGTTTGGCCGCGACGATCGCGGCCCGGTAGTCGTCGGCCTGACGTTCCAGCGAGATCTGCTGGCGCGGTTCGCCTCCCGATAACCCGAAGCCCCGGTAGTCGAAGGCGAGCACCGCGAGTCCGGCGTCGGCGAGACGCAGGGCGAACGGCGCCAGGCCCGAGTCCTTGGTGCCGGCGAACCCGTGTGCCATGACCACCACGGGCCGCTTGCCGTCGACCTCGAACGGCGAGGACGCCGTGCCGGGGAAGAACCAGGCGTCGCACTCGACTCCCGCCGACGGGAAGCGGACGGTTTCTGCTCCGGTGGGGACGCTCATGCCGAGGCCTCCGATCCCGCGGTCACGCCGGCCGAGACGGTGTCGGCGACCCCGGCCCAGCGCACCGGTCCGAGTTCCTGTGCGCGCCTGCGACCTTCGGGCAATTCCTTGGTCCGGATGTTGTGCTCGTACAGGTAGTGGTCGAGCTGCTGGGTGTGTCGCGCGCTCTTCACCATGTGGCCGGTGAAGAACTCGGTGTCGGCCTTGATGGTCTCCCTCATCTCCGGGACCGACGGCGGCCGGTAGTTGCCGGTCGCATATGCCCCGATCACCCGCGCCTGGCACTCGACGAACGGGAACAGCGTCGGGACCGCCTGCGCGAAGCCCGCGAAGACGAGGTCGTCGATGCCCGGGTAGAACATGCGCTTGTAGAGGTCGATGCGGTTGTCCGGCGCACTGATGAACTCGGGATCGAAGAACGGGAAGGTGATGTTGTATCCCGTTGCGTAGATGATGATGTCGAAGTCGTCGGACGTGCCGTCCTCGAAGTGTACGGTCGAGCCGTCGAGCCGGCTGACGTTGGGCTTGGCGACGACGTCGCCGGAGCCGAGTCGGAGCGGCAGCTCCACCGACTGGGTCGGATGCGCCTCGAAGAACTTGTGATTCGGCGTCGGCAGCCCGTAGTCCTCGGGGTGGCCGGCGGTCAGCGGCTGCATGACCTGCATGAACTTCCGCTGCCACGACATCGGGATGTAGGGCGAGGTGCGGTAGTACTTGTCGGCGGGCTTGCCGCCGAAGTACTTCGGCACGATCCACGCGCCGGACCGGGTGGACAGCGTCAGCTTGTTGTCCAGCGCCTTCGACGACAGCTCGACGGCGATGTCGGCGGCGCTGTTGCCGAGGCCGACGACGAGAATCCGCTTGCCGCTGAAGTCATGCGGGGTCCGGGGGTCGATGTAGTGATGCGCGTGCATCTCGATGCCGTCGAACTCGCCGGGGAAGTCCGGGTAGCGCGGGTCCCAGTGGTGGCCGTTGGCGACGATGAGCAGGTCGAACCGGCGGCGTTCACCGCGCTGCGTCTCCAGCTCCCAGCCGCCGCCGTCGAGCCTGCGCGCGTGCTCGACGCCGTTGGTGAACTCGATGCTCGGCAGCAG
>Ga0164243_10004329_pt1 | contig 22294 bp, 16 predicted proteins | sample OricompcompostOP_FD_108781 | JGI IMG/M metagenome (GOLD analysis project Ga0164243, IMG submission 108781) | Organic Plus compost microbial communities from Emeryville, California, USA - Original compost - Organic plus compost (OP) | ecosystem: Engineered > Solid waste > Mixed feedstock >...
ATCCGCAGGCGCTGGAGGCGGAGCCGCCGCCGGAGGTCGGCGCCGCGATCGAGGCGATGACCGCCCTGCTGGCTGGCGAACCGCGCGACCTCTCCTTCATCGCCCTGGACCTGGAGCGGACCGGCGCGTTCGAGCGGCGGGTGTACGACATCGCCCGGGCCATCCCGCCCGGCGCCACCCTCACCTACGGCGAGATCGCCGGCCGGCTCGGCGAGCCCCAGGCCGCCCAGGCCGTGGGCCAGGCCATGGGACGCAACCCCTGGCCGATCGTGGTGCCCTGCCACCGGGTGCTCGGCGCCGGCGGAAAGGTCGGCGGCTTCTCCGCGCCCGGCGGTGCGAAAACCAAGCTCAGGATGCTGGAGATCGAGGGGGCGCTACGGCCCGAAGGCCTGCCGCTGTTCGCCCAGGACCGCTTGCCCTGAACCTGGCCTCCGCCTAGGGTCCGCGCCCTTTTGCGCCCCCCTGAACCGCCCGCGTTTTGCGCGAGGCGGCTTTCGGCGTCGGCGCATCTGCTGGGGAGGCGCAAGGTGACGGACGCGGCCATCGGTGTGGATTTCGCCACCACCAACACTGTGATCGCCGTGCGCGAGCCGGACGGCGGGGCCGGCACGATCCGTTTCCCGACCCCCTTGGGAGGGTCCGCGGCGGCCTTCCGCTCGGTGCTCGCCGTGCTCGAGGAGGACCACGCGATCGAGGCGGGGCCCTGGGCGATCGAGGCCTTCCTGGACGATCCGTCGGGCGCGCGCCTGATCCAGTCCTTCAAGTCCTTCGCCGCCAGCGCGGCGTTCGCGGGCACGAGCATCTTCGGCCGGCGCTTCCAGTTCGAGGACCTCATGTACGCCTTCCTGCGCCGGGCGCTCGAACGCGCGGGCACAGGCCTCCCCGGCCGGATCGTACGGACCGTGGCCGGACGGCCGGTGGTGTTCGCCGGCGCCGATCCCGACGAGGCCCTGGCGCTGCGGCGCTATTCGGCCGCGTTCGCGCGTCTGCCGCTCGGCGAGCTGTCGTTCGCCTACGAGCCGGTGGGCGCAGCGTTCTTCTTCGCCCGCCGCCTGCAAGGGGCCGCGACGGTGCTGGTCGCGGATTTCGGCGGCGGCACCTCGGACTTCTCCCTGATGCGCTTCTCGAGGACCGGCGGGCGGCTGAGGGCCGAGCCGCTCGCCCGCTCGGGCGTAGGGGTGGCGGGGGACGCCTTCGACTATCGGATGATCGATCACCTGGTCTCGCCGCGGCTCGGCAAGGGCGGCGGCTACCGCTCGGGCGGCAAGCGCCTGCCGGTCCCGAGCCGCTACTACGGCGCCTTCGCCCGCTGGAGCCAGCTCGCCCTGATGAAGGGCTCGCGCGAGCTGCGCGAGCTGAAGGAGATCGCCCGCACGGCCGAGGACCGCGCCGGGATCGGGCGGTTCGTGGAACTGGTGGAGGGCGACCACGGCTACCGGCTCTATCAGGCCGTCTCGGCCGCCAAGGAGCGGCTGTCGACCGCCGAGACCGCGCCGTTCCGCTTCGAGGCCGGCGGGATCGAGATCGCCGCCGAGGTCTCCCGCCGCGCGTTCGAGGGATGGATCGCACCGGAGCTTGGCGCCATCGAGCGCGCCGTCGAGGCGGCCCTCGGCCAGGCGGGCCTCAGGGCCACGGACGTGGACAAGGTCTTCCTGACCGGGGGCTCCTCCTTCGTGCCGGCGGTCCGGCGCATCTTCGAGACGCGCTTTCGGCCCGACGCCATCGAGACCGGCGGGGAGTTCGAATCCATCGCCACCGGCCTGGCCCTGATCGCGTCCGAGCCCGAGGCGGAAGGCTGGACGGCCGCCTAGGACGACGCTTCGCCGGCGCGCCGCCAGGCCCCGGAGGGCGGCCGCGGCCGGGCTGCGGAAGCCCTATCCACGTGGCCGCGCGCGGCCGGGCCCGCCGGCGCGATGCGCAGGATCTGCATCAGCAGGACGTCGTGGGGATAGACCATGGGCGGCTTGGGCTGGTGCGCGACCCAGGCGGGCTGGGTCAGCCAGCCGCCGGTCACGGCCGCGACGGCCAGGAACAGCACGCACGCCGCCCCGACGCGGCCCCGCCAGAGCGGCGTCTCGCCCCGGCTCACCGCGCCGACCCGGGCCAGCAGCGGATGGGCCGGGAAGTTGCAGCCGAGGGGCGCCAGGGCCGCCCCCTGGGCCTTGACCAGGGTCTCGGCATAGCGCCGGCGCGCGCCCGGCAGGCGCAGCAGCACCGTCTCGTCGCAGGCCATCTCCTGGTCGGCGCGGGCGCAGGCGGCGCCCAGGTGCGCCAGGGGATTGAACCAGGACACGGCCGCCGCGGCGGCGATCAGCAGGTTGGCGGCCGGATCGCCACGCTCGATGTGGGTGCGCTCGTGCGCCTCGATCAGCCGGAGCTCCTCGGGCGTGAAGCGCTCGGCGTGGCCGGCCGGGGTCACCACCTTGGGCCAGAACAGGCCCACCACCGCCGGGCCCGCGCGGCGCGCGCGCACCTGCCGCAGGAAGCGCGCCTGCTTCAGCGCCAGCGCCGCGGCGAAGACGGCGATCCCGGCGAGCCAGACCAGCAGCACCGCGCCGGCCTGGCCGGTCAGGCCGAGGGCGGCCTCGGCTGCGTCCATGCGGGCCGAGAGTCCGTGTCCCGGAAGCGCGTAGGCGGGCAGCGGCTCGCCCTCGATCACGGCGAAGGGGGTCGGGAAGATCGCCGCGAGGGCGGCCAGCGGCGGCAGCACCCAGAGCCGGTAGGCCACGTCCGAGCCGAACAGGCGGCGCACCGGCGCGCGCAGGATCAGCACCGCCAGCACGGCGCCCGCGCCGGCCAGCTCGGCGCGGAGCAGCAGCCGCAGCAGCAGCTCAGCGACCATCGCCGCCTTCCTCCTCGATCTGCTGGATCAGGCGCTTTAGCCGCTCCAGCTCGCCGGGCTTGAGCGCCCTGTGGCGGGCGAAGTGGGCCACCAGCGGCTCCAGTCGGCCGCCGAACAGCCGGTCCAGCAGGTCCTGGCTCTCGGTCTGCACATAGTCGGCGCGCTGCAGCACCGGCGTGTAGCGGGTCTTGCCCTCGATCCGCTCGGAGCGGATGGCCCCCTTCTTCAGGAGGCGGTTGATCAGGGTCTTCACCGTGGCCTCCCCCCAGTTCTGGGCCGGGGCGACCTCGGCGATGATCTCGTCGGTGGTGCGGGGGCTCCGCTCCCACAGCGCCTCCATGATGTGGCTCTCGGCGGCGGTGACGTTCATGATCTTACATCCGTAGCTCGGAGGCACGCTACGCCTGTAAGTGCGGGTGTCAATGGCGCTTGCGGCGGATGGCCGCGCTCAATCCGGACTAAATTGGTCGGGAATAGACCTTGTGCTCGCCCCGCCCCTTGGGCCATAGACAGCGGCCGACTAAATGGCGGGGGCGCCTCGGAGCGCCCGATTCAGCTTGCTCCGACCAAGCCTCGAAATCTGCGCTTAAGGCGCAGCTGGTAGGGCCGAGGGGTCCAGGTGGGACGAGCGCCAGCATAGGACCGAGGTTGAGCACATGAGTGATGGCGTGGACATCGTGAGCGCGCCGCCCGCGGGCGCGGACGCCGCTCCGGCGTGGGCGGCGACCCTGTACAGCGAAAAGGTGCTGTGGGTGAAGCACTGGACCGACCGGCTGTTCAGCTTCGCCCTGAAGCGTCCGCCCGCCTTCCGCTTCCGCTCGGGCGAGTTCGTGATGATCGGCCTGCCGGTCAACAACAAGCCGCTGCTGCGCGCCTACTCGATCGCCAGCCCGCACTACGACGAGGAGCTGGAGTTCCTCTCCATCAAGGTGCCGGACGGCCCGCTGACCTCGCGCCTGCAGCACATCCAGCCGGGCGACAAGGTGCTGCTCGGCAAGAAGCCCACCGGCACCCTGGTGCTGGACGCGCTCAAGCCCGGCAAGCGGCTGTTCCTGATCTCCTCCGGCACGGGCCTGGCGCCCTTCCTGAGCGTCGCCCGCGACCCGGACGCCTACGCCATGTTCGACGAGATCATCGTGACGCACTCGGTGCGCCAGGTGAACGAGCTGGCCTACCGCGACCTGTTCTCCGGCGAAATCTACGACCACCCGCTGGTCGGCGACGACGCCCGCGCCAAGCTGAAGTACTATCCGACCGTCACCCGCGAACCGTTCGAGCGGCCGGGCCGGATCACCCAGCACATCGAGACCGGCGAGCTGCTCCGCTTCTGCGGCTCGGACGCCGGCAGGTTCGATCCGGCGGTCGACCGGGCGATGCTCTGCGGCTCCATGGACTTCATCAAGGACGTCGCGGCCCTGCTGGAGAAGGCCGGCCTGGTGGAAGGCTCCAACGCCAACCCGGGCGACTACGTGCTGGAACGCGCCTTCGTCGGCTGACCCGCCGGCCGTCAGGCCGCCGCCGCCGACCCGTCCCCGATGAGCTGGAGCACCGCGTCCACGTAGGCGCGGGCGTTCTGGCGCGCGGCCGGAAGGCCCGAGACGCCGAGGCGCTCGAGCGCCTCGAAGCTGCCGCCGCCCTCGCCGAACAGGCTGCGGAACGCCTCCTTCTCGATCAGGGCGGTGGGCAGCAGCTCGATGTTCTTCTCCCGCAGCTGCTCGACCACCGCCTTCAGGGTGCGCGGGCGGATGGCGGCCGGGATCCGGGTCAGCAGGCAGCGGTGGAGCAGGCCGCGGTTGGAGCGGATCCCGAACTCGCCGACCATCTCGGACGCCTTGATCGCCTGCAGCGCCTCGAGGTGCGAGCCCGCCAGGGGCGTCACGATCAGGTCCAAGCGGACTGTGGTGAAGGCCATGGCCCCGCGGATCGAGCCTTCTGTGTCGAGGATCACCCAGTCCGGGTTGCGCCGCATCGCCTCGCGCAGGGCGTCGCGGATGTCCTGCAGCGTCGGCGCCGGATGCACGCTGATCTCGGCCGGCCGGCCGGGCAGGCCGGCCCAGTGCACCAGGGGCTTGTTGGGGTCCGAATCGATCAGGGCGACACGGCGGCCCTGCTCCGCCAGCCCCAGCGCCAGCAGGAGTGCGGCGGTGGTCTTGCCTGCCCCGCCCTTGGGACTGACGAACGCAACGGCGCGCACGAGGCTCCTCTGGTCTGGGGCGACTGCCGGACCGGCCTGCAGGATGCAGCCGATTCTCCGGCCACGGCACAATGATCTTGGTCAGTCCGCGTCGTCGCCCTCCCCTTTCAACACCTGGAATGCGGCATGAAAGCGCTTGAGGGCGCCCACCGAGGTCTGCACGCGGGCGGTGGCCGCCTGGGCGTCGCCCTGGGCCGAGTTGATCACCGCGAGGTTGGTGCTGGCGATGGCGTCGGCCAGCGCCTGCAGACAGTCCCTGAGCGCGACGAAGTCCTCCGAGTCGCCCCCGCCGCCCTGGCCGTCGCCGTCCTCCGGGTCCTCGCCGTCGCCGAAGACATAGTCGGAAATGTCCACCATCTGGGGTCCTCCTGCCGCCCACAGCCTAACGCGCCCCGCCCCGGTCCGCAGCCATAGCGGGCGACTCACGGCACGATCGCCGCACCCCCGGGGGCCCTCTGCATGCCGGAAACCGCCGTCATCGGCCTTCGACCGCACACCTGCTGGACGGCCGCGGTCGTGCTGGCCGGCCCCGCGCACGCGCCCAGGGTGCTGGAGCGGCGCCGGATCGTGTTCGCCGAGGGCGCCGAGCGGTTCGTCTTCCACAGCGCCGTAAAGCTGGAGCTGGCCGCCGCCCGGGGCCTGATCGAGACCGTGCGGGGCCGCACCGAGAGCAACGCCAAGCGCGGCCTCACCGACCTGCTGGAGAGCCTGGAGCGCATGGGCGCGGCCGCGGCGCTGGCCGTCGCGCCGGTCGGCCGCGGGCCGCCGCCCGGGGACCTGGAGGCCATCCTGCGCTCGCGCGCCCTGATGCGCGCCGCCGAGGGGCGCTTCTACCGCGACGTGCTGGCGGACGCGTGCCGGCGGCTGGGCCTGGAGGTCGCCCGTCCCGCCGAGCACGAACTCGGCCCTCTGCTCGCCGGGCGGCTGGGGATCGGGGAGCCGGCCCTGGAAACGAGGGTCCGCGAGCTCGGCGCGACGCTGGGGCCGCCCTGGTCGCAGGACCAGAGGCTGGCGGCGCAGGCGGCCTGGCTGCACCTCTAGGTCCCGCGCCGCGATTGCCCGTCTAGCGCGGAGGTTGCATAGTCGGCCTCTCGAGCTGACCGGGGGGCGGCCATGAGCATCTTCGGGGCGGTCGACCGCCGCATCCTGCGCCTCAGCCGCAACTTCGTCCCCGTCTGCGTCAGCATCATCCTGGCCGGCTTCGCGCTGCTGTTCCTGTCCATGATCATCGGCGTGGACCGGGTGAGCTTCACCGGCGCCCTGCGCCAGGGGACGGTCCCCGGCGCGACCGGCGCAAAGGAGGTCGGCTACTTCTTCGCCCCGAACTGGAGCCTGTTCACGATCGTCGTCTTCCCGGTGATCGTGGGTTTCTGTTTCAAGATGCGCGGCGACATGGACCAGACCCTGCGGGACCTGGCCGACGGGGGCATGGTGCGCGGCCGGGACTTCGCGCCCATCCCCGCCGACCGGCTGATCGAGCGCTGGCACGCCGACCGCAGGGCCTACGCCTTCCTGCTGCTGGCCGCGCCGACGCTCAGCCTCGCCTTCGTGGTCTGGAACTGGGCCGTCACGGTCGCCGCGCCGGTCCTGCACGGCTTCCCCACGCCGATCCCGCCGATCGACCACAACACCTATTCCTACGACTGGTCCGTCGCCTCCCAGTTCCAGGGCTCGGGGGTCGGGCGCCTGCCCGAGCTGGCGTTCGGCGCCCTCGCCTACCTGGCCGTCCCCGCGCCGGCCGCCTTCCTGGCGCTGTTCGTGATGATCGACGCGGTGTTCTTCGTCTTCTTCACCGCCGGCATGCTGCGCTCGGAGGCGGCCCAGGGCCAGGACGGCGCGCCGCTGCCCCAGGACTGGATGCTGGTCGCCGCGCCCGGGGACGAGGACGACCGGCTGTGCGGCTTCAAGGTGTTCTCGCCCTTCTTCTCCTCCATGTACTGCGCCGCCGTCGCGATCCTGGTGGGCCTGCTGCTGGCGATGATCCAGAACGCCTACCTCAGGACCGCCGCCGCCCCGGACATCGCCGCCTTCCTCGGCGGCGACTGGACCGCCGCCGCCGGCGCGCTCGGCAAGGCGGTGACGGGCCTGGACCCGCTGGCGGCGCTCGCGGTGCTGTTCCAGGGCCCGTTCGGCGACTTCGTGCACAACATCCTCTCGGAGGTCGCCGTCTTCATGGTGCTGTTCGTCGTGGGCTTCTGCGTCGTGGCCTGCTGGACGGTGCTCTACAAGTCGGCCCAGCGGGCGCGCGACCAGGCGCTGGCGCACCTGCCGCAGCTGGCGGCCGAGCTGCAGGCCGAGGCGCCGGCGCTGAAGACGCGGCTGGAGCGGATGCGCTTCTGGCCGCTGGCGTGGCTGTCGCTCACCGCCGCCAGCGTGATCATGGGCTTCCTGCTGCTGTCGGTGTTCTCCTACCGGCTGCTGCTCCTGCCGGTGGTCGGCGCGGCGGCGATCGTCACCGCCCGGGTCGTGGCCTTCTTCGCCAGGCAGCTCGGCTCGACGGACCGCGCCGCCGGCGCGGACGCCTGAGCGGCCGGCGCATTGACTTCGCCGCGGGCCTGAGTATGGTCCGCGCCTTTCCGAATTCCAGCGCCCCGTAAGGACGCCCGCCCCATGGCCAAGCCAGCTTCCATCAAGATCCGCCTCAACTCCTCGGCGGACACCGGGTTCTTCTACGTGACCAAGAAGAACGCCCGCACCAAGACCGACAAGCTCGTGCTGAAGAAGTACGACCCGATCGCCCGCAAGCACGTCGAGTTCCGCGAAGGCAAGATCAAGTAACAGCCCGACGCCGAAGGCTTTTGCGCCCGGCTTCGGCCGGGCGTTTTGATTCCGGGCGCTCCGTCCTGCACGCAAGGAGCCGCCCATGGGCGCGCCGATCACCTTCCGCCCCGCCCGTCCCGAGGACGGTCCGCAACTGCTGTCGCTGCACCGCCGCGCCATCCTGACCGAGGGCGTCCGCGCCTATCCGCTCGAGGCGGCCCTGAGCTGGGCCTGGGGCCTCTCCGCCCGCGGCTACGCCGGCGCCATGGCCGGCGGCGAGGACATCGAGCTCGCCGAGATCGGCGGACGCATCGTCGGCTTCTGCGGCGTGCGCGGCGATGCGATCGAGCACCTCTACGTCGATCCCGGATTCACGCGCCGGGGCGTCGCCGCGCGGCTGACCGGCCGGGCGCTGCGCCGGCTGGCCGGCGACGGCCGCGCCGCGGTCCGGGCGGCGGCCCCGCTGGGCGCCGAGGCCTTCTACGCGGCCCAGGGCTTCGTGCGGCTGGGCGAGCGGCTCCAGGCCACCCCCGGCGGCCGGGCGATCCGGGTGGTCGAGATGGAGCGCCCGCTCACCACGGCCCGCTCGGCAGGGCTGTGGAGCCTGCAGGCCGCCCAGGCGGGCGCCGCGTGCGGGGCGGGCGCGCCCGCCTGAGGCAAGCGAAGCCGAACCGGGACCCGTCCTTGCGGGTTTTGCCGGGAACCCCGCGTGTACTGGCGGCTCACCGACAACTGGCTGGAGATGACCGTCCGCTTCGTGGCGCCACCCACGGCGTGCGCAGCGTCAAGGACGCCATGAGCCGGGACATCCTCAAGGGCCTGGCGGCCGCCGGCGTCGGGCTCGCCTCCGGCGCCTACGCGGTCGTGCAAATGCCCGAATTGAGGGGGCGTATGGATACGTCCGCAAGCTGGCCGCCACGGCCGCAATCCTGAAGCGGGATTTGTTTCAGCTGCGCCCCGGACCGTAACGCTCCCGCCTCGATTGCGGCGCAGGCGTTGCAGCATTGACCGCGCCGGGCCAAGGTTTCGTCCACCTCCTGCCTTTACCAGGGCCCCTTGGCCGGCCGGGAACATCGCCCATCCGGCAACGTTTGGCTGGGGCCGCGCGCGGCCTCGGCTCAGCCCAAGGGGAACAGCATGGTCACGCCAGCCGCAGGGAACCGGCTGTGGAGCGGCGGCGCGCGACGTCCCCTCGTCACCTTCCTGGTGCTGTTGCTGGTGGCCCTGGCGGTCTGGGGCGCGTGGGTGCTGTCGCACCGGGCCGGCCAGGGCGGCGGCGGGCGCTTCGGCCGGGGCGGGGCGCCGGCGACCACCGTCGGCGTGGCCAAGGCGGCGCGCGCGGACGTGCCGATCGTGCTCGAATCGCTGGGCACTGTCACCCCGCAGGCGACCGTGACCGTGCGCCCGCAGGTCTCGGGGACGATCACCGAGATGCTGTTCCGCGAGGGGCAGATGGTGAAGCGCGGCCAGGCCCTGGCGGTGATCGACCCGCGGCCGCTGCGCATGGCGCTGCTGAACGCCCAGGGCCAGCTGGCCCGGGACCAGGCGCAGCTGACCAACGCCGAGCTCACCCTGAAGCGCTACCAGACCCTTCTGGCGCAGGATTCCATCGCCCGCCAGGACGTGGACACCCAGGCGGCCCTGGTGCGCCAGCTGCGCGGCACGGTGCAGGCCGACGAGGCCGCGGTCGGCACCGCCCGGCTGAACCTGGGCTACAGCCGCGTGATCGCGCCCGTGAGCGGCCGGGTGGGCCTGAGGGCGATCGACGTCGGCAACTACATCTCCGCCGGGGACGCCAACGGCATCGTGGTCCTGACCCAGATCACGCCGATCGACGTGGCGTTCACCGTCCCCCAGGACCAGGTCCCGCAGCTGCAGGCGCGCGCGGCGGCCTCGACCCTGCCGGTGACCGCCCTGGACCGGACCCGGACCATCGAGCTCGGCCAGGGAACCTTCCTGACCCTCGACAACCGGGTGGACACCACCACGGGCACGGTGCGGGCCAAGGCGCGCTTCGCCAACGCCGACGGCCGGCTGTTCCCCAACGAGTTCGTCAACGTGCGGCTGAACCTGCAGACCCTGCGCGACGTCGTGGTGGTCCCGCCCACCGCCGTGCGCACCGGGCCCCAGGGCCAGTTCGTCTGGGTGCTGCAGGGCGACCACACCGTGGCCATGCGCAAGGTGACGACCGGCCCGACCTCCGCCACCCGGACCGCCGTCACCTCGGGCCTGAAGCCCGGCGAGACCGTGATCACCGAGGGCGCGGACCGCCTCACCGAGGGCGCGCGCGTGCAGCTGCCGGGCGAGCGGCCCGCGGCGGGCGGCCCGGCCGGCCGGGGCGGACGCAACGGCGGCCGGGGCCGCCGGGACGGGAACGGGGACGGCCGGCGCCCGGCCAGCGCCTCCCCGGGGGCCGCGGGCGGCGGCGCGCCCGCCAGCGCCGCGCGATGACCGGCGGAGCGCCCGCGTCCCCGGCATGAGTCCGTCCCGCCCCTTCATCCAGCGGCCCGTGGCGACCTCGCTGCTGATGGTCGCCATCGTCCTGGCGGGCCTGGTGGGCTTCAAGCTCCTGCCGCTGTCGGCCCTGCCGGAGGTCGACTACCCCACGATCCAGGTCCAGACCCTGTATCCGGGCGCCAGCCCCGAGGTCATGGCCCAGACCGTGACCGCCCCGCTGGAGCGCCAGTTCGGCCAGATGGCCGGCCTGCAGCGCATGAGCTCGGTCAGCGCCGCCGGCGCGTCCGTCATCACCCTGCAGTTCACCCTGGCCGAGAAGCTGGACGTCGCCGAGCAGGAAGTGCAGGCGGCGATCAACGCCGGCGGCAACCTGCTCCCGGCGGACCTGCCCGCCCCGCCCGTCTACGCCAAGGTCAACCCGGCCGACGCGCCGGTCCTGACCCTGGCGGTCACCTCCGACACCCTGCCGCTGACCCAGGTGCAGAACCTGGTGGACCGGCGGCTGGCCCAGAAGATCAGCCAGGTGTCCGGCGTGGGCCTGGTCACCCTGAGCGGCGGCCAGCGCCCGGCGGTGCGCATCCAGGCCGACACCCAGGCCCTGGCTTCCTACGGACTGACGCTGTCCAGCCTGCAGACCGCCATCTCGGCGGCCAACGCCAACAGCGCCAAGGGCAGCTTCGACGGCCCCCTGCGCGCCTACACCATCAACGCCAACGACCAGCTGCTCACCGCGGCCGACTACAGCAACCTGATCGTCGCCTACCGCAACGGCGCGCCCGTGCGGCTGTCGAACGTGGCCCAGGTCGTCGAGAGCGCCGAGAACACCAAGCTGGGCGCCTGGGCCGACACCCGGCCCGCCATCATCCTGAACGTGCAGCGCCAGCCCGGCGCCAACGTCATCCGCACCGTCGACGCCATCAAGGCCCAGCTGCCGGAGCTGACCCAGGGCCTGCCGGCCGCCCTCAAGGTCACCGTCCTGTCGGACCGCACCAAGGGCATCCGCGCCTCGGTCACCCACGTGGAGTTCGAGCTGGTGCTGGCGGTGGTGCTGGTCGTGCTGGTGATCTTCCTGTTCCTGCACTCCCTGAGGGCCACGCTGATCGCCAGCCTGGCGGTGCCGATCTCCCTGATCGGGACCTGCGGCGTGACCTACCTGCTGGGCTACAGCCTGAACAACCTCAGCCTGATGGCCCTGACCATCGCGACCGGTTTCGTCGTCGACGACGCCATCGTCATGATCGAGAACATCTCGCGCCACATCGAGGAGGGCGAACCGCCGTTCGAAGCCGCCCTGAACGGCTCGCGCCAGATCGGCTTCACCATCATCTCCCTGACCGTGTCGCTGATCGCGGTGCTGATCCCGCTGCTGTTCATGCGCGAGGTGGTGGGACGGCTGTTCCGCGAGTTCGCCGTGACCCTGGCGGTGACCATCCTCATCTCGGCGGTGGTGTCCCTGACCCTCGTGCCGATGATGTCGGCGCGCTGGCTGCGCAGCCTGGAGGCGGAAGGCGCGGGCGGCTGGATCGGACGCCGGTCGCGCGAGCTGTTCGACCGGCTCCTGGCCCGCTACGAGCGCGGCCTGAACTGGGTGCTGGACCGCCAGCCCCTCACCCTTGCGGTGGCGGTCGCGACCCTGGCGCTCACGGTGCTGCTCTACGCCTTCATCCCCAAGGGGCTGTTCCCGACCCAGGACACGGGCCAGCTGCAGGGGCACGTCGAGGCGGCCAGCAACGTCTCCTTCGAGCGGATGTCGCAGCTGCAGCAGCAGGTCGCCCGCGTCCTGCTGGAGGACCCGGCGGTTGAGAACCTGAGCTCCTTCGTCGGCGTCGACGGGGCCAACAACACCATGCTCCACACCGGCCAGATGCTGGTGAACCTGAAGCCGGGCCACGGCTCCCAGCAGAAGGTGATGGAGCGGCTGCAGCGCAAGGCCGGCGAGATCGCGGGCGTGAGCCTCTACCTGCAGCCGACCCAGGACCTGACCATCGACGCCGAGACCGGGCCGACCCAGTACCGGCTTGAGCTGGAGGGCGCCGACACCGCCACGGTGAACCAGTGGGCCCGGCGCCTGGCCGACCGCATGGCCGGGGTCGGTCAGCTGCGCAACGTGGTCACCGACGCCGATTCCAGCGGCCTGGCGGCCATGGTGGACATCGACCGCGACACCGCCTCGCGCCTGTCGGTCACGGCCGCCACCATCGACGACGCCCTCTACAGCGCCTTCGGCCAGCGGATCATCTCGACCATCTTCACCGAGACCAACCAGTACCGGGTGATCCTGGAAGCCCGTCCGGGGCTGGTGAAGACCCCAGATGACCTGTCGCTGCTGCACGTGCAGACCGGCTCGGGCTCCACGCCCCTGTCGGCCCTGGCCAGCATCAAGGAGCAGAGCGCGCCCCTGCAGGTGCGCCACACCGCCCAGTTCCCCGCCACGGTGATCGGCTTCGACACCGCGCCGGGCGTCTCGCTCGGCAAGGCGGTCGGCGAGATCCGGGCCGCGGCCAGGGACATCGGCCTGCCGGCCGGCGTGACCATGACCTTCCTCGGCTCGGCCGGCGCCTACCAGAACGCGCTCGGCAACGAGCTGTGGCTGATCCTGGCGGCGGTGGTCTGCGTCTACATCGTGCTGGGCGTGCTCTACGAGAGCTACATCCACCCCCTGACGATCCTCTCCACCCTGCCCTCCGCGGGCGTGGGCGCGCTGCTGGCGCTGTGGATCACCGGCAACGACCTCGGGGTGATCGGCATCATCGGCATCATCCTGCTGATCGGCATCGTGAAGAAGAACGCGATCATGATGATCGACTTCGCCATCGACGCCGAACGCCAGCAGGGCAGGAGCCCGCGCGAGGCGATCCACCAGGCGGCCATGCTGCGCTTCCGGCCGATCCTGATGACCACGGTGGCGGCCCTGTTCGCGGCCATCCCGCTGATGCTGAGCTTCGGCGAGGGGGCGGAGCTGCGCCAGCCGCTCGGCCTGGCGATCTTCGGCGGCCTGATCGTCAGCCAGCTGCTGACCATGTTCACCACGCCGGTGGTCTACCTGGCCTTCGACCGCCTGGCCCCGCACCGGCGGCCCACCGGCGCCGCCTCCGGCGAGCCCGATCCCGAGCCGGCGACATGAACCTGTCGGCCCCCTTCATCCGGCGGCCGATCGCGACCGTCCTGCTGACCATCGGCCTGGCCCTGGCCGGCGCGGCGGCCTTCCTGATCCTGCCGGTGGCCCCCCTGCCCCAGGTCGACTATCCGGTGATCTCGGTGAACGCCAACCTCGCGGGCGCGAGCCCGGAGACCATGGCCTCCAGCGTCGCCACGCCCCTGGAGCGGCGGCTCGCCACCCTGCCCGGGATCAACGAGATCACCTCCACCAGTTCGCTGGGCGCGACCCGGGTGGTGCTGCAGTTCGACCTGAACCGCAACATCGACGCCGCCGCGCGCGAGGTGCAGGCGGCGATCAACGCCGCGCGCGCGGACCTGCCCTCGACGCTCCGGCAGAACCCGACCTACCGCAAGGCCAATCCCTCGGCCCAGCCGGTGATCATCCTGGCCCTGACCTCCGAGAGCGAGACCCCGGGCCAGATCTATGACGCCGTCAGCAACATCGTGCAGCAGCGCCTCTCGCAGGTGCCTGGCGTCGGCGACGTGGAGCTCGGCGGCGGCTCCCAGCCGGCTGTGCGCATCGAGGTCCTGCCGTTCGCGATCAACCGCTACGGCGTCAGCCTGGAGGACATCCGCGCGGCGGTGCAGGCGGCCAACGCCAACCGTCCAAAGGGCGCCATCGAGGGCGGCGGGCTCCACTACCAGATCTACACCCCCGCGCCGGGGCTGAAGGCGGCCAACTACCGCGACCTGATCGTCGCCTGGCGCGACGGCGCGCCGGTGCGGCTTTCGGACGTGGCGCAGGTGGAGGACAGCGTCCAGGACACCCGCACGCTCGGCCTGTTCAACGGCAAGCCGGCGGTGATCGTCCTGGTGCGCCAGCAGGCGGACGCCAACGTCATCAAGACGGTGGACGGGGTGAAGGCGGTACTGCCGGAGCTGGAGGCGCAGCTGCCGCACGACATCCGCGTGAACGTGGCCTCCGACGACACCACCACCATCCGCGCCTCGCTGAAGGAGGTGGAGCTGACCCTGGTGGCGGCCATCGTCCTGGTGATCCTGGTGGTCAGCGCCTTCCTGCGCAGCTTCCGGGCCAGCATCATCCCGGGCGTGGCGACCATCGTCTCGCTGCTGGGCACCTTCGGGGCGATGTACCTGCTGGGCTTCTCGCTCAACAACCTCAGCCTCATGGCCCTGACCGTCGGCGCCGGCTTCGTCGTCGACGACGCCATCGTCGTCCTGGAGAACACCAGCCGTCATCTGGAGGCCGGTATGGGCCGGCTGCAGGCGGCCCTGCTCGGGGCGCGCGAGGTCGGCTTCACCGTGCTGTCGATCAGCCTCTCGCTGGTGGCGGTGTTCATCCCGCTCCTGTTCATGGGCGGGCAGGTGGGCCGCCTGTTCCGCGAGTTCGCCGTGACCCTGTCGGCGGCGGTGATGATCTCCCTGGTCGTCTCCCTGACGACCACGCCGATGATGTGCGCCTACCTCCTGCCTGCCGGCGGCGAGCCCGACGAGCCGCGAGGCCGCGTCGGGCGCTTCGCCAAATGGGCCTACGAGACGGTGCACGCCGCCTACGGCCGCAGCCTCGACTGGGCGCTGTCCTCCAAGCCCCTGGTGATCCTGATCCTGCTCGTGGTGATCGGGCTCAACGTCTACCTCTACGCCGTCGTCCCCAAGGGCTTCTTCCCGACCCAGGACACCGGCCGGCTGGTGGCCGGGATGCGGGCCGACCAGGACATCTCCACCGAGGTCATGGGCCAGAAGCTGCGCCGGCTGGTGGACATCATCCGGCGCGACCCGGCGGTGCAGACGGTGGTCGGCTTCACCGGCGGCCGGCGCGCGGGCGGCGGCTTCATGATGGTCAACCTGAAGCCCAAGTCCGAGCGCAGGGAGAGCTCGCAGGCCGTCATCGCCCGTCTCAGGCCCAGGATGGAGCAGGTGACCGGGCTCAGCGTCTTCCTCGCCCCACGGCAGGACCTGCGCATGGGCGGGCGCCAGTCGCGCTCCACCTACCAGTACACGCTGAAGGCCGACAACGCCGCCGACCTGCGCACCTGGGCCGCCCGGCTGTCGGACGCCATGGCCGCCCAGCCGGCCCTCGCCAACGTGGACACCGACCTGCAGGAGAACGGGGTCGAGACCTTCGTGGACGTCGACAAGGACGCCGCCGCGCGCCTGGGCGTGAACATGCGCGACGTCGACAACGCCCTGTACGACAGCTTCGGCCAGCGCCAGATCGCGACCATCTACCAGGACATCAACCAGTACAGCGTGGTGATGGAGGTCGCGCCCCGGTACGCCCTGAGCCCCGCGGCCCTGAAGGACGTCTATGTGCCCGCGCGCGGCGTCGCGGCGACCAATCCGGCCGCCGGCGGGCTCACCTCCACGGCCGTGGCCACCGCCGCCCAGGCCGCCGGCGGGCCGCCCCCGGGCTCGGTCACCGCCGCGGCCGGCGCGGGGGGCGCCTCGACCGTCCTGGCCACGAGCGGCGGCGGCGCCGCGGCCTCGGCCGTGCCGGCCAACCCGAACCCGGGCGCACGCGACCCGTCCACCGGCAGCGCGCTCAACACCCAGCCGCGGACCATGGTCCCGCTCTCGGCCATCGCGACGATCTCCGAACGGCCGACCGCGGCGCAGGTGAACCACCAGGACGGCGACCTGGCGGCCACGGTCTCGTTCGATCTCGCCGAGGGGCGGACGCTGTCGGACGCCGAGCAGGCGATCGCCGCGGCGGAGGCCCAGATCGCCATGCCGATCAACGTCCGAGGCGGCTTCCAGGGCACGGCCCGCAGCTTCCAGGAGCAGCTCAAGCAGGAGCCGCTGCTGATCCTGGCGGCCCTGATCGCGATCTACATCGTGCTCGGCATCCTCTACGAGAGCCTGGTCCACCCGATCACGGTCCTCTCCACCCTGCCCTCGGCCGGCGTGGGGGCGGTGCTGGCCCTGCTGATCCTGAAGATGGACTTCTCCATCATCGCGCTGATCGGCGTGTTCCTGCTGATCGGGATCGTGAAGAAGAACGCGATCATGATCATCGACTTCGCGCTGGAGGCCCAGCGGGCGCGCGGGCTCTCCGCGACCGAGGCGGTGCGCGAGGCCTGCCTGCTCCGCTTCCGCCCGATCCTGATGACCACCCTGGCCGCGGGCCTGGGCGCCCTGCCCCTGGCCATCGGCTTCGGCGAGGGCTCGGAGCTGCGCCAGCCGCTCGGGGTGGCGATCATCGGGGGGCTGATCGCGAGCCAGCTGCTGACCCTGCTCACCACGCCGGTGGTGTTCATCTACCTGGACCGCCTGAGGGGCCGCCGCCGCGACGAGCGCCACCTGGCCCGCCGCGCGGACGAAGCCGCCCAGCCGGCGTGAGGAGGCCGAAGATGTCCCGACGCCCTGCCCTGTCCGCCGCCCCGCTGGTCGCCGCCGCCGCCGTGCTGGCCGGCTGCGCCGTCGGCCCGGACTACCACCGCCCCGCCGCCCCGATCTCCGCCGCGTTCAAGGAACAGCCTGGCTGGACCCGCGCGGCCCCCGCCGACGCGCTCGACCGGGGCGACTGGTGGCGCCTGTTCGGCGATCCGGTGCTGGACGGGCTGGAGCGGCGGGTCGAGGTCTCCAACCAGAACATCGCCGCGGCCGAGGCCGCCTACCGCCAGGCGCGCGCCCTGGTGCGCCAGCAGCGCGCCTCGCTGTTCCCCACCGTCAGCCTGAACGGCGGCGCCACCCGCACCGGCGGCGGCGGGACCGGCAGCCGCGTCATCATCGGCGGCGGCGGCGGCGGGACGGGCACGGTGACCGGGGGCGGCGGCGCCCGCACCACCTACCGCGTGGACATCGGCGGCGCCTGGGAGCCGGACGTCTGGGGCCGCATCCGCCGCACGGTCGAGAACGCGCGGGCCAACGCCCAGGCCTCCGAGGCCGACCTCGCCGCCGCCCGGCTGTCGGCCCAGGGCGAGCTCGCCGCCGACTATTTCGGCCTGAGGCAGACCGACGCCGAGGCCGAGCTCGTCCGGTCCACTGTCGCCGGCTACCGGCGCAGCCTGCAGATCGCCGAAAACCGCTACAAGGCCGGCGTCGCCGCCCACTCCGACGTGCTGCAGGCCCAGACCCAGCTCCTGAGCGCCCAGGCCGACCTGGCGGGCCTGCAGCAGCAGCGCGCCAACTACGAGCACGCCATCGCCGTGCTCACCGGCCAGGCGCCGGCCAACTTCAGCCTGCCGCCCGCCCCCTGGACGGCGCAGGTCCCCGAGGTCCCGGTCTCCGTGCCTTCGGTGCTGCTGCAGCGCCGGCCCGACATCGCCGCGGCCGAGCGGCGCGCGGCCGCGGCCAACGCCCAGATCGGGGTGAACCAGGCGGCCTTCTTCCCGGACATCACCCTGACCGGATCGGGCGACGTCTCGGGCTCGAACCTGGGCCAGCTGTTCAACGCGTCCAACTTCGTCTGGAGCCTGGGCGCCCAGCTGGCGGAGACCCTCTTCGACGCCGGCGCCCGCAGCGCCCGGGTCGCCCAGGCCCGGGCGGCCTACGACCAGGCGGTGGCGCAGTACCGTCAGACGGTGCTTTCGGCGTTCCAGGACGTGGAGGACCAGCTGGCGGCCACCCGCCTGCTCGCCCGCGAATACGACCTGCGCCGGCAGGCGTCCGCCGCCGCCGACCTGGCCGAGCAGATGGTGCTCAACCAGTACCAGGCCGGCACGGTGAGCTATGTCGAGGTGGCGGCCGCCCAGGCCTCCGCCTACAGCGCGCGCCGCGCCCTGGTGCAGGCGACGGCGAGCCGCCAGAGCACGGCCGTGGCCCTGATCCAGGCCCTGGGCGGCGGCTGGCCGGGCCTGCCGGACGCGCCGCCGCCCCCTCCGGCGCCGTGAACAAGCTTAGCTATAAGTCATTGTTTTTCCGGCATTTACGGTCTGGCGCGCCGGGCCGTTCCACTGTAAACGGCCCCCTCGGTTCAGCTTGAAGGGGCCGCGCGGCGCCCCTGCGGGCGACGGGCCGGGGGTTGCGCAAGCATGAGCGACGCCGTCGTGGCGGAACCGGCCGGGGAGCGGCCGAGTCTCAAGTTCCTGGCCGGAGGCGGCGAGCTCGGCGCCCTGATCCGCGCGCACGACTGGACCCGAACGCCGCTGGGCCCGCCGGAGTCCTGGCCGCAGAGCCTGAAGACGGCCGTGAGGATCATGCTCACCTCCCGCCAGCCGATCTGGATCGGCTGGGGGCCGCAGCTGACCTACCTCTACAACGACGCCTACAAGTCGATCATCGGCGGCAAGCACCCCTGGGCGCTCGGCCGGCCGGCCTCGGAGGTCTGGCGCGAGATCTGGCCCGACATCGGGCCGCTGCTGCAGACGGCCATGGGCGGGGCGGAGGGCACCTACGTCGAGGAGCAGCTCCTGATCATGGAGCGCAACGGCTATCCGGAGGAGACCTACTACACCTTCTCCTACAGCCCGATCCCCGACGACGACGGCGAGGCCGGCGGCATCATCTGCGCCAACACCGAGGACACCCAGCGGGTGATCGGCGAGCGCCAGCTGGCGCTCCTGCGCGAGCTGGCCGCGCGCACCGTGGACGCCCGGTCCTGGCGCGAGGTGTGCCAGCGCAGCATCGAGGCGCTGGCGGCCGACCCGCACGACGTGACCTTCGCCCTGCTGTACATGGTTCCGCCCGAGGGCGGGCCGGCCAGGCTGGAGGCCGCGACCGGGACCACGCCGGGCCGGAACCCCGCGCCGCTGGAGCTGGCGCCGGACAGCGCCGAGCCCTGGCCGGTCGGCGCGGTGATGCGCGATCACGAGACGCGGGTCGTGGACGGGCTTGCGCGGCTGTTCGGCGGCGCCGCCCCGTCCGGCGCCTGGGACCGTCCGGGCGCTGAGGCGGCGTTGCTCGCCATCCCCGCCTCGGGCGAGAGCGGCCGCGCCGGCGTGCTGGTGGTCGGCCTGAGCCCCTGCCGGCTGTTCGACGAAGCCTACCGCGGCTTCCTGGGACTGGTCGCCGGGCAGGTGGCCGCCGCGATCGCCAACGCCGACGCCTACGAGGAGGAGCGGCGCCGGGCCGAGGCCCTGGCCGAACTCGACCGGGCCAAGACGACTTTCTTCTCCAACGTCAGCCACGAGTTCCGCACGCCCCTCACCCTGATGCTGGGGCCGCTGGAGGAGATCCTCGGCGACCCGGCCGCGCCCGGGGACCTCCGCGCCCAGGTGGAGCTCGCCCACCGCAACGGCGACCGGCTGCTGCGGCTGGTCAACAGCCTGCTGGACTTCTCCCGGATCGAAGCCGGCCGCGTTCAGGCCAGCTACGAGCCGGTGGACCTGGGCCGGATCACCGGCGAGATCGCCTCCAGCTTCCGCTCGGCCATGGAGAAGGCCGGGCTGACGCTCGAGCTGCGCTGCCCTTCCCTGTCCCAGCCGGTCTTCATCGACCGGGACATGTGGGAGAAGGTGCTGCTGAACCTGCTGTCGAACGCCTTCAAGTTCACCTTCGAGGGCGGCGTGACCGTGTCCGTGGAGCAGGACGACCAGGCGCGTGCGGCCGTGGTGAAGGTCCGCGACACCGGCATCGGCGTCCCGCCGGAGGAGCTGCCCCGGCTGTTCGAGCGCTTCCACCGGATCGAGGGCGCGCGCGGCCGCAGCTTCGAGGGCAGCGGCATCGGCCTGGCCCTGGTGCACGAGCTGATCCGGCTGCACGGCGGCGAGATCGCCGCCGAGAGCGAGCCCGGCCGCGGCTCGGTGTTCATCATCACCCTGCCCCTGGGGCGGGGGCACCTGCCGTCCAACCAGGTGCGCGAACGGGCGGCGGCGGACCGGCCCGCCGCCGGCGCCCGCGCCCACGAGTACCTGGAGGAGGCCCTGCGCTGGCTGCCCGAGGAGGCGCCGAAGCTGGAAGCGTCCGGCGGGATCTCGACGGCGGGCCTCGGGGCGGCGCCGCCCGACGGCGTGGGCGCGGCCGGGGCCGGCAAGCGCGTCGTCCTGGCCGACGACAACGCCGACATGCGCGCCTATGTCCGCCGGCTGCTGCAGGCCCAGGGCTACGCCGTCATCGAGGCGGCCGACGGCGAGGCGGCGCTCGCCGCCGCGCGCGAGACCGTCCCGGACCTGGTCCTCACCGACGTGATGATGCCCCGGCTCGACGGCTTCGGCCTGCTGCGGGCGCTCCGGCAGGACACGGCCACCGCCGGCGTGCCGCTGATCCTGCTCTCGGCCCGCGCGGGCGAGGAGGCCAAGGTCGAGGGCCTGGAGGCCGGCGCCGACGACTACCTGGTCAAGCCCTTCGCCGCACGCGAGCTGCTGGCGCGGGTGACCGCCAACATCCAGATGGCCGAGGTGCGGCGCGAGGCCAACCGCGCGATCTGGCGCAGCGAGCAGCGCTACCTGATGTCCCAGGACCGGCTGTCGCTGGCCCTCTCGACCGGGCGGGTGGCCGTGTTCGAGTGGTCGGTGGACAGCGACCGCCTGGCGATCCAGGGCCCCCTGGCCGAGGTGTTCGGCGTGCCCCGGCACGATGCGGAGCAGGGCCTGCCGCTGCAGAGCTTCCTGGACGGGATCCATCCCGAGGACCTGCCCCGCGTGCAGGCCGTGCTCGGCCGCTCGGTGGAGACGGGCGAGGCCTACGAGGCCGAATACCGCGTGCGCGGCGGCGGCCGCGAGCGCGTGGTGCTCGCGCGGGGCCGGGTCGAGACCTCCGCGGACGGCGGCCGGCGGATGGCGGGCGTGGTGATCGACGTCACCGAGGAGAAGGCGGCCCAGCGCGCGATCGAGGAGCTGAACGCCACGCTGGAGGACAGGGTCGCCGCCGAGATCGCCGAGCGGGTCAAGGCCGAGGACGCGCTGCGGCAGGCGCAGAAGATGGAGGCCGTCGGCCAGCTCACCGGCGGGGTGGCCCACGACTTCAACAACCTGCTGACGGTGATCATCGGCGGCCTGGACACCATCCGCCGCTGCCGTCCGGGCGAGGAGGCCCGGCTGCGGCGCGCGGCCGAGATGGCGCTGCAGGGCGCGCAGCGGGCAGCCAGCCTGACCAGCCGCCTGCTGGCCTTCTCCCGCCGCCAGCCGCTGGAGCCCAGGCCGCTCGACCTCAACGTCCTGGTCCGCGACATGACCGAGCTGCTGCACCGCACGCTCGGCGAGCAGATCGAGCTGGAGGGGGTGCTGGCGCCGCGGCTGTGGACCATCGAGGCGGACCAGAACCAGCTCGAGAGCGCGATCCTGAACCTGGCGGTGAACGCCCGGGACGCCATGCCCGAGGGCGGCAAGCTGACGATCGAGACCGCCAACACCGCCCTCGACGAGAGCTACGCCTCGGTGGACGCCGAGGTCGTGCCCGGCCAGTACGTCGTGATCTGCGTCAGCGACACCGGCTGCGGCATGTCGCAGGAGACCGTGGCGCGGGTGTTCGAGCCCTTCTTCACCACCAAGGAGGTGGGCCGCGGGACGGGGCTCGGCCTCAGCATGGTCTACGGCTTCGTCAAGCAGTCCGGCGGCCACGTGACCATCTACAGCGAGGAAGGCCAGGGCACGACCGTCAAGCTCTACTTCCCGCGGCGCATGGGCGGAGGCCGCGCCGAGGAGCAGCCCGAGGCGCTGGCCGCGCCGGCCGGCCGCGAGGACGAGGTGATCCTGGTGGTCGAGGACAACCAAGAGGTCCGCGCCTACAGCGTGATGATCCTCTCGGAGCTGGGCTACCGGGTGCTGGAGGCCCCGGACGCCGACGCGGCCCTGGCGATACTGAAGGGCGGCCAGCCGGTGGACCTGCTGTTCACCGACGTGATCCTGCCGGGCAAGAGCGGCCGGGTCCTGGCCGACGCCGCCCGCGAGCTCAGGCCCGGGCTCAAGGTGCTGTTCACCACCGGCTATTCCCGCAACGCCATCGTGCACCACGGCCGGCTGGACCCGGGCGTGCAGCTGATCTCCAAGCCCTTCACCTTCGAGCAGTTGGGCGTGCGCGTGCGGGACCTGCTGGACCGGTAG
>Ga0164243_10004330_pt1 | contig 22292 bp, 20 predicted proteins | sample OricompcompostOP_FD_108781 | JGI IMG/M metagenome (GOLD analysis project Ga0164243, IMG submission 108781) | Organic Plus compost microbial communities from Emeryville, California, USA - Original compost - Organic plus compost (OP) | ecosystem: Engineered > Solid waste > Mixed feedstock >...
CTGCTCGGGCACGGTGGTGAGCGTGGCGCCGGGGGACAGCATCGAGCACGCCGCGCGGCTCATGGCCGAGAACGCCGTGCGGCGGCTGCCGGTGATGATCGGCGAGGACGTCGTCGGGATCGTCTCGCTGGGCGACCTGGCGATCGAGCGCGACCCGGACTCGGCCTTGGGCGCGATCTCTGCCGAGCGTCCCAACACCTGAGCGCGAGCCGGCGGCGACCGGCGCCTTCGTCGTGAGCACGGGTGTATGGGCACGTCGGGGCCTTCCTGCGCGCCGGTAGCATCGTGCCCGCGTGTCGTCCGAGCGGGCGGCCATCGAAGGAGGCAGGACCCGTGCCCGAGCTCATCGCTCTCACCGTCGACGGCGTCGCGACCACGGTGGAGCCGGGGACGACGGGCACCGACCTGTACGCCTCCCGGCGAGACGTCGTCGTCGTGCGGGTCAACGGGGAGCTGCGTGACCTGCACGTGCCGTTGGCGGCCGGCGACGTCGTGGAGGCCGTGACGATCGAGGAGCCGGACGGGCTGGCGGTGCTGCGGCACTCGACGGCGCACGTGCTGGCGCAGGCCGTCCAGGAGGTCTTCCCGGAGGCGAGGCTCGGGATCGGCCCGCCCATCACCGACGGGTTCTACTACGACTTCGACGTGGACAAGCCGTTCACCCCGGAGGACCTCAAGGCGATCGAGAAGGTCATGGGTCGCATCGTCAAGGAGGGGCAGACCTTCCGGCGGTGGGACGTCACCGAGGCGGAGGCGCGCGCGGAGCTGGCCGACGAGCCGTACAAGCTCGAGCTCATCGGGCTGAAGGGCGAGCCGGGAGCGGCCGAGGGCGCGTCGGTGGAGGTCGGCCTCGGCGGGCTGAGCATCTACCAGAACGTGCGCCGTGGCGGCGAGGTGGCCTGGCAGGACCTGTGCCGCGGCCCGCACCTGCCGAGCACCCGGCTCATCGGCAACGGCTTCCAGCTCACCCGCTCCGCGGCGGCGTACTGGCGCGGCTCGGAGAAGAACCCGCAGCTCCAGCGCGTCTACGGCACCGCGTGGCCGACCAAGGACGAGCTCAAGGCGTACCTGGAGCGCGTGGCGGAGGCGGAGCGCCGCGACCACCGGCGCCTCGGCGCCGAGCTGGACCTGTTCTCCTTCCCGGACGAGATCGGCTCCGGCCTGGCGGTGTTCCACCCGAAGGGCGGCATCATCCGCATGGAGATGGAGGAGTACTCCCGTCGTCGGCACGTGGAGGCTGGCTACTCCTTCGTCAACACGCCGCACATCACCAAGGGCCGGCTGTACGAGATCTCCCGTCACCTCGACTGGTACGCCGACGGGATGTACCCGCCGATGCAGCTCGACGAAGAGCGCGACGCGGAGGGCAACGTCCGCAAGCAGGGGCAGGACTACTACCTCAAGCCGATGAACTGCCCCATGCACAACCTCGTCTTCGCGGCGCGCGGGCGGTCCTACCGGGAGCTGCCGCTGCGGCTCTTCGAGTTCGGCACCGTGTACCGGTACGAGAAGTCGGGCGTCGTGCACGGGCTGACCCGGGCCCGCGGGTTCACCCAGGACGACGCCCACATCTACTGCGCCCGCGAGCAGATGCGCGACGAGCTCGCCTCGCTGCTGACCTTCGTGCTCGACCTGCTGCGGGACTACGGGCTGTCGGACTTCTACCTGGAGCTGTCCACCCGCGATCCGGAGAAGTCCGTCGGCGACGACGCGACCTGGGCCGAGGCCACCGAGACGCTGCGCGACGTGGCGACGGCCTCGGGCCTGGACCTGGTGGACGACCCGGGCGGCGCCGCGTTCTACGGGCCGAAGATCTCGGTGCAGGCCCGCGACGCCATCGGCCGGACCTGGCAGCTCTCGACGATCCAGCTCGACTTCTTCGAGCCGGAGCTGTTCGAGCTGGAGTACACCGCCCCCGACGGGACCCGGCAGCGGCCGGTGATGATCCACCGGGCGCTGTTCGGCTCGATCGAGCGGTTCTTCGCGATCCTGGTGGAGCACTACGCCGGGGCGTTCCCGGCCTGGCTGGCACCGGTCCAGGTGGTCGCGGTACCGGTGGCGGAGCCGTTCGAGGGCTACCTGCAGGAGGTCGTGGACCGGCTGCGGGCGCACGGGATCCGTGCCGAGCTGGACCGCTCGGACGACCGCTTCGGCAAGAAGATCCGCAACGCCAGCACGCAGAAGGTGCCGTTCGTCCTGATCGCCGGCGGCGAGGACGCGGACGCCGGTGCGGTGTCGTTCCGGTACCGCGACGGGCGCCAGGACAACGGCGTCCCAGTGGACGAGGCCGTCGAGCGGATCGTGTCCGCGGTGCGCGACCGCGTGCAGGTCTGAGGGGCGTGGACGCGACGGACGAGCAGGGACGCGGGGGCGGCGGGCCCGGGCGCTCGGACCGCCCGGCCGTCGAGCCGGCTGAGGACTTCGCCGGGGTGCCGGACGGCTTCGACCGGCTGTGGACCCCGCACCGCATGGCCTACATCGGCGGGCAGGACAAGCCCACCGGTGACGGTCCCGGTGACGGCTGCCCGTTCTGCCGCATCCCGACGCTGAGCGACGTGGACGGGCTGGTCGTCGCGCGCGGGGCGGCGGCGTACGTGGTGCTCAACCTGTACCCGTACAACGCCGGCCACCTGCTGGTGTGTCCCTACCGGCACGTCGCCGACTACACCGACCTCACCGCCGAGGAGACCGTCGAGGTCGCCACGCTCACCCAGACGGCGATGCGGGTGCTGCGCGCGGTGTCGACGCCCCACGGCTTCAACCTGGGCATGAACCAGGGCGCCGTCGCTGGTGCCGGGATCGCAGCCCACCTGCACCAGCACGTCGTGCCCCGGTGGGGCGGGGACGCGAACTTCCTGCCCATCGTCGCGCGCAGCCGTGCCTTGCCCGAGCTGCTCGGCGACACGCGCACCCGGCTCGCGGCGGCGTGGCCCGCCGGACCGACGACGCCCTCCAAGGGATGATCGACCCGTGCTGAACCGACTGCGCGGCGCGATGACCCGGATGTTCACGCCGCTTGCGGACGCCCTGCTGCGCGCCGGGGTCTCGCCGGACGCCGTGACGGTCACCGGGACCCTCGTGGTCGTCGTGACGGCGCTGTGGGCGTTCCCGACCGGGCATCTGTTCGTCGGGACCGTGGTCATCGCGCTCTTCGCGCTGACGGACTCCCTCGACGGTGTGATGGCGCGCCGTGCCGGTTGCTCGGGCCGGTGGGGCGCCTTCCTCGACTCGACGCTGGACCGGCTGGGTGACGCGGCGATCTTCTCCGGTCTGGTGCTGTGGTTCGTCGGGGAGGGGGACGACCGGCTCTCGGCGGTGCTCGCGCTGGCCTGCCTGGTGCTCGGGTCGGTGGTCCCGTACGCCCGTGCGCGTGCCGAGGGGCTGGGCATGACGGCCTCCGGCGGGATCGCCGAGCGCGCCGACCGGCTGTTCGCGGTGCTGACGGCCACGGGCCTGGTCGGCCTCGGGCTGCCGCCGGTCGTGCTGACCGTCGTGCTGGGGCTGCTGGCGGTGGCCTCCGCGGTGACGGTGGTGCAGCGCATGGCGCTGGTGCGCCGGCAGGCGCTGACCGCTGACGGGGCGGCGTCGTGAGCCTCGACGTCGCCCGGCTGTACGCCACAGCCTGGCGGGTCGCTCGCCGCGTCCCCGGACCGGTGCTGCGCGCCGCGACGACCTTCGGCGCCGACGCGGCGTGGTTCCGGCGCGGCGAGGGGGTGCGCCGGCTGGAGGCCAACCTGGGGCGGGTGCGTCCGGACCTCGACGAGCGTGCGCTGCGCCGGCTGAGCCGGGCCGGCATGCGGTCGTACATGCGGTACTTCGGCGAGGCGTTCGCGTTGTCGGGCGTCTCCCAGGCGCAGATCCACGCGCGCGTGCGCGTCGTCGGCCTCGAGCACGTGCACCCCGCACTGGAGCGCGGCGAGACCGTGGTGTTGGCGCTGGGGCACCTCGGGAACTGGGACCTGGCCGGCGCGTGGTCGACGCTCTACCTCACGCCGGTGACCACGGTGGCCGAGCGGCTCCAGCCGGAGGAGCTGTTCCAGGAGTTCCTGCGGTTCCGCGAGGGGCTGGGCATGACGATCGTGCCGCTGACGGGCGGCGGCGACGTGTTCCGGGAGCTCATGCGGGCCGCGCGCACCGGGCCGCGGATCATCCCGCTGCTCGCGGACCGGGACCTCACCGCCCGCGGGGTCGAGGTGGACCTGTTCGGCCATCGGGCCCGGGTCGCTGCGGGTCCGGCGGCGCTGGCGGTGTCCACCGGCTCGGTGCTGCACGCCACGGTGATCACGTACGAGCGGCTGCACGGGGCACGTCGGCGCGCGGCGGGGACGCCCTGGGGGCTGCGCGTGGAGTTCTCCCCGCGCATCGAGGTGCCCGCGGACGTGCCGCGCGCCGAGCGGGTGCGGGTGATGACGCAGGCGTGGGTCGACCACCTGGCCGCCGGCATCCGCGCGTGGCCGCAGGACTGGCACATGCTCCAGCGCGTCTTCGTCGCGGACCTGGACCCGGAGCGCTACGCCGCCACGCTGGCCGAGGCGGGTGAGAGCACCGCTCCGTCGTCCCCGACCGCCGCCGCCGACCCGGCTGCGCCCGACCCGGCCGCTGCGCCCGACCCGGCGGCGGCGCCGGACCCCCGGGCGGCCGGATGAGCGAGCCGGGACCGCAGCGCCCGCTGCGCATCGGGATCGTCTGCCCGTACTCGTTCGACGTCCCCGGCGGCGTCCAGTTCCACGTGCGGGACCTGGCGGAGGCACTGCTGGCGCGCGGCCACGAGGTGTCGGTGCTGGCGCCGGCCGACGACGGCACGCCGGTGCCGGACTACCTGACCGCCGCCGGGCGAGCCGTGCCGGTGCGCTACAACGGCTCGGTCGCGCGGCTGACCTTCGGCCCGGTGACGGCCGCGCGGGTCCGCCGCTGGCTGGCAGCCGGGCGGTTCGACGTGCTGCACCTGCACGAGCCGGTGACGCCGAGCCTGAGCATGCTCGCGCTGTGGATCGCCGACGGGCCGGTGGTGGCGACGTTCCACTCCTCGATCGTGCGGTCACGCTCGCTGCAGCTCGCCTACCCGCTGGTGCGCCAGTCGCTGGAGAAGATCTCCGCCCGGGTCGCCGTGTCCGAGGACGCGCGCCGCACGCTCGTGGAGCACCTCGGCGGTGACGCGGTGGTCATCCCGAACGGGGTCTACGTCGACAGGTTCGCCGCGGCGCCGCGCGACCCTCGCTGGACCGGGACCGCGCAGGCTCCCACGGTGGCCTTCCTCGGCCGGCTGGACGAGCCGCGCAAGGGGCTGCCGGTGCTGCTCGGTGCGGTCCGCCAGGTCCGTGCGCAGATCCCCGGCGTGCGGTTCCTCGTCGCGGGCCCGGGAGAGACCGGGCAGCAGCAGGTCGTCGAGGCGCTGGGCCCGGACGCGGACGCCGTCGAGCTGCTCGGCCCGGTGTCCGACGAGGACAAGCTGCGGCTGCTGTCGTCCGTGGACGTGTACGTCGCGCCGCAGACCGGGGGGGAGAGCTTCGGCATCGTTCTGGTGGAGGCGATGAGCGCGGGCAGCACCGTGGTCGCCAGCGACCTGGGCGCCTTCACGCGGGTGCTCGACGGCGGGGAGGCGGGTGTGCTGTTCCGCACCGGCGACAGCGACGACCTGGCGGCCACGCTGCTGCGGGTGCTGCGCGACGACGCGCTGCGGGCCCGGGTGGACGCCCGGGCCGCGGCGGTGGTGCGCCGCTACGACTGGTCGACGGTCGGCAGCCAGCTCCTCGCGGTCTACGAGATGGTCGTCGCCGGGCGGGACGCCCCGGTCGGCGAGGACCCGTCGTCGCTGCGCGGTGCCCGGTTGCTGGAGCTGCGCCGGAACCGGGGTGAGCAGCGGTGACCTGGTCGGAGGTCGCGATCGTCGTGGTGGCCGTGCTGGCGCTGCTCGTGTGGAGCGCCTGGGTCGCCGCGTCCCGGCTGGACCGGCTGCACCGCAAGGTCGGCGCCTCGCGCGCGGTCGTCGACGCCCAGCTCGTGCGGCGGGCGACGGTAGCCGCCGAGCTGGCGACCTCGGGGCTGCTCGACCCGGCGAGCACGGTGCTGCTGGGGGAGGCGGCGTGGGCTGCGCTGTCCGCGGGCGGTGACCACGCCGCCGGGGCGCTGCCCGCCGACGTGCGCGCGCTGCTCGGCCCGACGGCCACCGGGACGACCGCCGGCAGAGCGGCGCCGGTGGTGGACCGCGGGCAGGTGGAGTCCGAGCTCTCCGCGACGCTGCGCGCGGTGCTGGACGACCCGGACGAGGTGGCCGCCCTGCGGGCCGACCCCGCGGGCGACGAGCTGCTCAGCGCACTGGCCTCCACCTGGTACCGGGTACAGCTCGCGCGCCGCTTCCACAACGAGGCGGTGGCGCAGACCGTTCGGGTGCGCCGGGGGGCGTTCGTGCGACTCCTGCGGCTCGCGGGACACGCGCCGCAGCCGCGCACCCTCGAGCTGGACGACACCCCGCCGCAGGCCCTCGGCGCGGGCCGTTCCTGACGGTCGCCGGGGCGGGGTGGGAGGACCGCCACGGTCTACGATGGGAAGAACCGGCGGATCCGCCGCGCAGACCCCAGCAGAACCGTTGTGAGGCTCCACGTGACGAACGACAGCACCCCCGTGACCGCCGAGCAGACGCCCGGGCAGGCCGCCGCAGTGTTCGGCACCGCGCGCGTCAAGCGAGGCATGGCGGAGATGCTCAAGGGCGGCGTCATCATGGACGTGGTCACCCCGGAGCAGGCGAAGATCGCCGAGGACGCCGGTGCGGTGGCCGTCATGGCCCTGGAGCGGGTGCCCGCGGACATCCGGGCGCAGGGCGGCGTGGCGCGCATGAGCGACCCGGACCTCGTCGAGGGCATCATCTCCGCGGTCTCGATCCCCGTGATGGCCAAGGCCCGCATCGGGCACTTCGTCGAGGCGCAGGTGCTGCAGTCCCTCGGCGTCGACTACGTGGACGAGTCCGAGGTGCTGACCCCGGCCGACTACAGCCACCACATCGACAAGTGGGCCTTCACGGTGCCCTTCGTCTGCGGCGCCACGAACCTCGGTGAGGCGTTGCGGCGCATCACCGAGGGTGCGGCGATGATCCGCTCGAAGGGCGAGGCGGGCACGGGCGACGTGTCCAACGCGACGACGCACATGCGCACCATCCGTGACGAGATCCGTCGCCTGACCTCGTTGCCGGAGGACGAGCTCTTCCTCGCCGCCAAGGAGCTGCAGGCCCCGTACGAGCTGGTCAAGGAGGTCGCGACCGCCGGCAAGCTGCCGGTCGTGCTGTTCACCGCGGGTGGCATCGCCACCCCGGCGGACGCGGCGATGATGATGCAGCTCGGCGCGGAGGGGGTGTTCGTCGGCTCCGGGATCTTCAAGTCGGGCAACCCCGCCCAGCGTGCCGCCGCGATCGTCAAGGCCACGACGTTCTACGACGATCCCGACGTCATCGCCAAGGTCTCCCGCGGGCTGGGCGAGGCGATGGTCGGCATCAACGTGGACGACGTCCCCGTGCCGCACCGGCTCGCCGAGCGGGGCTGGTGAGCCTCGGGCCGGAGTGGCAGCGCGGTGAGGACGGCCTGCTGTTCCGCCGTGCCGCGCGGGTGATCCTGCTCGACGCGGCCGACCGCGTGCTGCTGGTGCGCGGCCACGACGTCGACCAGCCGGAGCGCTCGTGGTGGTTCACCGTGGGCGGCGGCATCGACCCGGGGGAGGACAGCCGGGCCGCGGCGGTGCGTGAGCTGCGGGAGGAGAGCGGCATCGTGCTGTCCGTGGACGCACTGGTCGGGCCGGTGTTCACGCGGTCGGCGATCTTCGACTTCTACGCCGAGCACTGCCGGCAGGACGAGGAGCTGTTCCTCGCCCGGCTGCCCGGCACCGGAGCGCGCTCGGCGGCCGGGCACTCAGCGGTGGGTTCGATGGCGGTGACGAGCGCGGCGGCCGCCGACGGGTTCGACCGCACCGGGTGGACCGACGTCGAGCGAGACGTGCTCGACGAGCTGCGCTGGTGGCACCTGGACGACCTGGCGGCGTTGGACCTCGAGGTGTTCCCCGAGGGCCTGCCGGACCTGGTCCGCCCCCTGCTGTCCGGCTGGGACGGGACGACCCGCCACCTGGGGCTCGCGCGCGAGTGACCCGCCGCCCGGCCATCCGGCCGGCCAGCCGGCCCGGCCCGGCGGCCGAGTGCTGCCCTTCTCCCACGAGCGCGCCCCTGACCCGGGCCGCAGCGGCGGACGATGGGGCGCACTCTCCGGACCGTCCGGCGGGGCGACCTAGGATGGCGGGTCGTGACCGTGACCGTCGGAGTGCTGGCCCTACAGGGAGACGTGCGCGAGCACGTCCACGCGTTGGAGACCGTGGGTGCCGCCGCCGTCCCGGTGCGCCGGACGAGCGAGCTCGACGCCGTGGACGCCCTGGTGATCCCCGGTGGGGAGTCCACGACGATCGACAAGCTGCTGCGCGCCTTCGAGCTGTTCGAGCCGGTGCGGGACCGGCTGCGCACCGGGATGCCGGCCTACGGGTCGTGCGCCGGGATGATCCTGCTGGCCGACCGGGTGATCGGCGGCATCGAGGGGCAGCGGACCCTGGGTGGTGTTGACGTCACGGTGCGTCGCAACGCCTTCGGCCGCCAGGTGGACTCCTTCGAGACGGACCTCGTCATCGACGGCATCGAGGACAGCGCCGAGCGTCCGCTGCACGCGGTGTTCATCCGCGCGCCGTGGGTCGAGGAGGTCGGCCCGGCGGCGACCGTGGTGGGGCGCGTGGAGAGCGGACCGGCCGCCGGTAGGATCGTCGCGGTGCGTCAAGGGCCGCTGCTCGTGACCTCGTTCCACCCGGAGGTCACGGGGGACACCCGGGTGCACCGACTGTTCGTGCAGATCGTCCGCGAGAACCTGTGAGCCGCGGACCGCGCCGACGCGGCCGGCCACCGGCCAGGCGTCGCGAGCGCGGCCGTGACCAGGGCGAGCGCACAGGTCGTCAGCGGAGATGAAGGGGTAGCAGAGGCGATGTCGGGTCACTCCAAGTGGGCCACCACCAAGCACAAGAAGGCCGTGATCGACGCGAAGCGGGGCAAGCTCTTCGCGAAGCTCATCAAGAACATCGAGGTGGCCGCCCGGACCGGCGGCGGTGACCCCGCGGGCAACCCGACGCTGTTCGACGCGATCCAGAAGGCCAAGAAGACCTCGGTCCCGAACGACAACATCGAGCGTGCGGTCAAGCGCGGGTCCGGCCAGGAGGCCGGCGGTGCCGACTACCAGACGATCATGTACGAGGGCTACGCCCCGGGCGGGGTCGCCGTGCTGGTCGAGTGCCTGACCGACAACCGCAACCGCGCTGCGTCCGACGTGCGCGTGGCGTTCACCCGCAACGGCGGCCAGATGGCCGACCCGGGCTCGGTCTCCTACCTGTTCTCCCGCAAGGGCGTCGTCATCGTCCCCAAGGACGGCACGACCGAGGAGGCGGTGCTGGAGGCGGTGCTCGATGCCGGCGGTGAGGAGGTCACCGACCTCGGCGAGTCCTTCGAGGTGCTGTCCGAGGCGACCGACCTGGTGCCGGTGCGCACGGCGCTGCAGGAAGCCGGCATCGAGTACGACTCGGCGGACGTGGTGTTCTGGCCGTCGACGCAGATCGAGGTCGACGTCGAGGGGGCGCGGAAGGTGTTGCGCCTCATCGACGCGCTGGAGGACTCGGACGACGTCCAGAACGTCTACGCCAACTTCGACGCCCCCGACGAGGTCATGGCGGCGCTCGAGGAGGAGTGACCGGCGCCGATCCCGCCGTCAGCCGGCTGCCTCGGGTCCGGCCTGCCGTTCGCGAGCTCCCGGAGACCTGGCCGGTTCCTCCTGCTCGGCTGGCCTGAGACCCGCGGCCCGGCAGGACGGGCCGGTGCACGGCGGCGAAGGACCCGTCGGCGCGGCGGGGACGAGGAGGACGGCCCGGCTGGGACGATGACCTTGTGCGCGTCCTCGGAGTCGACCCCGGCCTGACCCGTTGCGGGCTGGGTGTGGTCGACGGGCTGTCAGGCCGGCGGCTCGCGCTGGTGGACGTGGGCGTCGCCGTGTCGGACGCGCGCCTCGACGTCGACCAGCGGCTGCTGCGCATCGAGGCCAGCATCGAGGAGTGGCTGGAGCGGTACGCCCCGGACACCGTGGCCGTCGAGCGGGTCTTCGCCCAGCACAACGTCCGCACGGTGATGGGCACCGCGCAGGTCGCCGGTCTGGCGATGGTCGCGGCGGCGCGGCGGCGGATCCCCGTCGCGGTGCACACGCCGAGCGAGGTCAAGGCGGCGGTCACCGGCAACGGGCGGGCCGGCAAGCAGCAGGTGCAGACGATGGTGGCCCGGCTGCTCGACCTGCCCGTGCTGCCCCGTCCGGCCGACGCGGCCGACGCCCTGGCGCTGGCGGTCTGCCACCTGTGGCGGCCGGCCGGTGCGCTCGGCGCCCCGCAGCGTCCGCCGGGAGCGCTGACCTCGGCGCAGCAGGCTTGGGTGGCCGCCGAGCAGGCGGCCCGCCGGCGCGCCTGAGCGGGGTTCTCTGACCTGCCGTCCTCGGCGCGGAGCCGCAGCCTCGTGCGCACCGGCGGGACGGTGACGAGCGCGCCCGGTCCCCGGGCCGCCGCGCCCAGCGTGCACACCGGGGCCGGTCCGGCTGCCGCGTGGCGTCGTACACCTGTTCGCATCCTGTGCCACAGTGGGCGCCGGGTCCGCTCGCCGTCCGGGACGGACCGGTCGACGGGAAGGATGAGCGGTGATCGCGTCCGTGCACGGGACGGTGCAGGCCGTACGCCTGGACGCCGCCGTCGTCGAGGTCGGTGGCGTGGGGCTGCTGGTGCAGGCCACCCCGGCCACGCTCGCGGGGCTGCGCGTCGGCCAGCAGGCGTGGCTGGCGACCTCCCTCGTCGTGCGGGAGGACGCGCTGACGCTGTTCGGCTTCGCGGACGCCGACGAGCGCGAGGTCTTCGAGGTGCTGCAGACGGTGAGCGGTGTCGGCCCGCGGCTCGCGCTGGCGATGCTGGCCGTGCACACCCCGGACGGGCTGCGCCGGGCGGTCGCCACGGAGGACCTGGCGGCGCTCCAGCGGGTCCCGGGCATCGGGCGCAAGGGCGCGCAGCGCATCGTGCTGGAGCTGGGCGACCGGCTCGGCGCCCCCGCACCGGCCGCGGGTGCGGCCCCGGTGGAGGCCGGGCCGGCGGACCTGCGCGACGAGGTCGTCGAGGCGCTCGTCGGGCTGGGCTGGAACGTGAAGGCGGCCGGCGACGCCGTGACCGCCGTGCTGGAGGACACCCCGGGCCCGGTGGGTCGCGATGAGGTGGCCGGGGTGCTGCGCGCGGCGCTGCGCACGCTGGGCGGCGGTCGTGGCTGAGCGCGGCGGGCGCGACGAGGGTGCCGAGGACGGCGTCGTGACCGAGCGGCTGTTCGCCGACCGTCGCGCCGTCGACGGCTCGACGGTCGAGGGCTCGGTGGCCGACTCGCTGGTCCGCCCGGGTGCCGACGAGCTGGAACGGGCCGCGGAGGCGGCGCTGCGCCCGCGTCGGCTGGACGAGTTCGTCGGCCAGGCGGTCGTCCGTGAGCAGCTCTCGCTGGTGCTGCAGGCCGCCCGCGGGCGCGGTCGGGCGCCGGACCACGTGCTGCTGTCCGGCCCACCGGGGCTGGGCAAGACGACGCTGGCGATGATCATCGCCGCCGAGCTCGGGACGTCCCTGCGGGTCACCAGCGGCCCGGCGATCCAGCACGCGGGCGACCTGGCGGCGGTGCTGTCCTCCTTGGAGGAGGGCGAGGTGCTGTTCCTCGACGAGATCCACCGGCTGGCCCGGCCCGCCGAGGAGCTGCTGTACGTGGCGATGGAGGACTTCCGCGTCGACGTCGTCGTCGGCAAGGGGGCCGGCGCCAGTGCCATCCCGCTCGCCCTGCCACCGTTCACCGTCGTCGGGGCGACGACCCGCGCCGGGCTGCTGCCGGCACCCCTGCGCGATCGGTTCGGGTTCACCGGTCACCTCGACTTCTACGCCACCGAGGAGCTGGAGCGGGTGCTCGTGCGCTCCGCCGGGCTGCTCGGCGTGGAGCTGGCGCACGCCGCCGCCGCGGAGATCGCGTCCCGCTCGCGGGGGACCCCGCGCATCGCCAACCGGCTGCTGCGCCGGGTCCGCGACTGGGCGGAGGTGCGCGGCGACGGGCGGTTGACGCTCGGCGCGGCACGCAACGCGCTGGAGGTCTACGAGGTGGACGAGCGCGGGCTCGACCGGCTGGACCGCTCGGTGCTGGAGGCGCTGTGCACGCGATTCGCGGGGGGACCGGTGGGGCTGACCACGCTGGCGGTGGCTGTCGGCGAGGAGCCGGAGACCGTGGAGACCGTCGCCGAGCCGTTCCTGGTGCGCGAGGGGCTGGTCGGACGGACACCGCGCGGGCGGGTCGCGCTGCCCGCTGCCTGGCAGCACCTGGGGCTCACGCCACCGCGCGAGACGGGGACGCTGTTCGGCTGAACGTCACCCGGGCGTCACCGGTTGGGAACCGTCCGGTGCGGTTCCTCGTTGGAGCCTTGAGCCGTGGCGCCTAGACTGCGGCGGACATACCAGTCGATCGGAGTCGAACGCCCGTGGATCTGCCTTTCCTCATCATCCTCGTCATCGCGGTCGGTGCGCTGTGGTTCATGTCGAACCGCACGCGCAAGCAGCAGCGCGAGGCCGCGGAGTTCCGCAACAACCTCGTGGTGGGTGACGAGATCATGACGGGGTCGGGTCTTTTCGGCACCGTGGTCGACGTGGAGGACGACATCATCACCATCGAGTCGACCCCGGGGAACCGCACGCGCTGGCTGCGCGCCGCGATCGCCAAGAAGGTCGAGCCGACGGTGGTGGACCCTGCCGACACGTCCGCCGTCGACGACGCCGAGCGCATCGCTCGTGCGAACGACACGGTGATCGACGTGCCGGACGACCTGTCCTCGCTGCCGCCGAACCGCAAGGACGACGACCCGGACACCAAGTGACCCCAGGGCCCGGGCGCTGAGCCCGGGCCACGGACAACCCCACCGGCCGCGTCGTGCGGTCGGTGCGCGCACGAGAGAGACACCCCGTTGGCCACTCCCACCCGCCGGCACCGGCCCGGACGGACCCTCATCACCCTGGGCGTGCTCGTCGTCCTGCTGTTCGGCGGTCTGTTCGCCGGCACCAGGCTGTCGGACGCGAGCTGGACGCCGGGCCTGGCGCTCGACCTGGAGGGTGGGACGCAGCTCATCCTGCGTCCGGTCGCGACCAACGACGCCGACGTCACCTCCGCCACCATCGCCCAGGCGATCAACATCATCCGCCAGCGCGTGGACTCCCAGGGGGTCGCGGAGGCGGAGATCAGCAGCCAGAGCGGCAACAACATCGTGGTGGCGCTGCCGGGGCGGCCCGACGAGGCGACCCTGGAGCTGGTGCGGCGCTCGGCGCAGATGGACATGCGCCCGGTGCTCCAGATGCTCAACCCCACGCCGGCCACGCAGGACGACGGTGCCGCGCCGGAGCCGTCGGCCTCGGCGAAGCCCGGCGACGGGGCGTCCGCCGCGCCGACAGACGACGCCTCGCAGCCCGCCGACGACCAGGCGACCGACACCCCGTCGGACGCCGCCAGCGACGCACCGACGGACGCCGAGAGCCCGTCCGACGAGCCGACCAAGGCCACCCCGGACAGCCCGAGCGACGCTGAGTACTACATCACCCCGGCGGTGCAGGCCCGGGCCGACGCACTCGACTGCACCGACCCGGCGAACCTCTCCGGCGGCGAGCCGGGTGACCCGGACAAGGCCTTCGTGACCTGCGACCCCACCGGCACGGTGAAGTACGTCCTGGGTCCGGTGGAGGTGCGGGGCCAGGACATCGCCGGTGCGACGTCGGGGCTCGAGGTGCTGCAGAACGGCGCGGTCGGCAACCGCTGGGTCGTCAACCTCACCTTCAACTCCCGGGGCACGGCCGAGTTCACCGACGTGACGACGCGCCTGCAGGGGCTGCAGTCCCCGCAGAACCAGTTCGCGATGGTGCTCGACGGGCTGGTCATCTCCGCCCCGAGCCTCGACCCCGGCGTGGTCATCTCCGACGGACGGGCGCAGATCTCCGGCACCTTCACCCGCGAGTCCGCCGCCGCGCTGGCCAACCAGCTCAACTCGGGCTCCCTCCCGCTGTCCTTCGAGGTGCAGTCCGAGGAGCAGATCTCGGCGACCCTGGGCTCCGAGCAGCTCCAGAAGGGTCTCATCGCCGGTCTGATCGGCCTGGTGCTCGTCGTGCTGTACTCGCTGGTGCAGTACCGGGTGCTCGGCCTGCTGACCGTCGGGTCGCTGGTCATCGCCACGATCATCACCTACGGCGTCGTCGCGGTGCTGTCCTGGACGCAGGGCTACCGGCTCTCGCTGCCCGGTGTCGCAGGCCTGATCGTCGCCATCGGCATCACCGCGGACTCGTTCATCGTGTACTTCGAGCGCATCCGTGACGAGCTGCGTGACGGCCGGACGCTGCCCGCCGCGGTCGACCGCGGGTGGGAACGGGCGCGGCGCACGATCCTGGCCTCCGACGCGGTGAACCTCATCGCGGCGATCGTGCTCTACCAGCTCGCCGTCGGCGGGGTGCGGGGCTTCGCGTTCACGCTGGGCCTGACGACGATCATCGACATCGCCGTGGTGTTCCTGTTCACCCACCCGATGATGATCCTGCTGGCTCGGACCCGGTTCTTCGGCGGGGGCCACCGGATGTCCGGCCTCGACCCGAAGCGCCTCGGCGCACCTGGCACCCGGTACGTGGGCCGTGGACGGGTGGTCACCGGCCCGCGCACCGACGGACCGGTGACGGAGCCGGTGACCGACGGTCCGGCGACACCCGTCGCCGCAGAGGAGAAGGTCCCCGTCGGGGCCGGCGTCGGCGGGCCGGGCATGACGATCGCCGAGCGGCGGGCCGCCCAGCGTGCGGCCGAGCGGGCCGCCGGGTCCGGTGCCACCGCGTCCGGTGCCACCGCGTCCGCGGACGCGGGGACGGACGTCCACGACGAGCCGGCGCCGACGACGCCCGACGATCCACCGGGTGAGCCCGCGCCGGGTGCCGGGTCCGCCTCCACCGACGGGAGCGTGCGCTGATGGCCGCCGGATTCGCCCAGTGGGGCAACGACCTCTACACCGGCCGGCGCTCGTACGACATCGTCGGGCGACGCAAGGTCTGGTACACGATCTCGGTCGTCCTCGTCGTGATCTCGGCCGTGCTGCTGTTCACGCCCGGCCTCAACCCCGGCATCGAGTTTCGCGGCGGGTCGGAGTTCACCGTCTCCAACCCGGACAGCACCGACCAGCAGCTGGCCATCGAGACGGTCCAGTCCGTCGCGCCGGGCGAGTCCCCGCGAGTGTCGACCGTGGGCGGCAGCTCGCTGCGCATCCAGACGTCCGAGCTGTCGAACGACCAGGTCACGCAGGTCGCCGGGGCGCTGCAGGAGGCGTTCGGCGTCACGCAGGACGAGATCACCAGCTCGTACATCGGGCCGACGTGGGGCCAGGACGTCTCCCGCAAGGCCGTCACCGGCATCGTGGTCTTCCTGCTGTTCGTGACGGTCGTCATGACGATCTACTTCCGCAACTGGCGGATGGCGGTCGCCGCGCTCGTCGCGCTGTTCCACGACTTGATCATCACCGTGGGCATCTACGCCGGGGTCGGCTGGGAGGTCACGCCGGCGACGGTCATCGGCTTCCTGACGATCCTCGGATACTCCATCTACGACACCGTCGTGGTCTTCGACAAGGTGCGCGAGAACACCGCCGACACGCTCCAGCAGAGCCGGTTCACCTACGCCGAGGAAGCGAACCTCGCGGTCAACCAGACGCTGGTCCGCTCCATCAACACCTCGGTGGTGGCGCTGCTGCCGGTCGCCGCGATCCTCTTTGTGGGGGCGTTCATCCTGGGCGCGGGCACGCTGCGCGACATCGCGCTGGCACTGTTCGTCGGCATGCTCGTCGGGACGTTCTCCTCGATCTTCTTGGCCACGCCGCTGGAGGTCACGCTGCGCGACCGGGAGCCGAAGCTCGCCGAGCACACCCGCAAGGTGCTCCAGGCGCGGGCTGCGGGGACGTCCGCCGAGGGCGGCGAGGGCGAGCCGGTGCTCGTCGGTGCGGTGCACGCGGCAGGCCAGCTCCGCCCGGGGGCGCACCAGGGCTTCGCGGCGCAGCCCAAGCGCCGCCGCCCGCGCCGCTGACCTCGGGTTCCGCACGGGCGTCGGGTCGGCAGTCGTAGACTGCTCTGATCCGGTTCCCGGACCAGCGGGCCGTGCACCTGTGTGCACGGCCGCGGCCCGTGGTCCGCCGACGGGAGGGGGTGCGCGATGACGGAAGACCTTCGCACGCCCGAGACCGGGGTGCGTGTCACGACGGGGGAGACCCCGTCGTCGCGCGTACGTGCCCGCCTGGCCCGCCTCGGCCAGCGCGGTGGGCCGACGTTCCCCGCGCTGGAGCCCGTGCTCCAGGCGGCGCGCAGCAACCACCCCAAGGCCGACCTGTCGGTGGTCGAGCAGGCGTACGTCGTCGCCGAGCGCGCGCACCGCGGACAGGTGCGCAAGAGCGGTGACCCGTACATCACCCACCCGGTGGCGGTCGCGACGATCCTGGCCGAGCTCGGCATGACGCCGTCGACCCTGGTCGCCGCGCTGCTGCACGACACGGTGGAGGACACGGACTACTCGCTGGACCAGCTGCGCGCCGAGTTCGGCCCCGAGGTCGCGATGCTGGTCGACGGGGTGACCAAGCTCGACAAGGTCACCTACGGCGACGCGGCGCAGGCCGAGACCGTGCGCAAGATGGTCGTCGCGATGTCCCGCGACATCCGGGTGCTGGTCATCAAGCTCGCCGACCGGCTGCACAACGCCCGCACGTGGAAGTTCGTGTCGTCCGCGTCGGCGGAGAAGAAGGCCCGCGAGACGCTGGAGATCTACGCGCCGCTGGCTCACCGGCTCGGCATGAACACGATCAAGTGGGAGCTGGAGGACCTGTCCTTCGCGACCCTCTACCCGAAGGTGTACGACGAGATCGTCCACCTGGTCGCGGAGCGAGCGCCGGCGCGCGAGGAGTACCTGGCTGTCGTCCGCGAGCAGGTTGGCGCGGACCTGCGCAGCGCCAAGATCAAGGCCACCGTGACCGGCAGGCCCAAGCACTACTACTCGATCTACCAGAAGATGATCGTGCGCGGCCGCGACTTCTCCGACATCCACGACCTGGTCGGCGTGCGCGTCCTGGTCGACACGGTGCGGGACTGCTACGCGGCGCTCGGCGCCCTGCATGCGCGATGGAACCCGGTGCCCGGCCGGTTCAAGGACTACATCGCGATGCCGAAGTTCAACCTCTACCAGTCGTTGCACACCACGGTGATCGGGCCCGGCGGCAAGCCGGTCGAGATCCAGATCCGCACGCACGACATGCACCGGCGCGCGGAGTACGGCGTCGCCGCCCACTGGAAGTACAAGGAGAACGCCAAGGGCGCGAACAGCAGCAGCACCGACACGCAGGGCAACGACATGGCGTGGCTGCGCCAGCTCGTCGACTGGCAGAAGGAGACTGCCGACCCGACGGAGTTCCTCGACTCGCTGCGCTTCGAGATCGCCGGGGCCGAGGTCTACGTCTTCACGCCGAAGGGCGACGTCATCGCGTTGCCGGCGGGGTCGACCCCGGTGGACTTCGCGTACGCGGTGCACACCGAGGTCGGTCACCGGGCGATGGGCGCACGGGTCAACGGGCGGCTGGTGCCGCTGGACTCGACGCTGGAGAACGGCGACGTCGTGGACGTCTTCACGTCCAAGTCGGAGACGGCGGGCCCGTCCCGGGACTGGCTGGGCTTCGTCAAGAGTCCGCGGGCACGCAACAAGATCCGGCAGTGGTTCTCCAAGGAGCGTCGCGAGGAGGCCGTCGAGCACGGCAAGGACGCCATCGCCAAGGCGATGCGCAAGCAGAACCTGCCGATCCAGCGGCTGCTCACGCACGAGTCGCTGGTCGTGCTCGCCGAGGAGATGCACTACGCCGACGTCTCCGGGCTGTACGCGGCCGTCGGCGAAGGGCAGGTGTCGGCCGCGACCGTCGTGCAGCGGCTGGTGCACTCCCTGGGCGGCGAGCCGGCCAACGAGGAGGACCTGGCCGAGACGACGCGACCGGGCCCGTCCGCGCGGCGGGTGCGCACCGGCGACCCGGGTGTCGTGGTCAAGGGCGTCGGGGACGTCTGGGTCAAGCTCGCCAAGTGCTGCACCCCGGTGCCCGGCGACGAGATCGTCGGCTTCGTCACCCGGGGGGCCGGGGTGAGCGTGCACCGGGCCGACTGCGTCAACGTGGAGCAGCTGCGTGCCCAGCCGGAACGCATGGTCGAGGTGGAGTGGAGTCACGCGGGCTCGACGCTGTTCCTCGTCCAGATCCAGGTGGAGGCGCTGGACCGGGCGCGGCTGCTGTCCGACGTCACGCGGGTGCTGTCCGACCACCACGTGAACATCCTGTCGGCGTCGGTGTCGACCTCGCGCGACCGGGTGGCGCTGTCGCGGTTCGTCTTCGAGATGGCGGAGCCGTCCCACCTCGCATCCGTCTTGGCGGCGGTCCGCAAGGTGGAGGGTGTGTTCGACGTGTACCGGATCACCGGGTCACGTGCGGCGGGGGAGCCGGCGATCCGGGCCTGAGTCGCCTCCGCTTACGGTGCCAGCGGCCGCCGGGTGTCAGCCGGCTCGCGCGTACCGAACGGGTCATGAGGGTCCCGGAGCGCCGGCGCGCCGAGCAGGTGACGGGCGGCACGCACGCCACGTTGGCCGGCCAGCGCGTCGAGTCGGTCGAGTGCCGCCAGGACGTCGAAACCGTGCGACAGCAGGGCGCGCAGCACGGCGAGGGCGGCTGGCGCGGGCAGCCAGCGAGCGACGTCCAGGCCCGTGCGCTGCACCGAGGTCACCGCCAGTCCGCCGACGCGCACCACGTCGCCGGGCTCCAGGGTCGCCTGCGCGGTGCGGACCCCCGGACGGGCCGTCGCGCGGCGAACCCCTGGCGGCACCAGCACGTCGACACGTCCCGGCAACGGACGACCCGTGTGCACCCAGGCAGCGGCGGTGCGCCCCACGACGCCGCCCGGGCAGACCAAGGGTGCGAGCGCGGCTGCGCGCAGCGCCGGCGTCTCGACGAGGTCCGCAGCGACGACCGTCCGGCCCCACAGCGGGCGAAGCACGCCGTCGCGCAGCAGCGCGTGGCGCTCGGCGGTGCTCAGCTCGTGGTGGTGGACCACCGCGGGCAGGGGGCGGTGCGCGGGGCGGTAGGCGTCGAGTCGGGGGTTCACCGGGGCAGCATGCCGCGGGGCCGGCCACCGTGAGGTGACCGGCCCCGGTGCTGTGGACGAGCCGTCAGCCGCGAGCGTCCTGCGCCGCCCGCTGCACCTGCTCGAGCCAGGCGCGGCGGGCGTCCAGCGCGGCCTGGGCGTCGGCGATGCGGCGGGCGTCACCAGCGGCCTGAGCCTTCGCCAGGTCCGCCTCCAGTGCGGCGATCGCCTGCTCGAGCTGGGCGGCGGCTCCCTCGGCGCGGGCGCGCGTCTCGGGGTTGGTGCGCCGCCACTGGGCCTGCTCGGCGTCGCGCACAGCGCTCTCCACCGCACGCAGTCGCCCCTCGACGCGCTGCAGGTCGCCACGCGGCACCTTCCCGGCCGCCTCCCAGCGGTCCTGGATGGAGCGCAGCGCGCGCTTGGCGGCGTTGAGGTCCCGCACCGGCAGCAGCGCCTCGGCCTCCGCCAACAGCGCCTCCTTGACCTCGAGATTCGCGCGGAACTCGGTATCGGTCGCCGCGGTGTACGCGTCGCGGGCGGCGAAGAAGGCGTCCTGCGCCGCCCGGAAGCGAGCCCACAGCGCGTCGTCGTCACGCCGGCTGGCCCGCCCCGCGGCCTTCCACCGGGCCATGAGGTCGCGGAACGCCCCGGCGGTCGGCCCCCAGTCGGTGCTGGACTGCAGGCGCTCGGCCTCGGCGACGATCTCCTCCTTGGCGGCCTTGGCGGAGGCGTTGCGGCTCTCCAGCTCGGCGAAGAAGTGCCGGCGCTCCCGGTCGAACGTCGTGCGCGCGTGGCTGAACCGCTTCCACAGCGCTTCCTCCGTCGGCCGGTCGAGTCGTGGGCCCTCGTGCTGAGCCTGCTTCCAGCGCTCCAGCAGTGTGCGCAGCTGCTCGCCCGCGGGCCGCCACTGCATGCGCGACGGGTCCGTGGCGGCGATGCGCTCCGCCTCCTCGACGATCTCGGTGCGGGCCGCGAGGGCGGCCTCCCGCGCGGCGGCGCGCTCCGCCTCCGCGGCGGCCCGGCGCTCCGCGGCGACGCCGCGGACCTGGTCGAGCCGGGCGCGCAGCCCGTCCAGGTCGCCCACGGCCGCCGGCTCCTGGAGCTCCTCCGTGAGCCGCGACAGCGTCTGGTCGATCTCCCGGACCGTCATGTCGGCGGTCGCCAGCCGGGTCTCGAAGAGGAGGAGCTTGGCCTCCAGGTCGAGGTAGCGGCGCACGTAGAGCTGCAACGCCTCCTGCTCCGTGGCCCCCGGGAACTGGCCGACGACACGCTCCCCCGCCGCCTCGCGGACCAGCACGGTGCCGTCCTCGTCCACCCGGCCGAAGCTGGCCGCACGGGCCTCCTCGGCAGGGTCCACGCCGGTGGGGTGGGCGGGCAGCGACATCGCGGCCGCGACCGGGGAGGCGACGGGGGCGGGGCGGGGGAGCGCCGGCCGCGGTCCGGGGCGCACCTGGGCCGGGGTGGGGACGGTGGCCGGGGTGGGGACGGTGGCCGGGGTCGGCCGGGGCGCGGCGCCGGCTGCCGGCCCGGTTTCCGTGGTGGTGTCGGCTGCCGCGTCAGTCTCCGTGGTGGTGTCGGCGTCTGCGGTGGCGTCGGCCGGGCCCGTCGGCGTGCCGGCTTCCACCACGTCCTCGACGACAACCTCCTCCACGACACCCTCGGCGGAGGCCTCCTCCGCGATGTCCTCGACGGCCGACGCCTCGGCGGGGACCGAGGCGTCGGCAGGCGTCTCGGCGTCGGACGCGGAGGGCTCCTCCTCGGCGGGAGCGGCCTCGGCACCCCCGTCCGTGGGCTCGCCGTCCGCGCCCTCCTCCGCGGGCACGACGTCGGCGCCCTCGTCCGCGGGCACGACGTCGGCGCCCTGCGCGGCGGGGGCGCCTTCGTCGACCGGCGCCACGGCCGGGTCGTCGTCCGGCACGGACGGGGAAGCCGGGGTCTCGGTCACTGGGTCTCCACTCCCTCGATGATGACGTCGTTCACCGGGGCCTGCGACCCCTCCACGGTGCCCGCGTCAGCGATGGCCTGCAGCACGTCGTCACCCGACGTGATGTGGCCGAACACGGTGTAGCCGCCCGCCTCGTCCGACGGGATCTGCGAGTCCTGGTACACCAAGAAGAACTGGCTGCCCATGGAGCTGCCGTTGCCGCCCTGCCGCGCCATGGCGATGGTGCCGGCCGGGTAGACGTCGTCCGGTGGCGCGTTCTCGATCGGGCCCCAGGTGTAGCCGGGTCCACCGGTGCCGGTGGCCGTCGGGTCGCCGCACTGCAGCACGTAGATCCCGGTGGTCGTCAGCCGGTGGCACTTCGTCCCGTCGAAGAACCCGTCCTGCGCGAGCGTCACGAAGTTCGCGACGGCCTGGGGAGCGGCGGCACCGTCGAGCTCGAAACCGATGTCGCCCTGGCACAGGTGCAGCGTCCCGGCCCAGGTGCGCCCCTCGGCGACCGACGGGTCGGGCAGGCTCAGCGGACCGGTCGACGCGGTGGGCGACGGGACGTCCGACACGCACGGCGTCGTCGAGGGAGCCGGTGAGTCGTCGGCGACCGGAGTGCCCGTCGGCCGGCCCAGCGCGACCGCTGCGGTGACGCCCAGCGCCACGACGAGCGCACCGACCACGGACCCTGCGATCACCCGCTGCCGGTGCCGCCGAGCACGCACCTTGGCCTGCCGCTGCTGCCACTTCTCGTAGCGACGGCGCTCGTACTCACGCTCGCGCTTGCTGGACACGCACGCTCCTCGGTCGGTGGTGCGGCGACGCCGCACGATCGCAGGGACCTCGGACAGTCTAGGCAAGCCACGGGCCACAGCCGCCAGCGTGCCGACGCGCTCCACGTCCCTGCGATGACGGGTCGGTGACCAGCGGGTAGGCGCCCGGTGGCCGGGCGGTGGCACGGCCGGGTGGGGCGGGTCTGGAAGGATCGGGGCATGGCACGACCGACCCCGTTGTCCGGATTCCCCGAGTGGCTGCCCGAGGGGCGCATCGTCGAGCAGCACGTCCTGGACGTGCTGCGCCGCACCTTCGAGCTGCA